>JAEEGK010006310.1_pt1 | contig 28560 bp, 20 predicted proteins | sample 8958771 | NCBI WGS metagenome assembly JAEEGK01 (sample SAMN16246547, study PRJNA631951) | gut metagenome | biome: gut microbiome; feature: rumen; material: SC-attached | host: Bos | place: Iran: Karaj | collected 2018-10 | reverse complement strand
CTGGCAGCATTTCTATGGCAAGGACCGCAATGTCAGCAAGTTCAACGAGACGAACGAAATCAAGCTCAATCCGGGCGAGGATGAACTGGAGCGTTATCCTTGGTGGCAGACTGAGCATTACCTCGTTTCTTTCTATGGCCGTCTGAACTATGCGTTCGACTCCCGGTATCTCCTGACCTTCACACTGCGTTATGATGGTTCTTCGCGTTTCTCTCCTGAGACTCGCTGGGGTCTTTTCCCTTCCGCAGCTTTCGCGTGGAATATCAAGCAGGAACAATTCCTTCGTAACAGCAATACTATCTCGGCTTTGAAGTTCCGCCTGTCCTGGGGTAAGACCGGTCAGCAGGAAATCGGATCCAACTATCCGTACCTTGCTGCCTATGCCCTTTCGACTGACGTTTATCATACTTATAACATGGGTTCTGCCGGCCATACGTTCTACCTTACTCCGGGAGCCTATGATCCGGAAATCCGTTGGGAAACGACTACTACTTACAATGCCGGTCTCGATTTCGGTTTTGTCGCAGACCGCGTCACAGGTAGCGTGGACGTGTATCGCCGTGATACGGACGACCTCCTCAATACGGTCCTCACCCCTATGGGAGCAAACTTCGGTAACTCCTTGCTGACCAACATCGGCTCGATGCGTAACGAAGGACTCGAGCTCTCCCTAAATGTCATTCCGGTCGAGACGAAGGATGCATCGCTGTCAATGGGCTTCACAGGAACTTTCCAGAATACCGTATTCACTAAGCTGAACAATACCGACGATCCGAATTATGCCATTGCGGAGAGCGATATCAACGGTGGTATGGGTAACAAGATCGCCCGTCAAAAGGTTGGTTACGCCCCTTATACTTTCTATCCATACCAGCAGCTCTATGACAGCACAGGCAAGCCTATCCAGAACGGCTTCGTCGATCGCGACGGTGATGGTATCATCACTACCGCAGACCGCTATATGAGCGGAAAGAGTCCTAACCCTGATTTCTTCTATGGAGTCAACTTGAAGTTCGCATACAAGCGTTGGGATTTCGGATTCAACGGCCACGGCTCCGTAGGCAACTGGGTCTTCAACAACGTCAAGGGTGGCGGCTCATCAGCCAACTTCGTCGCTGCTAACGTTTCCGTCGACAACTATCTCAATTATGTCAAGGAGACTGGCTTCCTCGGCACCAACTCCATCGAACAGTATACTACCGATCTCTTCCTGGAGGATGCTTCGTTCTTCCGTATGGACGACATAAACCTCGGTTATACTTTCCCTAACTTCAAGAAATGGGAAACGGCCAATCTGCGTGTCGCCCTCTCCTGCCAGAATGTGTTTGTAATTACCAAGTACTCCGGCCTTGATCCTGAGATTCCAGGAGTCAAAGGTGTCGATTCTTCCATCTGGCCTCGTCCGCGTTTCTACTCTCTTCGTATCAACTTTAACTTCTAGGAAGAATGAATATGAAAAAGATATTTAGCATGCTGGCAGCAGTCCTCGTCCTCGCATCCTGTGTCCAGGACCTCAATACTCTGCCGCTGAATCCTACCGATACAACCTCCGAGACCGCATACGGTTCAGACGAGAGTTCATATGTTTCCGGTCTGTCCAGGATCTACTTCCAGTTCATTTCCTGCGACCTTAAAGATCTTCAGCTGACTGACGGCGGTGCTTCTGAGCTGGTCCGCGCCTTCTGGTCTCTGAATGAAGTTTCTACTGATGCCGCAAAGTGTGCCTGGAACGGTGATGCTTGGGTTGCCGCTATCAATACGGACACCTGGTCTGATGCGGACAATGATGCCGCATATGCCGTTTATGTCCGCACCATGCAGGGCATCAGCTATGCCAATGAGTTCCTCCGTCAGACGGCTGCTTCCCGCCTTGATGATCGTGGATGTTCAGCTGAAGTCAAGAAGAGCGTGGCAGGTATGCGTGCAGAAGCACGTTTCCTCCGCGCCTATATGTATTGGATGGCCATGGATATATTCGGCAGTGTGCCGTTTACTACCGAGGAGTCTCCGTTCGGCGCCGTCAACCCTGTTCCGGCTTCCCGTCCGGAGGTCTTCAAGTTCATCGTGGATGAGCTTACCGAACTGGCAGACGAAGGCAGCGATATGCCGGCTGCACGTTCCAACTATCCTCGTGCTGACAAGGGCTCTTGCCTTGGCCTTCTGGCACGTCTCTATCTCAATGCAGAAGTGTATACAGGCACGGCTATGTGGACTGAAGCAAAGACTACCTGCGAGAAGATTTTCGGACTTGGTTATGACCTGGCTGCTGAATATTCCGACGTTTTCCGTGGCGACAACGGCCAGAATCCCGATGCTCGCCAGGAGCTTCTCTGGGCGGTGGATTACAACGCAGAGCAGACACAGTCCTGGGGTGGAACCTCTCTCCTTACCTTTGCAGCCATTGCATCCGATGATGTTACCGATACCGAACACCTCAACGGTGTAAACGGTGGATGGGGTGGTATGCGAGTACCGTATGAGTATGTACAGAAGTACTATGGTGTCAGCAATGCTGACTATACCACCGGCTCATACAGCACGAACGACAAGCGTGGCCAGGTTTTCTACATCAAGGGCCGCGAAGAGACCATCAGCGATCTCGCTTCTTTCCTCCAGGGATGGAGTTGCTTCAAATATAATAACATCCCTCACGACCAGACGGCTGAGTCCTTCAACGAAACGGCCAAGATCAAAGGATACAGCGACATCGATTTCCCTATGATCCGTTTGGCTGAGATCTATCTCATCTATGCTGAGGCTTGCATGAACCTTGGCAGCGGGAGTGCGGCTTTGCAGTATGTCAAGAAGATTACCGACCGTGCCGGAGTTGCCGCTCCGAGTGAGATCACTCAGGACTGGCTCGTTGCCGAGCGTGCCCGTGAACTCTTGTGGGAAGGACACCGCAGGACTGACTTGATCCGTTACGGCCTGTTTACTTCCAGTACTTTCTTGTGGCCTTGGAAGGGCGGTTCTATGACCGGACAGGGTTTCAGCTCCCATATGACCATCTTCGCTATCCCAGCTTCCGAACTCAGTTCTAATCCTGAACTTACTCAGAATCCTGGTTACGGTAAGCAATAATCCGAGAGCATTATGAAAATGAAAAGATATTTTTGGTTGATGGCTGCAGCGGTCTTTGGACTCGTTGCCTGCCAGAATGAACTGGAGGAGGTCCGCCTTGTCGATCCTTCGCAGGTGGTAGCCCCAGTCTTGCACGAACTCCCAAGCGAGATCGTGATAACGGCTGAGAATATGTCCGAGACTGTCAAGTTTGAATGGGACAAGGCAGATTTCGGCCAGCCGGTGCAGTATTCCTATACATTGTATGGATCTACTGATGGGGGACAGACCCTCGTAAAGATCTATTCCAATATGACCGACACATCCATCGAGGTCCCTTATGAGTCTTTCAATCAGGTAGTGACTACTGCCGCTGAAAAGGGCGGCCTCGGCCTTGTTGCCGGTCAAGCTACAGATGTGACTTTTGTGGTTGGCGCTACTGTCGGTTCGAACTACCAGACGTTCTATTCCAACCCACGCACGGTATCGATCAGTCCTACCGAGGCAGAACGAGTTTATGAGACTGTCTGGCTGCCTGGTACGGCTAACGGTTGGTCACATAATACCGCGCAGCATCTGTTCTGCTATGCCGAGGATGGCAACACCTATGTCGGTGTTACCGATTTCGGTGAAGCCTATGCTGACAATCAGTTCAAGGTAACCGGTGCAGCAGGCTGGGCCGATGAAACCGGCAACTGGGGTATGGCTGATCCGTCCGCTCCTGCCGAGTCTGCTTCCATTACACTGAAGAACGGTTCCCAGGACAACATCACTATCTACCGTGCGCACCGTTACTATCACTTCACCTTCACGAAGGACAACCTTGGCCTCAAGATGGACAAGGGCTTCGACAAGGTCGGAGTAATCGGTCTGAACGGCGACTGGGAGAATGACATAGTTATGACTCTGAGCAACAACAAGCAGCTGTTCTATGTCGATATCGACGTTCCTTCCGACACCGAATTCAAGTTCCGCCTTGACGGTGGATGGGATACCAACTGGGGAGGCGATATGTCCGGCCTTACAGGAGGAGGTGACAATATCCGTATCTCCGCCGGACAGTATCGTGTATACCTCAACCTCAACGACTGGGATCATCCTACTGCAAAGCTCAGCACGTCTATGTATGGACAGCCTGAGGAGTCTGAGCCGGGACCTGATTTGAAGCCTAAAGTCTGGTCTCTCATCGGCACTTTGAGTGGAAGCAGCTGGGACAATGACTTCGATATGACGAACACCAGTGGTGACATCTGGGTCATCAGAAGTGTTGCTGTGACTGCAAATGATGAGTTCAAGATTCGTGCAGACCACGATTGGGGAACCAATTACGGCGGGCCGGAAGGGAACTCCCAGAGCACGATAGATCCTTCAAATCCTTACGAGGTTTACAAGCCTGTCCTTGGCGAGGCATTCTCTGGTGGAGACAAGAACATCCAGATAGGAAAGGATGGCAGCTATGATATCACATTCGACTATGCTGCAGGTACGATCCTGATCAAGGAGCACGTTGCTGTCTATTCGCTGATTGGTGAGATAAATGGAGATTCCTGGTCAAACGACGTTGTGATGACCGAAAAAGATGGTATCTGGACAAGTCCTGCCGTCACTATTTCCGGAGCCTTCAAGATCAGATATGATTATTCTTGGGCTGACGACAATACCTATGGAGTTGAAGAAGGCTTTACACCTGAGATTGGGAAACCTTTTACGGCAGTACAGCCAGGAAAGGATATCAAAGTTCCTTCCGAGGGCAACTACAAGGTGGAATTCAATCCTGCTACGAAGGAAGTTCTGATCAAGGCCGTTGCCTTTGCTGAACAGCTCTATATGATCGGTGATGAATTCGGCGGCTGGAATTGGGATTCTGACGGAGTCGTTGAGATGATACCGGTCCTTCATAATCCTGATTGGGGAGCAGAGGCAGAAGGACAGTTCTGGACTGTCCGCTACATCTCCGCTGGCAAGGGATTCAAGTTCAATACCGAGAAAAAATGGGGCGGAGATTTCTGGGGCCTCACTACCAATGAGGGATTCACCGAGAGTGGTGGTAACTGCGTCGTGGCAGAAGATGGTTTCTATATGGTTCACGTGGACCTGAAACGTGAGATTGTCCACGTCGAGCCAGCTCGTATCTATGGTATCGGCTCCTGCTTCGGCGGCTGGGACGAAGGTATGGCGGATGCTCTCTTCAAGGCTGACGGAAAGACCCTGAAGGCCACGACCGTAGCCGAAGGAGAGGTACGTATGTATGCTGCTTCTTCAATTGCAACTTCCGACTGGTGGACTCGTGAATTCGTGTTCTTCGATGGTAAGATTGCTTACCGCGGCAATGGTGGAGACCAAGAGCGCGTTACGGTCTTGAAGGGTCAGGAAATCACTTTGAACTTCAATGCCGGTACAGCGACTGTATCAGGTCAAGGAGAGACACCTGAACTGCCAAAGAATATGTATATCGTTGGTGATGCCGTAGGAGGATGGGATTGGGATGCCGACTACATCGTTGATATGACTCCAGTGAACGGCAAGGCCGGACAGTTCTGGGCAATCCGTTATATCGAGTCCGGCAAGGGCTTCAAGTTCTGCGCTCAGAAGGCGTGGAACGGTGATTTCACTGGCCTGACCGATAATAGCGGCTATACTGTTAATGAAGGAAACTGCTATGTCTCTGAATCCGGTGTCTATATGATCTACGTAGATACTGAGAATAAGAAGCTGTGCGTCGAGCCTGCAAAAGTCTATGGTATAGGAGATTGCTTCGGAGGTTGGTCAGAAGGTATTGAAACAGCTCTGTTCAAGGCTGACGGCCAGACGCTCAAGGGTACGACTACAGCTGCGGGAGATATCCGTCTCTATGCAGCTTCTTCCATCGCCACTTCTGACTGGTGGACCCGTGAGTTCGTGTTCTTCGATGGCAAGATCGCTTATCGCGGCAATGGTGGAGACCAGGACCGTGTAAACGTCGCAGCCGGCAAGACAGTGACTCTTGACTTCAATAAAGGCACTGCAACCATCGAGTAAGCAGTGACATTTTTCGGGCCGGAGTCCCTGACCGGACTCCGGCTTGCTAATATCCTATGACTATGACGAAGAAACACCTTTTCCTGCTGTTTGCAGCATTGTCGGCAGCCCTTATGCTAGCCGTTTCCTGCGGAGAGTCCGGACAGAAGGAACCTGACACCCTTTCGGTTTCTCCGACTGATCTTTCTTTCAGCGCCGATGATGTCTCCACCAAGTTGTTGAGCATCAAGTCCAATACCACTTGGGTAGTATCTGCTTCGGCGGACTGGATCCTTCTGGACAAGACTTCCGGAAGCGGAAATGCACCTCTTGCAGTCAAGGTTTCCTCAAATGAGGGCGACGACCGCGAGGGAACCATCTCTGTGAAAGGTGCCCAGAATGTCACCGTGAAAGTGACCCAGAGCGGAGGCAAGGTAAGTTACCTGACTCCGGTCCCGGTTGCTTTCGATGGAAAAAAGAGGGCTGGGACAATCTACCAGCTTCTGGTATATTCCTTCGCCGACAGCAACGGTGACGGTATCGGGGATTTCAACGGGATAACGTCCAAGCTCGACTACCTGGACGATATGGGTGTAAGCGCTTTGTGGCTCAGCCCGATCCATCCTGCGATGTCGTATCACGGTTACGATGTCAAGGACTATTATTCGGTGAATCCTGAATATGGTACTGAGGAAGACTTCAAGAACTTGTTGTCCAAGGCCAAAGCCAAGGGTATCGACATCTACCTTGACTATGTCCTGAACCATGCCGGCAAGGACCACCCGTGGTTCCAGAGCGCCAAAGCTTCGGAGTCCAGTCCATACCGCGACTATTTCGTGTTTTCCACGAATCCTGCTGCCGACATCTCCGCCGGAAGGCTCGCCATGTTCCCGAAGAACGGTTACGATTCCGGCCAGTGGTTCTCCTGCGTGAGCGGTTCCGCTTCGTCGATGAAGGTCAAGTTCACCCTGACCCTGGATGCGGCCGGCAAGCCTAAGACCCTGAAGATCGAGCAGGTGGACGAAATCAGCAATTCGGGCACTCCTACATCCGGAATATGGCTGTACTACGGTGATGGTAAGATGAGCCAGTTCTACACTACGGGAGGCTCTGTCTGCACCCTTTCAATAGATATCTCAAGCTCCTGGGGCGTTCTCATCAGGACAAGCCAGACCCAGTGGGATTCGTACAAGTACGGGGCACCGAGCAGCAACCACCAGCTCGAGTGGGGCAAGGAACTCACCCTGTCCAATACCGATGCGTCTGACATACTCCTTCCGGGCATGGACATCCTGATGTACCATTCCCACTTCTGGACTGACTGGTTCGCTGACTTCAATTACGGACCGGCATCCACCAGCGAGACATCCCCGGCTTTCATTGACTTGGCTGCTTCCGCCGACAAATGGATCAATATGGGCGTTGGTGGATTACGCCTCGACGCCGTCAAGCACATCTACTGGGATGAGAACAGCAACGAGAATCCTACTTTCCTGGACAAGTGGTACCAGCGCTGCAATGCTACCTATAAGGCTGCCGGGAATACCGGGAATATCTATATGGTGGGCGAAGTGTTCAGTGAAGCCTCCAAGACTTTCAACTATTACAAGGGCCTTCCTTCCGTGTTCGAATTCAGTTTCTGGTGGGGCGTTAAGGACGCGCTGAATAACCGTTCGGCGGGCTCCTTCGTGAACAACCTCATCAGCTGGCGCTCCAGCTACACCGCTAAGCGAGCAGATGCCGTACCTGCTATCAAGCTTACCAACCATGACGAGAACCGAGCTGCCAGTGACCTAGGCAAGTCCGAGGCCAAGGAAAAGCAGGCCGCAGCCATCCTGCTGACGGCAGAGGGCAGGCCTGTCTTCTATCAGGGTGAGGAACTCGGATACTGGGGCGTGAAGGACGGAGGTGATGAATATGTCAGGACGCCGATGAAATGGACCAAGAGCGGTGCCGTCGCTTCCGGAAGACTCGGCGGTAAGGTGGACAACTCCATGCTCACTTCAAGTATCTCGGTGGAAGCCCAGAACGAGGCTGCGAATTCCCTCATGAACGTTTACAAGACGTTCTCCAAGGTACGCAACACCTATCCTGCCTTAGCAAGCGGCAAGATGAGTTCCGCCAACATTTCCGGTTCGACCATCCTTTCCTGGTACATGACGTCTTCCGATGGACAGAAAGTGCTGGTAGTCCATAATGTAGCCTCCTCCGCCAAGACAGTTGACGTTCCCGGGGACATCTCCAAGCCGATAGCTGTGCTTGGCTCCGCCGCCGTCAAGGGCGGTCAGGTCATCCTTGAAGCGAACTCTTCCGTCGTATTCCTGCAATGAGACGGTTCCGGTACCAGGTTTCCCTGATTCTCGCCCTGTGTTGTTCCTTCGGATGCAACAGGGCAGGGGATGAAATCCTGGTTACCGACGAGCCGCTGGACAAGCACGGAGTCAACTATGTATATGATAGCAGGGCGATTCCTGAAGTTCATGTGGAAGTGTCTCTGGCCCAGTGGAATACCCTTTTGAAAGCCTACGACAGGAATTCCGCCACCGACGAGCATATCAAGTGCGATGTCCGTTTCATAAAGCATAAGGACACCACCCTGATCAAGGAAGCGGCGCTGAGGCTCAAGGGCAATACCTCCCGCAGACGCCCCGAGGGCAGCAACGGACAGCTTCACTCCGCAACTCATCCGGACTGGCATCACTGTCACTATGTGATCAATTTCCACAAGTGGCACAAGGATGCAGACCATAAGCTCCACGGTGCCGAAAAGATCGCTTTCAAGTGGTACAAAGACGATCCCTCATACGTCAGGGAGAACTTCTGCTACGACCTTTTCCGCCGTTTCGGGGTATGGACGGCTTCCCATACTGCATATTGCAGGTTCTTCATAGAGGTTCAAGGTGACCCCAAGGAGTACTATCTGGGGATATACGATATGGTAGAGCCGGTCGACACGGATTACCTGAAAGTCAGGGACTCCGAGGACGAATTCGGCTCGGACGGGGGGAATCTCTGGAGGTGCCGCTGGGGCGCGCGCCTCAATTCTGTCTCCGCGAATATGGGACCCGACCTCGGGGACGGGAAGGAATATACCTATGAACTCAAAACCAATGTCGAAGATTTCGATAACGCAGAGGAACAGTTGAAGGACTTCATAGGCAAGTCTTTGAGACTGAACGGTCAGGATTTCGCTTCCTGGATCCGTACCCACTGCGATGTGGACCTGCTTCTCAAGACCTATGCAGTCAATGTGGCGGTCGGGATGTGGGACGACTATTGGAACAACTGCAACAATTTCTATATCTATTTCAACTCGACCGACCCCCAGAGCTACAAGTTTTTCTTCATCCCTTACGACTATGACAATACTCTGGGAACCACGTCCTGGTGCGGAGTCCAGAGCGATGCCGGCAGGCATGACCCTTTAAACTGGGGGGATTCGAAGCAGAATCCGCTGATACATAAGATCCTGCAAATAGATGATTTCAAGCAGATCTACAAGCGCTACCTTCTGGAACTAGTTTCCGAGGACAATGCTTTCTTAAGGCCTTCCTCATGCGCCGACCGGATCCGCACCTGGCAGAGTATGATCAAGTTGTTCGTGCCGAACGATACGGGTGAGGATATGTCCATATCCGACAGGCCGGCGCCATGGAGCAGCCACGGCGAGTACCGTCTCCTGCAGATGGGGAACGACAATTATTTTACTGTCAAGACAAACAGCATAAAACAATACTGCAAATGAAACGCACACTGGCACTATTGACCATTCTCCTGGCTGCTTTCGCATGCAAGCCGAAAGCCGTGGAGCAGGACCGGCTCCAGCTCATGCGTCCTGTCGAAGACTGGACTGCGGACGCCGTGGTATATGAACTTAACACCCGCCAGGCCACCGCTGAGGGCACATTGGCTGCAGCCGAGAAGAAACTCCCTGAGTTGAAGGAACTGGGAGTGGACGTAGTCTGGCTGATGCCGATCTATCCGATCGGCGTGGAAGGCAGGAAGGGTACCCTCGGATCATACTACGCAATCAAGGACTATTGCGATGTGAATCCGGAGTTCGGGACGCTCGAAGATTTCGACCGTTTCGTTGAGACAGCCCACGGCCTGGGACTGAAGGTGATCCTCGACTGGGTCGCCAACCACACTTCCCCTGACCACCCATGGGTTACGGAGAAGGATCCAAGCTGGTATGTACGCGACTCTGTAACCGGTAAGACCATTGTCGAGTATGACTGGACCGATATCGCGAAACTCAACTACGCCAATCCCGAAATGCGCGATGCAATGGCCTCCAGCATGCGTTTCTGGCTGGACAGGGGGATTGACGGTTTCCGCTGCGACGTCGCCTTCCAGGTCCCTCAGGACTTCTGGTCCGATGTATTCACCGCGTTCCGTCAGGAGTATCCAAGGCGGCTGTTCTTCCTGGCGGAGGGGGAGGAGACCTTCCTCCACGATGCCGGATTCGACTGCACCTATGCATGGAAACTCCATCACCTGCTCAACGACATAGCCCAGGGTAAGGCTGACGGCGACAGCCTGGTCAGCTATCTGGCGTGGAACAAGGAGAACTACGGCGGTGCACACAGGCTCATGTTCACTTCCAACCATGACGAGAACTCCTGGAACGGCACCGAATATGAAAGGATGGGAGATGCCTGGCAGGCGATGTCCGTTCTTTGCTGGACCCTGCCAGGATCACAGCCGCTGATCTACACCGGCCAGGAAGTCGGCCTGAACCACCGTTTCGAGTTTTTCGAAAAGGACCCGATGCCAGACTGGCACCACAATGCCACGACGGACTTCTATGCTTACCTTGCATGCCTTAAGCATTCGCACAAGGCTCTCAGGAGCGACAATCCTGCTATCGAGATCATCTCCGCCACAGACAGCGACTTCGTATTCAAGAGATTCCTTGACGAGGACACGGTCACGGTAAGCGTCGGCCTGAAGGCTCCATGGAAATGGAATGTTACGGTTCCTGAGTCAAGGATCGCCCATGTCGAACCTCCTTGCTGGTGGGTAGGCATGAAGACCGACCTCCAGCTGATGGTCCACGGTGAAGGCATTTCCGGCTGGGATGTATCCATCGAGGGATCCGGACTTAAGGTCACGAAGGTGCAGAAAGCCGAGAGTCCGAACTATCTTTTCATCGACATTTCTGTCGGAAGGAACGTGAAACCAGGGACTTACGATCTTGTATTCACGAATGACAGGCAATCGTTCCGGTGGCCTTATACCATCCTGGCGAGGGAGGAAGGCTCCGCGGGCAGGCAGAGTTTCACCACGTCCGACTTCATCTACCTGATATGCCCTGACAGGTTCGCCAATGCCGATCCTGACAATGACAATACCCTCGACACTAAGGAAAAAGCAGACAGGAACGAGCCGTTCGGACGCCACGGAGGGGACCTCCAGGGTATCATCGACCATCTTGATTACGTGTCCGACCTCGGTGCCACCGCGATCTGGTGCACCCCTCTGCTGCTCGATGACCAGGAACACGAGTCCTATCACGGCTACGCCTGCGGGGACTATTACAGGATCGATCCTCGATTCGGCAGCAATTCCCTTTACAAGGAATATGTCAGGAAGGCCCACGAAAAGGGTATCAAGGTCATAATGGACATTGTCACCAACCACTGCGGCACCGCCCACTGGTGGATGGAAGACCTGCCTTTCCAGGACTGGATCCATCAGTTCCCGGAATATACCGGGTCGAACTTCCAGTTCTCCACCCTTATGGACCCTAACGGCTCGAAATACGACCTCAATCTTCAGGAAAGCGGTTGGTTCGTGCCTTCGATGCCGGATATGAATCTCGATAACGAGTTCCTTCTCAAGTATTTCCAGCAGTGGGCTATCTGGTGGACCGAGTATTCCGGCCAGGATGGCCTCAGGGTGGATACATATCCATACAACGAGAAGGTCCCTATGAGCAAGTGGTGCGAGGCTGTCAGGAACGAGTATCCGGACATCAACATCGTAGGCGAGTGCTGGGATGTCAATTACGACCAGGTGGCTTACTGGCAGGGGGACAACGCCAATGCCGACGGATTCAATTCCCATCTTCCTTCCATCATGGATTTCGCGCTCCAGTCGGCCATCAACGCTGCCCTGTGCGAGAACGAGGCCCAGTGGGACAACGGCATGATGAGGGTTTACAACGCCCTGTCGCACGATGCCACTTACCACGACATCTCCAAGATGATGATATTCCTTTCAAATCACGACCATTACCGTGTCGCCGATTCCTGGCATCAGGATCCTGACAAGATGAAACTTGCCTACACCCTTCTGGCAACGGTCAGGGGCATCCCTCAGCTGTTCTATGGCGATGAGATGATGTTCGCAACCGGCAAGGGTTACAAGAGCGACGGTGAACTCAGGATGGACTTCCCGGGAGGCTGGCAGGGTGATGAGAAGGATCTCTTCACTGAAGAAGGAAGGCAGGGTACCGATGCCGAACTGTACGAATATGCCCGTAAACTCTTCCGCTGGAGGAAGGACAACGATGTTATCCATGATGGCAGGACGATGCATTTCCTGACCAGGGACAATACCTATGCTTTCTTCCGTTACAACGATTCCGGCAAGGTCTTCGTGTATATCAACAATTCCCTGGATGAGAAAACCATCCCATGGTCCCACTATGCCGAGATCGCTTCCGGCCTGGGAGAAGGCACCAACGTGCTCACCGGGGAAATGGTAACCGTGACCGATTCGACGGTGGTCGGTCCTTGCTCAGCGCTTGTGGTAGATTACAGGTAGCCGGTCAGCTGGTCCTTCCGACCAGTCTCTCGGCGAATCGCTTGAGAATTTCGTAACGGACGCCCTCACACGCCTTGGCAGCGTGCCTGAGGGCTTCCTTCGTATATTCGCGGATCATTTCCTGAGCATCATCGGCAACTCCCAGGCGGAGGTACATATCCTTGACCCTGGCAATCTTTGAGGCCTTTTCCTCATCCGTGACGGCAGGTGCGCGGAAGGCAGTAAGCAGTCCTTCGCGCTCCTCATCGGAAGCCTTCTCGCATGCCCTTACAGTCAACCAGCTTTTCTTCTCGTTGAGGATGTCCCCGCCGATCGGTTTCCCGAATACTTTCTCGTCTCCGAAAGCATCGAGATAGTCGTCAGCGACCTGGAATGCCAGGCCCAGGTTGTAGCCATAGTCATACAGGCTTTCGCAGTCTTTTTCCGGGGCTCCGGCAATCAATGCCCCCATCTTGGCGGAGCAGGCTATGAGGACGCCGGTCTTGAGGCCTATCATCTTAATATATTCCTCCATCCGCACGGTCTCACGGCTCTCGAAATCCATGTCGTACTGCTGTCCCTCGCAGACTTCCGCAGCCGTCTTGGAGAAGAGGGCCATAACCTCCGGCAGGCACTCCGGAGGACATTTGGTGATCCTGGAATAGCTGTCTATGCACATGACGTCTCCCGAAAGGATGGCGGTGTCCGGATTCCATTTCTTCCACACGGTGTCCACCCCGCGCCTGAGTGGGGAGCGGTCCATTATGTCATCGTGGATAAGGGTGAAGCTGTGGAATACCTCCAGTCCTGCTGCCGGCTCCAGGATCTCGGGACCCAGGCGGTCCTTGTAGAGCGAATATGCGATCAAGCATAATCTCGGCCGGAGCCTTTTTCCGCCTATGGCGATCATATATCCGAGAGGATCGTAGAGTCCTGAGGGTTCTGCCGGGAACCTGATGCCTTTGAACAGGTCCTTGACGGCGTCGTCGATGGTTTCCTTTCTTACCATTTGAGTTTAGTCGAAGTTATGGTTTCATCCTTGTAAATATAGTCATTTTTGGTAAATTTGCCATCGAAATGACCGGTGAAGCGACAGTAGTAAAGAACGCAGGAAGCCATTTCCTGTTGTCGGAGCTCCCGCAGTGGAAACCTTTCCCTGCGGTGCTGAAAGGCAAGGTCCGCCTTTCCGGAAGCGAAGCTACCAATCCCGTGGCCGTAGGCGACCGGGTTACCTATGAAGCCTTGCAGGAACCATCTCTGGAGCATCCTGCATCGATAGTCGCTGTCCTCGACCGGAAGAACTATCTCATCCGCCGTTCCACGAACCTGTCCAGGCAGTCACATGTGATAGCCGCCAACCTGGACCGGGCATTCCTGGTGGTCACATTGTATTTCCCTGAGATCAAGCTGCCGTTCCTGGACCGCCTGCTGGTGACCTGCGAGGTGTATGGAATCCCTGCGACCATAGTACTCAACAAGGTGGACATATTCAAGGAAGAGTTCCCTGAAGAGCTGGCTGCTTTCCATCGGATCTATGAGGGAGCCGGCTATCGCGTGATAGAGACTTCGGCTCTGACGGGGGAAGGGATCGATACCCTGAAGGAAGCTATCGGAACGCCTGAGGAAGGCCATGTCTGTCTTTTCTCAGGAGAGTCCGGAGTAGGGAAGTCATCGATTATCAAGGCTTTGGATCCTTCTTTGAATCCAAAGGTAGGGGATATATCACTGGTGCATCTGCAAGGCAAGCATACCACTTCCCTATATGAGATGTACCCTGTTTCCTCGGGTGGTTTCCTGATAGATTCTCCAGGCTTGAGAGGTTTCGGGCTGGTTGACTTGAAAAAGGAGGAAGTTGCCCTTTATTTCCCGGAAATGCTGAAGGCATCGAGGGAATGCCGCTTCACGCCTTGCACCCATACCCATGAGCCGGACTGCGCCGTGAAGGCTGCCGTCGAGCAGGGAACCATATCTCCGGAGCGCTACAATTCCTATCTCGGGATGCTCGAAGAGGACAAGAAATTCCGTTGACAATCCTTGCTGCATTCACATATTTGTATTATTTTTGCAAATAGTAAAAGGTATTACAATAAAATATGGTACTAGAGAAACAGATCATCTTGTTCCTGAATATTGTCCATAGCAGCGTAAAGCAGTGTATGGCAGATGAATTCAGGGACGGGGGATACAACCTGACTCCGGAGCAGTTCCTGGTCATAGACACCCTCTGGATGGAAGGTGTCCTGACGCAGCAACAGATCGCGGATATCACTCTCCGGGACAAGAATTCCATAGTCAAATTGATCGACGGCCTCGAAAGCCGGAAACTGGTAAGGCGTGTCAGTAATCCGAATGACAGGCGCCAGAACCTTATCAAGGTGACTCCATATTCACTGTCCATACGCGACAAGGTGACCAGGCTTGCGTATTCGTCGGTGGCGAAGATCGTAGGAGATATCTCCAGGGAAGAGCTTGAGGCCTTTGTCTCACTGCTTTCCAGAATGGAGAAGAATATGGATCCGGAAAGCGACCTGATAGCCCTCGCGGAAAAGTACCCTCTCAACAAGAACGGATATGGGCAGACTGTATGACCTCCTGATGAAGGATTACCGCATGAGGGAAGGCCTCAATGCGTGCATAAACTGCGGAACTTGCACCGCAGTATGTCCTGCTGCGGAGTTCTACCGTTACGACCCCCGCAGGATAGTGGATATCGTGCAGAGCAAGGATGAAGAGGAGATAGAGAAACTCCTCAAGAGCGATACTATCTGGTATTGCGGAGAATGCATGAGCTGCGTTACCAGATGCCCGAGGAAGAATGCTCCGGGGCTTGTGGTAATGGCTCTGCGGACGCTCTCCATCGATCTGGGATATTTCGTCGAATCAGAGAAAGGGCGGCAGCAGTTCCTGCTTGTCAAAGACCTGTGTTCCAATATATTGGATTATGGATATTGCGTCTATCCGCGCCGTTTCGACTATGCTGGCCATCCTGAGGCCGGACGGGTGTGGGAATGGGAGGAGAAGCATCTGGAGGATGTGTTCGAGCGTCTGGGAGGCAATCTGGACGGCTCGGGTCCCGGAGCTATGCGCCGTATTCCGCAGGAAGACCTTGACCAGCTCAAGGCGATATTCGATGAAACCGGCGCGACCGAAAGGATGGAGAAGGTCCACTCTGCCGGCCTGAAGAAGGCCGCGGAACTCGGGATGACGGAGGAGGAGTTCTCCCAGATGGTCTATAACACCAGTGACCCTAAACATTTGAATCATTAGCAGATGATATACGAAGGAAAACAGAAGATCTGGGCCGATTACCAGAAAGAGATACCGGACGACCATTATTTCTATGTCCGCAGCTGCATCAGGCAGAGTTTTTTCCCTGCGTCCGAAGCGACTTTCCTGGACATAACCAGGAACCGTTTGGGAAAGGATATATTCGAGACAGAGCATCACACTACCTGCGGTGGTATTGCTTACCACAGCGACTCGATCCCTCAGGAAACGGCCATGACCATCATCGCCCGACAGTTCGCCCTGATGGCGAAATACGGTTATGAGAATTATGTTTGTTCGTGCATCACATCGTTCGGTCTCTACTGCGAGACGATGGAGACCTGGCGTGAGTTTCCGGAACTGGAAGCGAAGATAAGGGAAAACCTCTGGAAGACCTGCAAGCTGGATTTTGCGAAGCCGAAGTACCTCATCCATGCGAGCGACCTTATCTACAAGTACCGCAACCTCATAGCCAAGCAGGCCGTCCACAAGCTCGTGAACGTACATACCGGCCAGCCGCTCAAAGTCGTCGAGCACATCGGATGCCACTATTCCAAGATGTTCCCTTCGAAGGGAGTGGGAGGAGCTGAATATCCTTACGTCCTGGTCGGAATGATCGAGGCGTGGGGAGGGGAGATCGTGGATTATCCGGAGAGGCGCCATTGCTGCGGTTTCGGTTTCCGGCAGTATTTCATCAAGGGGAACAGAGGTTATTCGCTTTCCAATACCCATAAGAAATTCGAGAGTATGGAGCCGTTCCATCCGGACTTCATCATCACCAACTGCCCGGGCTGCCCGTATTTCATGGACAGGTGGCAGTACGTTATAGCCGAATCCACCGGTAAGACCTACGGGCAGGACGGCCATGGTATTCCTGTGCTCACCTACGAGGAAGTCGCAGGCCTGGTGATGGGCTACGATCCTTGGGATCTCGGCCTGCAGACTCACCAGGTTGGTGTCGAACCGCTCCTGGACAAGATGGGAATAGAATACGATCCTGAAAAGAAATATCAAGGCAAGGGAGGGAAGGACATCGGCCGGCCGGAACCTTGCGCATGTTTGAAGTGATATGAAGAACAATGTACTCATAGTGGGTGGAGGACCTGCCGGACTGGAAGCTTCTTCGCAGCTCCAGAGACTGGGCTACAACGTCATCCTCATCGAAAGATCCACTGCCCTTGGGGGGCATCTTGCGAAATGGGACAGGCTTTTCCCTTCCGGCGTCTCTGCTCGGGAGACCCTCAAGTCCCTTATGGGCCACATCGAGGGAGTCAAGTATTTCACCGACACGGAAGTCCAGTCGATCAACCGGCTTGAAAAATCATACAACGTGATCCTGTCCAACGGAATCACCGTACTGGCGGATGCCGTGCTGATGACAACCGGATTCGACCTTTTCAAAGCCTCCAGGAAGGAGGAATATGGTTACGGAATATACAACCGGGTGATAACGAACGCCGACCTGGAAGCCTATTTCAGGAATGGTTCCGATCCGAGGATCGATAATCCGAAACGGATCGGATTCGTCCACTGCGTGGGGTCCCGGGATGAAAAGGCCGGCTGCAGATCCTGCTCAAAGGTCTGCTGTGCTACTGCAGTCAAGCAAGCCATGGAGATGAAGCAAGCCTTTCCGGACGCTGACGTATTCTGCTTTTACATGGACCTGAGGCTCTTCGGCCGCCATTATGAAGACATGTATCTCAGTGCGCAGAGGGACTATGGCATCCGTTTCATCCGCGGCCGCGTCGCCGAGGTGGCCGAAAATGCTGACGGCTCCCTCCAGGTCAAGGCTGAAGATACGGTTGCCAGCAAGCCTCTCAAGGCTTCTCTCGACCTGCTGGTCCTGATGGCCGGAATGCGTCCTTCAGTGTCTGGCCGCAGGGTGGGAGACCTGCTTGAGATGCCTGTCGAGGAAGACGGTTACTTCTCAGTAAAGGAGGGAATCGTTTCAGGACAGAAGAGCCCTCATCCGGGAATATTCCTCGCCGGAGCTGCTACCGGTCCGAAAACCCTCCCTGACACTCTTGCCGATGCTCGTGCTGCCGCTGTCATGATCGACCAGTACCTGTCAGACGTTTTCCCTGAGGCAAAGCATTACAAGAATCTGGTTAGGGAATTATGGTAGATTTCGGTTTCGGGCTCGTGCCCAGTTCAAGGATAAACCTCGACCTTTTCGACAAGGCCAAGTACGAGGAACTGGCTTCAATGGAGCCGGATGTCCGCAAGTGCATGTCCTGCGGCAGCTGTACCGCGGTCTGCACCGCCGGGAAGTATTCCGCGACAAGCCTCCGGGAAGCCATCGAGTGCATACACAACGGCCAGCCTGACAAGGCTCTCGGGATGCTGAAGTCCTGCCAGTTCTGCGGCAAGTGCACGATGGTCTGTCCTCGGGGCATAAACACCAGGCATCTTATCCTTTCCATCAACAAAATCTACGGAAAGTTATGACACCCCTGTCCTATATCCTCACCGCCCAGGCTGCCGAGGTTGCCCAGGCTGCGCCGGAAGTCATCGACAGGATCCCTTCCGGGTACAACCATTTCGTCATACCTTTCTGCATCGGCATAGCATTCTTCCTGATATGGATTACGGTCGGCTGCATCCGGTTGTTGCTGAAGATTCCTCATCACGACAGGCTGCGGTTCTGGGCATCCCTCGTGAATCCGGTTACGGCATTGAAGAACATCAGGGATTTGTTCTTCGACTGCCTTTTCCATGTCAAGATCTGGAAGCGGAAGCCTCTGCTGGGATATATGCACAGCGCAATCGCTTTCGGATGGTTCATGCTGATCGTGCTCGGACATATCGAAGTAGCCCTGTTCGTCCCTAAGCGGCTTGGCATTTCCAAGACAGCCCTGTTCTATCCTATCTTCTACCGGTTCTTCGTCTGGATGAATCCGGGCCATACTACGTTGCGGGGCTGGGTGTTCTTCTTCCTGATGGACTTCTTCCTGCTCTATGTGCTTACGGGTATCTCTTTGGCTGTGTTCAAGCGCTTCCGTTCCCTTGCCCTGGGCATGAAGCATACCACCAAGCCGTCTTTTGCAGACCGCGTGGCTTTGTACAGCCTCTGGTTGATATTCCCTCTGCGGCTTCTTGCCGAGAGTTTCACCGCCGACCTCAGCGGAGGAAGTTTCCTGACCATTCCGGTCAACCACCTGTGGCATTTTATATTCGGTGACAAGCTGTGGATAATGCCTAGCTGGTGGCTGTATTCCATCTGCCTGGGCTTGTTCTTCGCCGCGATGCCGTTCAGCCGCTACATGCACATCCTTACGGAGGTGCTTTGGATATTGCTTCGCAATGCCGGAATCAAGCCTAACCATCCTCGGAAAGGTGTGGCGGAGGCCGAGATCTATGCTTGTTCCAGTTGCGGGTTGTGCCTGGATGCTTGTCCGATGAATGTCCAGAAGAAGAACCTGAAGTATTCCTCGGTTTACTTCATTCGGTTCTTGAGGAGGCATAACGAGAAGAAGATCAATGAAATAGCGGACAAGTGCCTGATGTGTGACAAGTGTCATGCGCTGTGTCCTGTCGGTGTCGATGCGCCAGCCCTGCGGCGTGCCCAGCGGGCTACGGTCAACAATTCGATCGGCTTTGATTATTCTTATCTTGATTCGGCATCAGCCGCAGTTGAGCGAGGATGGACCTCGCCGGGCCCGGACTGCCGTCCGGCAGAAGGGGAAGACACCACTCCGGAGGTAATGTACTTCGCGGGATGCATGTCTCACCTGACACCGCGCATCATCAAGTCGGTTGAAAAGGTATTCAAGGCTGCCGGGGTCAGCTATGTGTTTGCTGACGAGGGGGGAGGAATATGCTGCGGCAGGCCTCTGATGCTCGCAGGAAGGAACGAGGCAGCTGCGAAGACCATCGCCGCCAACAAGAAGATGATCGAAGGATCCGGCTGCAAGACCCTGGTGCTGTCATGTCCTATCTGCTTCAAGGTATTCAAGGAAGAATACCACCTGGAAGGGATCAAGGTCCTCCATTACACCCAGTTCTTCAACGAACTGATCGCTTCCGGCAGGCTGAAGCCGGTGATGGGCCAGGAGAGGCTTGTATATCACGATCCATGCGAACTTGGCAGGGGATGCAACGTATATTACGAGCCGAGGGCTGCTCTAAGCCAGCTCGGGACCCTTGTAAAGGCTTCGAAGGAATATGACGAGAGCCTGTGCTGCGGTGGCAGCCTCGGCAGCCTGACACTCGATGCACGGGACCGCGCGAAGATCTCGGAGGCAGCGGTCATCAGCCTTGTCGCCAACAAGCCGGACAAGATAGTGACGGCTTGTCCTCTGTGTCTCAAGACGTTCTCCGAATCCGTCGCAAACTCATCCTATCCTGTGGATCCGGTCCGCGTCGTGGACTTCGCGGAAGCCATTTCCGAGTCACTCTGAGGAGCCGATCCTGGAAGGGATTGACGAAGGGTATTTGACGGTTAGATATACGGACCTGAAGATCAGGTGCGAATAGTATGCTGCGAACAGCAGGTGGACAAGTGAGTTCCCCTGCGGCTTGAGCAGCATCAGTCCGAGGAACCAGACCAGGAAGAACGCGATCATGCAGCCGATGGTGGAATTCCTGAGAGGCTTTGTCCGGGTGGCTCCGGTGTAGATGCCGTCCCAGGTGAAAGCGGTGCTGCCTACCAGAGGCATCAGGACCAGCCACGGGAGGAATCCTTGGGCCGAACCTACTACGGATGAGTCGGAAGTCATCATCCGGAACATGTCCATCCCGAACAGGAGGTAGATGGCCACGAACATCATGCCGATGCCGAGACTCCATGCGAATGTGTGTCTCACTCCTTCCCGGAGGAGTTCCGGCCGTTCCATTCCTATGAATCTTCCAGTTAGGGCTTCACCTGCGAAAGCGAAGCCGTCTGTGAAGAATGAGAAGATCATCATGAGCTTCATCATGACCGAGCACATCGCCAGGAGTACGTCTCCGAACTTGGCGGAAATGGCCGTGAAAGCAAGGTAAACGACCATCAGGCAGAGCGACCTTACGAATAAGTCTCCGTTCACCGCAAAGAAACGGCGCATGGATGCTCTCCGGGCGGTAATAGGTGCCGGGGCTCCCTGCGCTTTGCGCCCTGTCCGGGTAAATGGTCGCCCCGTCACATTGCCGTCCGGAACCGTCACTCCCGTCCCGACCGTCACTCCCGGCTTGACCGGGAGTCTCACCTTCTGCCGGTACTTCACTGCGACAACTCCTGTGGCGAAGAACAGGCCGGTGTACTGAGCGAGGATGGTACCCCAGGCAATCCCGCTGAATCCGATACCTTTGAACGCGGTCCCCGGTATTCCCAGAGCCAGGAATATGCTCGCCAGGATATTGACTCCGTTCACGATCACATCGGTCAGCATCGAGCTGAAAGTATCCTGCATCCCGATGAACCAGCCCCGGAAAGCCATCAGGCTCAGAGTAGCCGGAGCAGCCCAGATCCTTATGAGGAAGTATTTGAGTGCCAGGGATTTGACCTCTGCGGAGCAATCCACCAGAAGGAACACGAGTTTCTGGAACGGCCATTGGACCATCAGGAGCGCCAGTGATATCAGAAGAGCTGTACCAACTGCCCGGAACAGATGCGTCCTGCATTCCTGCCAGTCTTCGCGTCCGTAAGCCTGGGCGGTCATCCCACCGGTTCCCGCTCTCAGGAAGCCGAAGTTCCAGTAAAGCATGTCGAACATCAGGGAACCGACCGAGATTCCTCCGATCAGGGCGGCCGCCGAAGCACTCAGATGACCGGCAACGGCGATGTCGACCATTCCTACGAGCGGAACGGTGATGTTCGCAAGGATGCTGGGCAGGGCGAGGCGGAGTATTTCCTTGTCGATGGTTCTCAAGCGTTTATGTATTCTTCAGGTGTCTGGATCTTCGGTATGTCAGACAGGTTTGACAAACCTCTGCTTATTCGGAAATCGCGTGGATTGTGGGTGATTATCGCAGAACATCCGTTCGATACTGCACAGGTAAACTGCAACAAATCCTCAAAATCAGGTCCGTTCAGCATTATTGCCTGTTGCAACTGGGCATCGTCCATCGGGACTATATCCACTATCGATGAAATCTGTTTCAAGGTGGGGACGATCAGCGAGGTCGGAACTGTCTTGCGCAGGACATAAGCTATATCCGCGATGGACAGTGGAGACATACAGACACAACAATCTCCGTCTTCCTGCCTCTGCAAGATCCTGGCGGCAGCGACATAACCCGGCCTTTCAAGCAGGAGGTCCAGCATAATGTTGGTGTCGAAGTAGATGCGTGGCTTCATTTGGACAGGATGTAATTGAGCTTTTCGTCATCATCCGGTCCAACCGCAGACCCGGACTTGGCTATACCTATCAGGGAGAGGATCCGGTTATCGGTTACCCCGTCGACTGAAGCGGGCTCACCGGAACCTGCAGATTCTTCCAGAAGGTCTTCGATGTATCTTTTGAGAGATACACCTTTCTTCCGTGCCCTGAATGTCAGTGCCCGGAAAACAGGAGCTTTTATGTCAATAAGCTTTCGCGTTGAGGACTCTTGCATCGTATATACTTTTTACAAAAATATATACAATAGTCCGGAATATCAAGCTTTCCTGAAATATTTCCCGACGACAGGGAGGGAGGAGAGCGGAAGGTCCCGCTTGACGATCAGGGCGCAGAACAGGAGGATCAGTACTGTGTTTACTCCGATGGCCGCCCATGTGCCCAGATACTTGTTGGCGTAAACCATGCCTGCAAACAGCACGGCAGCTGCCAGGGTGTAAACTGCGATGTCCTTGAGCGGGTAGTCTATCTTGTATTTCTTCTGACCCACGAAATAGGAGAGGAGCATGGAGGTGCCGTAGCCTCCCACGCCGGCCCATGCACAAGCCATGTAACCTACCTTAGGTATGAATATGAAGTTGATGGCGAAGAGCACCAGGCAGCCTATTCCCGAAAACAAGGCACCCCAGAGTGTCTGGTCTATCAGCTTGTACCAGAAGGAGAGGTTGAAGTATATTCCCATCATTATCTCGGCCGCCATCACGATAGGTACGACTTTCAGTCCCACGCGGTAGTCGGCGCCGATGATATATTTCAGAACACCCATGTATCCTATTACGCACAGGAAAGCCAGCAAGGTGAATATGATGAAATACTTCATCGCCTTGGCATAGGTCTCCTTGCTGTCCCTCTCGGTCGAACTTCCGAATACGAATGGCTCGTAGGCGTAGCGGAAAGCCTGCGTAATCATGGCCATTATCATCGCGATCTTGATGCAGGCACCGTAGATGCCCAGCTGAGCCGCCCCGTCACCGCCTTTGTAAACGTAAGGGAAGATGATCTGGGAGGCGGTCTGGTTCAGGACTCCCGCAATTCCCAGCACCAGGATAGGCCAGCTGTATGAAAGCATCCGTTTCATCAGGCTCCAGTCGAAGCCATGCTTGAAACCCTTGAGCTCCCGGATGAAGAACAGCGTCATGAACGCAGTGCAGAACAGGTTGATATAGAACACCCATCCCACCTGGATGCCGTTGTCATATATTCCACAAGGGTTGAGGCCCAGCTTCGGCAGGAATACGAAGTAGGTCAGGTTGAGCAGGATGTTGAGGAAAATGAACCCGAGTTTCAAGGCGGCGAACTTCAGGGGACGCTTCTTGTACCTCAGATAGGAGAACGGGATGCACTGGAAGGCATCGATCGCTACCGTCATCGCCATCGTCCAGATATAGCTCGGGTGGTCCGGATAACCCATTGCCCCCGACAGCGGCTTGATGAACAGCAGTACGAGGGTGACAAACAGGACGGATGTGGTCAGGACAGCCGTCAGGATCGTTGAATATACCTTGTCAGGATTCTCCTCGCTCTTGTTGGCGAACCTGAAGAAAGTGGTCTCCATCCCGTATGTCAGGATGACCAGCAGGAGGGCGGTGTAGGCATAGAGGTTGGTCACCACTCCGTAACCACCGCTGGAGGCGTTGATCACATAAGTGTACAACGGCACCAGGAGATAGTTCAGGAACCTTCCTATAATGCTGCTCAGACCGTATATCGCGGTGTCCTTGGCAAGAGACTTCAGGTTGGCCATATCCCGGTGGATCGTTTATTTTATTCCGTATTTCCTGAGGATCCGGCAGACCTTCTTCTCGATTGACTTCGCCCAGAGCTGGTAGCCGTAGTTGGATGGATGGGTCCCGTCGATCTGTGCCTCGTGATCCTTTGCGGAAGCGTCCGGATAGATGTAATAGACATCCTTGTACTTCTTGCAGGCTACAGCCATCATGCTGTCCACAAGGGCGATCCTGGTTGATTCGTCATAAGCGACCTTGGTGTTGAAGTTGCGGTTCTCCCGATAGATGGTACGCTGGAAGATAAGTGGTGCTCCGGGATGGGAAGCCTGCATCTTCTCGATGAACGGGAACAGCCTCTGCCTGATTTCAGCCAGGGATGGATTCGAGAAGGTATCGAATATGAAGGCATCCACCTTGGCGTCCATCAGGGCGTCGGCGGCATATGGCTGCATCTTGCACTGGCCGCTCATGCCGAGACTGAGGAGCTGGATTCCTGTGTCCCTTGTGAATATCGCTGGATATGTCATTCCGGCCCTTCCGCAGGACACGCCGTGCGTATAGCTGGAACCGTAGATCCCGACCCTGTGCCTGAACGGTTCCGGAGACGGCTCCAGTACGGAACCTTCATCTACACCGATCTCCAGGCCTTTGATTTCGCTGTAGAGCGGGAGGTACATCAGGCACTCGTGCATCTGCCCGTCAAGGTTCGAGGCCAGGATGAAAGGCTGGTCATGCTTACCCTCGGCGGGACTTGCGGCAGCCGCCCAAAGCCACTTGCCGTTTTCCTTGATGTAGAGGTCGAAGCCCCTGTGTGCCAGCACGTTGGTGGTAACACCATAATAAAGCTGGCCGTATTCCGGCTTCAGCATGATGGACGAACTGTTGGTCCTGAACACGATGGCTATCCCGGATGCGCAGCGGACCTGGAAGTTCTGGGTCTTCGTCCATCCTTTGTACTTGACCGTGTCCACACGCGCGTACGGGACCGGAGTATCGAACAGTTTTCCGATTACGGTAAGATCGGAAGCCTCCGTGAAAGCGTACTTCTGGTTGCTTGGGGTAATGTTCTGTGCCGCGGCAGACAGCATCGCGAGCGACAGCATCAATGTGAGTGCGAAAGATTTCATGACGCTAAGTTATAATTAATTCACGTTCTTTCCTATATTTGCACCGCAATATGAGCCTATATTCTTTTTACAGGATATCCAAGCCTTCGGAAACGAAGGTCGCTCCGGAAAGGGTCTCCGGTGAATACAAACGTCTCAGGGACCGCACTTTCTGGGGTGTGACGGGTGCCTATGCGTTGTTCTATGTCTGCCGCATGGCGATGAGTGTCGTCAAGCAGCCGCTGATTGACGGGGATATCCTCTCCGCCGCCCAGCTCGGTCTGATCGGTTCGGCATTCTATTTCGTATATGCCTTCGGCAAGTTCGCCAATGGATTCATCGCCGACTATTGCAATATCCGCCGTTTCATGGCCACCGGGCTCATGGTGTCGACGGTCGTCAACCTCGTAATGGGAGTCCTTGGGCTCATGAGAGGCTGGTGGGGCATGTCTTCCACCATTCTCTTCCTGGTGTTCGCCGTAGTATGGGGCATCAACGGATACTGCCAGTCGATGGGAGCCCCTCCGGGAGTGATCAGTTTGTCGAGGTGGTTTCCGCTGAACCGGCGCGGCACCTTCTACAGCATCCTCAGCGCGACCCCGTACCTTGGCAAGTCCCTTTCCGTATTCTTCCTCGGACTCGTGGTGGGCTGGATCGGCTGGGAATATGGCTTCATATTCTCCGCCATCGCCGGAGTGATCGGCTCCGCCGTCATACTCCTCCTGGTCTCGGATACTCCTGAAAGCTGCGGACTTCCTTCCGTGCAGGAACTCTCCGGGGAGGAGCCCCGCAAGACCGACTCGATGCCGACGAGGGATCTTCAGAAAGGGGTGGTCAGGCATCCGGGAATATGGATCATTGCCCTCTCGAGCGCCTTCGTGTACATCACGCAGCATGCCGTGAGCGAATGGGGAGTCCTTTTCCTCCAGAAAGGGAAGGACTATTCGCTGGCTGCCGCAACCCAGATCATCGCTTTCTCCGAAGCGTTCGGCATAGCAGGTACGGTGCTCGCCGGATGGTTGTCGGACAGGGTATTCAAAGGCAACCGTTTCGTTCCCGTACTGATATCGGGCTTGGTTTGCCTCGCATCCCTGGGCGCCTTCCTCCTGACCACCGGGAACTATGTCCTCAATATAGTTTACGTTGCGGTATTCAGCCTTTCGATCGGTGTGGTCTACTGCACTGTCGCCGGCCTGATGGCACTCGACATCGTCCCGAGGAAGGCTACCGGAGCCGCCTTGGGAATGGTTGGATTGGCGAGTTACGCAGCAGCCGGCATCCAGAATGCGGTCAGCGGCTTCATGATCGGAGGCAACGGCTTCGACTTCACTCCGGTTTCCGTGTTCTGGCTGGTTTCATGCCTGCTCTCGTTCCTGATACCGGTATTATCCTGGAAACTGCTTAAAAGACAATAATCAATTCATACGATGCAAGGATTCTGGACTGTCCTGATGCTGGTGTTCTCCAACATCTTCATGACATTCGCCTGGTACGGCCACCTGAAACTGTCCGAAATGAAAATCTCGACCGGCTGGCCGCTGATTCTCGTGATTCTGTTCTCCTGGGGGATAGCGTTCTTCGAATACTGTCTCACCGTTCCGGCCAACAGGATGGGATTCACAGGTAACGGAGGACCTTTCAACCTCCTGCAACTGAAAGTGATCCAAGAAGTTATCTCACTGACCGTGTTTACGGTCATCGTGTTGTTCGTATTCAAGGGGCAGCACCTCCAGTGGAATCATTTCGCCGCTTTCGGCTGCCTTGTCCTGGCTGTTTTCTTCGTATTCCTGAAATAATGATTGTTCCTCTTGCGTTGTAACTATTTTCTAGTTACATTTGCAATATGGGAACTGTTGAAAAACTTATAGGGCGTTTGAAACGCCTTCCTTCCGACTTTACCTTTGATGAAGTTGAAAGGATTTTGTCCTGTTTCGGGTATATACGTTCCGACAAAGGCAAGACCTCAGGATCAAGGGTGTTGTTCATGGATGGACAGGGCAGGAAGATATTGTTGCATCGCCCGCATCCGGGCAACAAAATGAAAGTATATGCATTGAAGCAATTGGTTGAAAAACTGACCAGAAATGGTAATCTTTGAGTGAGTTATGAATACATTAAAGTATAAAGGGTATGTCGGCTCGGTCGCATACAGCGAGCCGGACCTGGTTTTCTTCGGCAAGATCGAAGGAATAGATGACCTTGTCAATTATGAGGGAGAATCCGTGACGGAGCTGACAGCTGCGTTTCATGAGGCTGTTGATGATTATCTTGCTTATTGTGAAGATCATGGGTTGAAGCCAGAGAAGAGCTATACAGGTACATTCAATGTACGGATATCACCTATGACACATAGGGAAATAGCAAATCTTGCGAGTGAAGAAGGCATTTCAATCAATGCTTTCGTCAAAAAGGCCTTGCTTGAAGCTGTATCAAGAGGCTATGAAGGGTCAAAGTCTTCGTTGGTCCTGGAACCATCAGCCACATATGGTTCCAGGAAAAAGGTTCGCATAACGATTCCTGTCGCTGATGTGCCTCTGGCAGAGGAACTTTTCAAGCGTTTGGATTGGAAGGTCGAAGAATAGCGGATATCAATCCCTTTTTCGTATTTTTGCACTCATGTTGAACAAGGAAAAGAAACTCAAGGCGTTCGAGAGGGCGCTGGACGTGATGGACAGGCTCAGGGCGGAGTGTCCCTGGAACCACGCGCAGACCAACGATTCCCTCAGGCCGATGACGCTGGAGGAAGTATATGAACTCAGCGACGCCGTGCTGAAGAAGGATGATGCGGCCCTGGAGAAGGAACTGGGAGACGTATTCCTCCACGTGATGTTCTATGCGAAGATAGCCGAGGAGGAAGGCCGTTACGACATTGCCGACGTCATGGACAAGTTGTGCGAGAAGATGATATACCGTCATCCTCACGTCTTCTCCTCCGTTAAGGTCGCCGATGCCGAGGAAGTTTCCACGAATTGGGAGATGCTCAAGGCAAAGGAGAAAGGCGGCAACAAGCGTATCCTTTCCGGAATACCTGATTCCATGCCGTCCGTGCTGAAAGCATTTTCGATGCAGGACAAGGCGAGGGGAGTCGGGTTCGACTGGGAAGAGAAGCAGCAGGTCTGGGACAAGGTCAAGGAGGAGCAGGGAGAATGCGAGGTGGAGCTGAAAGCCATGGATTCAGCCGTGTCTCCTGAGGACAGGGAGGCTGCATACGACAGGGCGGAGGAGGAACTCGGGGATTTCCTCTTCGCGACAGTCAATGCAGCAAGGCTTTATGGAATCAACCCTGATACAGCTCTGAACAGGGCATGCGACAAGTTCAGGCGCCGTTTTACCTAT
>JAEEGK010006309.1_pt1 | contig 28563 bp, 30 predicted proteins | sample 8958771 | NCBI WGS metagenome assembly JAEEGK01 (sample SAMN16246547, study PRJNA631951) | gut metagenome | biome: gut microbiome; feature: rumen; material: SC-attached | host: Bos | place: Iran: Karaj | collected 2018-10 | reverse complement strand
GTATTTGCCGTTCTTTTCGTAGGGAATAGCCAGGAAGTTCTGAAGATACTGGTCAAAAGAAACACATCCGGTATCGTCAAAAACATGGGCTCCGATGGGGATTAAAGCTTCATCCCCCACCTTCGGAAACATATAGTAAGCGTCCTTAACCGCCTTATAAAAGCCCTCCGGCGTAGTCATGTCGGGACTTCCTATTGCCTCGTATATATCCTTTCTTACCAGGAATGTCTGGTTGGATGCAATATCGTCATGAGTGGCAAGGTCCTTGGGCGTAAAGCTTGAATTGGGATAACAGTAAATGTTACCGTCAGCCCAGGTATACCAGTCTCTTACGGTTTCGTCCGCAACCTCGTAAAAGAAAGGGTCATATTTGTCCGCAAGCTCGTTTAAAGCATAAACCATGCCTCTTTCAACGATTTCTCCGTACTGAGGCTCCCACCAGCCGAGGGTAATAATGTCGGGAAGGGAATCGGAAGCTATTAACGCATTTAATTTCTCAGCTTCGTTGCCGGGGGGCGAAATAAAGTTAACGGACACACCCGTCCTCTCGGTAATGGCATCGGAAACCGTATTGCCGCCCCAGGAAGTTACAAACCAGGAGTAGTTTACGTACCAGTCAAAGGTAATGGGTTCTTTGTCCGTCTTTACATCCGTATTCTTTTTACCCTGTGCGCAGCCCGTAAGGGACAAAACAAGGCACAGAATTATGATTAAACTCAGCTTCTTTTTCACACAAGCCTCCGAATTATAACGTATTCAAATAACAGTATACACGAAAGTTATTAAAATACCTAAACCGAGAGTGAAAAAACACTCTCGGTCAGGCAAAATAGGATAGAGAAAAGATAAGGTATGTTTTATTCTTTAACCGCTCCCGCTGATACGCTGCTGATGATGTATTTGGAGAATACCGCAAATACAATGAGAATCGGGATTACCGAAATTGCAACGGACAGGTAGGTAGCACCCTGGTTACGGGTGATGTCCTGTGATGCTCTTAAAGTAGCCATCATAACAGGGAGGGTCATCATTTTGTTTTTGCTAAGCAAAATCATGGGAAGGAGGTAGTTGTTCCAGTTACCTATGAATCCCATAATTCCCATTGTTGCCACCGCGGGCGCCACAATCGGGATGACTATTCGGTGGAATGAAAACAGTTCATTTGCGCCGTCCATTCGTGCTGCCTCAATGAGGGATTTCGGCAGTGAAGACAGAATGTACTGTCTTAAGAAGAAGACGGTTCCCGGTGCTGCGATGGCAGGCAATATAAGGGGAATGTATGAATTTATCAGCTTAAGCTTTGAGCAAAGCTGGTAAAAACCGATAAGGGACAACTGGCCCGGTATCATCATGAATACCAGTATTACGGTGAAAATAAGCTTGTTGCCTTTAAACTTGTAAAAAGCAAGGCCGTAAGCGGTAAGGGTAGAGAAATAAGCGCCGAGGAGTGTGGCGGGAACGCCCACTATAAGGCTGTTTCTCATACCGAGGAATAAGTTAAAGTAAGAAAATACCGTATCCCAGTTTTCTTTTAAATGGGTACTCGGAATAAGCGAGAAGCCCGTTAAAATTTCGTTACCGTTTCTTGTGGCGTTAACCATCATCATGAGGAAAGGAATCATGCAGGTTACAGCCAGCGCTATAAGGAACAGATAGATGAGGGATTTTTTGAAATGATAGCCTATTGAATGATGCATAATTATCTTTCATCCTCCTTCTTTCTGTTAAATAACCAGAACTCTACTACAGATGCCACCAGGATTATTAAGAACATGGTGTAAGCGATACTGGACGCATAACCTGTCTGGGTGGTGCCTGTGGTGAATCCGAACTTGTATAAGTACATCATTGCCGTCTGAACCTTGCCGTAGGATGCGGTCGAAGGACTGATCATAAGGTAAGGAAGGTCAAACATCTGCACACCGCCGATAAGGGATGTGATGGCCACATACATGAGTATGGGGCGGATAAGGGGCAATGTAATTTTCGTAAATATTGTCCATCTTCCGGCGCCGTCGATTGCGGCTGCTTCAAAGTAATCTTTGGAAATACCCTGAACACCTGCCATGAGCATGAGGAAGGAGTTACCAAACCACATCCATGACTGGATGACTGCGATAACATATCCCGCCGAGTCGGAAGAGCCGAGCCAGTCTTTTCTTTGGAATACTTTTCCGAAAAGATCCGTAACTGCGGCAATCATGTTGTTAAAGTCTCCGTAAGGATACATAAAAAAGGTGCTGAACAAAAATGCTATGGATGTTGCGGCAATAAGGTTGGGAAGGTAGTAAACGATTCTGAATACGCGTAAGCCCTTCATCTTATACTTAACGTCGCTGAATATTACCATGAGTAAAAATGCAAGACCAAGCTGCAATACGATATTTACTATCCAGATGCGCATGGTGTTGCCGAGTGCCTTCCAGAAGAACTTGTCTCCGAAAACACGCTTATAGTTGTCAAACCAGATCCATTTGGGTGTACCCACAACCTTTAAATCCGTAAAGCTTAAGTAAAGGGTTCTGAGTACCGGGTAAACACTGAAAATCAAAAATACAATTACAAAGGGAGCGACAAAAAAATAGCCCCAGTTATTGTACGCGGTAAGCTTACTTCTCTTTCTTTTTTCTTTTACTGCTTTAGCCATAATCGGTCTCCCTTAATCAAGTTTATACAAGAGGGGGAAGGTTATCTTCCCCCGCCTGTTTTTAAACTTATCTTTCTACTACAATTTCTCCTGCAAATGTGGATTCAACGGTATCGTAGAATTCATTTAATGCATCTTCTTTTGTAGCTTCGCCTGTCTTAATCTTGGAAATTGCGTTGCCCCAAGCATCGCCGATAGCGGTGTCGTACTTGGTAACCTTGGAGTAGTCGATGCCTTCTGCAAGGTCAAGCCACATAGCGTACATCTTTTCGCCGCCGTATACGGGGTTGGTGTCGTCTTTGTGCTTCTCAAGAGCTGAAAGAAGGGAAACTGTGTCACCTTCGGAGGTCTCGATCCACCAGTCAGCTGTTTCTTCGTTAAGAGTACAGAACTTGATGAAATCCCAGCCAAGTTCTTTTCTTTCGGAAAGTTCGGAGATACCGATGAAGGTACCGCCGCCAAATCCGTATGCGGGTCCTGCACAAACGCCCCACTTACCTGCGGTTTCGCCTACGTTGTCTCTCATTGTGAGAACGCCCCATGCGGGAAGGCCGAATGCAAATACTTCTGCGTATGTGTCGGTGTAGTTACCTACGTTAGCGTTGTAGTTTTCTGCGTCCCAGATGTTAAGGTTGGTGTTACCGTCTTCATCTGTGCCCCAGTCACCCCACTGAAGGTCAGCGGTAAGAACCGGAACTGCGCCGCTCATTGCCTGATACCAAGGAGTGGACCACTGTGCAGCGTATGCTGTAAGGTCTTCCTGGTAAAGCTTAACTACCATATCCATGTAGTCAAAACGAGCCTGGTCAACATTAAGTTTTCCGTCTACAACCCAAGCGGTGTCGCCGGAGAAGTAGTTAAGTTCGGAGTCGGAAGCAAAGATTCTGTATCCCTGCTCTTTTAACTTTCTGCCTGCTTCAAGAATGTTTTCGTAAGAGGAGAAGATTTCCTGTACTTTTTCGGGATCGGATGAACCGAATACTTTTTCTGCAATATCTCTTCTGTAATAGAAGCCTGCGGGAGTAATCTGGTAAGAGATGGCTCTTGTGGTGCCGTTTGAGTCCTTACCTACTTCCCAAACGTAGTCAACGATCTGTCCTTCATAGTTGCTTGCGCCTAAAGCGTCAAGGTCTGCAAAGAAACCGTTGTCAAAGAAATCGGGAAGCATCTGAGGCTCACCTACTACGATGTCGGGCTCTTTCTCGCCGCCCATGATAGCGGTCTGAAGCTTGGTGGGATAATCAGCGGGCTCGATTACTACTACTTCTGTAGGAACACCGGTCTTCTCGGTGTATCTGTCTGCGAACTGCTGAAGGTCCTTTGCAAGTGTCCAGATAACAAGTGTGTCGCCGTTGGCAATTGCCTTGGAAACAACGTCGTCTGTCTTGGTCTCTTCTACTGAAGCAACGGGAGCTTTCTCGGTGCTTGTAGAGGAAGCGCTTTCGCTGGTGCTATTGGTATCACCGCAAGCTGCGAGTGAAAATGTCATAACGCCGGCGAGCAATAAAGAAACTAACTTCTTCATCTTCATAATAATTTGTCCTCCTTTGTTGGGCATATCCTTAAGATGGTTTCATTGTATTTGATGGACGGACATAAAAAAGTACACTATTTTTTTATTTGGTGTCGAAATTTTGGTGCTATTTTTTTAGTGTCATTTTTTTACAAGGGTAATTTCTATGGATTTAACCTTGCCGTCTCTTACGTCTGCTGCCGCGTCCGCCTCGAGGGAGTCGCTGTAGACGTTTATAAGTGTATTGTTCTTATATGTAAGCTTCATGCCCGCAACGGTGTAGTCCCCGGGGATGTAATCTTCTTCTTTGTCAAAAAGATAGGTTACGGGGATGCTGCCGAGGAACATGGCTTCCACCCGCTTGTCCGCACCGATAAGGTAACGGGGAATGGCAGGCTCAAAGTGCAAAGAAAGGGCATCCTTCTCATATCTGAAGGGGTTCTTTCCAAACATCATAAGCTTCCACATATTCATAAATTCAACGGTAGAGCCGCTTAAACGCGCTACAAAGCCTTTTCCGTGAATGCTTGCGTCAGGGTTAACGGAGCTTGCGAGGAAAGAAGAATTCTCCATGGTGCTGCGTCCGTACTTCTCTTCGTCAAGGAAGGGAATTGCCGCTGTCTTAAAGTCTTCAAAGAATTCTTTGTAAAGTCCCGACTTAATAAGCTCAAGGAGGTACTTGTACTCCATATGAAGCCAGATCGACTCATTCTCAAGCCAGCCGGGAGTAAAGGCCTTGGCACGGCCCACTTCGTAGCTTGTGTCCTTTAAAGAAGCGTTGACCTTGTACATGCTTAAAGGCTTGTCGTAAAGGTCGCCTGTCTTAACTTCGTTGTAGAGAACCTGCTTTCTTTCTTTGGTCTCGGGAAGCTTGAGGTAGTGAACCTGACCCTCCAAAAATGCGGGAAGGGGCTTAATGGCTACATCAAGAGGAATGATGAGTCCGTCCTTCTCTTCGTATGCGGTTACATCGTAGCTAAAGTACATGGGGCAGATTCCGTCCCCGTATTTAAGGGCCTTTTCGATGCCGAGCATTACGCATTTATAGATGTTTTCAAGAAGTTCGCCTGCTTCCGCGTATTCAACGGTTTCTTTTTCGCCTGAGATGCCTTCGTAGATTTTCTCTCTGTAGTCTTCCTTAATATCGTTGAGAAGAGTCCAGCGTCTGAAGGGATCCTGCTCCTTTTTGGCTACGGCGCCCACACTTCTTAATAAGCCTGCCACTTCTTTGGTAAGCTTTAAGTCTTCTTTGTACTTGTTAAGGGCGTTAAGGGTAAAATAAAGGTTTCTTGCAAGCTCGCAGATCTCACCCACGGAGGAACCAAAGAGTCCGGGAAGACCGTTCAATGCGTCATACCAGCCGGGCTTGCCGCCTTCCATTTCTATACCCATTCCGTAAAAGTCGAGGGTTGCGAATTTAACGGCGGATAAAAGCACAAGCTTCTCCATGAGGGAAACCTTTAAAGCTTCTCCTTTGCCGTGATCGGTTCTTACAATCTTGTCTCCGCCTTTTTCTGCGGGAAGCGCGTCCAGAGCGTTGTACTGTCTGATGCCGTTAGGAGTCTTTACGTATCTGTTGAAACGCTTGCGGACTTTTGCCTCGGACTTAAAGTAAGTGAGGTTTTCTTTGTATAAGAGGCAATGTTCTTTTTCGGGGAACACGCCCAGGTATTCGTTCACAAGGTCCAGGTTGTAGGTCCAGTGGTCGCACCAGTAGCCCTCTCCGAAGTTACCGTTTACGAGGCAGTCGGAGAAATCGATAACGGATGTGAAGGTATCCTCAATACTGCTCTTATCGCACACCTTCAAAAGAAGGGAGTAAAGGGCACCGGGAGTGTATTCACCTGTTACAAGTTCCTTAACTTTCTCGGCGTTTTCGGGCGAAAGGTCTGAAAGAAGGGCTTCCGCCTTGTCAGCGGGAAGTCTGTAGGTAAGCTTCTCTATTCCCAGCGGATTGTAGCCGTCCAGCTGAATGAGGCTGTAGAACTCCTTAATGTTTTCTTTGTCCGTAAAGGGGGCAAAGAAAGCGTCCATACGGCGGTTCTGGTTAATGTCTCTGTAGCTTGCGTTACCCTGAGAATAAAACTCGGGAAGCACCGAGAAGAAATTGTAATCTCGCTCGGTATCGCCGTGCTTTCTTGAGTAAACGTAGAATACCTTGTTGTTGCCAAGCCTTATGGGTGCGCCGCCGCGAAGGCAGTTGTCCATGAAGGTGTATCTGCAGTATTCGTCGAAGCGGGCATCCGCGGTATGGGTGCCGATGGCTTCCGTAAGATTGTCCGTAAGTTCACGCGCGCTGGCCTTCTTAAGAGTGAAGTACTCGCCGCCGCGGTATTCTCCGGCATATTCGTCAAGCTTTTCCATGCTCTCTGCGAATCCGTATACTTCGTAGAAAGAAAGGGTCTCGCCCGCCTTAAGTTCCGCCTCCTTTAAAAAGAAAGCTGCAGGGAAAAGATTGGCATGTCTTTCTTTGTATTCTTTAATGCCTTTTATGCCGGATTCCTTGAAATTAACCGGGTTCTCAAAAGAATTGTCATAGGCAAATATCGCTTGAGGGTCCACTACGGGGTAAATCTTCTCTCCCGACTTTTCAAAGCAGAGAGCGAAGTTGCCTTCCTTAATCTCTCTTACGGCAGCGGAGTCCTCAAGACTTGCACGGACTCTGTAGTATGCATTTCCTGCGGGAGTGGATTCTTCCTGCATCCAGGCTTTGGCGGTCTCCAGCATGTTTTTAAGGTCTGTCATTGAGATACCGTAAGGAACCAAAGCAGGCATACCGTCTGCGATTTCTATGTGGGCTTCAGTGCGGGAGTGGTTAGTTATGTTAACCTCTCTCACAAGTGCGCCCAGTTCCTCTTCGGGAAGAACGTAGTAAGTAATCTCTGTTGTAAGGCCGGTTTCCGCGCACTCTTCTTTGATGGTAAGGGTGTTCATCCGAACAGTCATTTCGTGAGGCACGTTTTCATCGTGAAAGGGCTCATATACCTTGCCGTCTTTCTTAATAAAAGTGCGAAAGCCGTTTCTTTTTACAGTCTGATAAGCTGTGTGGGCGGGACTAAACTCCATGATTGAGCCGTTTTTGTCCTTGGAACCGAAGCTGGTTACAGCCTGACCGCGGTTAACGTAGTGGCACCAGATGGGGATTCCCTTAATTCCCGCAATTCCCGGCAGGAAACTTGCGAAAGTACTTTTCTTTGCGTAGTTTTTCATATACTCTCCTTATCCTAAAATGACTTTTATAAAGTTCTTCCTGTCTTTCTTTAAAAGCTCCGTATTCTTTAAAACTGCCTTGTTACCGTCGCAGGTAAGGGGCTCTCTGTCGTTTAATACGGCGCTGACTATCTTGTATTCGCCGTAGTCGCTTCGGCCGGGATTAATGTATTCGACGAAAAGCTCGGTTCCTTTAAAGGGAAGACTTATTGCGCATTTTCCTTCGGCGTCAAACTGTTCCTTTAAGAGCCTGGGGGTAATGGTTAGGTTACCGTATTCGCCTTCGATTCCGTACATTTTGGTCACAACCGTGAGCACGTACCAGCTGGCTGCGCCGGTTAAGAACTGGTAAAGGCCTCTTCCGCCCTTTCCGAAGTACTCGGGAATTCCCGGGTAAATCCTGCTCTTTTCAAAGTTCACTGACTGCTTGTATAAAGCGTTAAGTGCCTTGAAGCCTTCTTTGGCAAAGCCCTGTGAGTAAAGAGCGTTTGCGTACATGACTGCCATGTGGGAGAATACAGCGCCGTTTTCTTTTTCCCCGTAGGCAAAGAAGAATGCGCGTCCCATGTCATGAAGGCCCTTCTTAAAGTCTGTGTTTAAGCGATAGCCCCCAAAGTCCTTGTCATAGAGGAGCTTGTCGGCACTCTCGGCAATAGCCTTGGTCATTTCGTAATCGGCCACACCTGACATAATGGCGAAAACCTGTCCCGTAAGGGTCATCTGAGGAGGGTTGACACGCTCGAGGGCGGTTCCCGTATTGTCGTAATATCCGTTGAAGCGCTTAAAGCCGTCGTCGTCTATCCACTCCTGCTGGCGAAGAAGTTTAAAGAGGAAGTCGGCCTTGCTGTCCATGTTGGCGGCCAGAGCCTTGGTTTTGAAGGACTTCTTTTTGCCGCTTACAAAATGTACTACGCTGTCAAGGTAGGTATTTAAGATGCATTTCTTGTGGTTGATGGATTCGTATACGTCGTCATTGTCCGAAAGAAGCGTCTCTATTTCTTTTAGAAGTTCCACGGACTTAACGCCTGATTCATCAAGCTTATAAAGAAGCCTTGCCAAAGTACGGAGGTTACCTGCATAGGCGTGGGTAAAGGCTACGCTTTCGCCCTTGTCGGGAGCCATGTCCAGGGCATCGTTCCAGTCGGCGCCCCGAAGCTTGATAATGTTATGGTCCCCAACCTCCCAGAATTCCGTTAGGATCTCAAGGAGCAGATGCTCAAGGATGGTACCTTCGTAAATCTTTGATTCTATGGTCTCCTGCTTTAAGGTGACTTTGTCCCAGTCGGCATCCTGCGCGGTTCCTCTCTTAACGAGGCCGTCCTTGTAGTAGTCCGTTTCCCTTAAGAGGAAGTTAAGGTCACCGGTCTGGTTAATATAAAAATCGGTGGTAAGAAGGGGCCAGAAGCCGTGATCCATCCAGACTCTGGGGATACCGTTTCTGTCTGCCTTAAATTCACCGGGCTTGTCGCCTATGATGGTTGCGTTGGTACCGTCCGCCCTTATACCTTTGAAATTGTTAAAAAGAAGGTGCGAAGTGGCCTCCGGGTCCGAAAGCACCAGTGCCAGGCAGTCCTGCCAAAGGTCTCTGAAGCCCTTTCCTCCTCGGCCGTAATCGTGATGGGGCAGGAAGGAGCATCCGAAGAGACGTCTTAATTCCGGCTGGAAGCTTACGAAACGCAAGAAACCGTCGTAGGTTTTGTCTGCGGTGCGGGTCTGAAGGGAGGCTTTCTTTTGCCAGTAAGTTCTGGTGTCCTCATAAGCCTTCATAACCTCTGAAAGGCTGTTAAAATCGGTGGATTTGGGGCTCTCGGGGTTGGAGTTGTCTGTAATGCCCGTTATTGTTATGTAAACTGCTTCTTCCTTGGGGGCAAGTTCTTTTTTCTTAAAAAGCATGGCTCCCATGGTTTCGCCCCCTGCGGTTTTGTAGCCTTCTTTTACGCCTTTTTCTTTGTTTACGAGGGAAAGAGGCATTTCAAGATTGCCGCCCTCTCCCACGAAGTCCCTCACTTCGGGGAAAAAGCCCACGGGCACTTCACCGGTGGCGGTAATGGCCTCGGCGTAGTACAAAACGTTATTGACCTTGTGGCCGCGCTCGTCAAAAGAAAGGGTCGGCGACACGCTTACGCCCCTCTTAGTCACATAAATTCTGTTAAGAAGACTTGTTACGTGTCTGTGATCTCTAAGGTTATCTGCGCTTCTTCCGTAGATGGGGAAGGCTCCGCAAAAACTTATTTTGACGGGGCTCTTTAAGTTATTCTTCACCGTAACCACGTGAATTTCGCAGTTTTTATCTACAGGAATAAAGGACAGAACCGATGCGCTTAAGGCTTTGTCGGCGGAGGTTCTTTCAATCCTGTGCCACATGAAGCCTGCGGTGACGGTGGTTTTTTCTTTGTCCTCCGCCATCTGCCAGACAGAATCGCCCGTAACCGACCAGGGATTCTTTTTGTCCCTTAATATCCAGAAGTTTCTGGAATAGCGCTTTTCTGTCAGGTCCTCAATGCTGGCAGGCTCAAAAAGAAAGGTGTTCTGGTCAAGCTTACTGTCTCCCGTAAGTTTCGGAGTAACGCAGGATTTAAGCCCTGCTTCGCTTCCCAAGGGATAGTAAAGTCCCGTGACCTTGTGGGCGTTTTCCAGTGTAAAAGCCGTATAATCGTCGTTAAAATACATGTTTATGTCCTTTCATCCGATGTGTTTATTAATTCCCATGCTACAAGGGTAGAAAAAAAGAACCTTCCGAAAAAGGTTCTTTTTGTTAAAAGGGTGTCTATTTTTTACTGTGACAAATCTTTCTTTTGATAAACCCTTACGTAGTCCACCAGATATTCCGCATTGTCAAAGTCGGTGGAATCGTCGGGACTTCCGGGCCAGTCTCCGCCCACAGCCATGTTAAGAATGATGTGGAAAGGCTTGTCAAAGGGCGCCGGAAATTTGGCGGGCACCTGACCGTGGTTTTTGGTAAACCATTCTGTGGCGGTGTAAATGTGTTTGTCGTCTATGTAAAATCTTATTTCTCCCGGCTCCCACTCAACCGAAAATTCGTGGAAGGCTTCGCTAAAGTCCGCTTCACCCTCCGGAATCTTTAGAATACCCTGTTGAGAGGAATGGGGAAGGCCATAGTGGATGGTAGAGTAAGCGGTTTTTGTGTCATGGCATACCACTTCCATGATGTCTATTTCGCCGCCCAAAGGCCACTGGCCGTATTCGGCGTTCGAAGCAGGCATCATCCATGCGGCGGGCCATAAGCCTCTGCCCTTCGGAACCTTCGCCCTCACTACTACCTTCCCGTATAAGAAAGTCATGGCATAATTGGTATTCATGCGGCCGGAGGTATACTTAACGGCTCCGTTGTCGGCAACCGTCTTAATGGCTTTAATCACCAGATTTCCGTCCCGCAGAAAAATATTGTCCTTATTAATCACATATTCCTGAAGCTCGTGATTTACAAAACCCGGCTTGTGAGCCTCCACGGTCCAGGTTTTGGTATCAAGCTTCTCTCCGTCAAATTCATCGTGCCAGAAAAGGTCATAGCCCTCGATTTCCGTGACGGTTTCAGTATTAACATTCATAATCTCTTCTCCCTCGTTTTTTGCGGCGCCACAACCGGTGAGTGTCAGTCCGAAGAGAAGTGCCGCCGCAAATACAAGCCCTTTTTTCATTATTTTTCCCTTTCGTATTTACTATCGATTTTAGACTTCAACCCGCGGCAAAAGAAGATAAAGATTTTTATGAAGGTGTGTTTTTTATGTTTTTTCTGAGATACATGGTTGTGACAGGCTTGCTTTTTTTGTCTTAACTGTGCTATTATGTGGGTTCTCGGTTCAGGGAAGAAAGAAGGCTTTATGCAGTTAAGCGGAAGTTTGTATCTGGTGCTTGCGATTCTTTCAAGCGCCGCAATGACTATAGTACTTAAGATTTTTAAAACCGAAGGCCACAATCGTTACGCCATAATACTGGGTAACTACATCACTTGTATCGTGCTGGGACTCCTTCTTTTGAAGGACAAATCCCTTCTTTATAAAGGCACTCTCCCCACATACATCTGCGGCGGTATCTGCGGAATACTGTTTGTGGTGACCCTCGTCATGATGCAAAAAAGCATTGAAGCAAACGGCGCCGTAATGACCTCTGCTTTTTCCAAACTCGGTCTTATAGTGCCCCTTATCATGAGCGTTGTGTTGTTTAAAGAAAAACCCGGTGCCTTTCAGATAGCCGGAACCCTCATAGTCCTGTGCGCCATGTGGGTTATCAATCAAAAGAAAGACGGCGGAAACATTACCGCTCCCGCCGTTTTGTTTATTGTACTCTTATTCACCGGCCTCGCCGACGGCATGGCCAAGGTCTTCGACCATGTGGGCACAAGAGACCAGGATTCTTTGTACATCCTTCTGGTATTTGTAACAGCCCTGATTCTTACGGTATTTTTATTTTTCGCAGAGAAAAAAAGAACCGGCAAAACCGCTCAGATAAAAGATTTCGCGGCAGGTATCGCAGTCGGTATCCCCAACTATTTTTCATCGCTCCTGCTCCTTAAATCTCTGTCGGCTTTTCCGGCATTTATAGTATATACAGTCTTCTCCACAGGCGCCCTGATGTTAGTCAGCATCGTGGGTGTGGCTTTCTTTAAAGAGAAGCTTCAAAAGAACCACGTGGCGGGACTTTTGATGGTAGTTATTGCGCTGGTGCTTTTAAATGTCCGGTAGAGATGATTAACCGCATTGCATTCCCGAACTTGCCCTTAAGCTTTTTTCTTGCCAATGGCCTGTTTTTTCTCGTTATTCCCACCTTATAGTTGTATCAAGCTATGGAGGTGGGTACTTTTTTCCTGTCAAATTTTCAAAGACCCACCTTGTTACAGTATTCGCCGGCTAAGGTAGGTTCATTTTACACTGTCACATTTTTAATTACCCACCTTTTGACTGTTTTTGCCTGCCGAGGTGGGTATTTTTTTCTTTTTTATTCTCTGCATTCCTACCCTATGGTCTATATTCTTTTCAAGGTAGGAATTTTTCACTCAGACTTTTCTAAAAAAGCCTACCCTATTGAGTATTTGACTAATAAGGTAGGCTATCTTGGGCATTATAAGGATTCACCGCACCTACCCTATGAAGTAAAAAGAAAGCAAGGTAGGTATTTTGCAGTTAATCCTCCCCCACCTTATGCAAATTTTACTTAATAGGATTGGAGTGCTTTAACTTATGTAAACCTCTCCATCCCGACCTTATTGTAAAACTCTTCAATAGGATTGGAATGGCCCGATTTATGTTAACCGTCGAAACGTTTTTATCGCTCGCTGACGAATAAGTCACAAGGGCTTATTCCGGCTCAAGCAATTCATCGACATATCGTTCCAGATACGGGTCTCCCCCTTGGATGAGACCCTTTTCTTTTAGCAGTTTTACAGTTTCTTTTGCCAGATTCTCCGCCGTATTTACGATTTCATCGTCGTAGTTTAAGTGGCCGGGGAGGTAGGATTTGTATTTCCAGGCTTCGTAGTCGAAGGGGGTCGTGGCAAGAATTTCCAGAAGTTTAGCGAAAGTACCCTCGGTATCAAGCCCGGTCAGGGCTCTGTAGGTCCACTTATAGTAGGGCGCGTAGGTGCGATTCAGTAAAAAGAAAAGCTCCATGGCCGCCTTAAGTCCTTCCGCGCGGCACAGTTCTGCTGCCACGAAATCCTGTCGTAACATACAACGCATGTAGTTAACCTGAAGGGCGGATGAAAAATTGTGAAGTTCACTCGCTATACGCATGCGCCAGATTTTCTCGGGGTAATAGTTTAAAAGAAGGTTCCTGAAAGCCGTAAATTGGCCGAGGTCATCCCTGAAAACCTCTCCGTTGACGGCTGTAGCCAGACACGAGTGCTCCAAAGAAAGCCACTGTTCTTCGCTCATGGTGCAGCCTTCGGTATCAAAGTCTATCAAAAGAATATTGGTGTAGAAGTCGTGAATCTTCATGACTCCGCGACGGGCCGTGAGTCTTTCGGAAAGCTCGGTACCCTTTTGTTTGGAAAAAAGTTCGTGATATGCAATGGACAGCCGGTACCCTATTTCTTTAAAGTCCTCGTCCGTAAGCCACAGGCACACACCCGTGCCGTAGTCGTGATCCCGGGACATAAAGTCTTCATAGCCAAAGCAGTCGGACCCTTCTCCCGCTATGCCCACAGCAATACGCGACTGATACTCCGGGAACTTCGCACGAATCATGGGAGCGACTTGGTTAACATAAAATTTTCGACTCATCTCTATAGTGGTAAGTTTTTCCAATGCTTTCTCCCCAATCCATACGGTTTACATAACTACAATTCTTCGTATTTGTTGTAATAATATAATTTACCGTCTCTGTGAAACTTAAAGCCTGCGATTTCATTGCCGTAGAAAATGGCTCTGAAGTCGTTTTTGCCCCGCTCCGCTTCTTCCAAAACTTCCCTGAAGAAAGCGTTTGTTTTTTTGATATTTAAATCTTCTTTGTGCTCCTTGACGTATATGTCCCAGACAGGCTTGATTACCTTTTGAGCCGCATCCGCGTAAGGAATCTTTAAAGTCTTGAAAAGCTTGTATCTGTACTCGGTTTCGTCCTCGTCCACCATAAGTCCAGGAAAAGCGGTGGGGATTCCGGAATCCTTAAAACCTACCTTTCTGTGCAGGCCTATGGAAGCCGTATTACCCGGGTGAATTGAAGCACACAAAGTTTTGGCAAGATCGTAAATCTGCAAAGTATCCAGAACCTTCTCGTACATCTGAGTGGCTATACCCCGCCTTTGAAACTCTGGCGCCACATGTATCTCGCCCACATACCAGTTGCTCACATCCTCGGGATTGCGAAGGCACATAAGATACCCGACTACCCTGCCTTTGCACCATGCCACAACCTCGAACCACTTGACTGCATAAATCTTTTCAAAGCACTCATAAACAAAGTCCGCCTGAAAAGCTGCCTCCGACTCGTTCTGCCCTTTTACGTGGCAAAAGAAAGTTTCAAGCGCCTCTCTGGTCCGGGCCTTCATGTTTCTGTGAGTTTCCACTACTTTGTAAGTTATTCTTTCTCTGCTCATGTGCCTCCCCGTGACTGCGTCAGCCAAAGAATTCCTTAATCATCTTCTCGTAATCAACATTTATATCATAGCCTTTTGCCTTCATAAACCTTTCGCCTACCTTGTATATCATCTCGCAGGCGGTTTCCTTGGGCAGTCTGTAATTGTCGTACATCATCATGACTGAAAGGCCGTGGGTGTAAATAACGGTATCCCTGATTATCTCGGCAGCGGTTTCTTCCGTCATTCCGTATTCTTTGGCTAAAAGCCCCGCCGATACTTCGTCAAACTGCATGGCAAAAATGCTGGTGTCACCGTTAATCCTCTCGCCTATGGAGTCCATGGGATCGTCCACATTGACAAATCTGAATACATTCGGATGGTCGCAGGCTATGGATATATAGTTCATACCGGTTACAAAGAAAGCCTCAATGGCAGGTCTGCCCTTCATTAACCGCTCCATGTCGGCGGAAAACTTACGCGCAGAGTACCAAAACAGTTCTTTTTTCAGTTCCTGCATGCTGCCAAACTGCCATGAAACAGGCTGGGTGGAGCAGTTTAAGCGTGCCGCTATGTTCTTAATGGCAACAGCACCGATGCCTGACTCGTCCAGTATTTCAAATGCGGCTTCCAGAATCATTTCTCTTGTAATCTGTGTCTTTCTTCCCATGTATTTCCTTTACTTGTAAGGTCTGTAGTTTAAAGGTTTGGTGCAGCCGACACCCTGTGATATCTTCTTAAACCCTGATTTTGCAAATACCGCAAAAACCACCCCAAGCATAACGCGAAGCGGAAACGAAAAAATCTCGGGTCCCGTGAATGCCTTGCACTTGTCCGACTCAAAGCCGCCGGTTTTTGCGTATTCACGACCCATTTCCGTGTAAGGAGCGGTCACTCTTTCGGCTGTACCTTCCTCAACCCATCTTATACTAAAATTGTCACCTTTTACAAGTGTTCCCGCGTATTTGCACCCAAGCTTCTTTGTAAGAATCTTAAGGTAAGCCTCACCGCATCTTAGCTGAATTCCCTCTGCGAATCCGCTTTGCAAAATAAAGGCTATCTCCGTTTCGTCATTCTTTGGCGAAAGGGTCTCAAGAAACTCAAGGAGCAGTCCCGGAATACATTCCACATACAGAGGAATTGCTATCAGAATGTGTGTGTTTTCATAAAAAGCCTTGCGAATATCCTCCCACTGCTTTTTGTCCGAAACCTCGTATTGTTCAAAGGTGGTACCGTTTTCGGTCATTCCGGCGGTAAACTTCTCTAAAATTTTGTCGGTGTTACTAAGCTTCTTTATGCGGGGACTCCCGTTTATTATTACTGCATGCATGCTATGGCCTCCGTTAATTCTTCTTTTTCGTACACTCCCAGTGACTTGCTGCCCAGGTTGAGGGCGGCTCTTTTAAGCCAGCGCTCCAGGTATTCTTTGTCCGCTTCGCCGGTAATAATCAGGCCGAAGTCCGTCTTCTTTTTGTAGCGAAGCACATGTCTCATCTGTTTGCCCTTGAATTTAAGGTACATGGTAGCGATGGGAAGTATACGGTCGTAGATGTTCTTGCCCTTGTGGTCTATGAATCCGAGGGCGGTGTCGGAAATCACCCAGAGCTCGTCGGCATGAACGGCCTTCTTTAAAATAATCTCGTAATCGTCCTTAACCGAGCACTCTCCCGGGGTCTTAAGCCAGCAGTAATTGCAGCCGATGCAGTGGCCGATGTTCATGGAGCCTGCCTCCACCACATCGATTTCTTTGGAAATCGTATGTTTCTTCAGTTCTTCCGTAAGGGAAGTGTCCGAAGTTGTATTGACTATCAGTATCATGTTAGCCTCCGTTGTTTTAATATAAATGCGTTTATATAAACACGTTTATATTAAACCCACAGTCGGAGATTGTCAATAGTTTTATATAAATCTGTTTATATTATTTTCGGAAGAGTTTAAAAAAAGACAGCCCCTAAAGGCTGCCTTTCCTGCATTTTTTAATTGTCCAGAAGATACACATCATCCGGCGTAATCCTGTATTCCTTGGTAAAAAGAATCCAGTCCGTAATCATATCGATGGGGTATGTTGCCACGTCCCCCTTCTTGATGCTCGAAACATAGTAAGGATCGTTGGTAAGTTCCGCCTCGATGCTGTCCTCGTTAATCTTCTTAACCTCGAACCACATGTGCTCTCTGCCGGGCTCACCGTCTTTCCTATACTCCTCATCAACGGTAACGCCTATCTTCACGATGGCGCTATTGCCTTTTTTTGCCAGTCCCTTCTTGAGGAATGAAACCCTCTCGATGGCAAGCCGCCTCATTCTTTCGGTTTCGGGAGTGGAAATCATAAACATGGGGTTGTGCTCAAGCATATCCCTGTATTCCTGAATTTTGGTATATTCTCTTTTGGCTTCCCTGTCGGGATTGTCGTAGGCCATAAGCACACACATGTCTTCGCTGTGGAAGCCGTCATCTCTGTCCTCTTCCGTGCCCATGGTGGCCTCGGGATAGTATTTTAAAGCCTCACGCCAGTCAACTGCGGTGCATACAAGATACTGTCCGTTAGCGCCCTGCCCGAGAAACACCGCCTGTCCGGGGGTGATTCCTTCTTTGCTCTCGAGCATTCTGTATGCAAAGGTCTCGATAACATTGTAGTGGGTATTGTAAATCTTTGCATCCGAGCAAAGAATCTCAAGTTCAAACATTCCGCAGCGTTTTAAGCCGTGACTGTGCAGCCATACCTCGCCTTCACCGTCACCTACCGCCTGCACCGTAAAGAGGTATCTCGGCGCCGGCATGGTCTTGGATTTTGCGGCCAAAGAAACCCATCTTCCCGACAAAAGTTTTTCCGCAGGGCAATCCATTACCGCCAAAATATCGGGGAACATGGCATCGATGATACGAAGCTGGTCGTAGAAGCATTTGGCATTGTCGCCCTCAAAGTCCATGCAGACACTTAAACCTTCGTTGGCCTTCTTTATCCTTTTGGCTTCATCCTTGGAAAAATAATGCATGCGCCTTATAAAGTCCGGAATATCAAGCATTGTGGGCTTAACGGTAAGTTGATAGGGCTCTCCTTCAACTTGTACATTTACAATAAGACCGCGCTGTTCATCCATGTAGGAATTAAAAAGGCTGACCGTTCCCGACTTCTTTATGTTCTCGAGAAAGAAAGCGGGGTCGTCGATTTCCTTTATGTTTTTGGGTATTACTATCATGTTGGAAGGTTCTCTCATGTCCTTCTCCTTTTTGCAAATTTAGTCAAATACTATAAGCGGAATCAGCATTTCGTCTTCGGTTAAGCTTCCGTGCATGGAAACCCATCTCTCATCGTTAAAATATATGGATAAATCGCCGGTGGCTATGGCCAGGTAATTGCCTAACATTCCGCGAAATTCCTTGTGATGGGCACCCGTTCCGAAGAGATTGCGCTCAATTGCCTCTTCCATGGGCATGAGCCAAAACTCATCGCCGAATAACCTGTTAAATTCCTGCTCAAAGAAAGCCTTTTTGTCTTCTTTTACGAACAGATTAAGTACCCTCGGTTCCAAAGAAGGCATCCGTTCCAGACAGTCCATAAGCGCGGGATGTTCCTGTATTACGGCGCATTCGGTGTCAATGTGACCGTGATCGGCGGTAACGACTATGAGGGTGTCCTCACATTTTTTCGAAAGCTTGTCTATAAGCTTCTCCATATCCTTCAAGGCTCTGTGCACCAATCGGGACTTGCGACCGTTTCTGTGAAGAAGGCCGTCGGGCTGGTTCCAGTAAGCGTAAATGTATTTCTGCCCGGGTTCTTTGCACAAGTCCTTTATCTCCGCCGCAATTAACTCAAGGCTGTGCGGATGAGGCGGCGCATAGGGTGCTATAAGATGAGCTCTCTTGCCGGCATTGTTAAGTTTCGTCACCACGTTTTCAAAAGGTGTAACCGTCTGAGCCACGTTGTAATCTGCGGCGGGCTCATCAGTGTTTTGGACCGTATTTAAGAATACCGTCACGTTTTTGTCTATGGACGGGTAATAGCAGTCCCATCCAAGCCAGCTGTGTTCGCAGGGCTGAAGCCCCGACATTACCGAAGTGGTGGCAGCAACCGTGGTAGAAAGAAAGACGGACGTATAAATTCCTGCAAGATGGGACCTAAACGGGCCCTTTTCTTTTAAATGATGCTCAAGGATTGCCTTGCCCATACCGTCAAGAAGTATTACAACGATGTTCTTATAATCTTTTTCAAGATATTTATCCAGTAACGGAAGAGTATCTCCCACCGTATCCACGCCAAACTTCTTAAGAATCGAATTGGGAAGGTTGGCTATACAGTTTTTGTAGTCGGGAAACACCAAAGTTTTTTTGCTCTCCATATACCCTGTACCTGTTTTTTATTTTATAGCATTATGCCGTTCACCACCGCGCGAACTCTGTGGTGATGGTAAAGTTCTTCGTTGGGTGCCATGTTGTGCATGTAAGCCACTGAGAATTTTTCAACCGGGTCCGCTTCTACCCAGATGCCGGTGCCGCCGGTCCAGCCGAAGTTGCCGATGTGGCCGTTGTGACCGTATTTCTGTGTCATGAGCGTACGGAAACCGAGACCGTAGCCGTAGCCTGCCAGATAGTCGTTCTCAAAGTCCGCAAGCTGCACGGGACCTAACTGATTCTCATGAAGCATAGCCACAGTGCCGCTTCCCAGGAACTTACGTCCCTTGTATGTGCCGCCGTTTGCAAGCATCTGCATGAATACCGCAAAATCATGAGCACTGATTAAAAGGTTTGGACGAGCGCCTGCCGGCACGCTGTCGGGTGTTGCGGTAATAAAGTAGCTTGTGGGCTCAAACTTGCCGGGACCCTTCTTGGCATAATTGGTTACTATTCTGTCTTTATTGTCGGGACGTACAAAGGTGTCTGCGTCCTTAAGCTCCAAAGGATCGATAAGGCGGTCCTTGAATACTTCTCTTAAGGGCTTGCCTTCAAAGGTCTCCACCAATACGCCCGTGATTTCGGAGCCAAAACCGTAGAGCCAGTGGGAACCGGGCTCAAACATTACGGGCACGTTAGCCATGGCACGAACCTCGTCCTGAATGGTGGTAGGACCTTTCTTTAGAAGTTCCTCCATCTGCTTACTCATGGCCGCAAGAGTGGGCGTAGTCGCATTGGCGGTAGGCATCATGCAGTAAGGAAGTCCGCACATCATGGCAACCGCATCACGAATGGTAATGGGCTTCTCAAGAGGCTCCGTATCAATGTCGCCGTTGGGGCGCACTACGTATTTTTCGGTATTCTTCCACTCAGGAAGGTAATAATAAAGCGGGTCGCTGAATAAAAACTTACCCTCTTCAAAAATCATTCCGAGTATTGCGTAAGTAAAAAGTTTGGTGGTGGATGCCTGGCTGAACATGCTGTGCATATCCACTTTTTTGCCTGATGCTATGTCGGCATAACCCGCCTCACCGTGATAAATAAGCTCATCGCCCTGCATCACCGCAACCGCGCAGCCGGGATTGGTGCCCTCATCCACAAATCTTTTAAGTAAATTGTCAAGTCTTGTAAAGTCTTTCATGTAACCCCCCTTAAATTTAATCTTCACCCATAATTTCTTCTAATTTTTCCGCAAGAAGCTTCTGGTAATCCGCTTCTTCGGCCATTAACGTTTTTTTGTAACCAATTATTTCTTCATGAGACAAGGCCTTGGATTCAAGCCATTTAAGCTGCCCCACAGCCTTCTCCGTCTTAATGGTAATCTGTCTGTACTCGGGTCCCACCATAAGAATCTGCATGGCCTCTTCCGGCTTTAAAAAGCCGCTGGTTACGATACCGTTTGTGTTATAAATAATATCATTTGCAATGGGCCCAATAATCACATCGGCTTTAAGCTCATCGGCCTTACCGTTTCTGTTGCCGTAGATGTATTCAAACCATTCCCCGTCACGTTCAAACCGCTTTATAACAAGGCCGTCAGTGTCAAGTTCATATGTATTGACGATGGTTTCCTCGCCCTTTCTTTCGCCTGCCCAGCGATGGGCGAATTCTTCCTCAGAAGTAAGGTAAAAGCCCTGTCCGAAGTCAGCGTTCTTGCGTCCGTAATGAATGTCCGGTTTTTCGATGGTCTTAAATCCTGCGTGATAAAGAAGCATGCCCGTCCTCCCAAAGGCCCGAACTATCGGGGCCTGAAGCCGTATTTCTTTAGGTCTACTCTTCCGTTTATAACTTCAACGCCCTCAGCCATAAGAAGCTTCGCCTGAGCCCCCTCGCCGCCGAAAGCAAACTCACCCGCAAGTTCCCCCTTGGAATTGACTACACGAAAGCAGGGAATATTCTCAGGGTCCGGGTTCTTGTGAAGGGCATTTCCAACGGCTCTCGCCATATTTCTGTCCCCCGCAAGCTCAGCCACCTGTCCGTAGGTAGCCACGCACCCGTAAGGAATCATCTTAACCGCCTCATAAATGCGCTTCGTGGGGCTGAAAGAGATTATTTCGTAGCTCTCGGCTATCATGTTCTTAACATCCTCATCCGGTATGCTTCCGTCCAGAATCACCGTATTCCAGTGGTCTTTGTTTTGATGATACCCGGGTATTACCGACTCGTAAGTCTTACGCCAGTACAGAGCTCTGAAAGGGTCCGCCTTAACATTTAAGTTGATAAATCCGCCCTTCTCGTAAGTCCAAAGAAAGGCTTTCCCGTTTCCCTTATAACGCACCAGCTGCCAGTTTAAGTCCGAAAAAGGCGCATCCTGATAGGTATCCGGGAAAGACAGTCCGTATTTTAATGCTTCCTCTCTGGTCTTCATAAACAAATCCCCCTTAAGAGCTTAAAGCACCTCTATCTGACAGGAACGCATAACCTCAAGAGCCGCATTGTGTTTGTCCACCGTAACCCCCGCGCAGCACGCTGAATCCACCGTAATGTCGGTTCCCGGATAGAACGCACGGAGAATAAGCGCATTGGAAATTACGCAGATATCCGTGCAAAGTCCGCAGAGCTCAATGCCGCCCGCAGGAGCTTCTTTGCCCAGAAGCTCGTCCCACTTAACGTATCCGAAGGTAAGCTTCTTAATGAGGTTGTCTTCCGTCACATAGTCTCTGAGTTCTCCGGCTACCTTCCAGCCGTCTTCTCCCTCGATGCAGTGTTTAACCGGAAGATGCCTGCCTTCAAAGGTCTCCATGTAATTGTCAAAGTGAGTGTCGGCGGTAAAATAAACCTTCTTGCCCGCCTTCTCGTACTCTTCAATCTTTTTCTTAACATTCTCCACAATGGCTACAGCCTCGGCCGTTCCAAGGGAGCCGTCGATAAAATCCTTCTGCATATCGACTACAATTAAAATGTCTCTCATAATACCATTCTCCTTTTTATAATTATTTCAAATGAACAATCCACTCATCGCCCTCAACCGTATACTGAAACTCAGTAAGGTCGGGGTCGTTTAACACTTTCATTAAATCGTGGAAATCCTCAACAACGTTTATTTCGTCCAGCCTGTCGATATCAATCCACTCCATCTCCCCTTCGTCAGAGGAAACCATCGTGCCCTCAAATTCCGTGGCTTTAAACAGCAGCACAATATAGCGGCCGTCCGTTATGGGAAACTGCTTGATGCCCACCAGTCTCGGCTTAAAGATATCAAGCCCCGTTTCTTCTTTCATCTCTCTGACAACGGCATCCACAAAGGATTCTCCCGCCTCAACATGACCCCCAGGAAAAGTGTATCCCTTCCAGTCTTCTTTAACCCTGTTTTGTAATAATACCCTGTTTCCGTCCTGTATGAGGCACAAGACTGTCAGTTCAGCATTCTCGGTTTTATGTCCCATGATGTTCTCTCTTTTTCGTTTTTTGTCCTATCATCGTGTCAACGACACTACGGTTTCTACATGGTCTGTTTTCGGGAACATGTCAAAACACTCCGCCTTTTTAACCTTGTAGCCGCCTTTTGTAAGGAGTTTCAAATCTCTGGCCAGAGTATCGGGGCCGCAGGAAATGTAGACTACTTTGGCGGGTTTAAGAATCAGCAGAGACTTAATAAAAGCCTCGCTTGAGCCCTGTCTCGGAGGGTCCATGAAGACTGCGTCGATTTTGGCGCCGTCCGCAGCCAGTTTCTCCATGAATGCGCCTGCATCGTCGGTATAAACGGTGAGGTTAGTGATGCCGTTCTTTTTGGTGTTGGTGACGGCGTCTCGTGTGGCGTCTTTGTTAAGCTCCACGCTTATAACGCGGGAAGCCTTGTCGGCTGCGATTATGCCGATGGTGCCGATGCCGCAGTAGGCGTCAAGAATGGTTTCGCGACCCGTAAGGCCAGCATATTCGGTGGCCTTGGAGTATAGTTTCTCAGTCTGCACGGGATTGACCTGGTAAAAAGAACGCGCCGATATCTTAAAGGTCTTGCCGCAGAGAGTATCTTCGATGAAGCCTTTGCCGTACAAAACGTTCTCACGGTCCGAAAGCACCAAAGAATCCGTGCGGTTATTGATATTCTGAACTATGGTGGTAATCTCCGGGTGTTTGGCTCTCAAAGCCTTGCAGAAATTCTGCTTGGAAGGAAATACGGGTGAAGCGGTAACCAACACCACCATAATCTGCCCTGAAGTCTTGCCTACACGCACCAAAACGTGACGGAGAAGCCCGTAGCCCGTATCCTCGTCATAGACCTTAATCTTAAAGGATTTAAGGAGGTTTCTGATGGTTACGATTATCTCGTCCGCCTTTCTGTCCTCTAACAGACACGAGTCCACCTTAACAATGTGGTGACTCTTTTCTTCGTAAATGCCCGATACCGGCACCCCTCTTCTGTCGAGGCCGAAGGCTGCAGTAACCTTGTTGCGGTAATGCGACGGGTCCTTCATGCCGGTAATGCCCGAAAGCTTTATATAAGGCTTAAGGAGACCCGCTACATAGGCCTCCTTTTTCTTAAGTTCCTCTTCGTAAGGTATATCAATATATCTGCAGCCCCCGCATTTTTTGAACACGGGACAGGGCTGTTTCTTAACATCGGTCATAGTCGTCCTGCCTAAATCTGGTGTCTTACCACCTTGTACTCGTCGTCATCGGTGTAATAGGGGCACTGGAAGCGGGAATCCGCCATAAGGCGCCCGTAATCGTCCTCGTCCATATTCACCATGCATTCGTAACAGTCGTATTCCTCGTCATAAACGTAATTGGCGCAGGAATCGCAAGTTCCGTAACCTGCCATTATTTTCTCCTCCAAAGTCTGTCTGCAGGCTTAAATATCATAGGATATATGCCGCAGACAAAGAAAATCGTAAAGCCGTACCTGAGTGTACGTACCATAAACGCAAGAGTCGTGCCGGAAGTTAAAAACTCCTTGCTGAAAGGAAGCTTCAAAACAGTGTTCAAAAGCATAAACAAACCGCCGCCCACAGCAGTTCTCAGCAGTGCTCTTATAATATTATTTGTATTCTTAAAGTTAACGAATCTTTCCTCAAAAATAAAGCTTGCGGAAGCCCCCAGCAAAATACCGTAACCCGTATAAAAATCATTGCTGGTGCAGTAAAAGAAACCGGGCAGTCCCGACAGTAACAGTATGCCAAAGAACACGAATTCGTTCTTAATCTTCTTTTGCAAAAAGGGTACCAAAAGAATAATGATGATACCAAGAAGCCAGCCGCCCAGCACATCCGTGGGATAATGAGCGCCCACCACGAATCGTGAAATTCCCACCAAAAGAGGCACTATCCAAAGAAGGACCTTCCAAAGCCTCTCGGGAGCCTTAAGAGCCAGACTGCCAAAGGTAACCGCCGCATTGGTGGAGTGTCCGCTGGGAAAAGAATACCCCTGGGCCGCTATATCCATAACGTCGGCCTTGGCATCCACAGGCTTTAATATTTTAATGTCTGCATGAGTAAAATAAGGCCTGAGCCTAAGTGCCACGTTCTTAATCATGGGGTTCCAGACATTGGCCACCGCCAGATTAAGGCCTAGCATCTTGCCTATTTTTTTGTTAAATCCCCAGTAGAACAACCCTAAAATCGATATGCACGCAAGCTCCTCACCAAAGGCGGAAAGAATCGAAAAAATCCTCACCGCAAGAGGACTCGAAAAGAGGCCCTGAAGTTCCTTTATAAGCGAAACTTCCCAGCCGAAACTAAAGTTACCCATATCCTGTTATCTCCCAACTTCTCAATATTATTACCAATCCGCTTAGCGAATCGTTCTTCGAGGCTCATTATAACATAAAGCATGTTTTTTAGCGAGTATATCGCGACTATTTGGAAGATGTTAATTGAAAGAGGAATAGGCTTGTTGTATCATATTGGTATGTTCCATTAAGAGGAGGAGAATTATGGTAGATTATACAGAAGGTTCAGGTAAACAGTACCATACCAATATCGGCCCCGGTGATGTGGGCGAGTACGTTATTTTGCCGGGAGATCCCAAGAGATGTGAGAAAATTGCGGCTCACTTCGACAATGCGAAGTTAATAGCCGATTCAAGAGAATATGTTACTTACACAGGCACCCTTGACGGTGTTAAGGTATCCGTTACTTCAACGGGTATCGGCGGCCCCAGCGCTTCCATCGCCATTGATGAGCTTACAAAAGCAGGCGCCAACACCTTTATCCGCGTAGGTACCTGCGGCGGTATGCAGGAGGATGTGGAAGGCGGTGATGTGGTAATTGCTACCGGTGCAGTTCGTATGGAGGGCACCAGCCGTGAGTTTGCTCCCATCGAGTATCCTGCGGTTCCCGATTTTAACGTAACCACCGCTCTTTCCAACGCAGCCAAGAAGCTTGGTTTCAAGCATCATGTGGGTGTGGTTCAGTGTAAGGATTCTTTCTTTGGCCAGCACGAGCCCGAGATTATGCCCGTAAGCTACGAGCTTGAGAATAAGTGGCAGGCATGGCTTCGCATGGGTTGTCTCGCATCCGAAATGGAGTCGGCGGCTTTATTTATCGCAGGAAGCTTCTTAAGAGTCCGCGTAGGCTCCTGCTTCTTAGTAGTAGCCAATCAAGAGCGTGCCAAAAAAGGCCTTCCCAACAAGCAGGTTCACGATACCGAAGGTGCCATCGAGGTGGCTGTTGAGGCTATCAGAGAACTGATTAAGCAGGACAAAAAATAATTATATGTACAATAAAACCTCCGTCGGCAAAAAGCCTTCGGAGGTTTTCTTTATCTTCCCTTAAAATTCTTATTGATGGTGTCTATAAGGGCTGCCATAAAGCCCACAACGTTCTCAATGGGTTCTGTACAGTCCTCGGCCATCCAGGTCTTCATAATGCCTATAAGTCCCTCGGCTATGAAGTAATAAAGCCAGTGGCGATCCGAAGGCGCCATGTCCGGGAAAAAGGCATCAATGACTTCCATGTTTCTGTTGTAGAAAAAAGCAAAGAATCTGTCCCTGAAGCGTCCGTCGCCGCTCTTATCAAACAAAAGCCTGTAATTGCCCGCATTGTCATGGATGTCCATAAGAATAATGGTAAAGCCCGCCTTTAAATTGGTGGGGTCCACGCGCTTAAGCCGGTCCTCGAGACTGTCCAACATCTCCTCCTCAATCTTCTCCATAAGGTCTGCGGCGCTGTCGTAGTATTTATAAAAAGTAGCCCTGTTGACCATGGCGATGTCACATATACCCTTAACGGTCATCTTGTCCACGGGGCAGTTCTTCAAAAGTTCAAAAAAAGCTATCCTAATCCTGAATTTCGTATATCTGATGCGGGAATCCATTCACATTACCTCCTTACGCTTTACTTCATTTTCCCACATAATTGCATAATAATCAACACTTTGCGTAAATTTATCAATTATGTAACATTTAAGCCTTTGATTGCATATTGTTTCTTTTTCTTTTTGTGAATATACTAACACGTGTATACGGCGGGTTCAACCGCCGGGTTATGGAAGGAATATTTAAATGAGCGTTAAAATACTGGTGGATTCGGCCTGCGACATATCTCCCGAGCTTGCCGCCACCCTTGATATAAAAGTTCTGCCCTTAAAGATTTATTTTTCGGAAAAAGAATACCTTGATAAGGTTAATCTTTCTACGGAAGATTTCTATGCAAAGTTAATCGAAAGCGATACGCTTCCCACCACCAGTCAGATTTCTCCTTACGAATACGAAGAGGCTGTGAAAAGCGTTCTTTGTCCCGGGGATGAAGTATTGATACTGACACTGTCTTCAAGGCTTTCGGGCTGCTACCAGAGCGCCTGCCTTGCTGCCGGAGAATTTGAGGGGCGTGTAAAGGTATTTGATACCCTGAACGTTTGCGTGGGCCAAATGCTCTTTGTGCTGGAGGCCGTAAGACTTCGAAACGAAGGAAAATCTGCCGACGAAATAATTAAATGTCTTTTCGGTGATTTAAAGAAGGTTAAACTTATCGCCATGCTGGATACGCTTGAATATCTGAAGAAAGGCGGGCGCATCAATGCCGCCACAGCCATGGCAGGTTCTCTTTTAGGCATAAAACCCGTTATTACCATATATGACGGCGAGGTAGCTGTCCTCGGCAAGGCCCGCGGCTCCAAAAACATCTATAACAAACTGGTGGAGCTTATCGAGGATTCCGGCGGAATAGATTTTTCAAGACCTTTCCGTTTTGTCTACAGCGGAACCGACCCGTCCTTACTCAATAAATACATAGCAGATTCACTTCATCTTCTTCCAAAAAGTGTGGATCCGTTTAATCCGGACTACACCACCTCCATCGGCTGCGTCATTGGGACCCATGTCGGTCCCGGCGCAGTGGGGGTCGCCTTCTTTGCAAGATGATAAAAAAAGTACTTTGATTGCGGTAACCACACCGGTTGCCATAATCAAAGTACATCCGAAAAGATAAGACCATACTTAATTGGTTTAATCTCTTATTCAGTTTTCAATCAAGTATTGGTCTTATAATTCAGATTAATGTTTCCCTACCAGGAATTTCCGTTGCCGTTGCCGGCGTAGTTTCTTGCGTTGCAAGAGTAGTTATTGGTCTCGCAATCGCCGTAGTAGCTACTTTCGCTTTCGTTTTCAGGATATTCAACGATGTAATCATCTACAGGTTTTTTCATTTTCATTCCTCCCTATCAGGCCTGTTGCCTTAGAACCAAAGATAACCGCTGTTGCCGTTGCCGTTTCCGCCATTGTTACCGGAGTCACAGGAATAGTTGTTGCTCTCGCAGTAACCGTAGTAGCTTTCGCCCTCTTCTACAGGGTAATTTGTTTCATAATCATTTACAGGTTTTTTCATAATTTTTCTCCTTTTTTTATTTCGACTTTTATGTGTTTAGTGTGCTCTGCAACTTAGAGCCAGGGTGAGCCGGTATTGTCGCCGTAATTATCGGCATAACAGTAGACCACATTGAAGTTGCATACGACACTGTTGATGCTTTCGCAATTTGCGTAGTAGCTTTCGCTATCGCTCTTTTCTGCCGGGTAAGTCGTTTCATAATCATTTATGGGTTTCTTCATTTTCGTTCCTCACTGTCAAGGCGTTTGCTTTAGAACCATAATCCTAAAGTGTTGCCGTTGCCGTTTCCGCCGTTGTTGTTGGTGCTGCAGGAATAGTTGCTGCTTTCGCAGTTTCCGTAGTAGCTCTCGTTCTCGGATACGGGGTAAGTTGTTTCATAATCGTTTACAGGTTTCTTCATAGTTTTTTCTCCTTTTTATTGTTTACATTTGCATTTTCATAACAGCGAATAAAGATTTTTAAGCGGTGAATTTAGAAAAACCAAAGGGAGTTGCCGTTGCCGTTTCCGCCGTAATTATCGGTATCGCAGGAATAGTTGTTGCTTTCGCAGTTTCCGTAGTAGCTTTCGCTCTCTTCTACAGGGTAATTGGTTGCATAATCATTTACGGGTTTCTTCATAGTATTTTTCTCCTTTTCATATAGTTTACAGTTACATTTTCATAACAGCGAATAAAGAACTCATTTTTTGTCAGCGGTTAATTTAGAAGATCCAAAGGGAGTTGCCGTTACCGTTGCCGGCGTTGTTGCCTGAATCGCAGGAATAGTTGTTGCTCTCGCAATAGCCGTAGTAGCTTTCGCCTTCTTCTACAGGGTAATTGGTTTCATAATCGTTAACGGGTTTTTTCATAGTTTCAATCCTCCTAAGTATAGTTGTTATAGTTTTTTAATTTGTTGGTTTGTTTGTTGTTATCGTGTTCTTTATGAGTTCTTTTTCGACCGTTAATTGATTACATCTTATGCCGCGTTTTCGGCAGTAACTTTGTGGTTCTCGATATAGCTTATGCAGTCAAGC
>JAEEGK010006308.1_pt1 | contig 28568 bp, 12 predicted proteins | sample 8958771 | NCBI WGS metagenome assembly JAEEGK01 (sample SAMN16246547, study PRJNA631951) | gut metagenome | biome: gut microbiome; feature: rumen; material: SC-attached | host: Bos | place: Iran: Karaj | collected 2018-10 | reverse complement strand
GGTGTATTCGCCGTAGGCGATGACCTCCGGGACGAGGGCCCACATATAACCCGTCGCGGTGATGATGCCGGTGGACTTGACGAACTGGGCGATGCACAGGAGGACGAAGTTGGACTTCGTGGCCGGGATGGACACGAAGGTGTACATCAGGATCATGCCGATGATGGCGACGCCGAGGAACAGGTAGAACATCCCCTTCTTGCCGATCTTGCGCTTGATGGCGGGCACGAGCGGCATGAAGATGAAGGCCGGGATGGTGCCGAGCCACATGAACAGGGTGGTCAGGAGCGGGGTGGCGCCCACGTTGAAGGTCATGAAGTAGGCGTCGGCGGCGTTGCTCACGCTCATCATCGCGAAGGCGGTGATGAAGAAGAAGGCGACGACGCGGAGGGGCTTGTTGCGGCCGAACTCCATCCAGAGGTCGCTCACTTTCACATTGGCGGACTCCTTCTCGTCCATCACGACGCGCTCCTTGCACTGGAAGAAGCAGAAGATCAGGAGGGCGAGGCCGGCGAGGGCGAAGATGGTCATCGTGATGAACCAAGCGTGGGCGGCGTCGGGCGTGTTGTAGACGGCGGTCATCTTGCCGGTCTCGGGGTTCAGCACCTTCGGGGCGAAGAGGGCGATGATCAGCGGGAGGGACTTCACGCACAGGGCGCCGAGGTTCGCCATGAACATGCGGGTGCTGGTGAGGATGGTGATCTCGTTCGTGTCACGGGTGAGGGAGGCGTTCAGGGCGCCGTACGGGACGTTCACGAGGGTGTAGCACATGGACATGCCCACATAGGTGATGTAGGCGTACACCAGCGAGCCGCTGAATCCGTTGTAGAAGCACAGGATGGCGAGGCCCACGAGCGGAATGCCGCCGAGGACGAGCCAGGAGCGGTATTTGCCCCACTTCGGGTTGCCCTTGTCCACGATGGTGCCCACGATCGGGTCCCACAGGACGTCCACGAGGCGGACGATGAGGAACATCAGGGCGGCCGCGCCCGGATCCAGTCCGAACACGTTCGTGTAGAAGAACAGCAGCCAGATGGAGATGGTCTGGTAGATCAGGTTCTGCGCCATGTCACCGGCGCCGAAGCCGATGCGCTGGGCCCAGCTCAGCTTGTAGAAGCCTTTGGATTCGTTGTTTGCCATATCGTTTAAGGTGTTATTTCGGGTTATTGTAGTTTTTACCGAATACAAATATACGATTTCCCTTCAGAAAACAAGGCGATAAATAGGTCAGAAAATTATAAATCCGCACTTTTTTTCTAATTTTGCAGGGTTGGAAACGAATGATGAGAATGAAAAAGATATGGACCCTTGTCCTGCTGGCCGTCCTGACGGCGGCCGCCGCTTACTCCTGCGGCAAGGACGAACCGACCCCCGTCACCCCGGAGAAACCCGATGAGAAACCCGTGACCCCGGACCCGCCCCAGCCCAAGGTCGTGGACTTTGACAAGTATGCCCTGAAGGAGGTCGCCGCGAAGGCCGGCCTCAAGCTGGGCGTCTCGTTCACGTATTGGGAGTATCGGAACAATACCCAGGTCGCGAACATCCTCAAGCGCGATTTCGCCGCCGTCACCTTCGGCAATGAGATGAAGCACGACGCCATCGTCCAGCAGGGAGGCGCCTACAACTTCACGAACGCCGACCAGATGGCTGACTGGGCGAAGACGTGCGGGACCGAGCTGTTCGGGCACACGCTGGGCTGGCATAGCCAGCAGCAGCGCACATACCTGAACAACTTGATTTCAAAGGCTTCCAGGAACAACAACGCGTCGCTGCTGAAGCAGAACTGGAACTTCGAGGCCGGCACCCTGGACGGTTTCCAGGCCGACGGGTTCGAGATTTTCCAGAGTCTGTACGATGTCTTCGCGGGCGACTACGCCGCGAAGGCCGGCGCGGACGGCGCCACCCTGACGGTCAATGCCTCCCTCGAGGCGGAAAAGCCGTACACCTTCTCTTTCTGGGCCAAGACCCTTGCGAAGGAGGGATCCCTCCAAGTCGCCGCCGGCGACGGCCAGTCGCTGCGGACGACCGTCACTGGCAAATGGCACAAGTACAGCGTACCCTTCACGCTGGAATCCCTGGGCGATTTCGCCTTCCGGATCACCGCGTCGAAGGACGTGGTCGTCGACAATGTCCGCATCCTCGGGGAAGGCGGTGGCGGCCAGGAGCCGACCGCCGAGGTGATCGATTTCGAAGGCCTTGCCGTAGGCCCGCTGAATTCGCCGGACATTTCCGCGATCAACGGCCCTGATTATGTGCGCGTTACGAACGAGACGGCCCACGGCGGCTCGCTGTCGCTGAAAATGGACAATTCCTCGGGGTATGCGCAGGACGCCTGGAGCATCCAGGTGTTGACCAAGTCCTTCACTGTCACGCCCGGAACGACCTACCGGCTCTCCTGGTATACCAAGGCGAGCAAGGCCGCCGATTTCCAGATCGACATCCGCGGCGACGGAGATGTCAAGTACCGGAGTTCCAAGTACGACTTCCAGAAGACGGGCACCGACTGGACGTACCAGAGCGTGGACTTTGCCGTCGCGTCGGGCACCGAGCTTTCCTTCGCCTTCTACGGCGGCCTGGACGCGGTGACCTATTATCTGGACGATATCCGGCTCGAACCGGCCTCGTCGGCGGCTTCCGCGCCGCGCCGCGGCGTACCGCCCGCCTTCAATACGCTGTTCAGCCTGGACGGCGAACTCGTGAACGACGTCATCGGCTATGTGTACCGCGACTGGGTGTACACGATGGTGGAGCACTTCGACGCGTACGGCTGGGACGTCGTGAACGAGACGTTCAGCGACTGGCCCGCCGGCGCGTTCCGCACGCCCCAGAACACCTCCGGCGAAGTCTTCGTCTGGGGCCAGTATTTCAAGAGCACGAAGGACTGGGTGGACAAGGCGTTCGCCTATGCCACGGACGCCCTGGCCCGGAAGGGCAAGACCGCCGTCCTGTACCTGAACGACTACAACCTGGAGACGAGTTCCGACAAGCGGAAAGCCTACTGCGACTACGTGAAGGGCAATCCGCAGGTGACCGGCGTCGGTACGCAGATGCATCTGGACATGGCCACGCCCGACCTCAAGAACAAGGTCGTCGCCAGCCTGACGGACCTCAAGAACACCGGCCGGATGGTCCGCATCTCCGAGCTGGACATCAAGTGCACCAGTCTGACCGACCAGGCCGACCTGTACAAGTTCATCTTCCAGAAGTACCTGGAAATCGTTCCGGCGGCCCAGCGCGGCGGCATCACCATCTGGGGCATCAACGACAAGGACTCCTGGGTGAAGCAGGAACAGGACGGCAGGCAGAACATGCCGCTTCTGTACCAGGGCGTCAACTACGCCCGCAAGCCCGCCTGGGAAACCCTCTACCTGTACCTCTGCGAGGTTGCGGGGTTGGATCCGTACAAAGAATAGGGCCCTTTCGAGCCCTATTCTTGTTCCGTTATTTATTGGCGGGAGACTCGTTTCCGAATAGGAAGCGGGGCGTGTAGCCGCCGTAGTCGAGGACGATCTTCTCGAAGACGATGCCCGGGTCCAGGGGACGCAGGACGAGGTCCTGCCAGCCGGGGGCGGCGGGGAGGTCGGAGACCGTCTCCACGACGCGGCGGGCGACGGTGGGGTAGTAGACCGAATGGATGTTCTTCGGATCCTCGTTCAGGCGCTCGTTGAAGAGGTGCGTCCGCTTCTGTCCCGCGAGGTCCACTTCGTAGCGGTGGCCGGTGTTGTTGAAGGCCAGGGTCGATTTCGTGATGACATGGACCTTGACGCCCGTCACGCCTTCGGGGATGCATACGCGATAGGTGAGGGAAGCGCCCTCCGTGGGCACCGTGTAGGGCATCAGGGCGACGCCGCTCAGGGTGCGGCCCATGTCCGGAATCACGGTCCAGGCCGCGCCGGAGGCCGCTGAGGCCTGGTTCCAGTGTTCCGCCTCGATGGCCGTGAAGCCGCGCGGATCGGCCTCGAAGGAGTAGCCGCCCGGGGCGGTGTCCTCGACGCGCTCCACCCGCGGCAGGCGGTCCGCCGGGAAGTTGTCGTTCCACATGAAATAGCCGATGTGCTTCTGCGTCATCATCCCGTCCCATTTGCCGCCGGCGATGTCCTTGTTGTATTCCTTCATCAGGGCGGCGTCGCGGGCGAAGGCGCGCTCGACCTCGTCGGCCCAGGCGTTCGCGGCCGGGTCCTTGCGGCCGGCCAGGGCCAGGTTCATCGCCTGCGCGTAATACATCTCATAGATATTGGCCAGCGCCTGGACGGGGAAGAGGATGAGTTCCCGATAGGCGTCCTTGCATTCCGGCTTCAGCGTGAGGAACTGCCGAAGGGCCTCCGCCTCCAGGCGGACGAAATCGTCCCGCACCTGGCGGAATTCACCCGAAGGCAGGTCGTAGGTCCGCCAGTCCATCATTTCCGCCGTGGTGCGGCCGCTGTACTTGCAGTACAGGTTGAGGATGCGCGCGGCCTCGTCGGCCTGGTCGTCGCCGAATGCCGCCGCGCAGAACGTGCGCGTGTGTTCCGCGAGGTTGTCCACCGTGATCGCTTCGGGATTCCGCGCCATCGCGAGGAACAGGTCGATGGGGTATTCCATCGGCTTGAGGTCGCCGACGTTCAGGACCCAGATCTTGTCCACGCCGTAGGCCCAGGTGAGCTGGAGCTGCTCCCACATGTTCTGGATGGGCGTGACATTCAGCCACTTGGAGTTGCGCGGGGCGCCCACGTAGTCCACGTGGTAGTACAGGCCCCAGCCGCCCTTCCGCGCCCGTTCGGCCGCGGTGGGAAGCTTGCGGACGTCGCCCCAGTTGTCGTCGCTCAGGAGGATGGTCACGTCGTCCGGGACGCGGAGCCCGAGGTCATAGTACTGCTGGACCTCCTTGTACAGGGCCCATACCTGCGGCCGCTGCTCGGCGGGCTTTCCGGTCACCTTGCGGATGATCTTCCGCTGGTCCTTGATGATGGTTTCCAGGAGCTTGATGTAGTTCGCTTCCTCGCCTTCCTTGCCCAGGGCGGCGTCGCCGTCCCCGCGCATGCCGATGGTGATGAGGTCTTCCGTATCTTTCGCCCGCTCAATCCCTTCCGTGAAGAACTGCGTGAGGACCTTCTTGTTGGTCGTGTAGTCCCAGGGACCGCTCGAACGGCGCCGGCGGGCCCATTCCTGGTGGTTCCGCGCCATCGGCTCGTGGTGGGACGTGCCCATGACGATGCCCATCTCGTCGGCCGTGCGGCTGTTTTCCGGATCGTCGGCGTAGAAGGCCCAGCCCCACATCGCCGGCCACATGAAATTGGCCCTGAGGCGCAGCAGGAGCTCGAAAACGCGCGCGTAGAAGCGGTGGTCGCCGAAGTCTGTCCCGTAGGTGTTCTTCACCCACGAAGTCAGGCACGGGGCTTCGTCGTTGAGGAAGATGCCGCGGTAGCGGACGCCGGGCTGGGGGACCGTGTAGGTCCCGGCAGCCAGGGAGATGTCCGTGCTATGGGGGACTGGTACGTCGGCCCAGTCATACCAGGGGGAGACGCCCATCTGCTCCGAGATCTCGTAGATGCCGTAAATGGTTCCGCGCATGTCCGCGCCCGCGATGATGACCGCGTCGCCGGTCACCTGTAGGATGTACGTCTCGTACTGCCCGTTCAAAGGGGTCGTGTCGATGCGCCCTTCCGCCGCGAGGCGCTTGATGAGCGGACTGTCCTTCGTGCCGGCGTAGAGGACGCGGGCGCCCTGCGCCGGCGCCTTGACGCCGCACACGCGGGCGAAGTCCTCGCGCAGCGTCTCCGCTGCGATGAGGACGCCCCGCTTGTCGGCAGGGTCTGTGACGACGGCGGCGGGGACGCCGTTTTCCACGAGGGAGAACCGGCCAGGGGCCGGGCGGCGTTCGGCGAGGCCCGGATGGTCGAGGGCGGCGGCCGGCAGGCTGAGCAGCAGGCAGGCCGCGAGGAGGAACGAATACGGCTTGTTCATGGGCGGAAGCTTCGTTGTTTCGAGTGCAAATGTAACAAAAACGAAAGCGGCGCCCCAACGATTTGGTTACAATCGTTGTTGAAAATGTTACCTGTTTCGCGACAAAAGCGTCAAATAACGTCCCTATTCAAACATTTTTTTCAAGGACGCATCGTCCGGATTCTCCTGGATGCGCGTCACGAATTCGCGCGGAGACATCCCGAAATACTCCCGGAAAGCGTTGGAGAAATACGAGTGCGAGGAGAAGCCTACGCGGTACGCGACCTCGGACACATTGACCTTGTTGTTCGCGAGCAGGTAGGCGGCCTGCTTCATCCGGAAGGTCTTGATGAGCACGCCGGGGGAGTCCTTGCCGAAGGCCTTGAGCTTGCGGTTCAGGTGCACGCGGCTGATGCCCACGTCCTCGCACAGGGAAGCCACGCCGTAATCGGGATCGTCCAGGTGGTTCTGGATGCTTTCCACGATGCGGTGGAGCAGTTTGTCGTCGGCCGAGCCCATCTTGATGCCGGTGTAGTCGTAGTTCATAGCGACGCCGAACTTCTCCTTCACCGCCTCGCGGCTGGAAATCACCTGCGCGATGCTGCTCAGGAGCAGCTCCACGGAAATGGGCTTGGAGAGGAACTTGTCGGCGCCGCTGTCGCTGGCGGCCTGCTGTTCCTCGACACCGTTCTGGCCGGTCAGGATGAGGACGGGGATGTGGCGCGTGGCGTCGTTCGCCCGGATGCGGGCGCACAGGTCGCTGCCGCTTTCGCCGGGCATCACCAGGTCGGTGACCACGGCATCCGGAAGTGTCCCTGAGACCGCGTCCCAGGCCGATTTCGCATCGGAACAGGCCGTGACGTTGTACCGGTTCCGCAGCAGGTTGCGGAGGTATTCGCGGGTGTCGTCGTCATCGTCCACGATGACCACGCTCTTCCGGGCGCGGGCGGCCTTGTCGGCCGGCGCCTCCTCCTGCGTGAACGTCTGGTCCTCGTGTTCCTGTGCGGAAGGAGACTTGATATAGAGGTCCTTGTGGTGCGAAGTGTAGGAAAGCTCCTGCTCGGTCAGGTGGTCTTTCCCTGCAGGCACGAGCACGCGGAATACCACGCCGTCATCCTCATTCTCGGCCGAAATCTGCCCGTGATGCAGTTCCACGAGCATTTTCGTCAGGTTGAGGCCCACGCCGGAGCCCGAATTGGCGTCGTGCGGATTCACCTGCACGAAGCGGTCGAAGACGTGGCTGATCCAGGCCTCCTCGATCCGGCTGCCGGAGTTGAAGATGCGCACCTGGACATATTCCTTGACATCGGCCTGGAGCTCGCCGTGGTTGGGCGTCGGCGCGGATACGTCCACGCGGATGCGCCCGCCGTCCGGCGTGTGCTTGAACGCGTTCGACAGGATGTTGTACACGATCTTGTCGAAGTTGCCCTGGTCGATCCAGAGCGTCTCCTCCGGATGCACGGAGGTCAGGGAGAAGTCGACCCGCTTGCTCTCGGCGAGCTTGCCGAAAGACTGCATGATGTCGCGGATGAAATAGACGATGTCCGTCTCGCGGAAGAACAGTTGCATCTGGCCGGCGTCGATCTTCCGCAGGTCCATCAGCTGGTTCACGATGCGGTTGATCCGCAGGCAGTTGCGGTACATCAGGTTGTAGGTGTCCTTGCGGACGGGATCCTCCTCGGCCTCGCGGATGGCGCCGAGCGGGGCCATCACGAGGTTCAGCGGGGTGCGGATCTCGTGGGTGAGGTTCGTGAACAGGCCCAGCCGCAGATCCTTCAGTTCGGCGTCCTTCTTCTCCAGGAACTGGCGCCGGCGCTGCCGGATGAAATGCAGGAGCAGCAGGATGATGCCCACGAGAATGGCGGCGTATACGGCCCAGGCCCATCCGGTCAGGAACCAGGGGGCCTCGACGCGCAGGTCCACGCTGCGTTCGGAATAGACTTCGGGCGAGCCGTCGAAATAGGCCTTGACCTCGAAGCGGTAGCGGCCCGGCCGCACATTGGTATACGTGGCCATCCGCAGGAGCGAAGGCGCGGTTTTCCAGTCGCTCTCGAAGCCCGAGAGCCGATAGTCGAACCGCAGGCGCTGCGGATTGGTGTACTCCGGGACGGAGAACTCCAGCGAGAACATGTCCACGCCGCGTGGGATGCGGATTCGGGTAGCTTCCGATATATGCTTGTCAATCAGGTTGTTGCTGCCTTTTGCGGGATCGTAGACGACGGGCTGGTCCAGCATCGTCAGGCGCGCCAGCGCGACCTGGGGCATCCGGTCGCCGCCGCTGTCCACCATCAGTGGCGAGAAACTCGTCAGGCCGCCGTTGCCGCCGAAAAAGAGCCGTCCGGACGGCGCCTTGAAGGCGCATCCGGTGCGGAATTCATTCCCCTGCAGGCCATCATAGGACTGGAAGACGGTGATCTTGCCGGTTCTCGGCGAGAGCCGGTTCAGGCCGCTGGAGGTGGAGACCCACATATCGCCGCCGTCCGCGCTCAGGATGGCCCGGACCACGTTATGGGAGAGGCCGTCCTGCTGCGTGTACCGGCGCAGTTCCCGGGATGTCTCGTTCCATTGGAAGAGCCCTTCTTCCGTGCCGAACCAGATCGACCCGTCCGCGCTGCTGCAGATGTCGTAGATGCGGGGCGGGAGGTTGCTCCCGGCGGTACCGCTGAAAGGGATGATGCGGTCCAGCGACGGGTCGTAGCAGAAAGGACCGTTGTAGCTGCCCACCCACAGCCGGCCGGTCTGGTCCAGGTGCAAGGCGCTGACCCAGCGGTAGTCCGCGTCCACCTGCCGGGCGACCGGTTTCCGGGTTTTCGCGTCGATGACGGTGAGGCCGGCGCCGGAGGTGCCCACGTACAGCAGGTCCCGGGCCGGGTCGTAGACGAGCGTCCGGATCCGGTCCGTGCCGATCTGGTCCGCGTAGGGATAGGGTTTCAGCGTGGCGCCGCCTTCGATATAGTAGAGGCCGCCCAGGTAGGTTCCGAGCCAGATGGTGCCGTACCGGTCGCCGGTCACGGTGAGGATAGCGTTGTTGTTGAGGGCGGAGTTGTCCCGCGTGAACACGCGCTCGGCCTGCCGCTTGCGGCCGCCGGCCGCCGGCCGGCAGAACAGGCCGCCGCCGTCCGTGGCGACCCACAGGTTCTGGCCGTCCTCATAGACGTCCGTGACGACGGTATTGTTCTCGCCCGGCATCCCGCGGGTGCTGAATCCCATGTAGGAGAAGCCGAAACGGGATTTCGGCGCCACCAGGACGCCGGTCTGGTACAGGCCCAGCCAGAGGTTCCCTTCGGAGTCCCGGAGGCTGGAAGTGGCTTTCCAGTTGCCGGTTTCCTGCCGGATGGACGAGACGAGCGCGGTCCGGACTTCCTCCGTTTCCGTGTCGAAATGGAGCAGGCCGCCGTCCTCGTTCCCGACGAGGAACAGACGCTCTTCTCCCGAGGCAGTCTGCGAGTCGAAGATGACGGACGCGCAGACGGTCGTGCTTGCCCGGCGCCCGGAAGCCTTCCGGATGAGGCCGGAGCCGGCCTTGAGCAGCAGCAGGCCTTCCGTGCTTCCCAGCAGGATGTCGCCCGTGACCGGGTCTTCGGCCATGTCGTTGACGCGGATCAGGTCGCCGGCCTTCAGCAGTTCCGGGCTCCACGCCAGCCCTTTCGCGGGCTCCAGGGTGATGGCGTCCAGGACAACGGGCTTGCTGTCGCCAGGAAGGATCCACAGCCGCCCGGAAGCGTCCAGGAACAGGGTGTGGATGTAATCCGTATGCAGGGTCCGGTTGATGGTTTCCCGTTTCTCGGGAAGTTCCTGCCGGGTTTCACTGTCGATGACGAACACGCCAGCGCCACCCGTGCCCACGATCAGGGTACCCGTGGCCGGAACCTCCAGGAGCCGTCCGATATAAGGATTCACCGGCGTATCCGGATTCCGGTGCAGGTCGAAGTGCGAGAAGGAGGAGTATTCGGAATCAAGGATGTCCAGGCCGGCGGCCGTCCCGATCCACTTCGTGCCCCGCCCGTCTTCGACCATGTCGATGACGGAGGAGCTGGACAGGCAGTTCGCGCTCTCCCGGTCGTGCTGGTAGGTCTCGAACCGGAGTCCGTCGAAGCGGACCAGTCCGCCTTCCGTGCAGATCCATATATAATCGGTGCGGTCCTGGTAGATCCGGTTCACCTGCGAGTTGGGGAGGCCTAATTCCGGCAGGTACAGGCGGGCGTTCTGGCCCGCCGCCGGAAGGAAAGCGCCCAAAAGGAGCGCGGCCGGAAGCAAAAATCGTTTCATCTTCATTTTTGGTTCATCTGTTACAAAAATACAAATTCTTTTTGTCTCGCAAGAGCCATGGTCCAAAAACGACAACTATTGTTACATCCCACGGTTTCAATCGTTTGTAAAGATGATACATTTGCAAAAACGCAAACCGACAACCAAATCAATCAACTTTTAATTTTTTACACTATGCGATTTAACCTAAAGAAAACGCTTGCATTCGTGGCAGCCGGCCTGATGCTCCCGCTCTTCGCCCTGGCGCAGAGCATCCGCATCAGCGGTACGGTCACGGACCAGAGCGGTGCGCCTGTCCCGGGCGCGGCCGTGATGGTCGTGGATTCTTCCAACGGCGCCGTCACGGGCGTCGATGGCGCGTATTCCCTCCAGGCGGGATCCTCCGCAATTCTCGAGGTCTCCTGCATGGGCTACACCACCATCCGCGTTCCCGTCCAGGGCCGCAGCCGGATTGACATCGTCCTCGAAGATGACGCCGAGCAGCTCGAAGCCACGGTCGTCATCGGTTACGGTACGGCCCGCCGCCAGGACGTGACCGGTTCCATCGTGTCCATGGGCGGCAACGACTTGCGCCAGGTTCCGGCCAACGATGTCTCGTATGCCCTGATGGGCCGTGTCGCCGGTGTGGATATGCAGTCCACCTCTTCCAAGCCGGGCGCATCCGCGACCATCCGTATCCGCGGTGAGCGTTCCCTCTCCGCGTCGAACGACCCGCTCATCGTGCTGGACGGCATTCCTTTCATGGGAAGCCTGACGGAAATCTCCACCAACGACATCAAGAGCATCGACATTCTCAAGGATGCCGCGTCCACGGCCATCTACGGTTCCCGCGGCGCCAATGGTGTCATCCTGATCAGTACCTATAAGGGAACGGTCGGCCAGGCCCCGGTGGTATCCTTCAACTCCTATGCTTCCCTGAAGACTCCGATCAAGTATCCGATGATGACCGGCGCGAAATACGTCCGTCTCCGTCAGATGGCCGGGAAGTATGCGAATTCCCTCGACGAATCGGACGATACGGTCACGGACTGGCAGGACATGGTGCTCCAGAACGGTTACACCCAGAACTACGAGGTGAGCGTCGCCGGCGGCACCAAAGGCGGCAGCTACCGCTTCGGCACTTCTTATTTCAAGGATCACGCGACCGTGCCCACGCAGGCGTACAGCCGCATCTCGCTGAACGGCAGCATCGACCAGAAGATCGGCAGATACTTCCAGGTCGGGTTCTCCACCCGGACCCAGTACGGTGCCAATACCGGTAACCAGGTCGGCCTGAACCTCCAGCTCTCCTCGCTCGTCAACCCTTACAACGAGGACGGTTCCCTGAAGTACCGCGTCAACATGCCGATCGACGCCAACTGGTACATCATGGACCGCGACCGGATCGAGCAGCTCACCGCCGCCGGTATCTACAACAGCGAGTCCAACACGGTCAGTACCTATAACAACGGTTTCCTCAAATTCAACTTCCCGTGGATCGAAGGCCTCGCCTATAAGATCAGCGTCGGCCTGAACTACCGCCGCAACCGCGGAGGCTCCTTCACGGGTCAGGGTGTCGGCGAATCGACCGAAACGTCTCCGAACTCCGCCTCCTGGTCCTTCAGCGAGAGCTCCAACTGGACCGTCGAGAACCTGCTGAGCTACGACCGCATATTCGCCAACAAGCACCGGGTCAACTTCGTGGCCCTCTATTCCGCCGAGCAGACCACTTCCAACGGCCAGAGCCTCTCCGGCAAGAATATCCCGAACGAACTCTTCCAGTACTACAACATCGGCTCCGCCCTGGCCTCCGACATCAAGGTCAACCCGGGCAGCTACTCGCAGTACGGCTTGATTTCCTACATGGCCCGTCTGATGTACACCTATGATGACCGCTATATGATCTCCGCGGCCGTCCGTTCAGACGCATCCTCCCGCCTGGCTCCCGGCCACCAGTGGCATACCTACCCGGCCGTTTCCGTCGGTTGGAACGTCCACAACGAGCCTTTCATGGCGGGTACCCGCGGCTGGCTCGACGAGTTGAAGCTCCGCGTCGGCTACGGCGTGACTTCCAACCAGGCCGTGTCGCCGTATTCCACGCTGGGTTCCCTGTCCACCAAGGTGTATAATTTCAACGAGGAGAAATACGCCACCGGCTACTATGTCTCTTCGCTTCCCAACACCGAACTCGGCTGGGAGTACTCCAACACCTGGAACTTCGGTCTGGACTATTCCTTCTTCAAGGGCCGTCTCCGCGGTACGGTCGAGTACTATCGCGTCGACACCAAGGACATCCTGCTCAGACTGAGCCTGCCCTCTTCGGCCGGTGTGTCCAGCACTACCTCCAACATCGGCGCCACGCGGAACCGGGGTATCGAATTCACGGTCAACGGCACCCTCATCGAACGCGGTGACTGGCGCTGGGAAGCCGGCCTGAACCTCTACGCCAACCGGAACAAGCTTGTCGCCCTCGCGGACGGCACGAAAGAGGATAAGGGCAACCGCTGGTTCGTCGGCTATCCTCTCCAGTGCATCTATGACTATGAATATGACGGCCTCTGGCAGGAGGGTGATCCGTACATGGACATCCTCGAGCCCAGCAATGTGGATGCGGTCACCGGTTACAAGGGATCGCTCGGTATGATCAAGGTCAAGTACCATGGCGACTACAATGCCGACGGTTCCCCGACCCGCGCCATCAACTCCAACGACCAGGTCCCGTACAGCGCCGAGGCCCTTTTCATGGGTGGCTTCAACACCCGCGTCGCGTGGAAGAATCTCGACCTGACCGTCATCGGCGACTTCCAGGCCGGCGGTATCTTCACGTCCTCGCTGCACACCGGATATGACAACCTGATGAGCGGTCGCCGCGGCCAGATCGACGTCGATTACTGGACGCCGGAGAAACCGAACGTCAAATACCCGCGTCCGGGCTCCACCATCGTCACCGACTCGCCCAAGTACGCGTCCCTGATGGGTATGTTCGACGGCACTTACGCCAAGATCCAGACCATCACGCTCGGTTACACCATGCACCGCCTGCCTGTGTTCAGGAAGATGGGTGTCAGCAATCTCCGGGTCTATTTCACCGCCCAGAATCCTTTTGTGATCTACTCCGCTTTCACCGCCGAAACCGGTCTCATCCACCAGGGTAACGCCCGTTCCGGCCGTATGGCGAGCTTCTCCAACAGCACTCCGCAGACGCACAACTATCTGCTCGGTATCAATTTGACTTTCTAACAGCGCAACGATATGAAAAAGATATTCAACTTCATGTTGGTTCTCGGCGGTATGCTGGTCCTGGCCGCTTCCTGCAACAAGATTCTTGAGGAGCATCCGAAGACCATCTTCACGCCCGGATATTTCAGCACGCCCGCCGGCGTGGAAGGCGGTCTGACCGCCCTGTATTCCCATCTGCGCGATGTGTACGGCGATCCGTACACCTGGTCCGACCTTGAGGCGGCCACCGACGAGACCACGTTCTCGAACAGTGGCTTCCGGGGCAACGACTTCTCCACCGGCGCCCATGTGACGGCCGACAACTGCCCGAAATCCGGCTTCTGGAATTTCACCTATATCAATACCGCCAACGGCATCATCGAGAATGCGACGGCGGCCGGCATGGCGGAATCCCTGATTGCGGAGGCCCGTTTCTTCCGTGCCTTCTACTATTTCGACCTGGTCCGCATCTTCGGAGGCGTGCCGCTCGACCTGGGCTCCGGCGAACTGGCTTTCAATACCAGCGCCGTCCGCGTCTCGACCCGCAACACCGTCGAGGAAGTGTACAAGAAGTGCATCTTCCCGGATCTGGAGTACGCCCTGGAGAACATCCCTGACAAGCCCCGTATCGGCGGCGCCCTGTCCAAGACGGCCGTACGCATTCTCCTGTCCCGCGCCTACCTGACTTATGCCTGGTGGCTGGAGAACCCGAAGGGACTTCCCACCTATCCCGAATGCACCCGCAACGCCGGTGATGCAAGGACCTACTTCCAGAAGGCGTATGACCTGGCCGTCCAGGGCATTGAGAACCCCGGTCCGTACGGCCTGGAATCCTCCTTCTACAAAGTGTCCCTCGGCTCCAACGACTATAACAAGGAGCAGGTCTTCTACTCCGACCGCACCGAAAAGTCCGAGCAGTACAACGGCGCGCCTGTCACCGGCTGGGACCAGGGAACGAACTTCGTCTGCTGGTTCCACCAGTGGAACTATTCTGCCGCGACGGTCAACGACAATACCGGCAAAGCCACGACCCCGATCCAGCGTACCGACAGCCAGTTCCTGGGTCGTCCCTGGACGCGTCTGGCACCTACGCACGAAGCGCTGCATACCTTTACGGACATTGACAAGGACTCCCGTTTCGACGGCACCTTCACCTGGATTTTCCGCACCAACTGGGACCAGTTCGGCGCCGCTACCGAATGGGTGGTGGGCCCGCACGGCAACCACATCGGCGTCAAGGAGCCTCTCCTGGTCTTCCTTCCGTATGTGGATGAGTCGGTGACGTATCCCACTGACTTGACCGGTAATCTCGTCTCCCAGGGCTTCGGTGCCAAGGAGGGTGTGGACTCCTATGTCATCGACCTGCGCGGCATTAACCGCTTCACCTATCCGGGACTTTGGAAACAGGGGCCGTACCGCACCAACACGGGCTCTCCTGTCGGCGCCGGTGAAGCGAATGTGGGCAGCACGCGTCCGTACATCATCTACAAGTTCTCCGAACTGTACTTCATCGCCGCGGAAGCCCAGGTGAAGGGCGCCTCCGCCAAGGCGGGCAAGTCGGCCTACGACCTGATCAACGTCATCCGTTCGCGCGCCGGCAAGTGGGAATTCAAGAACAACGAGCAGCAGAAATACAGCGCTGACTTCAGCGCCGAGCTGACGGCGAAGACTCCGAATCCCGTGACCATCGACTTCCTCCTGGATGAGATGCTTCGCGAATACTACGGCGAGGGCAAGCGCTGGTTCGACCTGGCGCGCACCCAGCAGTGGCTCGAGCGCGCCCTGAACTACACGATCACGGAGACGACGACCTCGCACACGCCCGTCACGCTCACCCGCGACATCATCGAGCTCAACTACATGAACCCGATCCCGCAGGGCCAGATCAACGCCATGCAGATGTCGGAAGAAGAGAAGAAGGCGTACCAGACGCCCGGTTACTGGCTTGAATAACACGGCAGTGGTTGGTTAGAATACTTTATGGTTGGGATGAAGGGGCGACCTGACGAGGCCGCCCCTTCTGCTTTTGAGAACTGCGAAATAATGCGCATATTTGCATAATGCATACAAAAGAGTCACCGTTCCGTACCGGCCTCGTGGCCGCCGTCCTGGCTTTCCTGGGATCGTGGTCCTTTTTCCTGTTCGCCTACCCGTATCACCTGATGCGCCGCGAGCAGCAGAACCTGTTCCTCTTCGATGGTGTCCATATCCGCGAAACTTACCGGGGAATGGGTTTTCTGGGGCGTTTCGTGGCCGATTTCCTGGAACAGTTCTTCCTGGCCGCCGTTCCGGCGTCGCTGATCGTGGCCCTGCTGTTGACGGGGATCGGCGTGGTGGTGTTCCGGATCTGCCGGCATTTCCTCGGGAAGTGGCCGTCCCTGGGCATTGCGACGCTCTTTTTCGCCTGGTCCTTCCTGCGGGAAACGGGGAATCTTTACCTGACCCGTTATACGGTGGCCACGCTGGCGCTGCTTTCCCTGGTCTTGCTGGCGCTGCAGTTCAAGAACGCCTGGCTCAAGCCGATGGCGGCCGTGCTGCTGGTCGGCTTCGGAATCTGGGCCTTCGGGTCTCCGGTCCATAAGGTATACGGCAAAGCCTGGAGCGTACCCCAGTTCAAATACGAAAGGGTGATCGGGCTGGATACGGAAGCGTATCGGGAGAACTGGGACAAGGTCCTGCAGCTGTCGAAGGTGGACTTGTACACGGAAGAGGCCAGCTATTGCTACAATCTGGCCCTTGCGATGAAAGGACGCCTGGGCGACGATCTTTTCGACCATTCGCAAAACCATCATTATTCGCTCTTGTTCCCGGCCTCCTCGGATCAGACGGTCATGACCAACGCCATGGCGGGAGAAGCCTGGTTCCAGTTGGGCGACATGACGGTGGCGGAACAGAGCGCCATCACCTCGCTCCAGGCGTCGCCCAAGCACACCGGCGCGCGTTATCTGGTGCGCCTGGCCCGCGTGAACCTGATTTCAGGGGAGGATGGCGCGGCGATGAAATACCTGACCATCCTCGGCAAGACGCTCTTTTACGGGAGGTGGGCGCGGAGCATGATGCCCGGCCGCCAGGACGAGGCCGTGCGCGTGCAATTGTCCGACGCGCATGCCAAGCTGGCGCGGAAGGACATCGTCCACCAGCTGGACCGCCCCCGGGAACAGCTGCTCGGGCTGCTGGAGGCCGATCCGACGAATGCGGCCGCCCGGAATTACCTGCTCTGCTACGACCTGCTGACCTATGACCTGGACGCTTTCATGCAGGATTTCACCCCGGATATGATCAAGGGCCGTCTCTATCAGGAAGCCGTTCTCCTCTGGCTCACCCTGCAGGGCCGGCTGACGCCGGACGAAATCTCCCGTTACGGGATGGATCTCTCGGTTTCCGACCGGATGAACCGCTTCGGCCTGAATCCCTCCGCATTTAAAAACACCTACTGGTACTACTACCTGAAAGCGATGAACAAGCAGCAATAACCCATGAGGAACAAGATTAAATACCTGTTGTTCGCCTTTTTGGCTTGCCAGACGCTGCCTGGCTGCGGCGGGCCGGACCTCGTGACCGCCGTCGACGGCAGCGAGGGTCCCCTGGTGATCTATCCGGACTACAAGGAGGTCACCATTCCGGCCGGCATTGCGCCGCTCAATTTCCGGTATGCCATGCCGGAGGTCCGGCATGCGCGGACGACCTTCATCCTGGGTGACAAGTCCGTCGTACTCAGAGGGACCGAGGTGGAATGGCGCCTGGGCAAATGGAAGGCTTTTCTGGCCGATGCGGCCGGCCGGACCGTCACGGTGAAGGCGGAGGCCGTCGTGAACGGACAGAAGGTTTCCGACCAATGGTCCATTTTCGTGAGCGAGGATCCGATGGACGGCTGGCTGACCTACCGCCTCATCGAACCGTCCTACCAGATGTACAACGAGGTCTCGATCCGGGAACGCTGTGTCGAGACTTTCGAGGAAACGGTCCTCTGCGACCACCGGGTGACGGACAACGCCTGTATGAACTGCCATGTCCATGGACAGTCGCGCGGGGATTATTCCCTCTACTACATCCGCGGTCCCCGGGGCGGCAGCATCCTGAACCAGAACGGCAAGCTCCGGAAGCTCTCGCTCAAGAACGATGACATGCTTTCCGCCACCGTATACGGGGAACTTCATCCGGACGGCCGTTTCGGCGTGTTCTCCACCAACATCATCCTGCCGAGTTTCCATACCCTGACGGGCATGCGGATGGAGGTCTTCGACACCGGGTCCGACCTGACGGTCGCGGATTTCGAGAACAACCGGATGATCAACGTCCCGCATGTGGCCCGGCCCGACAAGTTCGAGACGTTCCCGTGCTTCTCGGCCGACGGGCGTTCGGTCTACTACTGCGTGGCGGACTCGGTGGCCCTGCCCGAGAACGTCCAGGAATGCCTCTACGACCTCGTCAGGGCCGATTTCGACCCCGAGACCGGACTCATCGGCGAGCAGGTGGATACGGTCTGGAGTGCGCGGACGAACAACGGTTCCGTCTGCCATCCGAAGGTCTCTCCGGACGGCCGCTGGCTGATGTTCACCGTGGCCGATTACGGCACTTTCCCGTTGTTCCATCCCGAATGCACCCTGTACCTGGCGGACCTGCAGTCCGGCGAAATCCGTCCGATGGACGAAATCAAGGGGGACAAGTCCGACTCCTACCACAGCTGGTCCTCCAACAGCCGCTGGTTCGTCTTTGCGAGCAAGCGGGGCGACGGGCAGTACGGGAAGCCCTATTTCTGCCACCTGGACGCGGACGGGCGCACGACCAAGCCGTTCGTCCTGCCGCAGAAATCCGCCCGCTTTTATGTCTATAACTTGAAGTCTTTCAACGTTCCGGACCTCGGGAATGCCTCCACCGGCATGACCGTCAAGGATGCCCGGCGGATGTTCGAGGCGGAAAGCGAGCCTTTCCGGTAACAGCCCCCTTCCTTTGAGAAGCGGGGAAATTTTCGCATCTTTGTAAAGTGGTAAAGCAAGGAATCAAATCGCAAGCAGGGCATCTGGCGGCAGCGCTGGCCTTCCTGGGCTCGTTCTGTTTCTTCCAGTTCGCCTATCCGTATCATCTGATGCGCCGGGAACAGCTGAACCTGTTTCTCTTCGACGGGGACTACATCTCGCAGACTTACCGGGGAACGGGCTGGCTGGTCCGTTTCGTGGCCGATTTCCTGGAGCAGTTCTTCCATCTGCCCGTCGCCGGGCCGCTCCTCGTGGCGCTCGTCCTGACGGCCATCGGCTGGGCCGCCTTCAAGATCGGCCGGCGTTGGATGGGAACCTGGCCGTCGCTCCTGGGCGGCACCCTGTTTTTCGCCTGGTCGTTCCTCCGGGAGATGGGAAACTTGTACCAGACCCGCTACACGCTGGTCGTCCTGGGATTCCTCCTGCTGGTCCTGTTGGCGCTCCAGTTCCGGAAGGCCTGGCTTCAGGCCGTCGCGGCGGTGGTTTTCCTCGCCGTCGGCGCCTGGGCGCTGGGCACCCCTTACCACAAGGATTACGGAAAGCTATGGGGCGTCCCCAAGCTGGATTACGAGCGGATGATCGGCCTGGACGTCGAAACCTCCCGGGAGAATTGGGACCAAGTCCTGAAACTGTCCCGGAAGGACCTTTATATGGCGGAGGCGAGCTACTGCTACAACCTCGCGCTGGCGATGAAGGGCGCTTTGGGGGACAGGATGCTGGACCATTCGCAGAACCGCGAGACCGCGCTGCTGTTTCCGGTCGCCCCGGGCCGGACGGTGTTCTCGAACACCCTTGCCGGGGAAGCCTGGTTCCAGCTGGGCGACATGACCGTGGCGGAGCAGAGCGCCATCACCTCGCTGCAGGCTTCTCCCAAGCACACGGGCGCCCGTTTCTTCGTCCGCTTGGCGCGGGTGAACCTCATCACGGGCGAGGACGGTGCGGCCCTGAAATACCTGGACATGCTGAGCAAGACGCTGTTCTACCGGAAATGGGCGCTGGACAGGATGCCGGGGAACCAGGATGAGGCGGTCCGCGCAAAGCTCGCGGAAGCCCGCGCGCACCTGCTCCGCAAGGACTATGTCCATCCTTCGTACAGCTACCGGGACCAGCTCCTGGCCCTCCTGGACGCCGATCCCGCGAACGCCCTGGCCCGGGAATACTTGATGTGTTACGATCTGATGAGCTACAACCTGGACGGGTTCATGGAACAATATGCGAAGGACCGGCCCAAAGGCCGTCTCTACCACGAGGCCGTCCTCATCTGGCTCAGCCAGCACGACCGGCTGAATCCGGAGGGCGTCGCCCGGTACGGGGTGGACGTGTCCGAGGTGGACCGGATGAACCGTTTCGGCCGGAATCCGAACGCTTTCAAGAACACGTATTGGTATTACTATCTCTCGGCGATGCAGGAGGCGCAGCAATAAGCGATGCGACACCATTCTCTATACCTGTTGATTCTCGCGCTCCTGGCGCTGCCGGGGTGCAGGGCGGGCGATCCCGCCACGGCCGTGGACGGCAGCGAAGGCCCCCTGGTGATCTATCCGGACTACAAGGAGGTCACCATTCCGGCCAACATCGCGCCGCTCAATTTCCGGTACGCGATGAAGGACGTCCGGAAGGCGAAGACGACCTTCACCCTGGGCGACAAGTCCGTCACGATCCGGGGCGACGAAGTGGAATGGCGCCTCGGCGCCTGGAAGAAATTCCTCGAAGGGGCTGAGGGACAGACGATTGTCGTGACGGCGGAAGCCGTCGTCGAGGGCAGGCCGCTCACGGACCGATGGTCCATCCAGGTGAGCGAGGACCCGGTCGACGGCTGGCTGACCTACCGCCTCATCGAACCGTCCTACCAGATGTACCACGAGGTGTCCATCATGGAGCGCTGCATCGAGAATTTCGACGAAACCGTGATCTGCGACTGGCAGCATACGGAAAACGCCTGCATGAACTGCCACGTCCATGGACAGTCGCGGGGGGATTACTCCCTGTACTATATCCGTGGCCCCAAGGGCGGCAGCATCTTGAACCAGAACGGCAAGCTCCGGAAGCTCTCGCTCAAGGCGGACGGCATGCTCTCCGCCACTGTGTACGGGGAACTGCATCCCGGCGGCCGTTTCGGCGTCTTCTCCACCAACATCATCCTCCCGAGCTTCCACGCGGAAGCCGTCGCGCGGATGGAGGTGTACGACTCCGCCTCCGACCTGACGGTCGCGGACTTCGAGAACAACCGGATGATCAACGTTCCGCACGTGATGCGGGGCGACAAGTGGGAGACTTTCCCGTGCTTCTCGGCCGACGGCCGCTCCGTCTACTACTGCGTGTCCGACACCGTGGCCTTGCCGCAGGATATCATGAACGCCAAGTACGACCTGCTCCGGGCCGATTTCGACCCCGAGACCGGACTCATCAGCGAGCAGGTGGACACGGTCTGGAACGCGCGGACGAACAACGGCTCCGTCTGCCATCCGAAGGTCTCTCCGGACGGCCGCTGGCTGATGTTCACCGTGGCGGACTACGGCACCTTCCCGTTGTTCCATCCCGAATGCACCCTCTACCTGGCGGACCTGCAGACCGGCGCTATCCGGCCGATGGACGAGATCAAGGGGAACAAGTCCGATTCCTATCACAGCTGGTCCTCCAACAGCCGCTGGTTCGTCTTTGCGAGCAAGCGGGGCGACGGGCAGTACGGAAAGCCCTATTTCTGCCATCTGGACGCGGACGGGCGCACGACCAAGCCCTTCGTCCTGCCGCAGAAATCCTCCCGTTTCTATCTCTATAACTTGAAGTCCTTCAACGTTCCGGACCTGGGGAACGCGTCCACCGGCCTGACGGTCAAGGACGCCCGCCGGATGTTCGAGGCGGAAAGCGAAATCTTTCAGTAAGAAACAACCCTATAAATATGCGCAAATATCTTTTCTGGGCCCTGACCGGGCTCCTCGCCGCCGCTTGCGGCCAGCCTGTGCCCGTGGCGCAGGACGGCACCGACCTCTGGCTCGCCGCCGGCCGCTCCTATGACGAAGTCCTCGCCTCCGTGGCGGCGGGCATCGACCCCGCCCTTCCGGCGGAAGGCTATCACATCTATGACGCGGACGGCGTCCGGCACGTCGACGGCGGTTCCGAGGCGGGCCTCCGCTACGGCGTCTACGCCCTCAAGCGCGCGGAAGCGCTGGGGCAGGCCGGCCCGGGCCTGGACCTGCAGGAGAAGCCGTACTACGACCTCCGGCTCCTGAACCACTGGGACAACCTGGATGACTCCGTGGAACGCGGATATGCGGGCAAGTCGATGTGGGAGTGGACCTCGCCGGAAATCCCGGTGGAGCGCATCCGTCACTACGGCGAACTGTGCGCGTCCATCGGCCTGAACGGCGCCGCGCTGAACAATGTCAACTCCAACCCGCTGATCCTGGATGCGGAGCACATCGCCCGCGTGGCGAAGATCGCGGACATCCTCCGCGAATACGGCGTCAAGACCTACCTGTCCATCAAATGGACCAGTCCCATCGCGCTCTCCGGCCTGAAGAGCGGCGATCCGATGGACCCGAAGGTACGGCAGTGGTGGAAGGATAAGGCGGCGGAGCTCTACGCCGCGATTCCTGACTTCGGCGGTTTCCTGGTGAAGGCCAATTCCGAAGGCCAGGCCGGTCCGCAGGACTACGGCCGGACGCACGCGGACGGGGCCAACATGCTGGCCGAGGCCGTCGCGCCCTACGGCGGCATCGTGATGTGGCGCGCCTTCGTCTACGCACCCACGAGCCCCGACCGGGCTAACCAGGCCGTGGAGGAGTTCCTCCCGCTGGACGGCCAGTTCGCGGACAACGTCATCATCCAGGTCAAGAACGGCCCGGTGGATTTCCAGCCCCGCGAGCCCTTCAGCCCGCTGTTCGGCAAGCTGGAGAAGACGAAGATGATGATGGAGTTCCAGGTCACGCAGGAGTACCTGGGCTTCTCCAACCACCTGGCCTTCCACGGCACGACCTGGGAGGAATGCCTCCAGGCCGATACGTACCAGCACGGCGAGGGCTCTCCCGTGTATAAGAACCTCACCGGCATCGCCGGTGTCGCCAACACGGGCCAGGATCCCAATTTCTGCGGCTACGTGTTCGCCCAGGCCAACTGGTACGCCTACGGCCGCCTCGCCTGGAATCCGACCCTGAGCGCGGAGCAGATTGCCGACGAATGGGTCCGCCAGACGTTCCTGAAGCCGGAAGGCATGAAGGAGAAGGCGTTCGCGAAGAAGTTCCAGGAGCCCGTGAAGGACATCTTGATGGCTTCCCGCGAGGCCGTGGTGGACTACGAGATGCCGCTGGGCCTGCACCACCTGTTCGGCGGGACGCACTACGGGCCCATGCCGTGGGACCGGGGCGCCCGTCCCGACTGGACGCCGGCCTACTACCACAAGGCGGACAGCGCGGGCATCGGCTTCGACCGCACCCGCACGGGCTCCGACAATGTGGACCAGTACAACGAGCCGTTGGCATCGACCTATAACAACCTGGAAACCTGCCCGGAGAACCTCCTGCTTTGGTTCCACCACCTGCCCTGGGACTACAAGCTCGCTTCCGGGAAGGACCTGTGGGACGAGATCTGCCTGCATTACGACCGCGGCATCAAGACCGTGGAAGGCTTCCGCGCCACTTGGAATGAGCTGAAGCCCTATGTGAGCCCCGTCCTGTGGGCGGAGGCCGACCGGAAGCTCACGATCCAGGCCAGCGACGCCCGCTGGTGGCGCGACGCTTGCGTGGGCTATTTCCAGACTTTCTCCGGCCGTCCGCTGCCCGAAGGCGTGGAGCCGCTGAGAACCCCCATCGACTCGCTCCTGTTCCGCAGCATCCAGTCCGACCGGCTGGGCATGCCGCAGCACGATGAGGCGGGCGACCCGATCATCGTCAAACCGAGACGTTTCCTCAGAAGACCTCCCCAGCGATGAAGAGATTCCTGCTCGTGCTCGCCCTCGCGGCGGGCCTCACCCCCGTTTTCGCGCAGACGCGCGACTGGGTCACGACCTGGGCCACGGCCCTGCAGATCGCCGAACCGCACAACCGCCCGCCGGAGCCCGGCCTCGCCGGGAACTCCTTCCGGCAGATCGTGCAGGTGTCCATCGGCGGAAAAGCCCTCCGGCTGCACCTGTCGAACCTGTTCAACGCGGATCCGACGGACATCCTGGGCGTGGAGATTGCCGTGGCCAAGACGATGGGCGCCACGCCTGAGATCGACGAGGCGACGACCGTCAAGCTCACCTTCGACGGCTGCCCGTTCGTGACGATGTATCCGGGCCAGTCCGTGGTATCCGACCCGGTCGCCTTCCCGCTGGAAGACCGGATGAACCTCGCGATCACCATCCATTACGGACGGATCTCATCGACCCTCCTCACGAGCCATCCGGGCTCCCGGACCACGTCCTACATCGCCGACGGCTATACCACGGACTTCTCTGCGCCGGTCGCGAAGACGGACCATTGGTACACCATCAGTTCCATCGACGTGAAGCCGTATCGGAAGAGCGCCGCGATCGCCGTCCTGGGCGATTCCATCACCGACGGCCGCGGCACGACCACGAACGGCCAGGACCGCTGGACGGACCAGCTCTCGAAGTCCCTCCTCACCGATCCCGCCACGCGGAACCTCTCCGTGCTGAACTTCGGCCTGGGCGGCAACTGCATCCTCCGCGGCGGCCTCGGCCCCACGGGCGAGAGCCGCTACGTCCGCGACCTCTTCTGCCATCCCGGCGTCAAGTACATCATCCTTTTCGAGGGCACGAACGACCTGGGCGGCAGCCGCAATGCGATGGCCACCGCCGATGGCATCAAGGAAGTATGGACCCGGATCGTCAAGGAGGCCCACGAGCGCGGCATCAAAGTCTTCGGCGCCACTGTCACGCCCGTCAAGGGCAACGGCTACTACTCGCCGGACCATGAGGCCGGGCGCGTCGCCTTGAATGAATGGATCCGCACCAGCGGCGTCTTCGACGGCGTGATCGACTTCGACCGTCTCGTCGCCGACCCCGCCAATCCCGACCGTCTCGACCCCGCCTTCCTCTACCAGCGCGACTGGCTCCACCTGAACGCCGCCGGTTACGAGAAGATGGGCTGGGGCATCGACCGCGCCCTATTCAAGTAGGGTGTTCCGGAAGGTCTCGCCGAAGATCAGGTAGCCGGTGTTGCCGGCGATGGTGCCTTCGTTCTGGCCCCAGAGGAAGGGCCAGTCGTCGTAGTTCTCGAAGTGGTCCGGTTGCCGGAAGAGGAGGCCGGGGGCCATGTTGCCGGGGATGAAGGAGAAGTCCGCGCGGTTGTTGCCGTAGAAGACCTGCTTCGGGCGGGCGGCGCCGACCGCAGCCACCCAGGAGTAGTTGTGGTACGGGTGGCAGCCGAACAGCCAGGCCGGGGCCTTGTAGATGTGCTCCTTGCCCACGATGTCGGGGAAGTGCCGGTGCGCGTTGCACACGGTGGTGCCGAAGCCCGTCACCTGGCCGCCGCCGGCCCAGTTGCCCAGGCCGATGGGCACGCCGTACGGATTCTGCTCCTCCAGCGAAAGGATGTAGTCGCGGTATTTCTCCACATACGGGCGGAGTTTCTCCTTATAGTCGTCGTCCAGGTACGGGATCGCGTCCAGGGCCGCGCCGATGGCGCCCATGGGCATCCGCTCCAGGGCGGGCCAGACGCCGGCGGTGAACTGCTCCAGATACTTGGGATCCTTCGTGGAAACGTACAGCTGGAGCGCGGTGGAGAAGCTGTTGCCTTGGTTGCGGCGACGGAACCGGCCGGTGGTGTCGGCCGCCATCAGTTTCGTGGCCTCCTCGTCCAGCCGGATGGACTGCTTCAGGGCGCGCTGCGCGAGACCCGGATTGCGGTCCGCGAGGACGCGGCTCGCCGCGGCGAACATCGTCGCCGCCTGCAGGTCCAGGCCCGGATTCCGGCTCGTGAAGGCCCACATGTCGTCCGGCGTGCCGCTGGACTTGCCGTCCGCCGACTTCTGGTACGGCTTCAGGCGCGGGTCGTAGTGCAAGCCGTCCGTGATGCCGGCCGCGTCGCCCAGGTGGTGGTAGTTGTCCAGGACCGAGTTCGAGAGCGTCTGGGCCATGTGGCCGATCTGCTCCGCCTGCGCCACGAGGTTCAGGACGCCGTGCTCGATGTACTGGAGGATATCCGGCACGCCGTCAGGCCGATGGAGCTCCACATAGCGCTGCTCCTCGCTGACGAACGTCTCGTCCCGCTCCGAGCGGAAGCGCTCCCACAGGGTGATGAGGTTCATCACCACGCTGATGTTGGAGCCCGTCTCGATGTCGAAGTCGCCGGCGTCGAAGTAACCGCCCACGTTCAGGCCGGGAATGAGCTCCAGGGCCTTGAAACGCGTATCCGTGGTCGGTCCCTGCCCGTGCAGGTCGAAATGGTCCGTCGACGGGGGAGCCTGCAGATAACCTTCCTTGAACGGCTCGCCGTGCCAGAGGCGGTAGGCTTCGTGGACCGCCATATGGTTCATATGGACCGGAATCCAGACGTCGCTTGTCGCCACGGTGATCTTGTCATAGACGGACGGGTCGATGATGAAGTTCCCCGTTCGGACGTCGCCGTATTTCAGGAAATAGACACCGGGCTCGGAGAGCTTGGTGAAGTCGAACTTCGCGTAATTGTATTTGAAGAAGTCGCCCCAGACCTTGACGGGGCCGGAGAACGCCTCGCGCTCGGAGCCGTCGGCTTCGACCTTCCAGACGGAAGCCTTCGCCTGCACCTTGTCCTTCTTGTCCAGTTCTATGACCGCGACCTTGGGCTGGTCGGGGACATAGCCCATCTGGGAGAAGCCCACGTTCGGCTCCCGGATCCACCCCGGGACGGCGTTCGGCTCCACGGTCCAGCTGACGACCTTGCCCGTCTGGCCGGCCGGGAGGACGGTGCGGAGGACGTACCAGCCGTTCTGCGCGAGCATCCGGCCGTCGTAGAGCCGGATCTCGCTCCCGCTGGTGACCTTCACCATCCGCTCCGGGTCGTCCGGGGCGAGCAGGAACTCGTGGCCTTCGCTGAGCGGCAGCGGCTCGATGAACTCGCCGGTGCCCCGGTCGTCATACGTCCGGTACCCCTTGAACTGGCGCACCTTCTCCGCGTTGGGCCGCACCTTCGTGTCGCTCACGGCATAGCGCGGGAAGCGGTTGGGCTTGCCGTCCACCAGATAGGCCTTGTTCCAGTACTGCGAGGGCAGGAATTCCAGGTTGAAGCCCGCTTCCCCCGCGAGCACCTCCGGCACGGGCTTGTCCAGGTAGACGGAGATTTCCACCGCCTTGCCCTTGGGCTCCACGACCACGCGGGAATCGAAGTCGTACCAGTCGAAGCGCATGCCCACCTCGATGGTCTGCGCGAGCGTGTCGACCACCCGGGAAGTCATCGTGGGCACGAGATCCCATTGCTCCGGCGTCACATTCAGGCGCACGGCGCCGCCCTGGACGGTCCGCACGCCGTGGTGGATGATCTCGATGCCGGAATTCTTCTCGTCGTTGAACCCGCCGCTGAACGGGTTGCTGAACACGAGGACATTCACGCCCTGGCGCTCGAAGTAGCCGAGGTCGTTGAGTTGCAGGTCCGGAGCTTCGCTCTGGCATGCCGCCGCAAGCAGCACGGCGACAAAAAGGGAGAATCGCTTCATAGTCTCGGGATTAACGAGACTAATATACGCATAAATTACCGAACAATCAACCCTTTAGGCCCTTTACAAAGGCGGAAGGGGAGACGTTGAACTGCTTCTGGAAACAGGTGGCGAAGTAGGAAGGCGAGGAGAAGCCGGTCATATACGCCACCTCGCTGATCCGGTACTTCTGGCTAGACAGCATCTCGGCGGCCTTCTTGAGGCGGCTCACGCGGATGTACTCGTTGATGTTGAGGCCCGTGTTCGCCGTCACCTTACGGTACAGCGTCGATTTGCTCGTGCCCAGCTCGGTGGTGAGCGTCTCGATGTTCAGGTCGGGTTCCGCGAGGTGCTTCATCACGATGTCGTGCAGCCGTTCCATAAACTCCTGGTCCATACCGCCCGTCACCATCGAGTTGAAGTGGGTGAGCGGGGACTGGGTGAACTGGCGGTTCGCGATCTCCCGGTTCTTGAACAGGTTGGCGACGTTCGCCTGGAGCAGCTCAATGGCGAACGGCTTCTCGATGTAGCCGTCGGCGCCGGCCTGGAGCGTCTCGATGCGGGTTTCCATCCCCACGGCCGCGGTCAAGAGGATGACCGGGATGTGGCAGTACTCGGTCGTGGACTTGATCCGGTTGCACAGGGCCACGCCGTCGATGCCCGGCATCATGATGTCGCTCACCACGAGGTCGATGCGCTGGCTCTCGACCAGCTGCAGGGCGTCTTCGCCGTTGGCGGCCACCAGGACGTTGTACTGCTCCGACAGCTCTTTCGCGAGATAGCCCCGCATCTCCGGGTCGTCTTCCACGACGAGGATGGTGTGATGCAGATTGTCGATGGCGGCGGGCATCTCCTCGGCTTCCTCTTTCTCGCGGGCCGTCGGCATCTCCACCGTCGTTTCCTGATGGACAGGCAGTTCCAATACGAAGGAGTTGAAATCGGTGACGGAACGGTCCAGTGTGAGGGAGCCGCCGTGCAGGGATGCGAGACTCCGGGCGTAGGGGAGCCCGAGCCCGGTTCCCTTGCCCTGCCGGGCCAGACTGCCCTGGTAGAATTTCTCGAAGATATGGTCGGCGTCCTCTTCCAGGATCCGCTCGCCGTTGCTGTCCACGCGGACGCGGACGCGCTCGCCGTCCGGCTGCGGCTCGAGCGCCACCCGGACGTGCCCGTTCCCGTACTTGCAGGCGTTGGAAAGCAGATTTCCGACAATCTTCTCGACCATTTCCCGCGCGCAGTCCACCACGAAGGGGGTCTCAGGCAGGGAGACGTCCATCTGGATGTGCTGGTCCTTCGCCACCGGGACAAACCGGTCGCAGGTCTTCCGCAGGAGGGCGGCGAGGTCGTTCGGGAGGAATGTGGGCTTCACCTCCATCTTCTCCATCTTCCGCAGGTCCAGGAGCTGGTTCGTCAGGCTCAGGAGCCGCTCGGCGTTGGCCTGCATCGTGAGCAGTTCCTGTCGGTTGCTCTCCGTGTAGTTCCCGCTGGAGATGATCTTGTCCAGCGGCATCTTGATCAGGGACAGCGGGGTGCGGATCTCGTGGGTGATGTTCGTGAAGAAGTTGATCTTGGCGTCGTACAGCTCTTTCTGCTGCT
>JAEEGK010006307.1_pt1 | contig 28570 bp, 13 predicted proteins | sample 8958771 | NCBI WGS metagenome assembly JAEEGK01 (sample SAMN16246547, study PRJNA631951) | gut metagenome | biome: gut microbiome; feature: rumen; material: SC-attached | host: Bos | place: Iran: Karaj | collected 2018-10 | reverse complement strand
AAAGCGCACAGCCAGATCTGTGGTTGCCGCAAAAAGCTGAGTTGTGAAGAAGACCACTAACAATGCAATAACAATTCTTTTAAGCTTACCTAATAACATTTTCCACTCCAATAGCCATAATTACGCTAGCTCTATTTTCAAGCCCATCTTCCTTTAAGAAGAACTTATCCCTCAAACCGATATTTAAATTTAACTTAACTTTTTCCATTTCTGCAAATGGTACCTCAATATTCATAGAAGCGCCAGCCGCAGCCTTAACATTCTTTGTAAACAGATGGCCCGCAAGCCAGTCTGCGCCGATATCAAGCTTTACAGCTCCCAGCGGGATTCTTTCAAACTTTACACCGACCGTTGGTGAATAGAAGTTTTCTACTATCCACTGGGTATCAGGAGCTGTTTTTGATTTTCCTGTAAGCAGGGCATCAAAACCAACTTTAAAGAAAAGATTGTTTGAAATCTGTGGGAATGCAGCCTTTAAGCCAAGGTCTACATCTCCAATCATAGGAACTAACTTTTCTTCTTCTGCAAAGCCCATGAACTGGAAGCCCGCAAAGACATCGGTTCCAAGAACCATCTTGTTCTCCATAGTATACTCATATCTGAAGTCTAAGGAAACACCATAATGGATGGAACTGATTTCTCCCTGTTTATCGTACAGGTGAAGCAAATCTATCATACCAAGGGCAGCCTTCCAGTTATAGCTGGTGAGCTTAGTTTCTTTTCCGGAAACATAAACCGAACTACCCGAAGAGGTTTTTGTAGCCGCAACATATTCCTTTTCTACGCTGCCGCGCTGCTTCTCTTTTTCCAGCTCTATACGTGCCAGCTCAAGCTGTCTCTGCTGTTCCAGCTCAGCCTCATGCTTACGCTGAATATCATAGGCATCCGAAATTACCGAATACATTTCTACAGCCTCTTCATTATCCAGATTATTCTCGATAACTGCAAGTATAGCGTCCATCGCAAAATCGTAATCATTATTTACAATCAGGCGGCGGATTTTTTTCTGGGTATAATTTTCCATCAGATAATAATACTTATCGCGGTTATTATCCGACAGAATCTTATTAAGTTTTACGTCATCCTGACTCGCAAAGCAGTCATCAATCTGCTTATACACTTCAGAGACATATTCTTCCAGTGCAAACAGGCTGCTGGTAGTTAGAATCACCGCCAGCAAGGCAACTATTATCTTTAGTTTTCTGCCAAACATTTCTGCTCCTTTCCAACTTAGAAGATGTTAGTTCTTATTCCAAGGGCAATCTGTGGAATAAGGTTCTTGATTTTCACTTCACTGGAAACGTCAGTAGGAATGAACCACAAAGATGCTTCAGTATACAATGAGAAGGTACTGAACATCTTTACATTTGGCAGCTTAACTCTAGGGAATTCAAGCTGACCAAGGACTGCAGAAAGAATCTGTGCCCTTCCGGAATTAGTCTGGTCGAACCAGGCAAACTCTGCACCAATTGCTACCTGAGCAGACAGCCAGTCCCAGTCGTGACCAAGGAAGAAGCTGAATGGTATAGAAGCAACGTTTGCAAGAATCTTACCGGAAATAATATTTCCACCATAACGAAGATCTGTCAAATCTCTCTGGAACATATTTGAAATCGCGTCACGCTGCTGCTGTGTAAACTGACCGTAAGAAGCCTGTACCTTTACAACATCGTCAAAGAAGGTAAGTCCGGCACCAACTGCAAAGAGCGATGGACCCCAGAAACGGAAGTCTACATACAGACCCTGGATGAAGGATGGAACTTCGTAAGAAGCCTTATCACCCTTACGGAGGGCAACTGTTACATCCTCGAGCTTAACATCATCATTAGAAAGTCCGGATGCATTAAGTACCTGGTTATAGCGGCCGCCGTTTGTCGGAGCAATAAGGCGGATAGAAGGCGGTGTATTATCAATCTGGATGATTGTACGGGTGATTGCCGTTTCACCATTCTTCATTGTCGCACGGATAAGGAAGAAGTGGTAACCTTCTGCAATATCCTGGTTTTCAATACGGTACATCCACTTTTCATTAGTAGAAAGCTCTGTGAAGGTCTTACCGTTATCAAAACTCATTTCAATCTTAGCAACCTTCTTTGCGGCTGTTGCTGCCTTCTGCTCTGGAGTTGCCTCCTTTGTCTTAGAGAAGAGGAGCTCATCCTCGCTGATAGAATAGCCTGCCTGTCCGCGGATATACGGACGGTTAGTTGCAAAGTCACCGTATGTAAAGTTATCAATAGTAATCCAAGGTCCTATTGAGCTGTAAGTAATAGACTGCTTGCGGGAAGGAACTGTCTTTCCTGTATCAAGAACAGTTTCTACATGATATGAATGAACACCATCGCTAATCATGTCCGGACCAAGGTCAAACTTAAAGAAGCCGCAGTCTGTGAGGGTTGTTTCTGCTACAAACAAATCGTCAATATAGAGGTTGAGCAGGGTAATCTTCTTTTCAGAAGAAGCCTGACCGTAAACCGTAAATACACCGTTCTTGTGCTCTCCTTCGAGAGGGTACAGAATATCTACAGTTGCAGGTGCAATATTCTTTTCAAGGTGAATATTGCGGCTGACGTTTGTAATGTTTCCGGCCTTATCTTTTCCGGTAAGCTCTACGTTATAGAAGCCGTCCGGCAGGTCGCGCATATCAACTGTTTCACCAATAATGCGGTCAATCTTAATCTTGCGGATATCCGGCTTAATTCCCTTTTCAAGGTTGCGGATTGTAATATACAGATCAGTTACTTCAACATTATCATAGGTGTAACCAGAGAAGAACAGCTGACCTGTTGTTGTTGAATCATCAAGAGGGAGCTCAAGGTTCAATACCGGAGCATCGTTATCAATATTGATAAGGCTGGAATACAAGCCCTGAATACCGTAATTATCTGTTACCTTAAGGAATACTACCTGAGTTCCACCTGGAATTGCACGTGTATCTACTGTGTAGCTCCAGTTCTCTGTACCAACAGCCTCGTTATAAGAGTTACCGTTATCAAGAGAAACCTTAACGTTTGCAATTCCGTTCTTATCGCTTGCCCAACCAGAAATTGTTACAAGCTTACGTACAGAAGTATCAATTGTAGGCTTTTCTACAGCACCCTTAGGCTCTTCAAGAGAAATGCGGTAAGTTCTTGCTACTTCAGGTCCCTTTACACCATTAATATCAACTGCATATACAGTAACTGTATGCTCGTTATCGGTCATGGTATCGAGAGGTACATCAATTGAGAAGCTGGTATTAAGCTTGTATTCTGCATCTGCAATATTCTGTTTGAATACTTCTTTTGTAGAAACCTGCTTGTACTGGCCGTTATCAATCTTATAGAAGATAGAAGACTCACCATCATCATCATAAACAACGCCCGAAATTGTAAAGTCGCGGGTAATTACCTGCATGTCTTCCGGCACGTGAATTTCTGCTCTAGGTAAGTCAGATTCGTTATCAATGCTGAATGCCCAGGCTTCAATTGGAGTAACGTTTCCGGCATCATCAGTAAAGGCAAATGACATTGCATCGCTGATTGGTCTTTCCGGTGTACCAATGTGAGTATAAATCAGCGGATTCATTTCGATTGGCAGACGAACAGAAGCCCTGCCCTTTTCCGGAGGAGCAATGTATTCTGCCTTGGCAAAGAGTCCGTTATCTTTTACTTCGAATACAATAAGGTTATCACCGTTTACAACATCATCATCCTTTGGTTCAATTACACGAACCTCTGGAGGAGTTACGTCCTTATATGCAGAAGTATAAACATAAGCTTCGTGACCCGAAGTATCGCGGGCACGCATATTAATTCTGATAAGGCCATCTGGCAGTTCAGAAATATTTACATCTTTAGAGAAGGTAACTCACACTCTGTTGTTATTTCTTGAAAGATCAAAGGCTGTCCAGTTTTCGCCGTTATCAAGAGAGTATTCTACAGCTCTGATTCCAAGAGGATGTGCTGCAGTACCCGAAAGCTTAAAGGTATTTCCTACCCACTGGAAAAGCTCTGGAGTTACAAAGTTGATTTCCGGCAGATTTGTGTTTGCAATAAAGCTCAAAGGAGAAGAAGTATGAGCATCGCCAAAGCGGTCTGTTACCCTTACAACAACGTTTCTGTAAACACCGTCCTTTTCTGCAGAAAGTGTAATGAGGTGATCATTTGTATCTACAGTAAGTCCCGGAGTATTAGAAACAAGCTCTACCTTAAATGGAGCATTGTAATTTACATAATAGTAGAATTTAGAACCATTGCTTAAAACGTAATTGTTATCTACTTCGTCATAAACAGTTTCAGCAGCCGGCATAGGATAAATGCCTTCCTTATCATTAATAAGGTCTTCCTCTGCCTGGCGGATTACTATAAACGAACCAGTTACAGTCTGTTCAAGAGCACCAGCCTTAATAGTTGCACTAATCTTGTTTACACGAGAAGGAAGGTTAGAAACCTGAAGCTCTGCAGTCCAGCGCATTGGCTCTTCTGGTGTAGGCTTAGTAAGCTTTGCTGCTCCCTTCTGAGTTACAGCGCCACCGGCAATTTCGTCACCGCTAACTTCAAAGTTTACAGAACCAACAGCCGCACCTGTATCAATATAAAGGCGGATTGTTGCCATATCTTTAGAAGCGTAGCCAAGAACAACCGGCATACCGCTGAAGTATTCTGAATCATTAATCTGAACAATATGTGCTGAAAGAGATGGCTTTTTAACTGCAGTATACTTTGCAGCCACAAGCTTATTGTCAGAAGTAGATGAAGCAAAGCCTACCGGGTTATTTCCTTCAATCATATCAGCACGATAGAAGGCCTGATAATCATTTGTCATTTCACCCTGATAAACTGCAATCGCATAAACATCAAAGCCGTCTGCCCAGTAAACAGCAGGAGCCTTAGGTGCCGGCATTTTACCGTTTACTTCCTCTACATCTGGAATATTCTTAACGGCTACAGCCTTTGCAAGCTGATTTCCACCCGCACTTTCCGCAATCAATTCAATAATATGAACACCATATCCATAATTCTCTGCATCGAATACAAAGCTGAACGAACCGTTTCTTGCTACGTCAACCTTTGTAAAGTCATCGGTTGCAGAAGGAGCTATTATAGTGCCAATAATTCCCTTTGCAATATCTACCTTAGCAGACATTACACGGTATCTCAGTCCGCCAACACCAGTTTCGCAGCTTACACTACCACTGATTGTTACAGGACCTTCAAGTCCATTAATAGCGGTATTTTCTGAATATTCATTAATTGTAATTTCAGGAAGCGCAGTATCTGCACGGAAGCGTAATGGACGAGACTCAACAGTCTTACCCTTGTCTGTCTTAATTCTTACAACAACAGGGTCAGAGCTTCCAACTGCCTCCTGAGGAAGAAGCTTAATAAGGTTACCTTCAAGCTCTACCTTGGCAAACTTTGTAGCAGGTACAAGGTCTACAGTAGAAGCATTTGCACCAATGAGGTAACCGGTAACCGGGAATTCCGGATTACTTATAATAGAACCGTCTTCTGCAACCGTACTGTCGTCAAAGACAATCATTGGTTCTTCAGACTTAACAATTGTAGTATTTGTTACATAATAAAGTGCTCTGTAAGTTGTTTCACGGCCAATAATATCTTCTGCGGTAATTTTAAGGGTCATTACACCCTTTGCACTTTCAGGAAGGATAGGAAGCGTATAGGTATAAGAGGTAGAATTCTTAAGGTCTACAGAAGTCTCAGAAATTCCATCCTTACCCCAGGTAAGCTCAGAGTTTACCTTAACAAGCCCTACTCCAGAAGAAATACCAACAGAGAAAGTCTTTCCGCTTTCCGGATGAATCTCCATTCCGTTTACAAACTCTTCTGCTTCTTTGCCGCCTGTTACCTTTGCATCTGCAAAAACAGGAGCAATACCGCGAGAAACAATATTTACCGAAACAGGATTTCCTACAACACCATTAACATCAACTGCAGTAACAGTTACCTTATGATTTCCTGCAGAAAGCTCTTCTGCATTGCAAAGGTGATAATAGAATACACCCTTTGTTTCCTGAATAACAGGTTCGTTTCCGTCTAAGACAATGCGAACCTCTTTTACTCCATCAGGGTCGGTAGCAATACCGCGTACAAAAAGCGGATCTGTATCTCCAAAGTTCTGACCTTCTACAGGCTCAGAAATTGAAGTAATCGGTTTATCATTTTCCTGATCGAGCGAAATATTCTGAGTTACGTCTACAATGTTACCTGCACGTTCTTTTGCATGAATTGTGAATTTAGTTGATTTATCCTTGCTTGCAAGAGTGTCTACATTAACTGCCCAGTAAGGGTTACCAGGTACAAGGTCAAAGGTGCCAGACTGTGAACCAAAGGTCCACGAAAGCTCTGTTACACCAATTGTATCCTTAGCATAACCGGCAACTGTAAATATACCATCCATTACCTGATCTGGAGCCGGATAAACAATTCCTACATCAGGCTTAGTATTATCAATAAAGTAAAGGAAGGAATACATTCCCACAGAACCGGCCTTATCAACTGCCTTAAACCAGAGAACAGCTGGACCATCAGGGAATTTCTTGGTATCTACTGAAACTGTAAAGTCACAGAGATCCATATTCTTTTTTCCGTTGAACTTTACAGGAGTAAAGAACTGTCCGTTGTCTGTTGAATAATAAAGCTCTTTAATTCCGTTTCCATCCGAAACAATACCGTCGAATTTAACATTTCCAGAAACAAGAATACCCATTGTCTTGTCCTGAATCTCTGTTACAGGCTGTTTACGGTCGAGCTGCCAGGTAAGAATTACCGGCTTACTGATTCTTGGTTCATCATTAATATCATAACCAATTACTTTTATAGTATGAGGACCTTCTTCCAGGTCATTTGTGTCGAGGTAATAAGACCAGAATTCCTTTCCATCGGCAGTTACCTGTTTTTCGTGATCAGTGCCTTCATCGAGTACGAGGTCAACTCTTGAAACACCATCATCATCCACACAGGTACCTACAATATTAAGGTTACCTACAACGCGCATGTTTGGATATGGGTTTGTAATACCACAAATTGGGAGGTCAGACTTCGGATCCAGATAAAGGTTATGTGGACCTTCAATATGAACGTTTCCTCCAAGGTCGCGAGCTGTAATCATAATGTTGTATTTTCCAGGCTTGCGGCTGTCCAGGTCAAACTGTTCCTGCCAGCTGTTTAAATTCTCAACTGGAATGTCTTCAACATCACCTTTACCATGTGCAAACATAGCAAACGGAGTGAGAACAATCAGCATTGTAATTAAGAAACTTTTTTTCACTTTATTCATTAAGTACCTCTGTTTAGAAAAAAAATTCTTTATTTTAAAATCCCTCATTATATTATCGGTTGGATTATACTATTTAATTAGTTAAAACTGAGTTATAATTAATTAAGACTTTTTTATACTTTTAATAAGGAGATCAAGAATGGGTACAGCTGACATTACAATTTTACAGCAGATTATTGATAAAAGCAAAAAAATTGTTTTTTTCGGTGGAGCCGGAGTTTCAACAGAATCTGGCATTCCAGACTTCCGCAGTGTAGACGGACTTTACAATCAGCAGTGGAAATACCCTCCAGAGCAGATTATCAGCCGTACTTTTTTCTACCAGAACACCCCGGAATTTTATCGCTTTTACAGAGCCAAGCTTTTGCCACAGGGAATAAAACCAAATGCCGCACACTATAAGCTTGCAGAGCTCGAGGCAGCCGGTAAATTACTGGCAGTTGTAACCCAGAATATTGACGGGCTTCATCAGCTGGCAGGCAGCAAAAATGTTTATGAGCTCCACGGAAGTACCCTGCGCAACTATTGTCTGGACTGCCACGAGTTTTATGATGAAAAAATCATAATTGAAAGCGAAAACGCACCAGACAAGCTTCCGCACTGTAAAAAATGCGGTGGTCTTGTAAAGCCGGATGTAGTTTTATACGAGGAAGGTCTGGACCAGAGGGTAATTGAAGGGGCTGTAAAGGCAATTAAGGCCGCAGACACCCTGATTATTGGCGGAACCTCGCTTACCGTATACCCTGCTGCAGGGCTCATAGACTATTTCCATGGCGAAAACCTGATTTTACTGAATAAATCAAGTACTCCACAGGACCACATGGCAAATCTGGTTATTCACGAGCCTATTGGAGAAGTTTTAAGTCAGATTAAAGTGAATTAATTCATCGTAAACCCAAAGGAAAGTCTTAACCTTTCAAGCGGCTCCAGGGCAGTAAGCGAGTGAATTGTCACGCTGAAAACCGAATATAGCGTAATTTTGTAATTAGTACTTGCAAAAATTCCTATATTCGGGGTCAGTTCAACAGCTGTTTTTACGTATACAGAATCCAGATAATAACCGCGCCCGTCTGCAACCGCCTTAAAATATTCTCCAAGCTTTGCAGTCTGAAAACCTCCAAAGGTTGCAGAGCCTGCCGTTCCTGTAGCGGCATATCCGGTGCTAATGTAAAAATCATTCAAATACACTGCAGTAATACCAGGAATTGCCTTTTGAACATCCATTGAAAAAGCAAGAAGGTCTAAGGATGCATCAAAAACTACGCGTCCAAGATGATCTTTTGCATTCTTTCCGCTGCCTTTTGAATATTCTTTTCCAAAGCTGGCATAACCGTAAATAGACGAGGTTGGTAAAATCTTAAAGCCAAGATTAAGCGGAATATTATAGGTAAAGCCATAAGCTGATTCAAAAGGAAGCAGCCGTGGAATACAGAATCTAACCGCCGCCGAAAGAGCGGACAAATCTGCATAAGGGTCAGAATCAGCTTCAAACGGAGCATCTCTTCTGCCGCCATAGCTTATAGAAAAAGCAGCACCTTTATTTTCAAAACGACCAGGGCCTGCCTTCATAATATTAGACCACGTTAAAGAAACAATATCTTCTATATAATAATGATATATATCCTGACTTCCTATGAGAGCCTTTGTTGTATTTGAAAGAGTCAGCTTAGATTTATTCCCGGTTGCCACTGTGGAAGAAAAAGTAAAGATTCCACCACCCTGCTTCCAGCCTTCGGAATTAAATTCGGACTTTATTTCTGTCTGAGTCTGGAACAAAGGAGTTTCTGTTCCCGTACTGATTTTTAAAGAAACACCGGCCGTTTCGGTTTCAAAATCCCAGCCAGAGGTAAGTGTATAAAAGTCTGTTGTCCCGCTGGTCCAGGGCTGAGCTGTAATATAGGTTACGCCCAGAAGATAAGAGTAAAACTCAGAGCTGTCTGCTGCATTGGGGCCAATATAATCCGGTTTATACATACTTAATGGAACAAGAATTCCACGGTTCAGATAAGAAAACGGATTATAAGGCTTTGAATTGAGGGATGGAAGCTGAGGTGTGAGTTCTCCAGAATCACCGTCAAAGTCGTCCTGGCTAATGCCACGTGTCAGGCTTCCGGCATCTCCCAAATCGCCACCGGCCAGACACAAGAGTCTGTTCTGGCGGTAAAACTCGCCTATATAAACAAGCTTTCCGTTCCAGAAAACCGGCTCAAAAACACCACCGGAAATATCTTCGCTGCTTAAAGAAAGCTTTGCGCCGCCAGAGCCAAGCTCAACACGGCCCAAACGAGGGAGAGTGCCTTTTTGGGCATAACTGAAATAGAAAACAGTAACCGAGGTCGCTGAACCTTCCGGCATCTCTGTGGCCGCCGCCCCACCCCAGGCAGAAAGAGACCTTACAACCATACCTTCTGGAAAGGCATAACTCTTAAGAAGTGTTCCGTCCAGCGCACTTATGCACAGGCTGTAACTCATGCGCTCTTTTTTAAGCCAGGCAAAGGTTCCGTCCTGCAAAGGAGTAAACGCATAAGGGTTCGTTTCCGTACCAAGCCTAACCTCTGTAAAAGGCTCCGTTCCTTTTATGCGGCCCTCTTTATCCAGGCTGATTTTATATACTGCAATTGAATAGACCTGCGAAAAATATTTTTGGGCGATGAGGTAATAGGTGTGATGGTTGCTGCCTGCGTCTTTAGCCGCAAGAATTGCCGCGTTCTTGAGGCCAGATTCTTTTACTGTGTAAAAGGAATGCTTTTCGAGGTCGTAAATTTTTACGCGGGCGCTTACCGTCGGGGAGCTTTCGCTCATGTAACTGGCGGCTATAAAACGCCCGTCGGAAGAAAGGCGGGCGGTTGTGAGCCCCCGCAGTGAGAAGAGGACAGGAAGCGGTGTGTGAGACGAATCTTCATTCGCCCCCTGTAAATCAGCCTCCCGTAAAAAAACTCTACCGCCAAAACGGTCTGTCCAGATAAGCTTAGCCCCTGCCACAGAAGGACTGCCATATAAAGAGCCCGCATTATTCAAGCGCGAATAATCAGCCAGAGCCGGCTCAAAAAAGTCCTGTGCCTGCCCTGCCCTTACCGGGTTTGCTTCAATTTGTGGAACTTCATAATCAGCTATAAACTGCTTCCACGCAGTACTAAGCTTTATGCCAAAAGATTTTTTAAAGGCCCCGGCAATAGTAAGGCTTTTTCCATTTACAACCCTGTACCAGAAATCAGCATAAGCTGAAAGACCATATTTTTCCTGCAGCCATCCGTGAAAAGCCCCGTTAAAATAATACGGTGAACCAGACGGCGACACATCGCTTGCTCCAGAAACATCATGATAAGACGGAAACTTTCCCTCAATTTTTGCCTGCTTTACGTAATGCTTAGCATATTCATCGTTCAGTCTGCCTTCCCCGGCAGCACTTTCACTTGTAACAGTTGCCCCCTCTGCCATTCCGGTAGTTACTGTAACCATTCCCGGTGCAAACTCATCTCCAAAAACCTTTCCCATCGCACGCCAGAAGCCGTTTTTCATGTTGTAGGTAACTGCATGGGTAAGTTCATGGCGGAAGGTAGAAAGCAGAGTTTCGCTGAATACGGCAAGATCACTTGAACCGGATGCTCCCGTATCGTAAATTGCTATATGATTATAAGGAACCGCTGTCCAGAAGGCATTAAACTGTTCTACAGCGGGAGTAATTATTACAGGCATTCTAAAGGCAGGAGTAAGCCCGTATTGCGCGGTTACTTCCTCGTACACGCCATCAGCCTTTGCAAATAAAATTGCGGCACTCGCTTCGCAGCGCTCCGGATAGATAATATCAAACCACTGAGTCTTTACAAGCCGCAGTTTTTTTTCTCCGCTGAACATTCCGCCATGTGCAAAAATAGAGGCACACAGCAGACTAAAAACAAGCCCCGCAATCAGCTTTTTACGGAGATTATTCATAGAAAGGCTCAAAATCCTCAGCAGGATGTCCACAAATCGGGCACTCAAAATCAGCCGGAAGCTCTGCTCCTGTAAATTCATAACCGCAGATTTTACATCGCCAGCCCTTTATCGGTTTTTGTTCACCGGCAGCACTTGCACCAGCAGCACCGCCAGCGGTTGGCTTTACATTGCTCTGGTAGTACGCATAGGTCAAAGGCTCGCCGTTTCCAAGCACCTTAGCTTCTGTTACTTCGGCAATAAAAAGCATATGAGTTCCTAAATCAAGCTTATTACAAACCTTTGCCTCGATTACAGCACAAGCTTCTTTCGAAATATAAGGACATCCATTTTGTGCAGTTTCATATTCAAAGCCCGCAAACTTATCTGCATCGCGTCCGCTCTGGTAACCAAAACGCTTAATAGTTTCAAAACTGCAGGAACGGTCCAGCACAGAAAGCGCAAAGGCCCCGCTCTCTTCAATCATCTGACAGGTAAGATTCTGTTTAATCACCGAAATAGCAATACGGGTCGGCCCATTAGCCGCCTGAAAACACGTATTCGTAATACACGCATTAATCTTCCCGCCCGCCTTTGTCCCGAGCATAAACACCCCATACTGCAAACTATAAAGAGCTTTGTTATCCATATCAGCCTCCTTTTGCCTCCGTCTGTTTATTATAACATGGAAGAGGCAGTTTCGCATAAATAAGATTCTTTTTTGCAGGATTTTCAAGTTTTTTTTTCGAAAATGTGCCAGAAATGACATATCAAACCTACTCTATATGTAGAGAACTTTCAGGGCTGCGCGGCGGCATTTTCTCAAATCTATTATACGAGGTTTAATATGACATCAACAGCAAAATTTTGCGCAGCTCTATCAGAAATATATTGATTCTAAAGGAGAACTAATTGGAACCAGTACACTTATCAAGATTCCTAATCCAAACTATATAGTCTTTTACAATGGAGCTACAGAACGCGATGAAGATTATGAACTCAAACTGTCAGACGCATTTATGAACGAAGATAAAAGTGGCAAATTTGAATGGACGGCACGTGTACTGAATATCAATAAAGAGTACAATTTGCCTCTTCAAAAAAAGTGTAAACCGTTGTATGATTACATACAGTTCGTAAGCAGAATAAATGAAAACAAAGAAAAAGGAATGTCTATAGGGGAAGCAGTTGATGAGGCTGTAGACTGGGCTTGCGAACAAAATCTTCTCGAGGGCTACATTCGAGAACAGAAAGCGGAGGTTAAGATGAACTTACTCACGGAATATGATGAAGAAGCCTACATCCGAATCTGGCGCAGAGATGGAATTAACCAAGGTAAACAAGAGAAGGCCGAAGAAGCTGCTATTAATCTCTTGAGAATGGACAAGCTTTCTCTAGAAGAAATCGCCCAGGCTCAAGGCCTTCCACTCAAAAGAGTTCAGGAACTAAAAGAAAAAATTAACCGCACCCCTGCGTAATCTTGAAATAAGACTTTCATACGGCTTGAGAAATCAAGCCAGAGAACCTGCCCGCAAGCTGCTTGCCGATAAAAAATACACTGCCAAAGAGATTTCTGCCTTATTGCAAATCCCTATCGAAGCTTTTGTGGAAACTAATAAAGATCAGAAATAAACAAACATAACTATTGTGTGCTCATCCAGTCATTCCAGGTTGTATCATTAGATTTAATAGTTAGGCGACCATCATTTGTATACCATTCTTTCCATGAATTTGCAGTTGCTTGAGTATTGAGAGAATTCATAATAGTTGCAACTGAAGAAGTTATTATAGTACAACCCGTTGCTTCCGTAACATTAGGATAAATAGTTGTTGCAGTTCGGACAAAACAATTGTCTATTGACTGACCTGATTGTCCAGAAATACCTCCTGCCTGGTCATTGCTACTTGTTACAGTACAATTTGCCCAAGAATTTTTAATCGTTCCAGTACCTCGCCCTCCAATTATTCCTCCTGCATAACCAGAGGATGTTATATTTCCATTGTTTGCACAATTATATATATTAGTTTTTCCTCCATTAATATGTGGCTCTCCTACAATTCCACCTGCTATTCCATAACGAACGGTACCACTTGGATTACTAGAACCTGTATTATTAACTGCCCCAAAATTCTCACAGTTTTTAATTGTAACTCCACAACCTTGTCCTACAATGCCTCCAGTTCCATAATTTCCAATATTGGCTGTTACAGTACCCCAGTTTTTACATTGATCGATAATTACATCAGAATTCGAACCGTTTGAATTATCACAACTTCCTACAATTCCACCTGTATTACAATAACCACTTTGAGAACCTTCATATGTCACACTGGCATAATTTGCACATAATGAGATAGTTCCTGAAGTTTTTAGCGTTCCAGCAATTGCCCCCAAAGAATCACTTGAATTGGTAGATTTTATAGTTCCTGTAGTTTTTACAGCAGATATTACTGCCCCTTCTACATAATTAAAAATACCGCTTTTAGAATTATTGAAGCTTACTGTTTTATGGTTTCCATCAAATGTTCCTTTAAAAGGTTTACTACTTGTACCAATTCCAGTATAAGAATTATTAAGTGATACATTACCCGCTAACTGAATTGTTACACCAGAACAATCTGTACCTGCACTAACTTTTGATGCAACCTCTAAAAGATCTGCCTGAGAACATGCGGCATATGTATTTCCACTTACAAAAGCTGTAACAGATTGGACTGATGGCGCACTAAACATAGTACCATTAGAGATTATGTAATAGCTTGAATTTGTAAGAGAGAACTTTGTGAAATTGTTTGTTATGTAGGCTATATCGGAGTCTGAATCTGATTGAGCTGAAAGAATCTGTTTTCCATCTGAATAAAATTCTGAAGTTATTTTAGCAGCAAATGAAGTAGCAAAATTTCCATTAACTGTTATTTTCGAACCATTAAGATATATATCATTGTTTCTTATACCCGTAGAAGGAATACTTGCAGTTGTTCCACTTAATTCAAAATTAGAAATAGAAGTTCCAAACGAACCGCCGTTTAATGATACTATATATACTGCTCCACCTTTTCCTTCACTTGTATTTACAGCTAAATTACCTGCAATTGTACCGCCAGTCATTGTCAGAACATTCCTATTTACATCCATGTAAATGCCTCCACCCGAGCCAGCACTATTATAAGAGATGTTTCCGGAATCAAAATATAATTTACCATAATTAGTCATATATACACCGCCAGCATAGGCAGTATTTTGAGCACTTGGCTGACTTTGATAAGAGGCATAATTCTGGCATATTCCGCCAGTTAGAGAGGTTTTGTTGCTTGGGGTTCCATCATTACCGCAAGAAGCATAACCGAGATAAATATTTCCACCAGCATTGAAGATACCTCCTCCAGCATATAAGGTATTCTGATATGGCATGGCATAATTTCCAGTTGAATCTGAAGCTTCTCCCGTTCCGCTTCCTCCAATAAGCGCTGTGCCTGTGAGAAAAACTTTTGCATCAAGAGCATCATTTACTCCTGAATTGTAAATTCCACCACCGTAACTTGTCTGATTTCTGGTGATTTGGCCTCCAGAAAGATTAACTGTTCCTTTTAGGTTATAAATACCTCCGCCATATGCACTTGAGGATTTTGTAGGTGTTCCATTATAAGAAATAGCACCCGTCTTCATTTTAACGGTTCCGCCATTATTATAAATACCGCCACCGCAAGCTGAAGCATAATTATGAAGAATTCCATAACCATCTGTTAAAGGCGAAACATCATTCTGATTATCACTTGGTGCTAAATAACCGAGCCATACAATACCGCTTGATTCTGCATACACTCCACCACCATTTGTAGCATTATTTCCACCGGTGGTGTTTGTAGCAGGTGAGGTTGCAGATTCTCCAATCAGTGCTGTTCCAGACATACATAAATCAGCATAAGAAAGATAAACTCCACCTCCATTTACAGCGTAATTGCCTTTTATTTGAGAGCCCGATTTCATAATTAATTTTGCACGGTCGTTATTAGTTCCTGTAATATAAATACCGCCTGCATAGCCGCTTGTGTTATTGACAGTATTACCAGAAACAATAGCCCCTGTATCAAGAGTAAGAGTGACACCCGCAATATTCGAATAAATTCCGGCTCCATGCCCAGTGGTATTACCGCCGGTAATAGTAAGTTGTTCTATAGTTAAATCAACCTTGGAATTGATTCCAAGAGCCTTTCGATTTTCCGTACCATTATTAGGATTAGGATTAGGATTTATTTTAGCAGTATTTGTTGTTCCTTTTAATCTTATTTTTGGATTAGTTACACTATTAGAAACCTCCACATATTGTTGAGCACCAGTTGCACCTCCGGCTACACCTGTTACTTCACCAACGATGTTAATTGTAGTTTCATTATCATCTGCTGTATTCCATACCTGCATTGTAGCCTGCTTTAGCGTAACATAAGGGTGTAATTCAGTTCCTGTGTTTGAATCACTTGCGTTAGAAGCAGAAGAAACGTAAAGAGGAGCATCGAGTTTTCCGACATTGCTATGCGAAATAATATTCCATTCGCTGTCACTTACATGAATTTTTTCTACATTGGCTGATGTACAACTTCCAGAAAGAACTTGTGTTCCGCGAACAAGAGAAGGTAAAGTTATTGTGGCAGTTGCTGTTGAATCTAGAGTTTCAACTATTTCTAATGTTTTGGAAGCACTGAGGTAAATATCATTATGTTTGTCAGAAATAGCAGAGTCGTTGACTTTTGTGACTTTTGCTGAACTTGCAATTTTAAGGTTTCCATTTGCACTTACATAAATTGCTCCGCCAGAAGTGCTTGCAGAATTATCTGCAATAAGTGCTCCTGTGCTCAGTGTTACAGTTCCTTTTGTTATATTGATTCCACCGCCGGTATCCGCATTTCCCCCGGTAATCTTGAGGTTTGTTATCGTTACAGGTACAGCAGTGTCTACTGTTAGAACTGACCCGCTAAATCCGCCTTTAAGACTGTCGCTTGTATTTCCCGTAACGCCACTGATTGTCAGCGATTGTGCATTAACTGGCTTTGCAGGACTTGTTTCATCCTGAATTGTGAATGGACCTGTATGCACGCCACTAATCCAGATAGTATAATCTTTGTCTGTTTTTCCATTTTCTTTTAAGAAAGTAATTGCCTTTGCAAAGGTGGCAAAAGGTGCAAAAATGGTTCCGTTTCCTTTGTCGTCTTTACCAGAAATTGTTGTGCTTCCAATTGTTACATTGCCTACGTAGATTTGTGTAATCAGGTAATCCTCAACCAGAGCGTCCGTAAGTTTATAAATACCACTTGAATTTATTGGAGTGTAGATGCCGGATTTACTGTATACCCAGGTATTTGTGGTCAGGTTAGGGAAAACGGTAATTCCCTGATAATCTGTAAATACTACGTAGCCGTTTTTCTTGAAGACCAGTCTTGCCTTATAGGTGCCGGTTGGTCTGTTTTTCAAAGTGATTTTTTCTAGAGATATTGTTTCGCCTGTACCCGTTGAAACCGGTTCTGAAGCTCCATCCAGATATAATTCTAAGGCATCTGGTGTATTAGCATCTGAGGTTTCATAGTTTATAGTTAAATCTATATTACCAGAGCCTGTGGTTAAAGGTTTTAAAATAAAGTCTTCTGAAAAAGATGGATCTGTGTTAGAAAAGGATTTCGAATAGGCAGCGTTAAGGATTGTAACCAGACTTTCATTAAAAGTATCTTTTAATCCTGCTTCTATGGTCCAGGTTGTTGGAGTATTATCAACTGGAATAGCCATAGTAAAGCTTACATCAGAGCCGTTTTTTGTTACTGTACCTGGAACAGTTGGTTTTCCAGTTGCGGTAGCAGTTGCATAATAGTTCTCTTGCGGAGGGTTGCTTGGATAAGAAGGAAAGGCTGATCTTTCGTTTGAATCATTTATCTGATTGAGAAGAAAGAGATATTCTGCAGGCAAGGCACCTGATTCTTTAAGCTCCTCTGAAATGGAAATGTTTCCTGTAATTGTTATTGTCTGAGTTTTATCTGATGAACTTTTCTCTGTAGTACTGCTTTCGGAAGAACTGTCCCCGAACAAATTCGAACAGGACAAAAAAGCAAAGGAAGCCGCAGCAAGTAAAAGAGATTTAATAATTGTCATATATCTTTTTTCTTTCATATCTTACCTTCCTAATTCGTTTTTGTTATTTCTAGTGAAGCGGCGTATATAAGACCATTTGGATAATATATTGGGTCTACATAAGTAAAATCTGCTTCAACTGTATATTTTCCAGCTGGCAAACTGGAATCCAGATACAGCTTGCCATAAATTATTGAATTTCCATTAACCTGAGTGTATTCCCAGAGAGCCTGTGGAACAGCAACTCCCTTATATTTTAGAACAGCATTCGTTGTTACATTATCTTGTAAAGGTTCCTCTAATTGTCCGGTAGATTCCCATCCCAGTTTATAACAGACTTTTCCTGGCACATCAGATGTCATTGTTTCAATCCTTAAATAGACAGTTACCCTATTCTTCTGCTTAATCTTACCACCACTGGTTGCCAGAAAAGCGTCGCCGGTATTTTCGTCTACATCCTGTGTAGCTGGATCATCTTGTGTCGGGTCTGTTATTATAGAATATCCCGATACATCACTGTGGAAATATTTATACGGGTGATTGGTACCATTTTGTCCCCATTCCTTGTCATAAGCGTAACCTTCTGTAAAGCGGATGTTGTTTCCAATAGTCGGGGCAGTCTGAGTAGTAATACCGATTGTTGAACCGTCAATATCGCCATTAATTTTTATCAGTTTATCGTTTGGAAGAAAGATGTTTGATGAAGAAGAAGGTGATGCATTTGTACTATTTTCAGAAATTAACGCTGTACCTCCAATCGTCATAGCACCATCAACATACACACCGCCACCGTTAACTGCTTTGTTACCAGTAATACTACCGCCTTTAATAGTAAAGTCGCCGCCTTCTGCAACGTAAACTCCTCCGCCTAGGCCTGGAGAAGTATTACTGGTTATAATTCCTCCACCCATTATAAAATAGCCACCAGTTTCAACATAAACACCAGCACCTTTATTTCCTGCTGTAGTTATTGTATTACCTGAAATTTCACCACCATTCATATAGAAAGAAGCATTTGAAGTAATACTGACACCACGTGTTGTTTGACTAGTTGGTCTATTATATACTGATGCTGATTTTAGCTTTAGCCCAGTCCAAGAGTTATTTTGTTTTACACCTTCTATTGTAAGGGCAGGACTTCCTGTTGAATGAAGTATTTTAATAATACAATCAGAACTTTTTGATGTTATAGTTGCCGTTCCAAGCCGGTTTCCATAAGAATTTCCTGTATAGCATTCAATGGAAATGTTTGCTTGAATTACTATCTGATTATCTACAGTTTGTGAAATTCCATCTTTTATATGGAGTGTATAAGTTTTATCTAATCTGTTTATTCCATTAATTACTGCAATTGCTTTTGTGATAGTTGCAAAAGGTTTCATTGGAGAACCACTGCCAGTTTCATCATTTGCACCTGTGCCACCTACATAAAAATCTGTAAGTCCGTAAGAATCTATAAGAAGGGTAGTAAGTTTAAATACGCCATTTTCGTCTATAAGTTCGTTTGAAGAAGCCGTTGTTTTGCTAGATTCCCACTTTTCAGTTATAAGATTGTCATATACACTAATTACTTGAATACTTGAAAAAAGAAGCTGATTTTCTCCATCTCTAAAATTAATAGCAACTTCCCATATTCCACTTTTGAATTCATCTGCATGGAGGAAGAAATTTACGGTTGAAGTCGCATTTAATTGGGAAGAAAAAATTACAGATTTTTCTGTAGACTCCCACTTACTTACTGAACTCCACACTGCTGTAATTTCTGCCTCACTTCTTGCTTCATTCAATTTATGCTGAGGCACAATTTCTATTTTTTTTATATTATTATCTTTTGGATTTTCTACTTTTAAATTAAGATACAGTTTTCCTTTTCCCGTAGATGAAATATAGGGTCTTAGATAAAATGTATGTTCAATTCTTGGTTCTGTCGCAGTTGCCGGATTAAAATCAAAAGTATCTTTAATCAGGACTGCATCTGTATCAGAAGAATTAATTGCTGATACACCTGTAGCGCCAACTTCTATTCTCCAGACTGCACCTGTTTTTAACGTAATAGAAAAACTGCCATTTATCTGATCAATATCTTCTGAAAATATAACATCGGTTTCATTATCAATATTTATAGCTTTTGCATAATAAGTAATGCTTGCAGGAAGCGAAGGTTGAGCAGATCGTGCTGCAGAATTAACTGAATAATCAACAAGATTCAGACAGGAATTATCAAGTGAAATATTACCATTAAAGATTATAGTCCTATTATCAGATTCCTCTCTGTCTCCAGCTGAATTTAAGCAGGAAACGAAAAGAAGAATACTAGAGAAACTAAATAATATTTGTAAAAGTTTTATTGTCTTTTTCATAATTCAGCTCCTCTTTCACTCAAATACAGCCGCATAAGTTGAATCAGCTTTCCATCTTTTTAATGATGTATGATTTGGATCTACTGTATCTGCATAAGCATTCAAAGCTTCTACAAGATTATTATATGCTACATTTTGAGGCTGCCCATTTATAGAAGGTCCATTTGAAAGAGTACCATTATCTTTTGATTGAAAAAATCCATTAGCTGTAAAGGTTCCCCCTTCAATGCTATTTATTGAATAATTAGTAGGAACTGCTACAAGCCAATTCCTTTTTGTACTGGAAGAAGCATCTCTGTTTTGGGTTTGGTCACTTCTTACACAGTCTTTTAACCAATAACAGTATTCTACTTTTGCAGTATTACGTCCTGTAGATTGTGCACCGCATATAGCCCCTGGTAATCCATTAATTCCAATTCCCTCAGAATCATAATAAGTATTCAACCAGATTTCTCCATAATTTACACAATTACGAATCACTCCGTTATCCCAGTTAAATCCTGTAATTCCGCCTGCAGCACCATATACTCCACGCCAGGAGCCTTTACCCGAACTCCAGCTGCAGTTCTTTAAATCTCCAGAATTAATGCAGTTTTCTATAAGTCCTGAATTACCACAGCAAATGCCACCAATTCTTCCGTAATAACTTGCACTTTCAATATTTACTTTATTCCAGCAGTTTCGAATAATTCCTTCATTAAAATGACAAATACCTCCAAAGGCATGAAATTTATATTCCTCTGGATTTGTTGCATCACTATGCGAAGTCGTTCCTTCTGAAATTGTTATAGGATAATTTGTAGTATCTGCTTCAATAATTACATTCTGGATAGTTCCTTTATTTCTAAAACAAATTGTAATAAAGTCTTCTGAAACAACTTTACCCAACTTAATAGTATGCCCATTTCCATCGAAAACCCCCTCAAAGTCGGTATTTGTATTTATAATACGATCGCCACTTACTTTTGCACTTATTGGATAATAAGGTTCTGCAGATAGATCAAGGTCTTCTGTAAGATTAATACAGGTATCCCTTGTAATTTGAGCTTCTCCATTTGTAATTTTGGTAAAAGTATCTGTTAACTGTTCTTTTGTAGTAACAGGAATAATATTGTTGTAACCAGTAATGACAAACTCAGCATCTTTAACAAGTCCCATATATTCTGCAGAAACATGAAGGTCATAACGACCTGTATAACCAGAATCAATACGTAATTCTCTTGTTTCTGAATCACCTACTTCTATACCGCGGTAATAAAGTGTGAGTTTCCATTTCAACGGATTTTCTGTACTAGCAAGTACATTAGCTGTAATATCCGCACCGTTTAATTTGATAGTGGGAGTAACCTCTATTGTTCTATTTTCTAAGACAGTATCGCCCTGTTTAAACTTATCGAAGTTTGTTGCAAAGGTCATAGAAAAATTACTGTATACATTTATAAAATCTTTTCCACTGAGAGCAACTCCCGCCTCAAGTGTACTTGGAGTTGTATTTGTTGGTAACGGCATGATTATATATCTTAAATCGCTCTTAAAATAATTTGCTGGAGCCACGCTGTTTGCAGCTCCGTAGCCTGTTGTAAAAATTGCAGGATCTGTTGTTGATGTTACTTTCTTAGGAGTCCAGCCAAAGCTTACATTAATTTCTGTGCCGCTTGCGATTGCCCTTTCTACTTTGATTTTTGAACCTGAAGGCAGGAAGAGGTTTGACGGAGTATTGTAGGAATCTGAAAGAGTGTTGTTTTTTACGATACCACCGGAAACAATAATGTTTGTTCCGGAATGGTAGATTCCAGCACCAGAACCGGAAGAAATGTTTCCAGATATTTCTCCGCCGTTGAGGTAAAAGTCTCCGGTATTATAAACGCCACCACCCTGACCCGAAGAATTTTTGTTGCCGCAGATTTTACCACTGTTCATGATGAAGGTTCCTTCGTTGTGAATACCTGTGTTGCCGGAACCACTCTGACCTGCTCCATCAATAATAAGACCTTCGAGGGTAAGGCTTGAGCCTGAAGGAATTTCTATACAAGAGCCTGCATGACCTCGTATCACTTTTGCCCCGGAACCTTCCTCTGCGTGAAGGGTAATTGTTTTATTGTACTCAAGAGCGATTGTTGCAGACAAAGTTTCTTCAAATCCATCTGCAATTATAATCGTAACTTCTTTGGTCTCAGTACCATAAATATCATTTATGATTGAAACCGCATGGCTTAAAGTTTCGAATGGGTCGAGAGGACCTCCGGCATTTGAGTCTGAACCGTTAATGCTGTCTACGTAATACTTATTTCTCTGAGTACGCCAGGCAGTTATAAGTTCATCAGTTACTTCAAAGACACCGCCAGAAATCAAAGTGCTGGTTGAACCGCTTACCCACTTTGTAGTCTCAAGCCCCGGAACAACGTTTACTGTCTGAATTGTAGAAAAGAGCGGATTATCACCAGAATTATAGAAAGTCAAAACAAGAGTGTAGACTCCACAGGCAACATCTTCACGCTCCAGAATTATCTGATCTCCAGAGGCAAGGCATTCACTTGTATCAAAAGTTGCCCCCTCCGGCTTACTGTGAACCTCTATTCCCATTTTCGCAACAGTAGAAGGCACAGTCATTTCGAGGCGGATAGTGCCTGTACCTTCGTTTACCGGCTTTAAATAAAAAGCGTGAGAGAAAGTTGGTGTATTTACAAGAAGATTTACAGTGTATGTGTCTATAAGAATCTTCTGCTGATTTGCAGTTTTTCTGATTCCACTTTCAATTGTCCATTCGCCAAAGAAAAGTGAAACTTCAAAGGTCTTTTCTGTCTGGTCTACTTCTACCTCAAAGGCTTCTCCATTTTTTGGAGTAGCAATTACATAGAACTCGTGGCTTGTCATATCAATTGCAACCGGACTTGCAGAGCGGGCCAGGGAACTTTCAAGATTTATAATTCCCTTAAAAAGAACTTTACTTTCATCATTATCAGAAGCTGCCTGCTTTGAAGAGCCGGAAACAACCTGACTGCAAGAGGTTAAAAATAAAAGGGCGGTGAGTAAAACTAAAAAAATGGATTTTCTTTTAACAATCTTTTCCATACTCATTACACTCCATTATGACGGGTCATAACCGTATACGGTAAACGAATCATCATAAGATATTCCGTTCCAGGTAGCCTGAACATGCAGCTCATAAATATCTTCATAACAAGCTTCCGAAGGAAGAACAAATTCCCTGCTTGTAAATGTACAGCCAGGAACAAGTACACTGTTTATAAAGAGTTCTATTTTCCATGTAACCGGATTACTTGTAGAAGCAAGAGCTTCTTCTGTTACATCAATTCCATCAATTGTGATTGTTGGGTTTACCTTTAAGGTTCTTGCAGCGGCCGAAGTAGAAAGTGCGTTGAACCAGTTCTGTTCAAGAGCAAAGGTAATTTCCTGTGAGTGCAGAGGGTCTGTAATGCTTCCGCCGTTTACTGCGACAACTGCTTCGCCGCTTGTGTCGTCAACAGAAACTGCATAATTGTCGCCGGTAAAGTAAGTACCCGGCATTACTCCGCTGTTGTTTCCAGCAGTAAAACCATAACCCTGAGTAATAATAACCGGAGTAAGAATTGTTGGTATTGTCTGGGTTGTAATACCAATATTAGACTTGCTGTCGTTTAAACTCAGGCTGTCTTCAATCTTAAGCAATACTCCTGCCGGCAGATAAAGGTTAGACTTTCCGCCGGAAGTATTTGTATTATCTGTAATCTCAACTGCACCAGAAAGGCTTATGTTGGTCTGAGTATAAATTGCACCACCATTTCCGGCTGCCTGATTTCCTGTAATAGAAACACCATCTTCTATTGTGAGGCTTGCTCCAGTCTGAACATAGATTGCACCACCGTCGCCGCTTGCAGTGTTGCCGGTAAGTTTAGTTCCGGAAATCAAAGTAAGCTGGCTTCCTGTCTTAACAAAAACAGCACCACCCTTTTCTGCCTGGCCATTTTTAATAGTGATGTTCTTGAGAGTGATTGGAATTGCACTGTCAATTGTAAGAGCAGGTCCGGTACCCTGAGCATCGATTGTTGCTGAGCTTCCCGGACGGCCACTAATTACAAGCTCTTTTGCAATTGCCGGATTTACAACCGCTGTACCTTCCAGAGTTCCGGCTACATAAATATTAAGCTTAGCTGTAGGCATGTTACGTACATCAACATCATTAATAGCGGCCTGCAGAGTCTTGAATGGAAGCTCGCGGGTTCCATCTGCAGTTTCATCATTTCCGTTTTCGCTTACATAAATTGCACTGTCTACAACGCGCAGAGTTACACAAGACAACGGAGACTGCTCATAATTTGTTATTGTTGCATATGTTTCGAGGTAATAAGTACCCTCTGTCATTTCGAGAGTAATTGTACTGGTAGAAGAGTCTTCCTGAAGCAGGGCACTTACAGTACTTGTTCCCTTGTAGAGTGAATAATGTATTGTAGTATTTCCAGGAACTGTGTTCCCCTTATGATCTGTTACTGGAGGAATAAGGCTGATTTTGAATGGATCTACATCACTGCCCGCAACCATTTCATTGGCACCGGTAGAATAAACAACACCATCAATATCTTTAATTTCTACCCTGCTGAGTCGAGAGATTTCTGTATTTGTGTATACAGTCTGTGTAAGGCCTGCACTATCCTTTAAGCCAAGAGTATAGGCCTTCTCTCCCATAAAGAAAGGATCCTGAGTTTCAAAATATACAGAACGGTCCGAGTTTGAAAACTCCTTATAGTCAATCATCGAATAAGTTGACTTTGGCGTACTTGAAAAACGACTGCTTTCAAATGTAAAGCTTCCGTCGTCTGCAATCGTCACAGGAAAGTCTGTATCGTTGATTGTAATAAAGGCTACATCCTTATGACGGATTGCAAGCTCTTCTGCATTAGGCATATCAAAAAAGATTACGAAGGTTTCGTTATTGTCGTTTAAGATGGTCGCATTTTGAATCTGCGGCGGCACAGTATTGCACGAAAGCGGAATTTCATAGCCGGCGAAAACACGGCCACTCATTGGCTCGTAAAGGCTGAACTTTGCAGTAAGATCTTTTCCTTCATCGGCGTCCAGAAGGAATTCCTGCGGCATTAAAACCTTGAGGGTATATAAATCTGTCTGCTCAATGCTGACCCTTGAAACATCCACCGAAGGGGAAAGGTTATCAAAAGCAATGGAAGGATTCATTGTAAATTTTTTAGGATTTCGCATTAAAAGCTCAATTTCAAAATCCTGTTTTGAGTTAATGCAATCATTTCCAAGCTGATCTTTATATGGCTGGATTGAAAAGGTATGGAGATCTATCGCAGCTGTTTCTGTGTAGGTTTCCATAAAGTCTGCTACATCGTTTTCGAAAAGTGCGCAGGAAGAAATGAACAGAGTTAAAATAAGGCATGGGAATGAAATCAGCTTCATTCCTAAATTGTGAAAACTTCCCCTTATTTTACCTACTCTCTTCATCCTTTCTATTATATGGTTAAAAAGGAGATATGTCTATTTTTTTACTATGAATAGAATTATGATTAAATTCTGGCCATTACGTACGCAAAAGCGCTGTTCCAGTAGATGGCAACTTCGTTTGTGCTGTAGCTTGGCTGGGCGTCGGCAAAGCATTTGAGTGGCGGGCGGCCGGTAAGGTGCTCTTTGGCATAAGCGTCTAACAAAGCTCCGCAAGGGCCGCCGCTGAGCATTCCAGGGTACACTTTACCGCTTGCTCCGCTTGGTCTGTGATGCGGGTTTACTACCGGCTTTGAACCGGCTCCTGTTACGTAGCAGTAGTTTACCGGGTTACAGCCGAGGATATAGTCTATCTGAGCCTTTGCCGCCTTTAAGAAATTGTCGCGGCCGGTAAGGTCGTAAGCCATAAGCATAATGTGAGCGAGGTCGCAGATTGCACCGTTACTTCCCCACATAACAAATTTTGAACAGTATTTAAAAGCAGACTCATTACTTATTGTCAGATATTTTTCTGCCTGTGAAATAATTCCAATAGTGATTTCTGCAAGCAAATCTGCCGGCAGCAAATCTTCTACCTCCAGCAGACATTCTGTTCCGTAGCCCGAAACAAAAGGCCAGCCAAAGCCTTCCTGCCAGCCATTGTTCCACGGGTGCTTAGGATCCGGCTTGTCCTTCTTTTTATCCTGGCGGATTTTCAACGCCTGATTCAAATAGTTCTTTTCACCGGTTGCGGCAAACAAAGAACAAAGCGCAAAATAACGCTCGTCGCGAACATCGCGGTCGCCGTAACCGCCTGTAGTAATTTCCGGCGGATTAATATAAAGCTCATCATCGTGAGAAAAAAGATAGGTCTGTGCTTTAAGAGCAGCCTCAAGCAAAGCCTGTGCAAAAGCTTCATCCTGATTCGGCCCCTCTGCCTTGTAAAAGCCAGATGCATATGCAAGACAGCCCGCAAAGTCTGCAGTTGCCGAAGTAGAAACCGGAGCCAGCACAAGCTGGTCTTTTTCTTCCTGCGGCATTATAAAGGGACAAAAGTGATAGCACGAAATCTTATGGTAAACCGCGCCGTCTTCTCTCTGCATCTGGAGCATCCATTCAAGCTCAAAACGAACCTCTCCAAGAAGGTCAAAGCCTTTTCCGCCATTCAAAGCTGCAAAATGCTCGGGGCTTTTTTTATAGGCAAGCAGAAGGTCCATTACAGTTTTAGTTCCAGCTACAATGTAACGACCGTAATCGCCCGCATCGTGCCAGCCACCCTGAACGTTTTTCTTTTCTCCACTGCCATAAACCTCGGCAATGCCTGTATGACAAACGCCCTGTCCACAGCGGGAATCTGTAAAATATTTGAGAGTAGAAAGAGCCACATCGTCATAAACAGAATCAGAAATTGTAAAATCAAAGCTGCGCTCTTTTCCCAGGCTGATGTAATATTCTCCGGCTGTCTGCACTGCAGAAAAATCTCCGGCAAAATAGCCGCCGCCAGACAGTTCATCGTCCGGAGCAGGAGTTAAAGCGGCTGTAAACACAACTTTTCCGCCCGCCTTTTCGCAAACAGAAAATTCGTTAGCCTCGTCCTTAGCTTCCTTACTCACGAAAACGTTTTTGGTGTCGAGTAATCGATATCCAATCTGATTAATAAAAATTTCTGACTCTTTCATAACATAATGTTATACAGATTTTCAGAAAAATTAATTGAATAAATGTCTATGCTTGTATTAAAAGTTTCCACAGAATATCTGGCTCAACGGATATGTCAAAGTTTCCTTAGTATCATCCTTTGAAATCAGATTGATTTTTACAACGCTTTCGCTTACTTCTTTAGCAGCGTCGTTGCCGTAAAAAGAGGCTACCATTTCCAGATATTCATCTTCGCTCATTACTTCATCATTAAAAACCGGAGCAAGGAACAAATCCAGCGTCATTTTGGTCTGTTCATCAGCTGATTTATAGAAATCTTCCAGACTTTTTCGTGTAATTGCGGCGCTGAGTCTGCCCTTTTCTGCTTTTACTATACCAGAGGTAAAAATATACGAGCTCTGTTTTTTATCGCTCATGCTAATCAGCACCGCGCCGCCAGTTTTCTGCTCTGCTTTTACATTAGAAAAACCTGCACGGGCAAGCTCGTAGGTAACGGTATCTGTATCTATTATTGCATCTGTGCTGCCACCGGCAATCATCTTAGTAAATGCATTTCCTGCTCCACCCTCAAAGCGGATATCTACAGAATCATCCGGCTTTACGGTAAGTGTTACCTCGGTGGTACAAGATGCGAAGAGTATGGCTGATGCAAGTATTAAAATCAGTTTTCTCATTACTTTTTAAACAAGCTGCCAGGGTTTAAGGTTACCCTTATGCCTGTAAAAAATACGAGTCCTGCAGAAATCGAGTTTGTAAATGAAAGAGCCGAATTATCCGGATTATTAAATACTGTATAGCTTATATCCTGAACAATCTGTCCCTTTACCTTTCCTATATCCAGTGAAGGTGTAGAAATAGAAATTCCTATTACACCAGGGAATACAGAAGGCTTAACCTCTTCTCCTGTTACCATCATGCGGCCGTTTCCAAACGAAATTACCGGGCCGGCATAGAATCTGAAGTAATCATTTACTGTTGCAGAGAACAAAATCGGAATCTGGAACACGCCCATTCCGTGATTAAAGCGTAAACCAAAGCCTAAGCCCGGCTCCAAAAACCATTTTGTATAACGCACATTTGTCTGGAGCTCAAGTCCGCGCCACTGGAACATAAATGAATTTGGCGAAATCAGGGTCCAGTTACAGAACAAAGCGGCATCTGCTGCAAGAACATCAAGTCCTTCTCCATCCGGATTATAAAAGCTTGAGCCCTTAAAGTTCACATTGCTGCCGCCAGAGCTGCCCGAACCAGAACGTCCAGAACGGCCACCTTTTGCAACTGAGGCTCCTTCATCATCAATAAAATCTTCTTCTTCAAAATCATCATAATCAGGATTTCCAGTTAATTGTTGAAATTTTCTTGAAATTGCTAAAATATCAATTAAATCATATATATCTTTTCCTCTTATCTCATTTTTTTTCTTTTTATAATATAATTTCATAAAATGATTAGTTAAATATTCAATAACTCCTTTTAAGTAATCAGGTATACCTTCAGGGTCTTGATCTAATATAATCTCTAAAAATATTTTTTTCATTTCTTCTCGTTCAATTAATCTATCACTTTCATATAAATCATTTTTTATTAAATAATCCTTTAAAGATTGTTGGAATGCCTCAACATCAGCTGAATTGTCATAAATATCTTCATCGAATTCTTCTTCACTTTCAAGCTCTTCTTCTTCACATTTAGTTATTGATATAATTAAAAATATTATAAAAAGAAAAATATATTTTTTCTCCATCTTTTTAAATATAAAAATAATATTTAAATATAAAATAATTAATAAAAAAATATTAACTAATAA
>JAEEGK010006305.1_pt1 | contig 28578 bp, 20 predicted proteins | sample 8958771 | NCBI WGS metagenome assembly JAEEGK01 (sample SAMN16246547, study PRJNA631951) | gut metagenome | biome: gut microbiome; feature: rumen; material: SC-attached | host: Bos | place: Iran: Karaj | collected 2018-10 | reverse complement strand
TAAGCCTGTCAATAAGTTTTTTAATCGTTCTTTTCTATCAATTTGAGGAAAATTTATTTCTCCTGACAATTCTGTTAAAGTTTTTTTAGATTGGAAAATTTTACAAAAAGCATAACGTACATACAGCCCAATATATTCAATTATAGCATAAAAACCTCCTTGATATTCGTTTTTACTCATAATAGTTACTTCTTTAGAAATACTACGTTCAAGTCACAAATGCAACTTTATTAAACAATTATTTTTTTGCAAAGATTTGTTGTTTTTATTTATTATTACTAACCGAACTTATGAGACTATTACTTTTTCGGTGGAACCAATCGAACAACAATAAGCACATATCCATGATTTTGTTTCAGAAAAGGATTTGATTGTGATGGTTTATCATCATCTTCTATATAATAAATTCTATTCAACATTCTTGGTGTAATCTTAATAACAATTTGACGTGTCAATTCTTTAAATATTTGTCTTGATTCGTCGTCCCAAACGCCCAAACTATCAATATAAAAATTTCCATCGTCAAACAAAATTTCCTTGCCATCTTTCTTTAAACAAAAATAATTCGGTGTAATAACATAATTTGTATCTAATTTTAACAATTTAATTGAATCAAGATTGGAAATATCCCAACTATAGTCTGCCCCATAACCAAATAATATTGTATCCCAATCTGTGTATTGTGGTAAATCAACTAAACCCGCCGTCTTTGGCATGCAATATTCAACTAATTCAGTATCACCGTATTGTGAAATTTTAGGGCTAATAGGGTCACATTCACAATCACCATCAAAGTTTGTACAAGAAGACATGCTGAATAACAGCAAAAAACCAATCATTAACTTAATATTCTTCATTTTGCTTTTATTTTTTTATTAATGCCCTATATTTCATTTTGCAAAGATAACATCATTTGTTAAATTTAGTGCTCATTCTATTTTTAACAATTCCCTCAAGCAAAGCGATGCACACCAACAACCAAAAACAGCCGGCATATAGGAAATGGTTCCCACCGCTTTATCGGCATTGTTTTGTTGTACTAATTTTGCCGCCGGCTCGGCAGAAAACACTGTCATTACTCCTTTGGTGATACCTTGCTGTTTCAAGCGTTTACGAACAACTGCAGCTAAATGACATTGATAGGTTTTGGAAATATCCGCCACTTGGATTTTAGCAGGATCACACTTGCCGCCTGCCCCCATGGCACTCACCACCGGCACCTGACGGCGAACTGCTTCGGCTATCAGATAGGTTTTGGGAGCCACACTGTCAATGGCATCTATTAAAAAATCAAATTTTTGATTTTCAAATAATTGTGGAATTTTTTCATCCTGCAAAAAGTCATAAACGGCAGTTGCCTGCAAACGGGGATTGATATCCAACAGACGTTGCTTAAATACATCTACTTTTGGTTGTCCCAAAGTGGATGTTAAGGCCAACAACTGCCTGTTACGATTTGTATTTTCCACACAATCACCGTCAACAATAGTAATTTTACCGATTCCTGCCCGTACCAACATTTCTGCAGCATAGGCACCTACTCCTCCCACGCCGACAACAAGAACGTGTTTTTGACTTAACTTTTCCACTCCTTCCTGCCCGATGAGCAATGCCGTTCTTTGCTGCCAACTATCCATATATTAGAATGTTAAGGCAAAACTAAAACTCCACAAAATGGGCAATTGATAAATGCGTTCGTTGGTTTTTCTATTCACATAGAAAATGTTGGAATAATTGTACACATTGGTAACACCTACACCCAAATCGATGTTACAAGTTTCTGAAATATAGAATTTTCTTTTCAAAGAAATATCCAAACGATGATAATCCGGCAATTGTCCGCCATTGAGTGTATCCAAGGCAAATCCTATTTCTTCGTTCATAGAAATAATTTCACCGGTAAGTCCATTGATAAAGACTAAATGGGGATAAACTCCTTTTGTCTTGGTAAATGGAAAACCGGAACCATAGTTCCAACGTAAGTCTGCCGTCCAGTTCTTGCGTTTACCCCAAGAATAAGACAAAGTTAGATTAAGATTGTGTCGTCTGTCAAAATGTGTTCGATATATCACAACACCATCATTTCTAGTTACAAAATTTAAACTATATACTGCATTGACATAAAAACCTTTATAATCAAATTTTACAGAAACATCTCCACCATAAGCCTTACCTGTTTCCAATAAATAGTCGTCATCGGTGGCAAAAACTTTATAACGATTGATATTGGTGAGTTGTGAGAAATTTTTAAAATATCCCTCTATATTCATAGTTGTGAAAGGAATGAGGTCAAACTCCAATCCCAACACCACATGTTGTGCTTTTTGCAGACTGTTTTTTACTGCCCGTCCTTGTAAAGAATCTGCAACTTCTTCCGGTACGGTTAAAAAACCGTAAAACAAATTGACAACATCTTGATCGGAGGTGGTACTCATGAGATTTTGAGCATACAAACCTGCGGCTAATTTCAAACGAATATCTTTGGTAATATTATATTTCATTGCCAAACGAGGCTCCGGTGACACTGCCGACTGGGAAGTGAAAATATGCAAACGGAAACTCGGCTCAATTATCAGTTTGTCTTTTGCCAACATCCATTTATATTTTATGTAAGCACCTAACTCACTATTGAAACTTGCTTCGGAGATATTCCAACCATAAGCACTTGTAAAACTATAATTAATCCACGATGCTTGCAATTCCAAACCATAAGAAAGGGTGCTTTTGCCTATGTTGTAGGCAAAATTCATGCCTACATTCAAATCATTGACACCGCTCTTACGCTCCGGATTGGTAGATTCTTTCAAACCCATCTTGTAGCCGGAATAGGCCAATACTCCGTCTATCAACATGTTTGAACTCTTCGGCAAAAATACAAACGACATGCCTCCACCATACGAATTCCATTTATAAGTAGCTATTTCTGAATATTTTACCCTATCATTGAAACTAAATCCGAAGAAACTTACTTTACTACCATCTGCCGTCTGCAAAGATATTTTTCCATAGCCATCCAAATAGTCGTATGGCAAACCGGTTTTACTTACATAGGGATAAAACCATTTAGATGTTTGCGACAGATAGGAACCTTTCAATGACAACAAGAAAGTTAAGCTATTGCTTCCGGATTTTTTCTCTTTTTGAATATCTATCAATCTGTCCAAAGAATCATAATAAGTGTTGGCAGTGATTTTTTTTGTTTTTTCTTTCACAATAGGTCCTTCCAACAAAATTTTCGACCCGAAAGTATTCATTTCCACCTTGCCGGAAATCCGATTATGATTTCCGTCACGGATTTTTACATCTATAATAGAAGAAACCCTGCTGCCATATTCCGCTCCAAAACCGGCCGTATAAACATCTGCACTTTTGATAATATCTACATCAAACACAGAAAACAAGCCTATTGAATGAAAGGCATTGTAGATGGTCATGCCATCCAATAGAACTTTGTTTTGTATAGGGGTGCCTCCACGAAGATACAACTGCCCGCCTTGGTCACCTGTGAAAACCACTCCGGGCAGCACCTGCAGATATTGTGCTAAATCGGCCATACCGCCTATGGAAGGTATTCTAAGAATTTGTTTAGGCGTAATATGATTAACGGAAACATGTGTTTCTGTTTGTGCTATCACCTTTTCCGCCACCACTTCCACCGCATCTAATTGCAAAGAAGTTTTTGTCAGATAATATTTTTCTGCCGGGGCAACTTTATCTCCTACTTCAAATGTCAGCACTACAGAATCATATCCAATACACGACAAACGAACCTTGTAGGTGCCTTTTTGCAATTTGGAAACAGCAAAAAAACCATTGTTGTCTGTAACTGCTCCATGATTATTATTGTACACATATACAGTTACATACGGAATCGGTTCCCCATCGTCTGTATCATATACAAATCCACGAATAGCCCCTTGTTGTGCATAAGTGAAACATATACACAACAACGTGACTACCGTTGTAAGTATTTTTTTCAAAATTTATTTTACTAATACTTCTTCAAAACCTTCAATGATATCGCCTACCTTGATGTCATTGTAACTTTCTATATTCAAGCCGCATTCATATCCTGCCTGCACTTCTTTTACATCATCTTTGAAACGTTTCAAAGAACCCAAACGACCTGTATGAATAACAATACCATCTCGAATGATACGTACTTTTGTTGTTCTTTGAATTTTTCCGTCCAATACATAGCAACCTGCAATAATACCCACTTTGGAGATTTTGAAAGTTTCTCTCACTTCAATATTGCAAACGATTGTCTCTTTCACTTCAGGCTCTTTCATGCCGACAATTGCCTCTTGCAAATCATTGGTGGCATCATAGATAACGGAGTAGGTTCTAATATCCACTTGTTCTTGTTCTGCCAATTTTTTAGCGCCGCTGGAAGGACGTACTTGAAAAGCAAAAATGATGGCTTTTGAAGCAGATGCCAACAAAACATCGGATTCTGTCACCTGACCGACAGAACTATGAATAACTTTTACCATCACCTTATCTGTTGACAATTTCTCCAAAGCATCGGTCAAAGCTTCTTTAGAACCATCCACATCGGCTTTGACAATAAGGTTCAATTCCTTGAAGTCGCCAAGAGCAATTCTTTGACCAATATCGTTCAATGTCATTCTTGTAGTAGTACGCAATCCTTGCTCTCTCAACAATTGATGACGTTTGCTGACAACAGATTTTCCTTCGCGTTCATCTTCAAATACACGGAAAGTGTCACCTGCTTGAGGAGCGGAATCCAAACCTATCAACAATACAGGAGTGGAAGGACCTGCAGATGTTACCACTTGATTTCTTTCGTTGTACATAACTTTTGTTTTGCCACAGCTTGTGCCGGCAACCACAAAATCGCCTTTCCGCAAAGTACCGTTTTGTACTAATATTTTTGCCACATATCCTCTTCCCTTATCCAAAGAAGATTCTATGACAGTTCCTGTTGCAAAAGTATTCGGATTGGCTTTTAATTCCAACATTTCTGCTTCTATCAAAACTTTTTCTAACAATTCGTCCACATTGATACCTTTTTTAGCAGAAATATCCTGACTTTGTATTTTTCCACCCCATTCTTCTACCAACAAATTCATATTTGCCAATGCAGCACGAATTTTTTCCGGATCCGCACCCGGCTTATCTATCTTGTTGATAGCGAATATCATAGGAACACCTGCTGCTTGTGCGTGATTGATAGCTTCTACTGTTTGAGGCATAATACTATCATCTGCAGCTATAACGACAATAACGATATCGGTAACCTTTGCACCTCTGGTACGCATAGCCGTAAATGCTTCGTGTCCGGGTGTGTCCAAGAAAGTTATCTTTCTGCCATCGCTCAATTGTACTTCGTAAGCACCGATATGTTGGGTAATACCTCCGGCTTCACCGGCAATAACATTCGTTTTTCTAATATAATCCAACAAAGAAGTTTTACCATGGTCAACGTGTCCCATAACGGTTACAATCGGAGCACGAGGTTGTAAATTGGAAGGATCATCTACCTCAATTACGTTGGAATCTTCAATATCTTCGTCCATAAATTGAACTTGATAGTCGAATTCTTCAGCGATAATTTGGATTAAATCTTTCTCCAAACGTTGATTGATTGACACCAATTGGCCAATGCTCATACAAGTGGCAATAACCTTGCTGACCGGAATATTCATCATTTTTGCCAATTCGTTGGCGGTAATATATTCCGTCACCTTCAAAATTTTGCTTTCCTTTGCCTTTATTTCATCTTGGATGGCTATTTCCTTTTGGATTTTTTGACGTTTGTCATGAGCATGTTTTGATGCCTTACTTTTGCCCAAAGGTCCCATTTTTGACATGGTTTGCCTTACATTGGCTTCTACTTCTTCCTTGTCAACATCCGGACGTTGAACTCTTTTTGATCCTTTTTGCCAAGTATTTCTCGGCTTTTCAAAAGAATCGTCAACAATAGAATATTGCTGAACTTTGATACGGTCACGTTTGCGTTTTTTCTTGTTATCTGTATCATTTCTTTCGTTTCTATTGTCCGCTTCTTTTTGTTTGTCACCTCTTGCACCTTTTTCTGCATGGTGTTCTTCTCCATTGCTGACTAATTTATTGGAATCTTTCGGTTTTCCACTGCCTTTGAATTTTTTGTCGCCATCGTCCTTGCCTTTTGCCTTCTTGTTTTTTTCCTTGTCTTTCTTTACAACTTTGTCAGGACGAGTTTTGGAGTTGATAGCCGTCAAATCGATAGTTCCCAATTTCTTCACTCCTTGCAAAATAGGAGCATTCACTTTGATGTCAACTTCCTGCACTTTTTCCTGATTTTCTTCAACAGGTTCCTCTACTACAGGTTCTTGCTCTACGGGTTCTTGTTGAACGGCTTGAACAGATTCAACTTGTTCTTTCGGTGCAGAAGATTCCTCTTGCACCGGTGCCGGTGTTTCTTCTACTTGAACAGTCGGTTCTTCTTGTTGTGGAAGTTCTTTTGGTTCTTCTATTTTTTCTACTTCTTTTGCTGTTTTTGTCTTAGATGCCTTTTTGGTGGAAGAAGATTCTTTTTTAGATACTTTTTCTTCTTTTGGAGTGGCTTTGGCTTTCTTAGCAGGTTTCTTTTTGGTAGCCTCTAAATCTATTTTGCCAATAACTTTTGGTCCTTTTCGCTTCACCTCTCCCTCTTCAGACGGAGTTACAATCTTTGTTTTGGCTTCTTCTGCCGGAGTTTCCTCTTTGGGAGTTTCTTTCACTTCCACTTTTTCTTCCACAGGAGTTTCTTCCTTAACTTCCTTTTCAATAGGTTTTGCCTCCTCCACCTTTTTGGGTGTCTCTTTTTTCTCTTCTTTTACAACTACAGCAGGTGCTTCTTGAACAATTTCTGCTTTTTGTTGCTCTTTGGCAGCCTGCTCTTTTGACAATTTTCCTATTTCAACTTCTTGAGCGGCAGATTTTGCAACTTTGTCTGCTTTATATTTCTTTTCTAATAGAGCATAAGCCTCTTCAGACAACTTGGTATTAGGTGACTCTTCTATGATAATGCCTTCTTTTGACAAATCTTTTACTATGGTAGACATGCCGACATTAAATTCCTGTGCCGCCTTTCCTAAACGGGATATCTTTTTTACTTCTTCTGACATCTTCAACTATTTTGGTTAAATACTCTATTTTTGTAATCTTTGTTTTTTAGATTGATTTAAAAATGCTATTATTCTTCAGCAAATTCAGCATTGATGATTCTTAAAACATCGTCTATTGTTTCTTCTTCCAAATCGGTACGACGAAGCAATTCTTCACGACCCAAGTCTAACACATTTCTACCTGTATCGCAACCGATGCTCTTTAAAACATCAATAATCCATTCATCAATTTCGTCTGCAAATTGTTCTATTTTTACATCATCTACAATTTGAAGATCGTCACGCAAAACGTCTATTTCATAACCGGTAAGTTTGTTGGCCAAACGAATGTTTACACCATTCTTTCCGATAGCCAAAGAAATTTGTTTGGGATCCATCAAGGCTTCGGCTCTCTTTTCCTTAACATTTACTGTCAATTTGCTAATTTTAGCAGGATTCAAAGCACGGGTGATATACAATTCCGGATTGGTAGTATAGCTGATGATATCAATATTTTCGTCTCTCAATTCTCTCATAATTCCATGAATTCGAGAACCTTTCATTCCTACGCAGGATCCTACAGGGTCTACATTGTCATCATAAGTTTCCACTGCCACCTTGGCCTTTTCTCCCGGTACACGAACTATATTTTTAATTTCTATTGTACCATCGCCAATTTCAGGAATATCTTCTTCCATCAATCTTTCCAAGAAACGCGGAGAAGTACGCGAAGCTTCTATTAAAGAAGAATTTACCTTCAATTCCACTTTTATAACAACAGCTTTAATGCTGTCACCTTTTCTATAAAAATCGCTCGGGATTAATTCTTGTCGTCTGATAAGAATTTCTATACCTTCTTCATCAATGAAACTGATGTCTTTTTTATACACATGAACTACAGTTCCGGTAACAATTTCTCCAATACGATTTTCGTATTTTTTGTAAACTTCTTCTTTGTTGTATTCAGTAATTTTGGCCGACAAACTTTGACGCAATGCCAATATATCCCTTCTCCCGAACTCAGCATGTGAAATATTTTCCCACAACTCTTCACCGACTTCAAAGTCAGGTTCTATTTTGATAGCTTCTGAAAGTTCTATTTGATTTGCTTCGTTGGTTAATTCGCCGTCTTCTACAATCGTACGCCAACGTTGAAACTCAATATCACCTTTATCCGGGTTTACAATTACATTAATATTAGCATCTGCCCCATATTTTTTTAATAGCATCTGCTTAAACACATCTTCCAAAATTTTCATCAACACTTCTCTGTCAATGTTCTTTAATTCTTTGAATTCGGATAAGTATCCTATCAAATTAAGATTTTCGCTCATATCTTGTTAATTTTATAATATCGGATCTATTTTTGCTACTTTAACTTCTTGCATTTGCAGTGTTTTTTCCATTGTTTCTTTTTTTCTATTGTCTTTTTTCTGCAGAGTAATATTTTGTTCGTTCACTTGTACCAAAATGCCTGTCAGTTTTTCTCCTTCTATTGTGGTTACTGTCAATTGTTTGCCGATGGCATTTTTATATTGACGTAAAAATTTCAACGGCTGCCCTAAACCATAAGAAGAAACATTCAGTTCAAAATCGGCTTCGTCTCTGTCTAAATTTTTCTCTATATGGCGACTTACTTCCACACATTTAGAAATAGGCACACCACTATCTCCATCTAAAAAGACATATATCACATTGCCCGGCTTAACTTTTACCTCACCGATAAACAAATCGGTGCCGGCTATTTGTTCTTCCACCAAGGCAGTTATTCGCTCTACTGTTATTTCCTTTTTTTTCATTTTGTCAGTTTTAACAAAAAAGAGAGGTCTATTAGCGACCCCTCCTCTTAACTCATGCTAAAAAAAATCCCACTACATCTAGCTATGAGTGAGATTTATGTTGTCCAACCTGGATTCGAACCAAGACAGACAGTACCAAAAACTGTAGTGCTGCCATTACACCATTGGACATCGCTAAAAGCACTGCAAAAGTACAACTTTTTTTATAACAATAAAAAAAAATTGTAAAAAATTTTTTTAGTTTTATATCATCCTGTTTTTTAGTATTTTATAATTTTTCAAAAAACAATAATTTCTTTTTTTTAGAAAAAAAAGATTGTTTTTACGGCTTAAATTTCGTTTACTTTTGCAACAATTTCTCACATCTTCGTCAAATTTTGTCATTATTGACATTAAAATTCTTAACTTTTACCTGTTAAACTTTTATGCACAATATTGTTATCTATAACAATTAAAAATTGTATCTTTGCATATTATAATTTTTAGGAAAATGAAGGAAGAATGTCCTAACTTTAGCGGTTGTCAAATAGTTAATATAAAAGACTTTGTCGCAGACGAAGAAAAAAAACAAGCATATATAGACACTTACTGCCATGGGGAAAATGCCGGATACACCCATTGCAAACGCTTCCAAACGAAAAAAGCACTGAATTTTTGTCCCAATTTTGTCATGCCCGATTCACCTTGGAGCATTGATGAAATTATGGAAAAATGTGAAAACGAAGAATAAAATTTAACAAATAAAAATAATAAAAAATAGAATTATGGCAGAATTAGAATTTGACGGAGACGGATTTTTAACCAATCCCGATATTTGGACAGAAGATGTAGCAAAAGAAATTGCTAAAGCCGATGGTATTGAAATGACAGAAAAACACTGGGCAGTTGTCAATGTTATCAGAAACAATTTCATAGAAAAAGGCAACGCTCCAATGGTAAGAACTATTTGCAAAGAAACCGGTTTGAAACTAAAGGATATTTACGAATTATTCCCATTAGGTCCGGCACGTGGAGCATGCCGTGTGGCAGGTCTTCCAAAACCTGATGGTTGCGTATAGTCTCTTTTTTAATATTATTGAAAAATGATTTGGTATCAATATCTTAGTTTAGGGGCTTTGGCAGTTTTCCTGATAGCCATGTTGTGGCACTTTATTCGTTTGATAAAAGAAGGAAAGCCAAAAGATTTATCCACCAAAAGCGGAAACCTACCCAAGGCAGAGGTATATGCTTATACCATTGCCATGATGCCCAACCATAAAGAATCTGCCTATTTACATTTGCCGTCTTTTACAGCAGGCATTTTCTTTCACATAGGCATATTCTTAAGCATCTTGTTATTTTTCGTATTCTTTTTTATCAGTCCCACACTATTCCCTCAATGGCTTCAAATGGTTCTTGCACTTTGCATTGGCATTTGCGGATTGTGCGGATTCGGATTGTTCATAAAAAGAATGATAGTAAAGAAAATGAGAGAACTATCTCACTTGGATGACTTTCTTTCCAACTTCTTTACCACCTTGTTTCAATTTTTTACAGCCATTTATCTTATAGCAGGTTCGTTTGCTCCAATATATTACATTTTGGTAACTATTTTGTTACTCTATATACCTATGGGAAAGTTGAAACACATGCTGTATTTCTTTGCGGCACGCTTTCATTTAGGTTATTTTTATGGTTGGAGAAACTCTTGGCCACCTCAAAAGAACTATTAATATGGAAAAATTGACAAAAGAACAAATAGACAAAGCCATTGCTTTGTTGAAAATGCGTCCGGACAGCAAATTAGAAACGCATTTGAATGCTTGTGTTCACTGCGGATTGTGTGCGTCGAGTTGCATGTACTACAAAGCAATGAAGGAAAATAAATTTATTCCTGCCAGAAAAGTTGAATTAGTGGCATCTTTATATAGAAGATACTGCACCTTGACAGGAAGAGTGGCACCTTTTTTAGTCAATGCCCGTGAATTGGACGACCAAATGGCAGAAGAGATGATAGACTCTCTTTTTGGTGCTTGCACCATGTGCGGTCGTTGTGTAAAACACTGCTCTATCGGCGTTGACATCGCCTACATCGTCCACTTTGGACGACGTATGTTGGCAGCCATGGGATTGGTGCCCAAAACATTACAAGCTACAGTCGATGCCGCTTTGACAACCGGTAACAACATGGGTATTGAAACGAGTGACTTTGTGGATACCATTCAATGGATGGAAGAAGAACTACAAGATGAATGCGGAGAAGATGCCCGCATTCCTTTAGACGAAACCGACAAGGACATTCTTTATACCCTCAATCCTCGTGAACCCAAATTTTTCCCCTTGTCGATTGCTGCTATCGCAAAAATTTTCTATGCAGCAAAAGAAAGTTGGACCATCTCTACACACATGTACGACGTTACCAACTACGGACTTTTCAATGGCAACAACGAGCAAGCCGGACAAATTGCCAAACGTCTTCACGATGAAGTTATTATAAAACGTTGCAAACGTTTAGTATTGGGAGAATGTGGTCACGGATCTCGTGCAAACAGATGGGAAGCTCCCAACTATCTGCAGCAACCCTATGAATTTGAAACAATTACTGCAGTAGAACTTATCAATAACTATATTCGTACCGGTCGTATCAAAATAGATAAATCTTTGAATCAAGAGTTGGTCACCTTGCACGACCCTTGCAATTTGGTTCGTAATGGCGGACTATTGTCGGAATTGCGGTTTGCAGTGAAAAGTGCTGTCAGCAATTTTGTGGAAATGACCCCTCACGGCATGGACAACTTCTGCTGCGGTGGCGGTGGCGGACAATTGGCAATGAGCGAATACAATGAACGCCGTATCAAAATTGGAGAAATCAAAGCCGACCAAATTAGAAAAACAGGAGCAAAAGTGGTAGTTACTCCATGTCACAACTGCGTTGACCAACTTTCTCAATTGAATCAAGTTTATCATTTAAATGTAAAAATAAAAACCATTGCGGAAATAGTAGCAGATGCATTGGTATTAGATAAAGAATAAAATTAAAATAAGTTAAATAAAACAATTTTATCATGATTTACTTAGACAACTCAGCAACAAGTTTTCCTAAACCAGATGTGGTTTATGATTTTATGACTAATTTTTATCGCAAACATGGTGTAAACCCGGGTCGTTCAGGATTTGATGCTGCGGTAGAAACAGAAGAAATAGTGTTTAACACCCGCAAACTTCTCACAGAATTATTCAATGGTGGCGGCGATCCTAACAGATTGACATTTAGTTACAATGCTACCGATTCTCTCAATATTGTTTTACAAGGTTTGGCAGAAAAAGGCAAACATGTAATCACCACTATGTTGGAACACAATTCTGTATTGCGTCCACTATATTGCATGCAACAACAAGGAATAATTGATGTTACCTACATTCCTTTCAATAAAGACGGATATGTTGACCCAGACGACATAAAAAAAGCCATTCGTCCTAATACCAAATTCGTTGCCTGCACACATAGTTCCAATGTCATCGGCACCATACAACCATTGAAAGAAATAGGAAAAATTTGCAAAGATAATGGTTTGATATTCGTTGTTGACGGTAGCCAAGGTGCCGGTTCAGTACCTTTGGATATGGTTGACTGCGGCATAGACGTATATGTTTTTACAGGTCACAAATGTTTGATGGGACCTACCGGAATCGGTGGTTCTTATGTTAGAGAAGGTATTGACATCCGTCAAACACGTTTTGGCGGCACCGGTGTAAGAAGTGCTGTCAAAACTCACTTGGAGGAATATCCTTACAGATTAGAAGCAGGAACTATCAATCTATTGGGAATTGCAGGTTTGAATGCCGGCGTAAAATGGATAAAAGAACAAGGCATTGAAAATATTCACCAAAAAGAAATATTGCTTTGGGATAAACTTCGCAAAGGTTTACAATCTATAGAAGGTGTTACTACATATTGTGCCAATAGCATTGAAAATCAAAATCCTGTATTAAGTTTCAATATTAAAGGCTTTGATGCCGGAGATGTCGGCACCATGTTGGATGTTGACTACGATATAGCATGTAGAACCGGTTTGCAATGTGCACCTCGTGTTCACGAACAAATTGGCACTATTGACATTCACGGCACAGTCCGTCTCAGCGTAGGTGCCTTTACAACCGATGCTGAAATAGATACAGCTATCAATGCAGTAAAAGAAATTGCTGCCATTAGAAACTAATCAACACTTAAAAAGAGTCGAAATAATTCGACTCTTTTTTTTCTAAAACAAGAAAGAAACCATGACTAATAAACAAGGAGAACGAATATTGTTTTGGCCTTTCCTTGTTTTTATTTGTTTTTGTAGCTTAGCATTTACAACAAACCAATCTCATCTTGCAAATGCATACAGACACAGATTGCATTAAAATAACTTTGTCAACTAATAAAACTATTAACAATGATAAAATTTATAAAAATTAGCACTTTAATCGTCGGATTTTCCATTATCAGTAATTTCTCTTTAGGAAAATCTTTTTCTCTAATAGAATTTGACAGTCTCAGTTATGAATTAGTGAAAAACTATACACTAAGATCCGAAATTCTTATTCCGCACTCTGCCTACACTGTCGGCTACAACGCCGACTGGAAAATACCCAACTGGGTGGCCTACGTTTTGACAGGAACACACCTTAACAGCCAACAATGCAGTAGAAACGATTGTTTTAAAACAGACCCGCAACTTTCCAAACTAAAAGTCGTTGCTAATAGTAGAATCAGCAATGCCGATTACAACAAAAGCGGCTACGACCGTGGACACATGGCTCCGGCTGCCGACATGCGTTGGGATACCAATATTATGATAGAAAGTTTCTTTATGACAAATATCTGTCCGCAAGCACCTTCCCTTAATCGTATCTACTGGGAAAATTTAGAAGAAACGACACGTTTTTGGGCAAAAAAATACGATTCTATCTACGTTGTCTGCGGACCTATTATCTCCAATCCCACCAACTGCTTTAGCAAGAAAAATATCGTTATTCCGGCGGCATTTTTCAAAGCACTCCTGCGACATGATAAATCCGGCTGGCATGCCATTGCCTTTATTCTGGACAACTTCAACGAAATTCAGCATTTTTCTGAACACGCTATCTCTATTGACAATTTGGAACTACTCACCGGATTGGACTTTTTCTACAATCTTCCTGATGAAATAGAAAACAAAGTAGAAGCATCTTTCTCTCTCAACGATTGGCCATATACCGACGACAATATTGAAGAGATTCTACCAGCAGAATAATAAACATTAACTAAATATTATAAGAAATGAGTCAAGAAAAATCAAAAAACATACTGCCTATCATAGTAATGATATTCCTTTTTGGAATGATTTCTTTTGTTACCAATTTGGCATCTCCAATGGGAGACATTTTGAAAAATCAATTTCAAGTTGCCAATTGGATAGGAACCTTAGGCGTTTTTGCCAATTTTATCGCTTATGCCATTATGGGTATCCCTGCCGGTAACATATTACAAAAAATCGGTTACAAAAAAACTGCACTTGTTGCTGTTTCTGTAGGATTTATCGGCATTGGCATACAGACCATCTCCGGCTATGCTGCCAGTTTTTCTATTTATATAATCGGAGCTTTTATTGCAGGCTTTTCTATGTGCCTGTTAAATACTGTTGTAAACCCGATGCTTAACAAATTAGGCGGTGGCGGCAACAGAGGCAACCAACTTATCCAAATGGGAGGTTCTTTCAACTCTCTTTGCGGAACAGCTGTTATCATCATTTCCGGATTGCTCATTCCTAACACCATCGCAGAAGCAAAAATCAGTGATGTATTTCCGCTCATGTACACTGCTCTTGCTATTTTCGCTTTTGCCTTTATCGTCATTCTTTTGACAACTATTCCTGAGAATGAGAAAATTTCCCAAGATAATACTCTGCAGAAATCAAGTTCCGGACCTATGTCCTACCGTCATTTTGTTCTCGGTGCAATTGCCATTTTCATCTATGTAGGTGTAGAAGTAGGTATACCTAATGTGATGAACAAATGGTTGCAAAACCCTGTATTAGACATTCTCGGCAACGTTGACGATGAAGATATTGCCGCATCTATGGCCGGCACTTATTGGTTTTTGATGCTTATAGGCAGACTTATAGGTGCTGCTGTCGGCAAAAATGTATCTGCAAAAAGCATGCTGTCGTTTGCTTCAATTGTAAGCATCGTTTTAGTTATTCTTGCCATTTTACTACCTACCAACATTCTCATGCACATGCCTGTTTTCAATGGTGCCAACGGCTTTGGCTTAGTCAATGTTCCATTATGTGCATCTTTATTGGTCTTTGTAGGTCTCTGCACATCGGTAATGTGGGGCGGCATTTTCAATTTGGCAGTGGAAGGTTTGGGAAATTCTACAGAAAAAGCGTCAGGTATTTTTATGGCATTGGTTTGCGGCGGCGGCATTTTGCCACTCATTCAAAATGCAATAGTAGATACAACCGGAACCGCCTATCAGACAAGTTACTGGATTATAGTGGCAGGTCTCGCTTACATATTGTTCTATGCCCTTATCGGCAGCAAACAGGTTAAGAAAAATATCACCATTTAATTTAAATTATATGGATAAAAAATATGTTATCGGAATAGATCTAGGCGGTACCAACACTGTTTTCGGAATTGTTGATGCCAACGGCAATATAATTGCTCAAAATTCCATCAAAACACAAAAGCACAAAGACAATGTCAACTTATACATTGATGAATTGTGCAACGAATTGACAGCACTTATCGACCAAACAGGCGGTAAAAATGCAATAAAAGGCATTGGAATCGGGGCTCCTAACGGTAATTACTACACCGGCAATATAGAATTTGCTCCCAACCTGCCATGGCAGCATGTATTGCCACTTTCTAAAATGATTACAGAAAAAATTCATTTGCCATGCAAAATCACCAATGATGCCAATGCCGCTGCTATCGGTGAAATGACGTATGGAATTGCCAAAGGCATGAAAAATTTTATTTTAATCACTCTTGGCACAGGCGTGGGAAGTGGTATTGTTATCAACGGCAAAGTTGTTTATGGTCATGATGGTTTTGCAGGAGAATTAGGACATACTATTGCCATCCATGGTGGTCGTCCTTGTCCGTGTGGGCGATGCGGATGCTTAGAAACTTATACTTCGGCAACCGGAGTTGTCCGCACCGCTATTGAATTCCTTTCCAAAAGCAAAGAAGACAGCCTTTTAAGAGCCATTCCAAGCAACCGCTTAGAATCCAAAGATGTGTATGATGCTGCCGTAAAAGGGGACAAAATTGCCCTTGACATATTTAACTATACCGGCACCATTCTCGGACAATCTATCGCAAATTTTGTCGCATTTTCTGCTCCTGAAGCAGTTATCTTGTTTGGCGGACTCACCAAAGCCGGTGAATTTCTTTTGAAACCGACACGAATAGCTATGGAAAAAGATATGTTGCGATTATGGAGCAATAAAATCAAATTGCTTGTTTCCTCCCTAAAAGAATCCAATGCGGCTGTATTAGGAGCGAGTGCTTTAGGATGGGAATGTGAAGAATAAAAAAAGTTGCTTTCGCAACTTTTTTATTCTATTGAATGAGCAATTTTACTTGCTATTTCCTTAAACTCTTCATCTGTCAGTTTTACTTTTTCCCGCCTAAAGTCTATATCATTGACTCCATTGATAGGCACCAAATGAATATGTGCATGAGGCACTTCCAAACCTATCACCGTCATGCCTATTTTTTGGCAAGGATAATTTGCCTTAATGGCTTTTGCCACTTTTTTTGCAAACACCATCATGGCTCCTAATTCTTCATCTTCTATATCAAAAATGTAGTCTGTCGCATTTTTGGGGACAACCAATGTATGTCCTTTAGCTAATGGATTGATATCTAAAAATGCAAAAAAACGATCATTTTCTGCTACTTTGTAACAAGGTATTTCACCTTTTACTATTTTTGTAAATATTGTTTCCATATCTAACCTCTCTTTATATCTAATATTTCAAGTTCTAATTTTCCGGCAGGAACTGTGATTTCCACCTTTTCGCCTACAGTTTTTCCCAACAAACCTTTTGCTATCGGTGATTTTACAGATATCTTCAATGATTTGATATCCGCTTCTGTTTCCGGAACAATGGTATATGTCATCTCTTTTTTCATTTTCATATTCATCACTTTCACCACCGAAAACAATAAAACTTTTGAAGTATCCAGTTTTGACTCATCTAATACGCGAGCATTATTGACAAGTGCTTGCATTTTAGCGATTTTTGCTTCCAACAAACCTTGTTGTTCTTTGGCTGCATCATATTCTGCATTTTCACTCAAATCACCTTTATCTCTTGCTTCAGCTATCTGTTGCGAAATTCTTTTTCTTTCTACTGTTGTTAATTGATGCAATTCAGCTTTTAGGGCAGCTAACCCTTCTTCTGTATAATATCTTACGTCTTCCATAATTCTAAATCATGTTAAAACAATAGAGACGTCCTATAAAGGACGACTCTATTTTGTATGTTAATATGTAATAATTCTTATAGTATCAATCTAATTCCTATTCCATGGCAACCTTTATATTCTCTCGTAAAACGATAAGAATAGTCTATTGCTAAACGTGAACTCGGATTTACACTCTTCTTTGCCAATGGTGCCAGCAAAGATACACCTGCTGTCGGACCGGTAAAGTTAGAAGTAGATGTAGAAGCATTGAACATGCCTGCTTCAAATACATATCCGCCTCTTACTTGGAAATAGTCCATCAAGCTATATTCTATACCGAATGAAAATTGGTCTCTTGAATAAGCATTGGCAGTGAAAGAACCTGCCAAAGTCAAACGGTGTGCTGCAGTGGCTCTTGTTACACGTGCTTTGGTTCCGCTTTCGGTAGAAGATGTTGTTGATTTGCCGGCAAACAAGAAATCGTAAGAAAGACCTAATGCCAACAATGCCGGCATTTCTGATGCTTCTGACGGAGTGGACAAAGTATGCAAAATAGAATTTCTATCTGCTGCTCCGGTTCCTCTTATAGACATACCATTGCCTTTATAAGCCATTGGCAAACCGATGTTTTTCATAACAACGCCTAATTGGAATTGGTCGTTTCTACCTGCTACATATTGTACACCTGCATCTATTGCAAAACCTGTTGCACTTGCATTGGACATTGATTCGTTTACAATTCGAATGGTAACACCTGCATGAACAGCATCTGAGAATGATCTTGCATAAGATATGGCCAAATTCAAAGCTGTCCATTTATAGGTACCCATACCGCCTTCCGGTTGATCAACAGTTGTTTTTTCAATTTCCCCTGTTGACATGATGGCCGCTGTGACAGCAATGTTTCCTGCATAGCCGTCTTTGCTCAAAGCTTGTACTATACCAAATCCATTCATTTGCAATTTTGCTCCTACATTATACAATGTATTGCTATATGCCAATTCTGTTTTACGAGTAAATGCCATACCTGCCACGTTGGTAAAGGTTGCTTGAATGCCTTTTGTAGAAGATACGCCTACACCTCCCCAACCATTGGTTCCTGCCCATGGATTGACTAACAAATATCCGGCTGCTGCTTGTCCTAAACGGTCTTTGTTACCGGCTTGGGCATTTTGTGATGTAAACATCATTGCTGCTACTAATGTTACTGCCAATATTGCTCTGTATAACTTTTTCATACTTTCTTCTTTTTAATTGTTTAACACCAATATTTTATTAGAATGCGTTTACATCAAACGGACGTTGAATACATAAGAACTTGACAGTTTTTTCAAAATTGTATTCGTTATCTCTGATATGAATCAAATACATACCGCTGGCAACTGGAATGTTGGCAGAATTCTTCAAATCCCACTCTAAATATGTAGTACCATCATCCGGTTTGTTGAATGAACGAACTAACGCTCCTTCTAATGTAAATATCTTAATCTTACAACTCTTTGGCAAGTTCACTATCTTCACTCTTGTATCTACTTGTGAATTTTCATAACCTCCAAATGCAACTCCATAATATGGATTTGGAACTACATAGATAGAATCCATGTGGGTTTCCACTACATCACGTTGGTTATATTGTGTTGCTATATTCTTTGTAGTAAACTTGTACAATGGCAAGTTGTTATTGGTAGGATTAGTAACACCTGTATTTTCTGTTGACGACCATTTTTGATATGGACGACTTACTCGGATAGATATCTTCATAGAAGAACCTTTTGGCATCCAAGTATTGATATCGCCTTCTTTACCCATTGTCATTGGAATGGCTGTCCACATAGCATTTTTGTACAAGTAATTCTTTCTAATATTTCTTTGATTACCTGCTGCCATGCCTTCTATAGTCTTTAATTCATTATACAACCATGCTCCTTCGTCGTAGGCCGGACATACACGTGCAGTTGCTACATTTTCTACTGTATAAGAATTGATAGCTCTGTCTTTGTACAAATCTCTATGTCCCATGATATAAATGTAGTGACCACCACTGACATTATAGCCTACACCGGAGTTGTAAGAAACTGCATAACCCGGATTGAATATCATATCGGTTCCGTTGTATTCACCTCCACCAATACGAGAATCTTCACCAAACATTATGTTCAATCTTTCACCTGTTTCTACACAGATTGCATAACCCGGGAACCAACTCATACCATAACCTGTTCCATCCGGATTTCCTTGTTTGTCAACAGATGGACTCTTACGCAAATTGTGACGTTTTGCATGACCGATAGTGGCTGTTGAGTCAGTACCGATTTCAACAACAGGACATCTTGTCCACAAGTTGGTATCTGATGTGAATACTATATCCACACTATACAATTCCGTCATTAATGGATAGGTGGTTTGGAATGCGGATGCATTGACTCTTACACTATCCAAAGGATTGCCATAGGCATCTTGATATTCCGGTGATTCAAAACCATAGCCCGGACCATTGTCATAAACAGATGCTAATGCATAAGGTGCCCAACCTGCACCAAGGATAGACTCAAATTGTTTGTTTTTATCCATCCAACAAGTATAGGTAGATGCTCCTCCGTTGGAAACACCCGATCCGTCTGAATTGATTAATTTAATATAATAATCTTCTTGACGTGCTTGTTCGTATATTTGAGTATTCAAAGCCCAGTCACCTGAACGAGTTTGACCGGCACGTATCCAATTATAAATGCCTTCTCTTCCTTGATCGGCAAAGAACATCAAACTAACATAGCCATTAGTTTCTTGAGAAGCTGATATGTAATCAACTGAAGAATACAAATAATATGCACTTCTGCTATCAGGATTGATATAATCTGCCAACGGAGTATATTTAGCATTATAGATAGTAATTGAAATACCTAAATCTAAGAACAATTGTTCATTTAATACCGAAATAGATTGTTCTGCATCAATAATGGTATCTACTCCTTCTGCAGTTGTATATTCCAATTGCCATTTTGTATCATCGGTTACGGCATTGGTTGAACTATCCGGATTGTAGAATCTTACCATATAGTCTGAACCTACAACTTGTAATGGGTCTACAACTTTTACACCGATAGGACCGGCATTGATTTCAAATACCAAACTGTCTGCTCTGCCGTTTGCCAAGATTTCTTCTATGGTTGCTTGTGTCAATTTCAAAGCGTTACCGCCATTACCTTGTCCTTCCAATTGGGTTATTTGCGGTTGAGTGCCATAAACTGAGTTAGCAATTGTACCATTTTCTTCTATAGCATTTTTGTGAGGAATAACGGTATAACATTTTACATTCTTGTTACCTGCCAAATACGGAGTTTTTTGTCCGAACAAACCATCCGGATTGTCAGAACTTGTTCCATAAGTTTCATAATTATTATATGCGTATGCTATCGCCATATAATAATATTTTTGATGATTTACCAAATCTGCACCGAATAAGTCGGTTGTAATTTCAAAGCTATGTGCGATACCTGCATCTGCACCTTCTACCATTGATATTGGAACTTCGGTAGATACGGTAGCGTCGTACACATAGTTGATAAGTGTTGCTACACCATTTTTGATATCACATTGGTAAACCAAACGAGCTTTGCTATTATCTCTCAATTCAGCTGCACCTACTGTTCCGTCCACCAATTGATATACCTGATATCCTTCAAATACATAATGATCGTTATATTCTATGGTATCTGATGTTGCAATAGCAACTGTTATACCGGAATCTTTTACTATATAATCTAATGTATATGTACCTGTTGCAGCATCCCAAATGGTATCTACGCCTACAACAACTTGAATGGTATCAACTCTTGTATCTATTGAACTTTTCACTCTATAGTTAGGAATAGAAGGATCTTCTTCGCTATATTGTTCTTTATAGTTGTTGGAAGAAACTGAATTGGTCAAATAGCATATCAATTTTTTATCTGTTTCTTGGAATACCAAGTCCGGAGCATCGGGACCATCCACCACTTTGAAACAGCTTTCAAACAAAGTTTGAGCTTTGTCATCGGCAGCTTTCAATAGTAATACTGATGCCCAAGGAGTTCCTGTAGCTCTTGCCCATGGAATACCGACTGTAATATAGTTGATAGAACCTGCTTTCAATGTGAAAGGTCCTGCAGATTGCATAAAACGACGGTCATTAGGGCTGTTGCCGACTTCTTCTTCTGTCCAAAGAATGCCGGGATCGATACCATTGGTACCCCAATTACACGGGTCGGTTTCGCCAGGGAACATAAAGTCGCATTGAGGAGCACCTGTTCCTGTTTGGCTATAGTGACCATTGGCACCATAACGCATTGGCGTATTATCTTTCCAAATACCTCTCAACATATTGTAATAGTCAACTGCTACACTCGGGTCACCGATATTGGAGTTGTCGTTGTTGTGATATACAAAACGTCTCATACCGAAACGTTCGTTATCGGCAATACCATCACCAAAGTTAACACCATTGATAGCTTCGGCTTTTACCGGAACCATTGCAGTGGTATCTACCCATAGTCCGGTGTTGGTATCTAATCTTAAATGCCATGTAAACTCTCTCAAATTGTTGTTGGCAGTTACAATTTCGCAAACATTGTCATAATTAACTGAGAAAGATGGTCCATAGTAATTGTCGCCTTTGTAAGACGGGTTGTCATAACCATCGGCATCCAAATAAGGTCCTTGGAAGAAATCGACACCTACTGCAGGAGGATTGGCACCATATTCTGTATTCAAACCATTACCGTCAACGGCTGTTCCGTTGTAGCAATATCCTAAACCTCTTTCTACATCACAACCTACATAGTCGTCTTTTGCATATCCCAAATCAGGGTCAACCCATTGGCTGAAATAAGTTTCTGTCAATTCATAAGTAGAACGGTTGATGATTTCGTAAGAATAGAATGTCATATTATTCAATTCATCGGTAGTGGCAAATCCGAATGCTTGAGCTCTAATTTCCAAACCGATAGGAGAACCTTTACTTTCTGTATGAGCGGCACCTTTATCATTGAAAATCCACCATAGAGTAGCATCGCCTTTCAAAACTTGGTCTGCCATAATACCTCCGCTTGAGATATTATTTTGTGTTTCCATAGTTTGTGGCAATCTGTTGGTGGCTGCCAAAGCTCTATTTGCATCTGTCCATGGACACAAAGCATTGTCAAAATCATAATATGGATAATCACCGTTTTCCGGATTATAACTTCCATCTCCGTCAACATCCACGTATGGTGCAATATACCAACTTTGTTTTGTATTTCCGTCTATCGGGTTACCCGGCCAATCTTTAATTTCTTTTGGCATAGAGTAACCGGCAATATTGAAACTATCTCTATGATTTCTTGCCATTACTTTTGTCATATAGAAGTGTTTGTCGTACATGGAGCAAGTGGCCTGATCGATAGTTGCATCATTCAATACCAATGGTCCCGGCCAGAAGTCGTTACCTATTTGTTTGAATCGCAATGCTGCCAACTTCAACTGACCGGCAACGTCCATACCACCAATCCACAATGCTGCTGCAAACATAGAAGCTGCATTGCCTGATGCCGGAATAAAATATTGTGCTTTGCTACTATTAAACCACATAGAACCACTCGTTTCTATGTAGGCTCTTACATTGTTAACACTCAACTGGCTTGATCCGGATGCCGGGACACATTCTGCAGCTTTTCTGCCCACACTTGCTTTATGAACAGGATCGCCTACATAAAGTTCTGCACTAGCAATGCTCATGCCCAACAACGAGGTCGCCATCACAATACTAAATACTTTTACTATATTTTTCATTATTCTATTTTTTTTCTTATTTAACAATCCTACTAGAAACTAAATTGTACACCTAATTCTGCTGTCATTGGAGAACCATAAGCATTCGCCCCTTGCATACGAATGGTATAATAATCGATGAATGATTGTACATTCTCTTGTGAAGCAATATATTTTTGATAATCGCTTGCTGTTAAGAAACCATCATCAATCGGACTGCCTGTGTATGAATAAACTGATCTAATTTTCTTGAGTCCGAATAAGTTCATCATAGCTACATAAACACGCAAATATCCCGGTTTTGCTTTCTTCACGTCGTCAGCTTTTCTTAAATTGAAAATGAAATCTTTCCATACTTGTAAGTTGCAGTCAACAACCCATGGCATACGAGAACCGTTGATAGCACCTTCTACACTACGGCTACCTTGACCAACGATGGTTGAATAAGCTACACTTGAACGTGTGTATGGCAAACCGCTACCCACACCTAAATTCAAACTTACACCTGCACCTTGCAACCATTTAATTTCTACAGAACGGCTACCGTCTTTGGTTGCTTTGGTAGTTTTTGGACCATTATATTGCGGACCAAAACCAAATGAATATTCAAGATTTAATTGAATTTTGTGTCTTTGGTCATAATCCAATACTGTCAACGTACGCAAGTTAGGTTGACCGGAACGAATCAATGCCAATGTAGAAGTTGCATCTGAACCGGTTCCTTTTGCAAATTGGATGGTATAACTTGCTCTAAAAGAAATGTTCTTTACTTTACGCATTGTCAATCCTAATAAGAAACCTTGTACGGTACCAAAGTCCATATTGGTATAAGAATAGTAACTTACCGGATATGCTTGGTTGTAGTGATAAACAACTATTTGGTCACGTTTTTCACTATAGTATGCTTTGAATTCAACTTTCAAATTTTTGGAAATTCCTTGTTGGAAACCAACTTCGTAATCCACACTTCTTTCAGGTTTCAATCCCGGATTGGAGAATGTGCTTGAAGATCCTGCATATTTTTCAAAGTATAAATAAGAAAGCGGATTAAATCTTTGTGATGCAGTGTTGGTTACAATATTGTAACTTGCAGAGAATACTGAACTTTCACCTACTACAAATGAGAATGAAATACGAGGAGAAAGGGTGATACCGCCATTTTTGAAGGTAGGAGTATAGTCTGCAAATGCTTTATAGTTTACTTTGGATACATCTGATGGTCCCGGAGTTTCTTTCAACAACGGCATCAAATTGGTTTGACCTGCTGCGGATGCCAATGTTGCAGCATCTGTTACCTCGTTTCCTTGTGCATCATACCATGTCAAACCACTTCTAAATGCGGTAATTTCCACATCTGATGTAGCAGTTGCATCTTGTACATATATATAATAGTTGTCGCTATTATTCATAAAGTCGGGAATGTAGGTTTCGCTAGAGATAAATCCTGCTGCTTGTGCTTCTTTTACTGTATAAGCCTCTCTATACAAGAACATATCTTTTACGTAAGGTTGGTTGTTGTCGAAGATATCCAAACGCAAACCTAAACTGAAATACAAACTCTTGATGGCAAATTTATCTTGAATATAAGCTGCCATACGGATAGGTTTGGAAGCACCTATTACCGAGAAATCTCTCTTGGAACTTGGATCGCCTTCGTTGAACCAATCTTGCAAGCTAGCCATGGTGATACCTTTGTTGGTCATATGTTTACCGGTATAATCATAACCGTAGAAAGAAACTATATTGTTACCATTGTGGAACAATTCTTCTGCTGAGAACATATCCAGTGAATACATGGAAGGATCGTAAGCATCTATATCTATCCATTCATTGTCAGCGGCTCCCAATTTTGTTCTTATAGATTTGTCAAAAGTAGTTTGAGCCTCTACACTGACATATCTGTTATAATCTACTGTATCTATCATATTGCCATACTCATCTTCGTAGAAAATCGGATGTTCTTTATCCAACTCTTGGATATGAGAATTGGTTTGGTCTCTCATCAATGTCCACAAACCTACCGGACTGATTGACCAACTACGAGAAGTTGTTTGTATATATTCAAAACCGAATTCTATGTTATGGTCTTTACCTTCACGACCTTTGATATCGAATGATACCATTGCTTTTGCACCTATACGATCGGAAGAAGAACGACCATTGCCATTGTAAGGAAGTCCCGGAGCTGTAAACAAACCATAAGAAGATTGGTCAGGAAATTCTCCATTGAGCAAACCTTTATAAGTTTGAATATATTCATCATTAACCATACGACCGTTTGCACGCTCATAGGCTCCCAATGTATATTGTGCCAAAGCAGCATTTTGGGTTCCCGGAGTAAAATCTACATTAGATATATAATATGTTGACAAAGCATTGGTGGTAATAGGAGTTCCGTCTTCCAATTCCACTTCTGCTGTTTCATAATATTTTGACATGGTATGTTCATATTTTCCAACATAACCATAATCAAACAAATTGTCTTTATGAATATGACTATAAGAATGACTTCTTGATTGAACATAATATGCTTGCAAACGATAGAAAGCATTTTGTATTTTTGATTTTTCTGCAGATTCGAAACGCTGGGTAAAACGGGCATTAGCGTTCCAAGATATGCTTTGAGACATTCCGTTGTTTGCTGAATTAAATAATGTATTAGAGAAATTGAAACTACGTCCTTTAGAGTAAGAAACATTTCCCGAAAACATTAAGTCTATATTTTTAGAAGTACGGATATCCAATTTTGCTGCCAACATGCCACCATATGACCATGCATTTTGCAAACGACGTCCTTTCTTTTCTTGCAAAGAAAGAATATTGTTTTCTTCGTAAAAAGTAATATAGTTGGTATTCATGGCTACGGCTGCAGAGGAAGAACCTTCTACTCCACGTAATGGGTTGGCTATCAAATAATCTATTGTTTCTTGACTGGCTCTATAAGTACCGCCTCTTACTGCACCACCGGTAGAATAAGATGCTTCACCGGAAAGTAGGAAACCTACCAATGGAGTGCCGTCTTTTTTCAATGCCAACGGACCTGCCACATCGAATCTTAAACCAAAATCATTGTAGCCGTCTATACTTCCGTATACGTCTACACTTCCGTGATATTCACGAGAAATACCTTTGGTTTCGATTTCTACTACTGATGTTGCATCACCATATTTTGCAGGAAGAGCTCCCATCAATAGGGCCATTTCACCAATAGCTCCTTGAGGAACACTGGAAGTTTTTACACCATCAACATAATAGGCTGTTTGTCCGTCACGATTACCACGAACGTTCATACTTCCGCCTGAACCTACGGTAACACCCGACATGGTTGACAAAACACTCGATACAGACTTTCCTGCCATGTTTTTCATTTCATCGGCAGACACACGATCTTCTGTAACGGTTTGGTCTTGTTGGAACAAAGGACGTTCTGCAACAACCTTTACTTCACCCTTGGTGATAGCAGATGAACTTAATGTTACAGGTTGGATTTTTGTTTGACTACCACGAACTTCCAAACCTTCAAGTGTAAATTTGGCATAACCCATACATGATACAATAAGGTCATACTTGCCGGATTGGATGGGCTTTAAGGTATATTGACCATCTTCATCTGTAACTGCTCCCAATATCAAAACGCCTTCTTGCATTAATTGCACATTAGCGAATTCGATGGGAGTTTTTCCATCTGTTTCGGTAACTTTTCCTTTAATTGTAGCATTCTGCCCGTAAGTGATACTACCCGTAAGTAACACTATTACAAGTGTAAATAGTACTTTTCTTAACATATTCATAAATATTAAATCAATTACTTTTTGAATTTTCAAAAGTATCATTTATTTCAATATAAAACGCTATTTTCTGCAAAAAAAACTTATTGAAAACAAATATCGTTCTGTTTTTCAAAACAATAAAAAATTTTCAACATAGATATCAACCGATTTTGTTAAAAACTCAGCCTAATCGGGTACACAAGTTTTTTTATACCTGCCCCTCAGACCTTTTTGGCGGTATTTTTTCTTCTGCTGACGCAATTCTTTTTTGATACGTTTTCTGGTATCTTTTGACTGGTTGTTTAAATGCTGTTTGAAGGCTTTTTTATAGGCTCGGTAGCCTTCTCTGCGTTGCTGTTCTTTTTTCTTGGCTAATTCTATTTGTGCCTTTTCCACTTCTGTCCGGCACGACGGCAAAGTCGCTGCCAGCCAACATCCGCACAGACACCATATAAGCCAATATTTCACCTTATAACTAGCCGTTTTTTTTATCTTCGCCATGGATTATGTTTTTCGTTTTTCTTTCTTCGCTGCCGGAAACAATACATTGTTGAGTATCAATCTATAACCTTCTGAATTAGGATATAAATTCAAGTCTGTCGGAGGATCGCCGACAAAATGCTGATAATCTTCCGGATCGTGACCGCCTAAAAAGGTAAATGTTCCCTTTCCGTATTCGCCATGTATATATTTCACTTCGTCAAAGGCTTTGTTTTCTCCAAGAATGACCACATTGGGTTTTACTTTGTCTTTTCTAAAAGCCGTTGTCTGTCCCATAAATCCCCTTATCACCTGATAGTGATTCTGACAGAGCATGGTCGGCACAGGGTCCCACTTGGCGGAAAAATCAAACAAAGTGAAAAAATCGTTGTTTTGATTGAGCATGTGCTGTGAAGGATCGATGTCGATATCCGATACCTCGTATTCATAAGGGTTGGTGGAAATTTTGAAATTATAAAAGGCAAAAGTTTTGGTAAAGTCTAATTTTGATTGGGCGTCTTTATCCATCGGGTCGCCGTCGAAAGGGGAATCACAAATATCCACTCCTTCTGCCGCCAAGGCGATATCGTAACTATCGGGTGCCGAACACATGGCAAACATAAATCCGCCACCTGCCACAAAATCCTTTATCTTTTTTGCCACTGCCAATTTCAACTGCGAAACCTTCGAAAAACCCAACTTGTGTGCCGTTGCCTCTTGTTGTTTCACATCTTCTTTGTACCATTGGGCACTATGATAATTTCGCCAAAATTTTCCATATTGACCGGTAAAATCTTCGTGATGCAGATGCAGCCAGTCATAAGTCGGCAATATGCCCCCTATCACCTCTTCGTCGTAAACTACATCATAGGAAATTTCGGCATAGGTGAGCACCAAGGTTACCGCATCGTCCCATGGCAATTTGTTTTTGGGAGAATAGACGGCAATTTTGGGGGCCTTGTTGAGTTTCACCTCGTTCATATTCACATCCGACTGGGCAATTTCCTGCAAAATGGCAGCCGCCTGCACATCGGTTATCACCTGACAAGCCACCTCACGAATATTGCATTCGTTGACAAATTTTTCGTTGTAAGTAAATAGAAAACTTCCACCTCGGTAATTCAACAGCCAGCTTACTTCCACATCTTGCTTGAGCAGCCAGTAGGCTATGCCGTAGGCTTTGAGGTGATTGGTTTGACTTTTGTCCATGGGTATCAAAAT
>JAEEGK010006304.1_pt1 | contig 28580 bp, 13 predicted proteins | sample 8958771 | NCBI WGS metagenome assembly JAEEGK01 (sample SAMN16246547, study PRJNA631951) | gut metagenome | biome: gut microbiome; feature: rumen; material: SC-attached | host: Bos | place: Iran: Karaj | collected 2018-10 | reverse complement strand
ACGGGCCTCTGGCCGAAGACCACTGTCCAGGTGAACCCGCGCGTCGGCTTCAACTGGGATGTCCTGGGTGACAAGAGCCTCACCGTCCGCGGTGGTACCGGCCTGTTCCAGGGCCGTCTCCCGCTGGTGTTCTTCACCAACATGCCGACCAACTCCGGTATGATCCTCAACCAGGCTGTTTACTCCAGCCAGCTGAAGAACGGCCAGGTGGTGTACAGCGACGAAGTGGCCGCCGCCCTCGACAAACTGATGGCCGGTGGCAAGATGATGACCGATACCGACAAGATCAAGGACGCCCTCGGTCTGAAACGTACGATCTCCGCTTCGGAAGGCAACATGCAGAAGACCATCAACGGTGTCGACCGCAACTTCAAGATGCCGCAGGTCTGGAAGAGCTCCATCGCCGTGGACTACAACTTCCCGACGTCCTTCCCGTTCTCCATCACCGCTGAAGGTATCTTCAACAAGACCATCCACGGTGTCCGTCTCGTCGACTGGAACATCAACGACGCCGCTGTCGCGAAGGGCGGTCGTTTCTCCGGCAACGACAACCGCATCAACTACCGTACGCTGAGCGACTACAAGTATGGCAGCGCAGATGCCGCCTACGTGCTGACCAACACCAACCAGGGCTATGGCTGGATCGCCAACGTGACCCTGAAGGCCACCCCGGTCAAGTACCTCGACCTGATGATGGCCTATACGCACACCGTCAACAAGGAGATCTCCGGCATGCCGGGTTCCAACGCCACCAGCGCCTACACCAACCTTTACACGGTGGACGGCCCGAACCGTGCGACCCTGCAGTGCTCGCAGTATGTGGTGCCTGACAAGTTGATCGCCAACGTCAGCTACTTCCTTCCTTTCAAGGTGTTCGGTGGCAACGGCCTGCACCTGAGCCTCTACTACAGCGGCTACACCGCCGGCAGCTACAGCTATGTCTACTCCAACGACATGAACGGTGACGGCATCGCCTCCGACATGATGTACATCCCGGCTTCGAAAGAAGAGCTCCGCTTCGTCAGCGACGCCGACAAGAATGCCTTCTGGGCATTCCTCGAGCAGGACAAGTATCTGAGCAACCACAAGGGCCAGTATGCTGAGGCTTACTCCGCACCGGCTCCCTGGACGCACCGCTTCGACGCCCGCATCGCCGAGGACTTCGCCTTCAAGATTGGCAAGACCAAGCACAACTTCCAGCTGAGCGTCTCCATCGACAACATCGGCAACCTGTTCAACTCCAACTGGGGTGTGACCCGCTGGTCCTGCTACACCACTTCCAACGGCACCTATTCCAATGCCGTGCTGAAGCTCGACCATGTCGATGGCGGTGTCCCGGTTTACTCGATGAACAAAGTCGACGGCGCCTATCCGACCCAGACCTGGAACAAGGTTTACAAGAGCCCCACGGAATGCTGGCAGCTGCTCTTCGGTCTGAAGTATTATTTCAACTAATGGCTTCCGCCAGCGCCATCTGGCGCGGGACGTCATGCCGGGCTTGACCACACGTCATTCCGGGCTCGACCACACGTCATTCCGGGCTCGACCACACGTCATTCCGGGCTTGACCCGGAATCTCACACAGGGCGACCTTCGGGCCGCCCTTGTTTTTTGTCCGCCGCCGAAGGTCCGCCGAAAATGTGTATCTTTGCAATATCATGATCAGACGATTCTTTACCATCATACTTTTTCTGCTGGCGACACTGCCAGTGGCTGCGCAGACCGGGACGGCGTCTGTCGGCGGCCGTGTTACCGATGAAAACGGTCCCATCGAGGGCGTGACCGTAGTGGCCATCCACCAGCAGACCAATGCCCAGTATTACGCCTCGACAGGTCGCGGCGGCTGGTGGCAGCTGGTTGACGTGCTGCCGGGCGGACCTTATACGCTGCGAATTCACTACTTCGGCTACGATCCGCTGACCGTCCGCAATGTCTTTACCTATGCCGGGCAGAACACCGTGGTCGACGCCGATCTGGAGGCGAAGACTTCGTATGTCCATGTCGACGAAGCTGCTACATCGCTGCGCCTCGGTCAGGATCTGGGTGGGGGAGCGGTGCCGGTATCGCCGCTGGGTTACGACCTGGTCAGCCAGCGTATCTATACGCCGGTTGCTTTCGACGTGCGGCAGGAGTCTCCGCTGGCCGGGGCTTCCCAGCAGTGGATTGCGCCTGTCGGCAGCAACCGTTTCCACGGCTCGGCGTATGGCTTCTATGGCCACAGCGAATGGCCTGACTTTTTTTCTTCCAGTTCACTGGATGCTCCGGCCGCGAAGGAAATTCGTAATTACGGAATTGGCGGCTTGAACATAGCCACTCCGCTCGGGAGTCAGGACTATCAGCTTTTCGGCGGTCTGCAATATGGTGCCACGCCTGGCCGCAGCGGCAAGGATGCGCTTTCCGGCGCCGCCCGGCTGGATGCGCGCCTGAACGAAAGCTTCCGGCTCGATCTCTCCGGCGGCCGGCTGGCCATAGGGTCTGACGGTTATATCGGCAGCACTGGTGAAAGCTGGATTGCGGCGGGCCTTACCTCTTCGCTGGCCGAGCAACTGTCGATGCGATTTCAGGCAGGATGGTATAAGACCGGCGATTCCCGTCAGCTTCTTGCTTCCGACGATTTTACCTACGTCACGGGCCGGCACCGGATGCTGGCCGGCGTCCAGTTCTCGTACCAGAACTTCATGCTGGCCGATTCGACCTCGACGCATGGCGACATCTATGTGCAGGATGCCATCCGTCTTGGACGCCGTCTCACCTTGCTGGCGGGCGTCCGTTTTTCTATCCCCTTTGCTTTCTCTCCGCGCGTGAGCATGTACTACGACATGATGGGTGACGGCAGGCTGGTGCTGCGCGCCGGTACGGCGGTCTACGGACGGCGTGGCGAGGGTACTATCTGGAAGAATCTGGCCGCTTTCGACATGCGGCTGCCGCTTGCCTTCAAGCTGACCTTCGAAGGAATCTACGGCCAGTCCTGGCGCAGGCCCTTCTATATCTCCACGCGCAACGTCCTTGGCAGCCACTATGCGCTCACGGCACGGCTCGAGCGGCCGTTCGCCAATAGTGCCTGGGTGCTGGCGTCCTATACGCGCAGCGACGGCAGCGTCCGCGACCGCGTCCTCGGCGGCTTTTCTTTCCGGGGAGAATACCTTGGCCATCTGGCTACGACACTGTCCGTACTCTATGATGGCGGCAGCGTCGTCGACAACCAGTCGCCGGCCTCCCTTTCATGGACGAATGCCATTGAGGCCCGCCTCAGCCAGGACATCTTCTTCCAGGCCGCCGGCCGCACCCACACCATCCAGCTCACCGGCTACTGCCGCTACGCCACCTCCGGCGCGCCCGTCTCTTCCCTTTTCGGCGCGCCCTCCCTTATCCTGCCTAGCTCTGTCATTTCCTTCATGCCCGGCTCGGCCGGGTATCTCACCCTCCTCTTCGGCCTGCGGTATTTCCTGTAGTCCGTTCCGTGTCCCTCTACCCTTGTCCGCCAAACTGTGACACCGCAGATTGAGTTTTGAGCTCTGTGGCCACTTTGGCGGTGGAACGACTCCCTCATTACATGGGGTCGTTCCACGGAAAGATTTGTTGTTGCGCATTCCTTAGCGTTTCGCGTGTCACACTTTGGCGGGCTGGCGGCTTGTGTCGCTAGGGAGGGACGCCGTAGCGTTTTAGGTTGAAAGCACTACGGCGAAGGGACTGTACTCATCGACCGCTAGGTTCTTTTGCTGGAGGCGCGGCGAGACCTTCTTTATCTCGCCGCAGCCCTGGCGGGAGATAACCTCTTTTTTGGAACCCTCAGGCGGGATAGGTGTCGATGTATTTTGGGGTAGGTCGAACAAATGGGTTGACACCTACACCGCCCGATGCTCTGCGAAGCTTATTTGAGGGATAGGTCCCGACCATTCCGTTCGACCTACCCCAAAACGTAGCAGGACCTACCCCAACAAGCTCCGCTTAACCGCTACGATGACAAACGTCATCAGCTCATTTCCCTCCAGCGACACAGACAGTTGATCCTTCCCGTCTGTGTCGCTGAGGGGTGATGCAACAAAAAGAGAATCGCCAGGTGTGGCAATAGAAAATCTACATAAATTGCTTTTTTGCGGCTTGAGTCTGAAAAAAACGTTGTAACTTCGCAGCATCATACGAATGATGTGAGATTTCACACTCACTGATAACTATTTTAAGCACCTATTTCCAGATAGGTGCTTTTTTTGATAAATCGGATGCGCTACTTGAATCAACGGTCTTTACATTTCGCACATTTTTAAATTCGTATGAATAAGATAGTTATCAATGTATGTGAAAGATCCGTCCGCATTACAATCAGCGAGGATCAAGCAAAGAAAGTTCCTCGAAAAGAGGGGCCAAAATGGGTGAAAGGCTATATTCTGAAGGACTGGAATACTGAAGAATAGAGCCACAATCTTCCGCCATCCGATAGGGCCATCTGGAAACAGGTGGCCTTTTTTCGTGTCACACTTTGAGGGAAGAGCGGCTTGGCAGAGCCGGAAAATATTCGTAACTTTCCACAATCAAACGGAAAGAAACGAATAATACCAGAATAAACATGAAAAGGACGATTTCCTTTGCTTTTTTGGCAGCGGGAATGCTGCTGATGATGTGCGCCGCAACGGCGCCGACGTTGAATGCGCAGGAGACGGCGCGCTGGCTGCGCAAGAACGCCATTTCTCCCGACGGAACCCAGATCGCTTTCTCGTACAAGGGCGACATCTATGTCGTGCCCGTGACGGGCGGCCGGGCCCAGCAGCTGACCACCAACAGCGCCTACGACTCCGACCCCGTCTGGACGCCCGACGGCAAACAACTGTTCTTCAGCTCTTTCCGTGAAGGAAGCAAGGACATCTTCCTCATGCCGGCCGAAGGCGGCAAGCCGAAACGCATTACCAACTATCCCGGCAACGAGACGCCGAAGGCCGTGCTGCCTGACGGGCGCATCGCCTTCACGGCCAGCCTGCAACCCGATGTGCAGTTCGACGGCTTCCCGGGCGACGCCCAGGTCTGGGCCGTCTCGCCCGACGGCGATCAGCCGACCAGGAACCGCCCGGCCCTGCTGAGCTCGATCACCATGTCGGAGATGAGCGTCCGGCCTGACGGCGCCATTCTCTATGAAGACTACAAAGGCTACGAAGACCCGTTCCGCAAGCACCATACTTCTTCCGTCACCCGCGACATCTGGCTGTGCAAGGACGGCAATTTCACGCAGCTTACCCGGCAGGAATGCGAGAACCGACAGCCCGTCTGGGCCGCCGACGGCGACACGTTCTACTACCTGAGCGAGCAGGGTGGCAAGACCATCAACCTCTTCCGCAGCAGCGTCAGCAACCCGGCCAAAGCCACGCAGCTGACCCGCTACGAGAAGGACCCCGTGCGCTATGTCTCCGTAGCGAACAACGGCACCTTGGCCTATTCCCAGAACGGCGACCTGTATACCCTGAAGGAGGGCCAGCAGCCCCGCAAGCTCGAGATCACCGTCGTACGCGACGAGAACGAACGCGACATGGTGAAGCTCAATTTCAACAGTGGCATCACGGCGATGGCCGTCTCGCCTGACGGGAAGGAGATAGCCTTCGTTTACCGTGGTGACGTCTTCGTGACGGCCACGGACTACAGCACGACTCGCCGCATCACCAACACCCCCGAACAGGAGCGCGGCGTCAGCTTCTCGAAGGATGGCCGCGAACTCTATTATGCCGCTGAAAGGAACGGCTGCTGGGGCATCTGGCGCACCGTCCTGACCGAAAAGAACGACAAACTCTTCACCTACGCCGTCAAGACGAAGGAGGAATTCTTCTCCGAACCCGGTGTCACCAGCTTCCAGCCGGAAGTCTCGCCCGACGGCAAATGGGTGGCCTACCTGCGCGACCGCACGGAACTCGTGGTCCGTCCCACGAAAGGCGGCGCCGTCAAGTCCCTGCTCAAAGGCGCCAACTACTCGTACCGCGACGGCGACCAGTCCTTCGCCTGGAGCCCCGACAGCGAATACCTGCTGACCGAATATATGGCCAACGGCGGCTGGAACAATGTCGACATCGCCCTGATCGAAGTCTCTACCGGCAAGATAACCGACTTGACCGAGAGCGGCTACGGCGACGCCAGCTTCCGCTGGGCCCTCGGCGGCAAGGCCATGACCTGGGAAACCGACAAGAACGGTTACCGCAGCCATGGCAGCTGGGGCGCGCACAGCGACATCTACATCATGTTCTTCGACGGCAAGGAGATGAGCAAGTTCGCACAGGACAAGGAAGACGAGGAGATCGAGAAACTGCTCAGCGGCAAGAGCGAGAAGCAACTGGCCAAAGAAGAGAAGAAAGATTCCCTGGCCCAGGAGAAGCCCAAGAAACTGGAGCTGACCCTCGAAGGGCGTGAAGCCCGCGTCCGGCGCCTGACCAGCGCCTCCGCACCTTACGGAGACCATTATCTCTCGAAAGACGGCCGTAAGCTCTATTACGTGACACCGCTAGAAAGCGGCATGGGCCTCTGCGAAAAAGACCTGCGCGAAGGAAGCGTGAAGGTGCTGGCCCGTGGCGTCAGCGGCCGCATCACCCCTTCGTCCGACGGCAGCGTTATCTACGTCCTGACGGGACGCGGCATCACCAAGGTTACGCTGGCCGGCGGCCAGACCAAGCAGATCAATCTGAGCGGCGAATTCGAGTTCAAGCCGAAGGCCGAGCGCGAATACATGTTCTCGCACGTGTGGAAGCAGGTGAAGGAGAAATTCTACGATCCGAACCTGCATGGCACCGACTGGGAATACTACCGTGAGAACTACGCGCAGTTCCTGCCCTATATCGACAACTATTTCGACTTCCAGGAGATGCTGTCCGAGATGCTGGGCGAACTCAACGGCTCGCACACGGGCGCCCGCTACCGCCCTTCCGGCGGTGAAACGCTCGGCCGGCTCGGCGTGATCTACGACCTCGCCTACGCCGGCGAAGGCCTCCGTATCGCAGAAGTGCTTCCGGGCGGCGTGCTGGATCTGGCCGACAGCCAGATCAAAGCCGGCGACCTGATCATGGCCATCGACGGCCACACCATTGCTCCGGGCGAGAACTGGTTCCCGCTCCTGGCCGGGAAGGCAGGCAAGAAAATCCTGGTGACGGTGCGCAAAGGCGGCAAGGACGAAGACCTGATCGTCAAGCCAGTGGCCAACGAAAGCGCGCTGCTCTACCGCCGTTGGGTACGCCAGCGCGAGGAGATGGTGGAGCGGCTTTCGGGCGGCCGCGTGGGCTATGTACACGTGCAGGACATGGACTCGCCGTCCTTCCGCGAAGTGTATTCCAAGGCCCTGGGCAAATACCGAACTTGCGAGGCGCTGATCGTCGACATCCGCCACAACGGCGGCGGCTGGCTCCACGACGACCTGGTCACGCTCCTGGGCGGCAAGGCCTATGCGGAATGGCGTCCGCGTGGCCAGTATATCGGCACTGAGCCCTACAACAAATGGAACAAGCCTTCCTGCGTGCTGATGTGCGAGGACTGCTATTCTGACGCGTCGGGCTTCCCCTTCGCCTACCAGACGCTGGGTCTGGGCAAGCTCATCGGCATGCCGGTCCCTGGCACGATGACCGCCGTGTGGTGGGAGACGCTCATCCATCCGCAGATGGTCTTCGGCATTCCCGAAGTGGGTGGCTGGATCCCCGAAAAGCAGCGCTACATGGAGAACCTGCAAATCGAACCTGACGTCCGCGTCGACAATGACCCGGCCTCCCGCCTCCGCGGCGAAGACAAGCAGCTCGAAGCCGCCGTCCGCGAAATGCTTGCAGGCATGAAATAATAATCCGTCATTCCGGGCTTGATCTTCCCGTCATTCCGGGCTTGATCTTCCCGTCATTCCGGGCTTGACCCGGAATCTCAGACCCCGGATCGGGGTCCGGGGTGACGAAATAAGCAATAACTAATGATATCTTTTACTTGCGATTATAGCGAAGGGGCGCATCCGAAAATTCTGGAGCGCCTGATGGCCACGAATCTGGAACAATTGCCGGGCTACGGCGTGGACCATTACTGCGAGAGCGCGAAAGCGAAGATCCGCGCGGCGTGCGAAGCACCAGAGGCGGAAGTATTCTTCCTGGTGGGCGGCACGCAGACCAACTCGACCGTGATTGCGGCGATGCTGCAGGACTACGAAGGCGTGGTCTCGGCCGAGACGGGCCATATCGGCGTCCATGAAGCCGGCGCCGTGGAATACACGGGCCACAAGGTGCTGACCATCCCCGGCCACCAGGGCAAGATCGATCCGACGGAACTGCGCGAATACCTGGAGGCTGCCACCACCGACCCGAACTACGAGCACATGGTCTTCCCCGGGATGGTCTATATCTCTTTCCCCACGGAATACGGCACGATCTACACGAAGCAGGAGCTCGAAGAAATCGCCGGTATCGCCCACAGCTACAAGCTGCCGCTGTTCATCGACGGCGCCCGGCTGGGCTACGGCCTCGCCAGCCCGGCTTGCGACCTGACGCTGCCCGAACTCGCGCGCCTATGCGACGTGTTCTACATCGGCGGCACGAAGGTAGGCTGCTTCTGCGGCGAAGCGGTAGTCTTTCCCCGCGCCAACGCGCCCAGACATTTTTATACCATCACCAAGCAGCACGGCGCCATGATGGCCAAGGGGCGCCTGCTCGGTATCCAGTTCGACACCCTTTTCACCGACGATCTCTACTTTCAGATCAGCCGCCACGCCATCGATATGGCCATGCGGTTGAAAGCCATGCTGAAAGAAAAGGGCTGCACCTTCTTCATCGACTCTCCTACGAATCAGCAGTTCGTCGTGCTGGAAAACAAGAAACTAAAGCCCCTCGCCGAACACGTCGCCTACGACCTGTGGGACCGCGTCGACCCTGACCACACCGCCGTCCGTTTTGCCACCAGCTGGGCCACCCCGCTCGAACACATCGAAGAGCTCCGCCGCTGGCTGTAACTCGCACCAGTACCGAAACTTTCCGTTTCGAAACTGTCAAAATTATTACAAATTCTGTAAAGATCGTTCCAAAAACGATCAGGGGGTTTATTTTTCATAAACTTAGGTTCATAAAATGTGGAAAAGTCGCACTTTTTTAGTACATTTGTAAGAATATGAGGTATTAGCCCTTGGAAGAAAGGAATGAACTGGCTGCCCGACATAGCACCGACGCTGTTCCGCAAGGTAATATTTGTGACGATCATAGGCTTTTTCTTCAACCCTTTCGCCGCAACCTATTCCTTTGCGCAGGATACTCCTGCAGCCCGGGCCGAGCGCGTGCTGGCCGACTCCCTGATGACCCTTCCCCAGCAGGAGACGAAACCGGTCTATCGCAACAATAACCCTGCGGCCGCCTTTGCCCTGCGCAACAACATTGCTTACGACGCCATCGGGGCGATGAATCTCTCGATGGAAATCGCCTTGGGCCGTCATGCCAGCATCGGCGGCATCTTCGGTTTCAAGTCCTGGGACCGTTTCCTCATCTGGGATAACACCCCGTCCAACCTGAGCAAGTGGCGCCACCTAGCTCTGGTCCCGGAATTCCGTTACTATCCCAAGGCTGTCAGCCAAGGTCACTATTTCGGGGCGGACCTGCTGTACATCCACTACAACCTGGGGGCCCTCAAGCTTCCGTTCAACCTCTATCCGGTCCTGAACGACCAGCGCGTGCAGGGCGACCTGCTGGGCGCCGGCTTGTTCTATGGCTACGCTTATCCGCTCAGCCGTCACTGGCGGATCGAGGCCGAACTGGGCCTTTCCGCCGGCTGGTACAGCGACATGGCCTATGAATGCCCCAGTTGCGGCCGGCAGATCGGCCCGCGCAGCGGCGTCGCGCTCCTGCCGAAGATCGGCGTGAACATCGTCTATACATTCAACAAGAAAGAAAAGGGGGAGGAGCGATGAAATTGAGGCAGTTGTTGACGATATTCTCGCTAGACCTGATGGTCATGACGTCCCTGCCGGGCTGCGGCCTCATCGACGAAAAGATCGATGACTGCCCGGAAGAGATCACGCTGACCTGTTCGCTCAACCTAAAGAGCAACAAGGAACAGGAGATGGACGATAAAATCGGCACGGAACACGACCGGCCCGTCCGGGCAGCCCTTGAAAAATATCTGGAACATGTCTTCGTGAGCTCCGTCCATGAAGTAGATATGTACTTCTACGACCAGCGCAGGCGCGGCAAGATGACGCATGAGCAGCATGAAATCATGGATGCAGGCCAGCGTGAATTCGAGATCCGGCTTGCTGCCTCCGACTACCGCATGGCCGGTTCCGCCAACGTGTCGGCCGTGCCCGACGTCACGCTGGAAGGAGCGGAGGGCAATTTCGACATTCTCAGGCTGGTCCAGAAAAAGAAAGAACAACTTCCCACGCAGCCTACCGCTTTTTTCAGCGCCCGCAAGCGCCTGACGGTGCGCGACAGGGAAGACCAGCACTACGATGTAGAGTTCCAGATGGTCAATGCCGCCGCCGCCCTGATCATCAATCGCGACTCCTGCGACGTGAAGAGCATCCGTGCCGATTATGGTGGGTTTGCCGACTCCTTCAAGATACTCGACAGCGCATTCGCCTTCGACAACAAGACCCTCATCGGAACCGACGAAATCGATATCATGCCTTTCATGGGCAGCGACCAGGATGTTTCCTCTGAAACGGAAACCTGGGTGTACGACGCCTTCTGGACCCGCTGGAAAAAAGTTCCGCTCATGGTCTGCGGCGTAGGCTTCCCCAGCCCGAACGTGAGCGATGAAGTCATCGGAACCTATCCGAAAATCTGGACCATCTACCTCTATGTGACCATGCCGGACAACACGGTCACCCGCAACGAAATCTATATCGGCAAGCCCCTGCAGGCAGGCCATCTGCTGATCGTCAAAGGCTGGCTCACCGCCAACGGCAGTTTCACGGGTACGCCCGAACACAAACCCTATAACCCCGACCCCGGCGGCCCTGACTTCCCGCCCGAACCGCCCGAACCGCCCGAACCCGCCAATGATTCGACCGTGGTGGGCGTGAGCGTGCAGTTGAACTGGCAGCAAGGTATGGGTTACAATACCGAATTATGACAAAACAAAAACAATATATATAACAAACATCAATTAATTTAAAACTCACACTATTATGAGAACAAAATCATTTATTCCCATGTTGGGATTCATCTTGCTATTTGGGGCCGTGTCCTGCACGGAGTCCATCGAAGTGAATCCCAATTTCAACCCCGAGACCAAAGAGGTGACCACCCAGTTCGTCCTGAGTGTCAACACCGGTTCTCCGCAGACCAAGATGACCGCCACCAATGTGCAGCGGGCAAGCAACTTCCTCGGTATTGAAGAAGCCCATGTCATGGCTTTCAAGACCAACATGAGCGTTACTTCTCTCAACGTTGAACCATTCGTCCTCAATTCCAATGTCGCTGCTGACCGCGACTTTTCCCTCGGCATCCTTTATTCCAACGGCTCTATCAACGCCGGAACCAACGCAACCGCAAGCTCCAATCGTATCGTCCAGCTTAACGTCCCCGTTGACGTGGATGCTATTCTCTTCTATGGCAAGGCCATCAACTCAACCCCGAGTAACGCCACCGGCAGGATGAGCTACAATGTTTCCTCGACACCTTCCGCCTCGCGTTTCGACCTCATTCAGAGGCTCGAGAATGAGACCAATTACAAGCATACCGGAGACCTGTTGGTTTTCATTCTCAACCGTATCATATCCTCCAGTATCCCTGACATGCCCGCCTCGGAGACATATACCGCTCCGGGAGATCCCGCTGATCCCAAGACCCAGTATACAGGCCTTCCCGCCCTTTCCTGGAAAGACCTTGGTGCCAAATATGACGATCCTACGTTGCGCCCGAGCTTGTCCGGTCTCGAGGAAATCCTCGGTGCTGCCTATTCAACCTTCACCGCGATTGAGAGCGGTGAGTACCGTGCCGGATCTTCGGCTGCGGTCAAGAGTATGATGACTTCCCTCATCGATGTCGTCAAGACGGTTCAAGGCGCAAATCCTACCAGTAATTTAGAAGCTAACGCCTGCCGTCTCGCTGACGAGATCATGCAGCGCAAGGGGCGCTACTTCACAGATGCGATGGAGTATCAGGGCCTCAGCAGCATCAAAGCAAATGTCATCGCCAATAGTGCCTCGACGGGTATTGCTGATGCAGCTGCCTGGGACGCCAAGTTCTCCGGCGTGACCGACGTTGCCGGTTTCCCTCATACCCAATTCCTTATTCCTGAAGGTGCAGCCCAGTTAAATTATGTTGCTACCACCGGAAAGTTTGAGTATTTGGATCCTAACCAGGCTCTTGCAAACCCCGGTAATGAGTTCAATCCCAACAATTACCTCTACCCTGCTGAACTCGCATACTACGTTAATTCCCCTATACGCACCACAAACAAGGATGTCACCACTGCCGATTACCCCAACGGCGTTAATCCCTGGGACGACGACACCTCATCCGGCAACAAATGGACGGCCAATAGCTGGCAGATTAATTCCAGGGTTCAGTCCAACACCCGTGGCATAGCGGTGCGCAACAACATCAACTATGGCGTGGCCCTGCTGGAGACCAAGGTAGCTATCGCTTCCGGCATTTCCAACTTCAAGGACAACAAGGTTGCCAAGACCGGCGACGCCAACCCCAACCTCATCCCGACCGACAACCATCATCTCACCCTGACAGGAATCCTTGTCGGCGGACAGATCAACACCGTGGACTGGCAGTTCCTCCCCAAGGTCACGACAGGCAGCGAGTTTACGTATGTGGTTTACGATGACGCCATCGCAAGCAGCACCATCCCCACGCCGACCGGCAGCGAGAATTACACGCTGGTCCTCGACAATTACAATAAGACACTTGGTGATGACGCTCAGTCCTCGGTCAGGGTCGCTCTTGAGTTCAAGAACGAAGGCGATCCTTTCTGGGGCAAGGACAACATTGTACCCAAGGACGGCTTCTTCTACCTAATTGCAGAACTTCCCGTCGCTACGGCTACCAGCGCATCCGTTCTCAATCTGCCGGTGTGGCCTGATGACGGCAAATACGCTATTCCTCCCGTGTACGGCATCGACAGTGAGGCTGTGCCCAGCGGAAAAGTCGCCGGCCACTCCAAAAAGATCAACCGTGTATTTATTCAGAACTTCGTGACCTCCGCAACCTTCACGCTTGGAGAGGAGTCCCTGAAGAACGCTTACGTCACCGTACCGAACCTTTCCAGTACCCAGATGTCGCTCGGTCTCTCTGTTGACCTCAAGTGGCATACCGGCTATACTTATAACATCGGACTCTAGCATCTGGCCCATTCCATGAACGTCAGATTGGCATTCATACTGTTGGCTCTTTCGGCCCTTCTTTCCAGCGGGTGTGTGCGCCCGCTGGAATGGGAGGGGACCGAGGACTCGTATAATGCCATCTCTCTGGCTCTGTCGCTCAGGTCGCCGGGGGATGTTTCAGAGGGGCCGGCCACCAAGATGAGTTCCGTCATCACCCAGGACGGATCCGGTTTCCGGGGGATCGAACAGGTATATGTGATTCCTTTCAAGACGGAGTCGGCGAATCCTGTAGCGGGCGGCAACGCCAGGTGGGGAGACCGCAATGTGGTTATCCAGAATTCCGCGATCGGAAAAACCGGTCTCGTGGCCAACAACAACGCTCATCTGTATAACATAGCCATCCTTCCCCGATTCATGAACCGGGTGCTCGCATATGGAAAAGCGGTGGACAACGGTTCCGTATCTACCGTGGAGGGGAAGCATAAAAACGGTGTCTTGACGCCTTCCGGACTGGATAATCCGCAAATGTCGGGAGACATCAGCTTCAACCTGGAAACCATTCTTGAGACGGCCGATGCAAGCGCCGTCGGCCAGACTGCTGACAACCTGATCGCGGCACTCAATGGCGTGGTCGAAGCCCTCCAGGCGTCGAACGATGCGGATATCCTGGCCTTCCTGGATGTTTTCACTACCGAGAATGAGATTTCCGCCTGTTCGTACCAGACCCTTTACCGTTTCGAACAGAACATCCTCGGAGCACTTTCCCTATACAGTGGCACTAATCCGGATGCCATCAACGCCATTATGGAGCGCCTTACCCCGCTTCAGACAGCCCGCACCGCGGCGAATGGCTTTCCTTCCACCTACGGTATTCCGGAAGGAGCGGTAGGAATGTGGTGGAACGGACACAGGTTCGTAAAGCTCCTCAACGGGGTGAACATCTCACTCATACCAACGCCCCTGTACTGCTATCCACCCAGCCTGTGGTACTATGCCAACAGCGCTATCAAGACATCTTCGGCCGACGATATCGCGCAACAATATAATCCCCAGAACTACACGTGGGGCAACATTCTTTCCCATTATACGGAGGGTTTTTCCGTTACCTCTGCAACCCGATCTGCCGCTATCGTGGACCAGATGCAATATGGCGTCGGGCTTGTGGAGTTCCACTTCTTAGCGCTGGATGCATCTACTGCAGCGGTGGCAGGATGCCCCCTGACCGGCATCATCATCGGGGAGCAGAGGGAGGTGGACTACAGTTTCACTCCCATTTCATCGGACCTGGACGAGTTTCAGTTTATATATGACAATACTGTGAGTGGCATCACCCTCGGCAACACGTCGCAGTATGCCCAGGTGCTGGTGCTTCCCACAGCCAGTGACGAGTCCGTACATTTTGCGCTGGAATTCCAGAACAACACCTCGTCTGCCTTCCAGTGCCAGCAAGGCACTGTGCCGCCCGGATGCAAGTTCTACCTGGCCGGGGAACTCAAGCCTTCGGAAGGCTCTAATCCTGATGGAGAAATTATCGACAGCGTGTTCTCCCGCGATTGTAAGACCACGGTCTATGTAAAAGTGCTCAAACTGGGCAACGCCTACAACACCGTCCCCGACCTTCGGGACCCGCAGTTGGAAATTGGTGTAACCGTAGAAATGGACTGGATTCAGGTTGAACCCGGAGGAATCAAACTTTCATACTGACGGACAGGAAAATGAAAAGGATGATACATATCATAGGCATGACGGTGATGCTTCTGGCAGCATTGCCTGTCATCTCCTGTCATCATCCGGAAGAGGAGGAACTTGCGGAGTTGTCGGTCAGTATCTACATCCCCGACATCCTGGCCACCAAAGCCGAAACGGGCAGGGTAGGAGCCCTGAGCAGCGAGAAAAACATCAATTCTCTTCAACTGTGGGTATTTATCAGCGGAGGAGCCAGCGACGGACAGCTTGTCGGTTACAAAGGCTTTAACGCCGCTGATCTTGCGAACACCGGTCTTCCCCATTCCACCATCACCCGTTTTGGAATGCCCCTGAGCCGGGAGATGTTCGCCCTCCTGAGTCAGAGCGAAGCCAGGGTTGACGTATATGCCCTGGCCAATGCGGCATCGACAGGCCATGCCTCCCTTGGGGAAGGGACCGTGCGTGCTGAACTCGAAGCCGCAGTCATCACCGGTTCCGCTTTCGGCCCTACCCCCCTTACCATGTCCGTTCCCGACGCCGGGCTTCCCATGTCCGGGGTGCGCAAAGCAGCTCCCGTCGCCGGGGGCTATCCGGTCCTCAACGTCTCCGAGGTAACCCTTACCCGGGCCGTATCCAAGATCCGTTTCGTCTTCTGCCAACAGGGAACTCCGGCCACGGACACGGATCCCGCCGTTGCGAGCAACCCGGCCTGCTTGGTCAAAAGCATAACGTTCGGTGGGACGGCCGCGGGGCATGACTGCCAGATTGCCGCGTCTGAAAAGCTATTCACCGACCACAAATATGGTGCAACCGATAATCCTTTTGAAATTGTCGGATACACCCCCCTCTCGACAGTAATTGCCGGAGAAGAAACCGAAGAAGGTATCTTACCTCTTATACAGAACAGCGACTTGAGCATCTCCGCGCATCCGGACTCGCTGCTGTTCCGCTGCTCCGGTCACGAGCTGGAAACAGCCCGGGAATACGAAAGCCGCCTCGATGCGGCCATTGGCACATCCTCCCAGATCGGTCCCATCTACATTCGGGAAACCGACAAGTGTATTTCCGGCACCATCCTTTACAATGCCGGGGATGAGGACCAGACCGTCACATTCTACATGCCGTCTGATAATGTGCTCACCCGCAACCACTCCTGGATACTCTATGCCTACTTTGCTGAGGCCACAAAGACCCTGCAATTCAAGATCGTGGTCCTTCCCTGGGACAAGAGCACATACGATATGGACTACACCACCAGTACCAGTATAGTGAATGTAGTGCGTCGTTTCACCATTCCTGAGACCGAACCGGCCACATACAACAAGATACAGAAACCGGGCGGATACTACGACATTGAGTTCTGGCACACACTGGACGGTCAGCCCAATGTCATCAAGGGCGATATCCTTATTGCCACACCGGTGGGCCAGAAACTGCACGTGGTGCCTGTTGCAGGCGCCCTCCAGGGACACACCAAGGTCGACGGGATCTTCAATGTCTCGCCCATGGAGCAGGTCATTTACCCGAATTACCAGCATCCGGAAGACGGCAGGACGGAGGACTGCAAGATAGAATTCGTAATCTCCTGCAATCCCGGCGCCCATACGGATGAAGAACTGGAAGGCAATTACATTGACCTCCATTTCTGCGTCGAGATAGGCGACAATGAGCGATGGATAGACCTGGATTCCGAGTCCATCGACTATTACAGGATCCTCCTCAAAAAGAATTGGAACGGAGATGAGTAAGTGGTTCCATATTCTGATCCTTTTTCCCCTGCTCCTTATGGCAGGATGTTTCACCGAACCCGGCCTTGAAATCGCCGACTCTGGCCTGATGCTTACCGTCCGGTGCGAAGATCCCGCCCTTACCAAATCGGAACCGGCAGACGGTGAGACACGGTTCAACGAGAATCTCATCAAGTCCGTCGACTTCTTCTTCTATCCCGGAGACGCCCCTGCCAGTGACGCCGATGCCGTCTATCACCATCGGGTGGACCCCGAGGAAGATCCGGTCAACTATACCGAAGGGAGGTGGGAGGCCACTTTCAACCTGGTGATCACACGGGTCAAAGCCCGGGAGATCTTTACGGCAGCGAACAATATGCGCGCTACGGTCTATGCCGTCGTCAATTATCCCGGTGAACTGGCCCCCGGCGGCGCCCTGGACGGTACATCCCTTTCGGAACTGGCCGCCATCCCTATCATTACCGACTTTGCCGAATCTGAAAACGACTACATTCAGGACAGCTTCCTGATGGACGGAAAAACCGTGGTTACCTATAACGAGTCCTCGGATATCAGCGTGAGCGGAACCATAAATGTAAGTCGTTTTGCCGCCAAGATGACCACGGCCATCTCTGTTGAAGAGCAAGTGACGCTGAAACATGTCAACGACCCCGACGTCCCGGCCGAGGTATGGACGCCGGTCCTGCACACCATGCGCATCTACCTGGTGGACGGGGCCAAGAACGTAAATCTTGGAACTATAAACGGTTCCGAAAACACAAGCCCTGAGTTTTTCTCCTATGACGCTGAAGAAAGCAAGCGCCCCTTTGTCAGGGACAACGGCCAGGAATACCTGAGCCCGACTACGGTTGGTTCTGGATCGGAGGAGAAGGTTTACTACAATACCTATCCGATGTATTCCTATCCTGTCGCGTGGTCTACCGGCCGGCCGGATTACAGCCAGCCCCAGAAGCAGCCGTATCTCAAACTGGAGATGGACTGGCGCCGCACGGAGGCCAACGGCTATACCTACGACAGGCGCAAGTACTACTATAAGGTCATCCTGCCCGTCACCAGCCTGGAAAGGAACAACTGGTACCACCTCAAGATTGATGTGTCCATCCTGGGCTCGGAGACGGACGAGGGCCAGGCCATCATCCAACCCACTTGCTATATCCTGGACTGGCAGAACAAGAGCGTTCCCATTGACAAGTATGCCGTCATCAGCAAGGCGCGTTACCTTTCCGTAGACACGAATCCGAAAGAGCTCAACAATTTAACTACGCTGAGCATTCCTTTCCTTTCGAGCCACGACGTCATGATAGTCGATGGCTCACAGAAGGCGACCCGGCCGTATTACGGCGTAATCACGGAGGAAAACGAAAGCGAGGTGGTCGATCAATACAACACCAAGTACCACGCATGGGTGCGGAAAGACACGTCCACGGGAACGTATTATCTGGACTACACCGGCCAAGATCAGGATCCGAACGGTGATCCTGCATACGAACCGTCCGAGTGGATTACCAATACATCCACCACTATCGAGTTCAACCACACCCTCCAGAACAAATACACAGAGGACGGCTTCGATTATTCTCCCTACACCATCGAGTTTGACATTGTCCACGACGACCTTACTGAAGGTGTATACCCCTACAGCGAATACCTGAAGCATATCACCATCATCCAGTATCCGGGTATCTATATCGAATCCTGTCCGAATTCCGACAGCGAGATCAGGGCCACCAGCGACAACAACGGTACACCATTTTATCCCATTTCTTCTGAAAAGCCCTGGCTAAACAAGCCCTGGGGCTACGTCTATATAGACAACGGGCGCTTCATCAGGACAGGAAATAATTCGGAGCCCTATTACAAACTTTCCACGGACAATAACAAGCGTGAATATCAGTGGCGTACCGTATGGTATACGGGCGGCGGTCGCGACATATTCAGGATCAACGTGACGGTGCTTCCCAATAATTCCGAATTCGTGATCGGAGACCCCCGCATCGACGGCTACGATACGACGGTACCCGTGCTGGGGTACAGTTTCGTGAACGACGGCGACGCTCCCGGGGATGCAGTCCTTCCGGACCGGACTGGTGGCGCGTCCAACTTCTCTTCCGCGTGGGTTGTGAACGGAGATGTGAATACAGATTTGGCCTTGACAGGAGAGATCAGACCACTGATGTATTATCGCCCCACAGAAAATTCCGACCGCACGGAGAACATGCTCGCTCCCGCTTACAGAATTTCCACCAAGCTGGGCGGTACTGAATTCGGAACAATCACCGCGAATCAGGCAAAATGGCGCTGTGCCGGGTATCAGGAAGACGGCTTCCCGGGCGGTAGGTGGCGCATCCCGACCAAGAGCGAAATAAAATTTATCGCCCAACTCTCGGCTAAAGGCGTTTTTGAATCGATGTTCAGTGGAGTGTATTGGTCTGCCAACGGTGTCGTGAACGTAAATAGAACAAATGGCACAGTGACAAGTAGTACGGCCGACATGGCGTACCTCCGCTGCGTCTATGACGCCTGGTACTGGGGCGACGAGCAGTGGAATCCGCGCACGGAATTCGTATGGGGAGACAGAGAGCCATGAGAAAGTTGATCGTATACTTTATCGCACTCCTCATGACGGTGTCCTGCATGGCTGAGCTTGAGCAGGGTGGCTCGGCTGTGGATGGCTCTCTCGAAGGCGCTCCCGTGACCATCACCTTCTCCGTGCCAGACATTCCCGTGCTTCCTGCCACCAAGTCGCTGGAAGACGGCGACGGCAACATCACCGGCACGCCTTACCTGGACCCGGACAAGATATACCTGGTCGTCTGCGGCAGCAGCCAGAGCATTAAATACATAAGGAAGGCTACACTGTTGGATAGCATTCCGGATTATGAAATTCCACAGGAATACTATCCCCTTTCCGGAGGAGACAGGCACACCACGCTGTATCGATTCAAGGTCCAGCTGGAAATATCCGACTTCGGTCGCACCATCCATATCCTGGGCAACGTGGACGAGAACCAGCTGATCACCGGTTCCTACTCCTACCAGAACCTTCCGGGACTGCTGTCCTACAACAACAAGCAGGCCTATTGGCAAAAACTGTACGTGCCGCACATCAAGGCCAAGATCGACCCCGACACCCAGAAGCCGACAAAGCAGGACGGGTGCTATGTTCCGGATGATGAAACCCAGGGCTTCTTCCAGTGCATCCCGCTCATCAGGAACTTCGCCAAGATCCATGTGACCAATGCGTCAGACAATTTCCAGCTGCATAGCTACGCCGTGATTTTCTACCCTGACCGGGGATCGGTCGTGCCGTATCGCAGCAACGAGCCGGTTGCGGAGCAACGTTTTGATTTCAATCCGCCCTCCGGCTATCGGCTCAGCGGTTATGAAAAAAGCAGCTTCGAACAGCTGGAAGAGAGCATCAACTACCTCGGCAACATGCCGGCCGGCGTCGCACTGAACGACTTTGTGCCTCCCGCTTCCGAGTTCGAGGATCCATCCACCAGCGAAGGCCGAGTCGTCCTTTACGACCCGAACGACACCGAGCGCGGCTTCTACATCTATGAGCGCGGCGTTCCTACAGACAAGATCGGCCCCACGTTCATCATAGTATGCGGTAAATTTGAAGACGACGACAATTGGTACTACTATCGCATCGACCTGATGGAGTCCAAGGCCGAAGGCACCCAGACTGTCTACAAGTACTACCCCATTTACAGGAATTTCTACTATAACATCCAGGTGCACAGAATATCCTCCGAAGGCGTTCTCACCCCTGATGCAGCCGTCAATTCTTCGGGCGCGGAAGACATATCGGCCGATGTTTCCATGCGTCATCTTTCCGACATCTCCAACGGCACCACCCGCCTCGTGGTGGAGCCCTTCATGACCAGGACCTACAGTGGTCCGGCGGAAGAAGGCTACTATGAATTGTATGCACGTTTTTTCAACAGCGTGAATTCGGACGTGCCTAATACTAGCACCGTTGCCGTGAGGGTGGAATTGGAGCCCATGACTGACGGTTCCGACGACATACTCATCCTCTATGACGACAACGAAAACCGTGTTCCTACAAGAGGTTTCTTTTTTCCCGAGGCGGCCACGGTGGGCGGTGTGGAAGGAATCAGAACCATTCGTTTCAACACAGTTGAACCGCTGGACGTGACCAAGACCCAGAAGATCAAGATTACCGGCCACAACCCCGGCAACCCCCAGGACCTGCGCCTGTACCGGGAGGTGGAAATCACGCTGCAGAACAAGCAGCCCCTGACGGTCACATGCACCGATCCTGTTCCACTTACCACGAATACTTCCATTGACGTAGGTATAAACATTCCTAAAGAACTGCCGGAATCCATGTTCCCGCTGGAATTCATCGTCGAGCCTGAGGCCCGGACACTGACACCGGACACAGGGAGAGATATCAATATGCCTGTCGTTTCCGGGCGTTCGATAGCCACGACAGAATCAGCATTTAAAGATACCCCGGCTTTCTACTTTCTCAGGACACTCACCTGGGATGAGTTTTTGAGCCTTGATGTGAACGACGACGGGCAGCGAACATTCCACTGCTATTTTAAGTCCAACAGAGACGTTAACGCCACGACCATCTGGGTCTATAATGAGTATTTCAACAAGGGCTGGAAATCCTACGAAAACAAGATACCGCTGACGCTTACTTGTACAGACCCTGTTTTTACTGTCGAAGGAACGCCCGTTACCCTGGCGGTAACCATTAATTCGGAATTGCCGGAATCCATGTTCCCGTTGGAATTCATCGTTGAGCCTGAGGCCATGACCATCAGTCCAGACGTCTCAAAGAATATGGATATGCCTGTCGTTTCTGGGCCTTCGATTGCTACGGACCAAGCTGAATTCAAAGATACAGACGCTTTTCACTTCATCAGGACACTGACCTGGAATGAATATGCGAACCTGCCCACAAACGGGAAAGTGCGTACTTTCTACTGTTACTTTAAGACTACTAAGGTCCAAAGTGCCACGACCATCTGGGTCTATAACGAACATTGTTACAAGGCGAGCGTTTCCTTCCAAAACGTTGAGCCTTATATCGTCCCTGACAATCACTTCTGGGTCGAAGCCGTTGATAATTGCACCGTCAAACTGAACTACGAAGGACTCCAATATAAGATTGATGACGGGATATGGACTTCTTACACCCAGAATTTACCCATACCTCTTACTGCGGGTCAGAAGGTCAGTTTCAAGGCCGGCAGTAAGACATCGAAAAAGACATGGAAAGTTACCGGTGCGTTCTCTGCCACAGGAGGTCGGTTCAAAGTGGGCGGGAACTTTGCCTCGCTCATGGTCGGTGACGATTATCCCACGCACGGCGAGACGGTAACTGGAGACACGTTTGTAGATTTCTTCAAAGCGCAAACGGGTCTTATCGATGCATACGACCTTGTGCTGCCGATGAAGTCTCTCAGTACCGATGAATATAAGTCGATGTTCGACAGTTGCACCGAATTGGTGCGTGGTCCTCAGTTCCTGCCGGCCACGAACTTGGGCAATACCTGCTACCGCAACATGTTCTACAACTGCACATCCCTGGAGTACGCGCCTGACCTCACAGCTACGAAGCTTGTCACCGGAGCCTACCAGCGAATGTTTTTTGGCTGCAGTAAGTTGAACCACATTAAGATGCTCGGAACAAACTGGATTGCCAACGTGTTTCAAAAGAGTGGTGAGAGCGGTTGGTGCGATGGCGTCGCGTCCAATGGAGTAATCATTCTGAACACTTCGATCCAGAATGCTGTTAACTGGTATTCTACCTGGGGCGCCATCTGCCCGGCCGGCTGGACCGTCACATACGAGTAGGGCGGAACTGTTCAAGTTGACAGAATAATTCGTATATTTGCCAAAATATACCTGTTTCTGCGCCTTATGAATACCGACAAGATCATCATGGAGGGACTGACGTACGACGATGTGCTGCTCATTCCTGCCCGTTCCGAAGTCCTTCCGCGCGAAGTGGACATCCAGACCCGCTTTACCCGCGAAATCCCGCTCCAGGTGCCGATCGTTTCGGCCGCCATGGATACCGTGACCGATGCCAACCTGGCCATCGCCATCGCCCGCGAGGGCGGTATCGGCGTGATCCACAAGAACATGCCGATCGAGATGCAGATGGAGCACGTGCGCAAGGTCAAACGCGCCGAGAACGGCATGATCTACGACCCGGTGACCATCGACGTCAATGCGACCGTGGGCGACGCCCTGCGGCTGATGGCGCAGAACCACATTGGCGGCATCCCGGTGGTCGACGCAGGCCGGCACCTGATCGGCATCGTCACCAACCGCGACCTCCGTTTTCAGGAGCAGCCCGAAACCCCGATCAAGAACGTGATGACCAGCGAGCACCTGATCACCGTCGGACCTTCTACCACGATCCCCGAAGCCACGGAAGTGCTGCGTAAGCACCGCATAGAGAAACTCCCCGTGGTCGATGCCGACGGACGCCTGGCCGGCCTGATCACCTATCGCGACATCATCAAGCTCAAGGACAACCCGAAGGCCAGCAAAGACAGCCTCGGCCGTCTCCGCGTCGCCGCCGCCGTAGGCATCAATTCCCACAGCCTCGAAGACGTGGAGTGCCTGATGAGTGCACAGGTCGATGCCGTCGTGCTCGACACGGCACACGGCCACAGCCTGGGCGTGCTCAAGACCATCAAGAAGATCCGCGCCGCCTTCCCCGACCTGCAGATCGTGGCCGGCAACATCGCCACCGCCGAAGCGGCCCTCGCCCTAAAAGAATGCGGCGTGGACGCCGTGAAAGTGGGCATCGGCCCCGGTTCCATCTGCACCACCCGCATCATCGCCGGTATCGGCGTGCCGCAGTTGACCGCCGTTATGAACACATCCGAAGCCCTCAAGGGCAGCGGCATCCCGGTGATTGCCGACGGCGGCATCCGCTACTCGGGCGATATCGTCAAGGCCCTGGCGGCCGGCGCCAGCACCATCATGGCCGGTTCGCTCTTCGCCGGCGTGGAGGAAGCCCCCGGCGAGGCCATCATCCTCAACGGCCGCAAGTTCAAGTCCTACCGCGGCATGGGTTCGCTCGAAGCCATGCAGAAAGGCTCGAAGGACCGCTACTTCCAGGACATGGAAGAAGACATCAAGAAACTCGTGCCCGAGGGCATCGTGGCCCAGGTGCCGTACAAGGGAACGCTCGCCGAGGTGATCTACCAGCTGGTGGGTGGCCTGCGCGCCGGCATGGGCTATTGCGGCGCGCCCGACCTGGCCGCGCTGCGCGAAGCCAAGTTCGTGAAAATCACAGCTGCCGGCATGGTGGAAAGCCATCCGCACGACGTGACGATCACGCGCGAAGCTCCGAACTACTCTACGCGCTAGGGTTTGGCGCGAGAGTTGCTCTACCTTTCACCCGTGAGAAAAAAAGCAATGATGAATAAGATAGTTTGGGCCGTGACGGTCCTGATCCTGAGCCTGGCGCCGGCAGCCGCCCAGAAATACGACGGCGTGATCGACAAGTCGGTGGCCCTGATCGGCAACGACATCGTGATGCTCTCGGACATCGAATCGGAAGCACAGATGATGCGTGCCCGCGGCCTGGTGGTCGACAAGACCGCCCGCTGCGAAATCCTCGAAAATTTCCTCGTTTCCAAACTTTTCCTGACCCAGGCCAAGTTCGACTCCCTGACGGTCAACGATGCGCAGGTGTCGGCCATGCTCGACCAGCGCATGAACGAAGTCATGACGACCCTGGGCGGCGAGCAGAAGATGGAGGAATATTTCGGCAAGCCCCTGTACAAGCTGCGCCAGGAGTGGCGGTCCGTGATGTCCGACCAGTCGCTCATCCAGGAGATGCAGCGCAACGTGGCCTCCAATACCCCGAAACTTACGCCTCGCGACATCAAGAAATATTGCGAGGAGACTCCGGTGGAAGACCTGCCGATGGTCAGCACCAAGTACCGGATCCGCCAGATCGGCCTGTATCCCGACCGAGAAGCGGCGGAACTGGCTGTGAAGGAGCGCCTCGTGGGCCTGCGCGAACGCGTCGTCAATGGCGAGAAGTTCTCGACTCTGGCCCGCCTCTATTCGCAGGATCCCGGCAGCATGAACAAGGGCGGTGAGCTGGGCATGGCCTCGCGTTCCGTGTTCTGGCCCGCCTTCTCCGACGCCGCCATGTCGCTCAAGGTGGGACAGGTGTCGCAGGTCGTCGAAACCCCCGACGGATTCCATATCATCCAGCTCATCGAGCGCGACGGCGACAAGTTCAACGCCCGTCACATCCTCATCAAGCCCCAGTACACCTCCGAGGACCGGGAGCGCGCCTTTCACAAACTCGACAGCATCCGCAACCTCGTGCTCGGCGACACGTTGTCATTCTTCGACGCCGCCCGCATGTTCTCCGAGGAGCGCCACAGCGCCACCAACGGCGGCCTGATGGCCGACGAGTACACCGGTTCTTCGTATTTCGAGAAAGACCAGCTCAAGCCCAACGACTACAACGTCCTGCGCAACATGAAGGAGGGCGACATCTCCGAGCCTTTCGAGTCGCTCGACAACGAAGGCCGTAACGGCAATACCATCTACAAGATTCTTTATCTGGAGAAAATCCTTCCGGCCCATACGGCCAACTACCAGGACGATTACAGCACCCTGATCGACGAGGTCAACAACAAGAATGCGATGAAAGCCATCGAGGACTTCATCATCGAGAAACAGAAGAGTACCTACATCGTCATCGATCCGATGTTCCAGGGCTGCGATTTTGAACGGAAAGGCTGGGTGAAATAACGCATGAAGGCGGGACGACGGATGCTGCTGGCGGTGCTGCTGCTCATTTTGGGCGGCAGCGCGCCGCTTTTCAGCCAGACCGCTTCGCAAGACAGCGTCTTCCGCCTGCTTGAGGCCGAACGGGCCGAGCAGTATGAGCAGTACGGCACCCAGTACCGCCTGGTGAAGGGGCATGCCCGTTTCCTCCACAACGACACTTATCTTCTGTGCGACTCCGCGTCGTGGAACGTGGACAGCCGCTACATCGAAGCCTTCGGCAACGTGCAGATCATCCAGGACAAGACCATGCTCAAGAGCGAGGAGATGATCTACTGGATCGATGAAAGCCGGGCCCTGTTCCGCGGCACGCTGGTGGAGCTTTTCGACAAGGATGGCAACACGCTGCGCACAGAACGCCTGTCCTACAACACCAAGGACAGCGTGGCCGTATTCGAGTACGGCGGGTCGATGAAAGACAAGGACGGCAACGTGATCGAGAGCCGCAAAGGCACCTACGACGGCAAGGAGGGGCTCTTCTCATTCGAGGACCAGGTGGAGCTCTACATGGACTCGATCGAGATCAAGACCAACCAGCTGCGCTATTTCAACGAGACGGAGCGTGCGCATTTCGGCCGCAATACCTACCTGTGGCGCGACGACGGTTTCCTCCGGGCCGACGCCGGCTGGTACGACCGCCCGACGCGGCTGGTCTATTTCACCAACCATGTCTTCATGTTCGACCCTTCCTACGATGCCTGGGCCGACGAAGTGTATTATCATCAGATGGACGGCGCCGTCGACCTGCTGCGCAACGCCCAGGTGCTGGACACGACCAACAAGAGCGTCTATCTGGGCGATCACATGCAATATCTGCCGGCCACGGACTCGCTTTCGCAGCGGGGCCTGCTGACGGGCGATCCGGCCATTATCTATTACGGTGAGAATGAGGACCATGTGGTCGATACGCTCTTTGCGCGGGCCGACTCGTTCTTCGTGTACACGGTGCCGCGTTGCGACATTCCCGACAAGGAGGTCAAGGAAGCGGCGCAGCGGCTCGATGACATGCTGTTCGATGCGTTGTCGAAGAAACGGGCTGAGGAAGGCGAGCAGCGGGAGCAGGAGCGCATCGCGAAGTTGCGTGCCGTGGGCAAGCTTCCGCCGGAATGGGTGGAGCAACAGCAGCAGGCGGAGAGGGATTCGCTGGCACGACTTGATTCGCTCGCGAAGCTGCCTAAGATTCCGGGTCAAGCCCGGAATGACGAGGACGATGGTCCTCAGCCGATTGTTGACAGCATCGGTGTGCGACCAATCGTTGACAGCGTTGGTGTACAGCCGATGGTCGATTCTATCGGCGTCATGCCTGACAGCACCGCTGTCATGGCGATGGAGGATACCGTGGTGCTGGATACGACGCCGATACGATACGTGCATGCCTGGCACAATGTGAAGATGTACCGCAGTGACGTCCAGGCCGCATGCGACTCCATGGTTTTCTGTGAACTCGACTCCATCGCCCGGCTCTTCGGGCGCCCCATCCTCTGGAACGAGGTCCGTAACCAGCTCACCGCCGAAGACATGCAGCTGCTCTTCCGCAACGGCAATTTCGACCGTGGCAGCATGATCACCGATGCCTGGATTATCTCCGAACAGGACAGCGTCCACTACAACCAGATCAAGAGCACGGAGATGCTGGGCTGGTTCCGCGACAACAAGATCTATCGCTTCGATGCGCTGGGCGGCGTGACGGCTATTTTCTATATGGTGGACGAAGACGTGGTCACGACCATCAACCTCAAGGAGGCCAAGTCTATGACCGCCGCGCTGAAAGACGGCACGGCACAGCGGCTGCTGTACATGGAGTCCATCAAGAGCGACGCCTATCCGGTGGGCGAGCTGGAAATGTCGAAGCAGCGGCTCAAAGGCTTCGAATGGCGTGCCGCCGAGCGTCCATCCCGGCGTGATTCCATCACGGACCGTCAGATGCGGGTGTCGGAGCGCTCGAAGTACGTGGATCTGAAAAAGCCGCTCTATCGGCAGACGAACAAGTTCTTCGACGGGTACATGTACGAGCTCTTCGAGCAGATCAATGCGCGCAAGCTGGCCGAGCTGCAGCGCCGTGAGCGCGAGCGCGACTCGCTGGCCCGCGCCGCAGCTTTGGACTCCATCGCCGCCCTGGAGATTCCGGGTCAAGCCCGGAATGACGAAATAGGTGCCCGGAATGACGAAATAGGTACCCGGAATGACGGAAAAATCGGGGTAGCCAGGCATGACGATGAGGAAGTTGTACAACCTGTGGTCGACAGCGTTGGTGTACGATCAATTGTCGATACCATCGGTGTCATGACGGACACTACTACTGTCATGCCCGACACGACCGTCATTCCGGGCTTGACCCGGAATCTCGACACCACCGTCGTTGAGGTCTCCAAGCCTATCGTCGAAAACAACCAGCAGCCTGTCATCGACCGCGAAAAGCCGGCCGAAACCGTCGATATCGCGTCGCCGGAAACCGTCGTGCGCAGCGAAAAGCTGACGCGCGCCGAGAAACGCGCCCTCCGCAAGGCCGAAAGGAAAGCCCGGCGGGAACTCCGCCGGGCTGCCCGCCTGGCACGCCGTCAGGCGCGCCAGGCACGTCGCAATAAAACATCTTAATCCTTGTAACCCGGATTCTGCTGGAGTTCGGGATAACCGATGCGTTCATCGCTGGAAATCGGCATCACGGCCTTCGTGTCGCCCGGTTTCAGCGTGTGCTGGTAGGCGGCACTGCCCCGGAAGTCGTGCGGGTCGGCCGCCATGTCGCTGGTGAACGAACCGCCGGTACGCATCACGTCGAAGAAGCGGTGGCCTTCACCGATGAACTCTTTCTGGCGCTCTGTCTGAATGAGTTCCAGCGAGGCCGTCACGTCGGTGGCCGTCGCATCGGCACGTTTGCGCACGATGTTGAGGTAGCGGCTGGCTTCCGACGCATTGCCGGTACCGAGAGCAGCCTCAGCCGCAATCAGATAGGCCTCGGTGATACGCATCACGCGGGGATTGTTGCGGCGGAAGGTATAGCCCTGGTCCTTGTTGCCGATGAATTTGCGCAGCCAGTATTCGCCGGTCTTCTTGGCGCCCGTGGTCGGGTCGTCGTA
>JAEEGK010006303.1_pt1 | contig 28584 bp, 26 predicted proteins | sample 8958771 | NCBI WGS metagenome assembly JAEEGK01 (sample SAMN16246547, study PRJNA631951) | gut metagenome | biome: gut microbiome; feature: rumen; material: SC-attached | host: Bos | place: Iran: Karaj | collected 2018-10 | reverse complement strand
ATGAAAGAAAAGACGCCTGTTGTAATGATTATTGATATAGACGGTTTTTATATTTCCTATAACGCAACCTTTGATATTTACGGGAACTCTGATCTGAATCCAACTTACAGAGAACCGAATGTCATCACCGATATCAATACCTGGTCTGAAAACTATGGAGGCTCAATCGTCCGTTACTACCTTACCGACTATATAGATGTAACCACTCCCGGTAACGTGGTATATTCCGGCAGAAGAGAAGATGTCGTAAACAAGATGTCTCTGGCCGGAGCGTTAAATTCAAGCATAGCCTTCCTTGCAGATGAGGCTAGGTTTGAAGAACACAAGAACCATTCGATTATACAGAAGTGTGAAGACACTATTAACTACTTCATCAATACGCAGCGCATCAACACCAATCAATATCTGACAGGCTATAATGTATCCCTCACCGAAACTAAAGGTGAAAGCTGGCAGAGAATGATACAGAATCCTACTGTTGTTGCTTTTATGCAGGGAAAACAGGACGCTGTAAATGGTAACTTCCTAAACGAGTATGCTTTTGCTGCGGGAGAGCTTACTTACTCAAAACTCTATTTCATCGAAGGAGATTACTACTACAGTTTAACCGGCAGTCAGATAATCGAAACAACAACTACGGTTACAACAGCCGGAGGAGAGACTTTTACCACTACCGTTTATACTCATAACGGTGTGCCGATTACCAAGTTTTATACTTCGATGGAAGAGTGTGCAGCACAAGGAGCCGTTCCCGCTCCCGGAGAGTATTAGACAAGACAGGCTAAATAATTGCCCCGTGGGCTCGTAGGAGCCCTCTTAGCTGTTTTTCCGATAATTTATCCGCCAATAATTAAATGCCCCTTCACGGGGCTTGTAGAGCCTCATAAGGGCGTTGTTCGATTTGTTATCTGTTAGTCTTATCCTCTTTTTCGGCTTTAAAAATATTTAAACCACAATACTTGCATTTCTACAAAAAACCATCTATACTAAAGATACTTCAATTATATCTTCAAAATGACTATCAAAGAGATTTCCTAGAGGGAAGTCTCTTTTTTTATGCTCATCTTGAGATTAAAAGAAGTACATGCTCCCTCCGGCATGATTAACACACCAATACTTCGGTGCTAAACAACTATTATTTGTAGCACCGGAGGGGGTGTTACGCATACATGCAAGGAGGAAAAAAGCATGAAAAAAACATTTGAAGAATTCACAAAGGCAGTAGTTGACGGACTTTTCGAGTCCAGACCCGAGGTAAGAGATTCAGTCGAAATCGAAACCAAGGAAGTTCTTAAGAACAACGGCGTCAAGTTGATTGGTCTCAACATTCGTGAGAAAGACAGCAATATCTCTCCTACTATTTATTTGAACGATTTCTATCGCGATTATGAAGAAGGCAAGGAGTTAGATGAAGTCATTGCCGTGATCGAAGACATGTGGGTAAAGGCCAAAATAGATATGCCTAAGTTCGATATTAGCTTTCTTTCAGACTACAGTAACGTTAAGGAACAAATCAGCGCAAAACTCATTAACGCCGAGAAAAATTCCGAACTACTTGCCCAATGCCCGCATACAGTAATTGGTGATCTTGCTGTGCTGTATATTATCATTTTGGACAAAAGCCAATTTGGAGCAGCATCAATAACTATCACCAACGACACTTTTACAAAATGGGATATTACAAAAGAGACTCTTATGGCTGATGCAATCAACAATTTTTCAGCAACATCACAGAGCATCTGCGACGTCATTACCGAATTGCTTGCGGCTAGAAACAACGCTTTCCCTTTAGGTTTTGAAGAACCTCTTGATGCACCCAATATTCCCATGATTGTGATCAGCAATACGGATAAGACATTTGGCGCCTTCGCGATGTTAAAGGAAAAAGAGCTTAAGAAGGTTGCGGAAAAAGAAAAGAGTAATCTCTTCATACTTCCCAGTTCCGTCCACGAACTTATAGCCGTTCCGGATGACAACGCCCTTGACCCTATCATTCTTAAAGGCATGGTAGAAGATGTTAACGCATCCGAAGTTTGCGAGCAGGACAAACTGTCTGACAACGTTTATTACTACGATGCAAAAGAAAATGCATTAAAGTACGCCGACACAAAAGAAACTATTTACAGTTTCTAACGCAGGAACAGAGGGGGAGGCTTTAAGCTTCCCTTTTTTGTTGCCTTTTTTCTTGATTTTTGGTATTATATGAGTACATCAATTACTATCATCAATGCTATCGTTATGATAAGCACGCTTTCAATAGGATAAACTCGACGGAGTTTGTCCTTTTTTTGTGCCCATTTTTAGGTAACAAGCACTTGATGATGGTAGACAAGCACATGCCCTTAAGGGTAACGGAGGACACTAACATGTTAGTATTAAAGAACACAACAAACCCCAAATTCGCAGAATTTGTGGGAAAAAGATTCGAAGAAGTACAATCGACTGACGGGTCGGGTTCGACCCACTTTGTCAGTCCAGACGGAGGCCCGGGCTTTAAAACCTGGGTGCAGGATCGAGAACGTTTCGGAGATAACTACGCAGTGAAAACTGCTCACAGTATCTACTCATTCTTGATCGTGTAAAAAAGAACACGAAAGGCACTCTGATTTATCAGGGTGCCTTTTGCTTTGCAAAGGAGGAAAAAATGAAAGCAACAGACCTTATGTATTTCGGGGATATGGACGGGTTTATTTGCAAGTGGGAAGACGCTACCAAGGAAGAACTGGAGCAAGACGGTTTCTGGTTATCAAGGAAACCGGACCAGACAGCAATAGACGCCATAAGAATCATCCACGAAAAAGCGCATTTCAAAATTCTTTCTGCAGCCATTTCCGAAAAGGCCAAGAAAGAGAAGCGCGAATGGTTAAAGCTATGGGCTCCGTTCATTAAGGATGACGAAATCATCTTTACAAAGAATGGTGTACCTAAAACAAACAGTTTCATCGTTAAAAGCCCTTATCACGTACTGATTGACGATTATAGCAATCAGCTAAATTCCTTTCACGGAATCTCAATCAAGTACATGAACGGAAAGAACGGAAACCATGGTACATTTACAGGCCCAAGAGTTTATTACACGGACACCGGCTACAAAGTAGCACAACAAATCATGGAGTATGCAGAAAAAGAATGCTCCAAAATCAAGCACACTGCCTAAAGGCAAAAGGAGGACATTATGTTACACGTATTATCTTTTTTATCAATGCTCACGGAGCACGTACCTGAAATCATCGTCACAACAATCGTTATTCTTTTTGTGAAGTACAAGATTGACAGCATAAAACGCTACTTAGGCGCTCCGCCCAAATTCGCTACACGACTCCTTAAGAAAGAAGCCAGAACAGCTTTAATCTCTATCTTTAAAAAAGAGTTATCGATTCGCTCTGAAATAATAGAGAAAGAGGCAGAAGTTAAGGCTTTCGACTTAAAAAAGGAAGTCAACAAAATTAAAGGGAAGTATAACAACAAAATCGAGCAGGCATTACTCGATGGAAGGCTTAAAGCTTTAAAGGCAAAGGAAGCCGGTAACACGGAAAAAGAAACCGAACTTTTGACCAAAGCACAGGAAAAAGCCGTAAACCTTAAAGCTAAGCAGAACGAGGAAATAAAAGCTCTTAAGCTAAGCAGAAAAGACCAGCTGGCCTTACTTGCAAGTACAAAGAAGCCTTCAGTCTTTAAGCCGTTTATATCCCTTATATACTTTTTTATCTCCCGCAATGATAAGGCTAAAATTGCCTGTCATAAATCATTCCCATGGCTTAGCGTTCTCCCGATAGAGGCTAAAATCATTAACAGGAAACACTACCTTGCGGAACTTGAAGCGGAAGAAGCAGTGGACTGGGACAAAACCGTTTCGGCCTACATGGAAGAAAGAATAAAGTTTTATTAATCCCAAAGAACAGTCGGCTAACAACCGGCTGTTTTTTTCATGAAATTTGATGTCTGACGCCACCTTTTGTATTATGCTATTAAGGAGAGATAATACAATGAAACTAAAGACATACGTGGTATTTTGGAATCAAGAAAACAATATGGGCTTTTCAATGCTTCCTTTTGGTAAAAGTTCCTTAAGAGTTAATGCATCTGACCAAAGTGATGCCTGCGAAAAAGCGCTTATCATCCTTTCGCAGATGATCCCTTGTCAGTATGAATACATGCGCTGCAACGGAAAAGTTGCTGAAGACGGAAGTTTTTATATAGAAATTGTTAACACTGAAGAAAACGATTTTATCGGAAAAATCTTTGATTTTAAGGCTTTGGAGACAACTTTATGAAATTGGGAAACGATTGGTTTACGGATAAATTACCGGATTTTTTAAAAGACAAGCTTGATGGCGAGGCAAATTCAGCAGTAAAAAGCATAACTGCCAAGTATGCCAACTTCCAATTAACCGGCGAACGTGCAGACCCTTTTTATGCTAGGAAATTCTTTCTTTTAACTTTCTTGAAAGATAATGAAATGCGAGAAGCCTTTATTCGCGCCTTCGGAATATACACCCAGTTAAACTTTGACCGGTTTCCTGCACTTCACAAAATAATATATGTCCCTGAAAACGAATCGTGCCTTCCCGGAATGGAAATAATCAGTCGCGGTCTTAATATCGTTTATAGCGATGCTTTGCTTCATACCCAGATGGCAGTAGACCTATTTACGGACTTTTATAAAACCCATTTCAAAAAAGAATACAATCAGGTTAAGCGATTCAGCACCATTACTTTTGATGACCTTCACGCATTAACAGAAGGATATGACTCAAAGATTGATGCCATGTGCCGAATTATCTGCATGGGAGAAATGCTGGACATAAAGATTGATGAATCAGTCGATAAACTATATCTGGTTTGTGAGGATTTAGAAAGCACTAACTTCCATCCTCTATCAAAAAAGCAGGCCATGACTTATCCTTCTCTATCAAATGATGTAGATGAGGTTCTATACAAAGAATGCAGTGAAAAAGCTGCTTCTTATGTCGAGTCAGCCCTTCTTAAAAAAATCAACAAATGGGTCCGCTTCTATAATGCATGCCTAAATTATGATAATTACCCCAGCATAGACGGAGAAGTATACGGTTCGGAATACACCGGCCTATTTGATGTTTTGACCGATGTTATCTATATACTTGAAAAGTTAAAATTGGAATATACCGAAGATGATTTGTGCCATTACATGGTATTAAGGCTCATCTCTGTCGATTACACCGACAGGCTGGATTATACATTTGACAGCCTCGATACAATCTTGGGTCTTATCCTCAAGAAAGAGCATTTCGACATAGTCGAAAAACTGCGCACATCTGCAAAGGAAGAACCAAAGAAAGAAGTGAATACCAAGGTGGCTACTCCTATACCCGCCGAAGCTCAAAATACAATAGTTCTTGAAGAGCAAATCAGAGCACTGCAGCTTAAGCTTCGTGAGAAAGAGCAGGATATAGAGAATCTTCATAGCCTGTACGCTGAAGAAAAGAAAGAAAATATCAAATTATCTTCTCTTGTCGAAAAGAGTAATAGTTCCAAGGCAGAGCTTGCAGCGCTTCGCTCATTCGTATACAACCTTACACAGGAAGATATCGAAGCTCCTTCCTTGGTTCCCGAAGAAGAAATGGTTAAAGTTATAAGCGAGAATAAGATTGCTATCGTTGGCGGACATGTAAACTGGGTAAACAAGATGAAGGAAGCGCTTCCAAGTATCAAGTATTTCTCCCCGGAGATAAAGACATCAGCTTCTCCTCAGGCTCTCAACGGTTTTAAACGTGTTTATTTCTTTACTGACACCATTGGCCATCCTCAGTATTACAAATTCTTTGATTTGGCGGAGTCCTCCGGTGCCAAAATAGGATACATTCATGGCGTAAATATAAAAAGAACAATGCAAACTATATATAATGATATTGCAAGGTAGCTAGTGTTCCTCGTATTATATAGTCATACCCCTTCTTTACCTTTTCTACAGGTTAGGGTATGCTGTTAAAGATGCTGTGGATTGGTCCGTTGTTCCTACCGCATAGACGGTTTTTTGGAGGCTCCAACCACAGTCTCTTTGTTTAATTGTTAATCAGTTAGATACCGCATGACGGTTTATGTAGAACGAGGTTACAGCGTGCAAAGAGCCCTGTGGATCTTATAACAGCAGCATCAAATACTTTTTAAGGAGGATCACATTTATGATCTATGTTGGTATCGATGTTGCCAAGGACAAGCACGACTGCTGTATCCTTGATGACGAAGGCCGGAAGATGTATCCCATATTCACCATCACGAACGACAAGGTCGGTTTCGATGAGCTGTTCTCCAGAATTGAAGAAGTGACTACCGACAAGGCAGAAATAAAAGTAGGCCTTGAAGCTACCGGTCACTATTCAAACAATCTTCTGGCAGCGCTCGTTGATAAAGGTTTCCCGACCGTTGTTATCAACCCGCTACATACTAATCTTTACAGAAAAGGTCTGAGCCTTAGAAAGACGAAAACGGATAAAGTCGATGCCTTTACGATTGCTATGATGTTGATGACCGATAGGACACTCAAGCCCTACTCAGATACATCATACCACAGCGAAGAGCTAAAAACACTAACTCGTTATCGTTTCGATAAGGTTCATGAACGTTCTAAACTGAAAACTTCTTTATCCAGATTGGTGAACATCCTCTTCCCAGAATTAGAAAAGCTCGTTCCGACTCTGCACATGAATTCCGTGTACGCTCTTTTGGAAGAACTGCCCGGCGCAACCTATATCGCAAGTTGCCATCTGACACATCTGAAGAAAATACTCGAGGATGCCTCCCAAGGCCGCTATAGTCGCGATAAAGCGATTGAGATCAGGAATACCGCCATTAATTCAATCGGTGCTCCTATGGCCGCCAAATCGATGGAATTGGTGCATACTATCCGCCTCATCAGAATGCTTTCTGATGAGATAGAAGAAATCGAGGAATCCATCAAATCTATCATAGATAAACTTGATTCTCCTATCATGACCATCCCTGGGATCAGCTATAGAATGGGAGCTATGATCCTTGCCGAGATTGGTGATTTCAACCGGTTTGATAATGCAGACAAGATTCTTGCATACGCAGGCCTATCGCCGTCCACATACCAATCCGGTCAGCTTGATTCATCCTATTCTCACATGGAAAAGCGAGGTTCCAAGTACCTTCGATATGCGCTTTTCAACGCCACCAAGTTTGTCTGCAAATGGGACGAATCCTTTGGCGTCTATCTGGGAAGAAAGATATCCGAAGGCAAGCACTATAACGTGGCGGTATCTCACGCCACAAAGAAGTTGCTCCGAACCATTTACAGGATGGAACTGACCGGCGAAGTATACTCGCCAAGATAACCCTCTGATAATCCTTTTCTGTTTGAGCACCCAATCGGATGCTCTGTTTATCATGCAATTTTCAAAGAACTGATTGCAGGGAATAAGTCCCTACCACTATGCAAATCGCATTTCTGCGTTTTGATCAAAAACATCTTTTTCTACTTGACTTTTAATAGTTAGTCTCCAAACATTTTTCTCCTTTTTCTATAGACAAAATGTTTAGCAAAGACTTGTTTCGCTCATTTATTGTAATTATTCACAGTTTTTTTCGTCCATCTTCGTGTACATTTTCAATAGACTAAAGTTATTATATTTGCTATTATTACAGTGTAAAGTCATTTGAATTTAAGAAGTAAATAATTATGGTGGGGAATGAAAATGATATGAATGATGATATATACTTTAATTTAGAAAAGGAACCGACCTTCGGTGAGCGAATTAAACAAATTCGACAAATAAGTTGTTTTACTCAAGATGAATTTGCTGAAGCTTTGTGCCTTTCCTCACGTACGCCGATTTCAGAATTGGAGAATTGCGAAACTGTTTCTCAAGTAAAAAGTCAAGAAATGCTTTTTAGACTGTTCTTTTTCTTGGATGATTGGACCTATCAGCTCTCTCCTACAGATAGGTACCGAGAAATGGTCAATGTAGTGCTCTCTGATATCCGTGAAGAAATAAACAGGGTCAAGGTTGAAAAAGACGCTGCACGATATCCTAGAAATCGAGTATATAGCAAAAGGAGAAAGCGGAAAAAAAGCCTTGCTAGTCAAATAATGGCATCTTCTCTTATGTAAAAAACGTAAAAAATCATTTTGTTTTTTCTCTACCCGAGAGTCGAAAAAATAATGTCGAGAGAGGAGAGGCAAAATGAAAGCAGAAAACAGCACCTACAATGTCCCTATTAATCTTGGTCGCAATATCGGTGAGCCTTTTGTTGCCGACTTTCTTATGGCCACTACTGGTAGACCTACCTATCCCATTTTTGTCACACACAATTACGATCCCCCGTTTATCTCAGTCAAGAAAAAACCTTTATGGGAAGGAATCTCTCTCGTAGAAGTCGAGATTCCTTCTAAAAGCATCAACTCAATTGCGGATATTATAACTATTGTTAAGGAGCATGAGTCCAGTTGTCCCACTTGCGCCATTATTTGCAAGGATGCTTTTGAACGAATCTTTAAAAACGGCGAAAATTTGGTCTTTTTCTCCTCCTGCCGCGACAACTTACTTACTTTTTATTCCCCTATTATCAAGAAAATTAATATTACAAATTCTACTATTGTAACTCTTGATAATGATAAAAGTATTGCTACCAAAGCAAATGAACTTTTGGCAGAAAACAATTTCAAGGTTTTTTCTGCGGTTGCTGACGTCACAGTAACAAAGGACTACATCAGCGATGAACACAATTTCTACTTTCCTCCGGAGTTTAATTCTGTCCTTAACAAGATGGATTTAAAAAGGAAGTGGTACCCTCATTTTAAAATTTCTCACGACCCTTCAGAATATGAGAGGATTGTTTTTTACAAACTCACAACCAGAAACTGCCCTCATTGTGTCGGGCTTAGCCTTAATCTCTACATTAGACATGGCTTCAATTATGAAACTGCTAACTCTGAACTCTCTTCCTTTAATGACATCAATGAAGTGCTTGAGGAATCAATACAGCTGATGCACAACACTGTCTTGCGCAACCCGTCAAAGGTCGACAAAGATGAAGTACTCTCTTGGGAAAGGGACGGAGAGGACTTCTTAAAAAAGCTGGTAGAAAAGCATGACACTGTAAAGCGTGGGCTGGACTTCAACGGCGAGTCTTATGAAAAACTCAGAAGATTCTTTAATGTCATTGGAGAGTATAAAGGTCATGGCGTAGACTATTACATACAGCAATTATCAGCAACAGATAAAGCAACTATCTGTTCGTAAAAGTTTATACTTTTCGGTTCAATTATTTACAAACACTGAAAAGTGGTTGACAAACCGAACGGAGTTGTATTACGATACATATACATCAATTATATACTTCAAAATGTATTTCAAAGGATTGTCCCTTAGGGGCAGTCCTTTTTTTGTTGCATTTTTTGGAGTTAGGGAGGACGCACAATGAAATTTGATTACTATTACGGAGATTCTGTAGAGCAGTTCAAGTTTATACAGATCCCCCAGGCTTTGATTAAAGGCAAGGAATTTGAGGACCTTCCGGCGATATCAAAGCTTATGTACGGTTTATTGAGAGACCGCTGCACTCTTTCAAGAAAGAATGGCTGGGTCGACGATGAAAACCGCGTTTATATCATCTACCAAATTGCTGATATAAAGGAAGACATGGGTCTTTCAGAAAAAATGGCGATTAAATACCTAAACGATCTTGAATCGTTCGGGCTGGTAGAGAAAAAAAGGCAGGGCCTTGGCCGTCCAAACCTTTTATATGTAAAAAACTTTTATATAAGCGAAGAACCGGTCGAAGATGATTCTGATAATGAGGAATCCTGCGGCAATTCAAGAACTTCCTTAAAGGGAAGTTACAGACCTTCCCAAAAGGGTAGTTCAAGAGCTTCCTACAAAGAAAGTTCAGAGGTTTCCGCAAAGGAAGCTTCAGACCTTCCCAAAATGACAGTTCAAGAACTTCCCGAAAATATGGGCTTGAATAATACTAATACGATTAATCCTTATAAAGACAAATCAATTGTTAGTAAGACCTCATCTAATCCAATCTTGGCTGACGATCTGATGCGAGTTAATGCATTTTACACGCAGCACATCAAAAATCAGATTGATTATGATGAGCTCTGTGAAGAATACAAAGAGTATAAAGACCTGGTCGACAATGTGGTAGAACTCATGGTTTCAGTACTCACCTCAAAAAACGAGTTTATGCTGATTGCAAAGGAGCAAAGACCGGTAGCCTTGGTTAAATCCAAGTTCTTAACCCTTAAGTCAAAGCACATTTCGTATGTCATAGACATGCTGATTAAGACCGGCTCCAAGATATCAAGTATACGCCAATACTTGTTAGCCATGCTTTATAACGCTCAGAGTACCTACGACGCTTTTCTTACTGCAGAAGTCTCTCACAACATGCGTAATGCGATTTAATAAAATTTTTATTGCTTTTTATACGTCAATGACGTATAACAGAATTAAAGATACACATAAGTGAGAAAAGCAATGGATTATTCAAAAATAAACAATATACGTGAATTAAGAGAAACCACAGGATTAAGCCAGAGTAAATTTGCAGAGCACTTTTCCATTCCGGTCAGATCGCTGCAGGAGTGGGAACAGGAGAGAAGAGAACCTCCGACATATTTACTCACGCTTATGATTAAGATTCTTGAATTGGAAGGAGACAAGCCTTCCGGGAAGGAGTAATCATGGGATTTGAATTAACAAAAGAAGATAAAGATAACATTAGAGCTCTTACACAGGAAATTCTTGGTAAGTCTTGCTCAATGACTTATAAAAGATTTTATACAGATAAGGGAAAAGTTCCTTACGAAAAGCGCTTCGTCGGTGTTGGCATAGATGCATTGCAGGGACGCCAGAAGAAAGAAAGATTCTTTTTCTTTTCAAACAACGAGGTTGGATACGCTCTCTATACGTTCTTTGCAAACATCTATAACGCAAAGCACATAGCAAAGAATTTATATATTCGTTTAGAAGGTGAAAAATTCACGGAGCAGTTTGATGCAAGAATCCCTCTCGGTACCGTAATGCTTCCAAACGGGTCCTATGTTGATACATCAGTCATGGAAATTGAGCTGAAGGTGAGAGATACGGATTTGCGAAATCCTAACTTCGGAATGCCATTCGATATTGTGTCATTAAGACTGGTTCCAGCATGTGAATAAATATAGGCTATAGATAAAAACTAAGAGAGTAGTCAAAATGACTACTCTCTTTTGATATACAACGAATATTGTACTCTCCTACATCGTCATCTTCATGAACGCTTCAGCGTTTAAAGATATCCTTTCCAAGATTTCATTAGCCTCAGCTTCAGGGATGTCCTCGTGAGTCTCCCTATCTTTAGAATCAAAAGGAATAAAGCTGGCTCCAATCACATATTCTTTTCGGATAAGTGAAGCTTCTCGGTCCAGGCCGAAAGCGATTCGTCGATTCTTTCCGTTGTGACTATAATCAGCTACGCCCACAGATTCAATCGGAAGCATTTCTACAAAAGCCTTTAATCCCGGAAGGGGAACGGCATTATACTTTTCCTGTGCCTCTTTATCACTTGAAAAAAGAAAGACCTTATTTCCGGATACCCCGTTTATCTCCGGAGAGCCAAGACTATTATCTTTTCCGAACGCATACATCAGAGTCCCATAATTCGGCTCCCCTTTCAAAATGGTATGTTCATATCTGTTTTTTTCAATTTTCTTCCATGCTAACATTTTGCTTACCTCCTAAAAGCAGTTTCTTTAATCCTACCGATTTCATCGAAAAATAATTCGATATCCTGATACCCTTCTTCATGATTGGCAGAAAATTCTTTCACATAATCCCATACGACCATAGGAACCGTTAAGCTAAACTCTCTATAAACAGTACCATCCTCTTCAATGTCATTAAGCAATCTGGCGCGTTCCATGGTTTCTTTGATGCCGGCAATTACTTCATCAAAGAAATCCTTGATAAACACTGCGTTTTTTTCAAGCATGCAGTAATCTTTAAATCTCTTAAGTTCCTCAATAAGCTGATCGCTGCATTTAACCCTAACCCTTGAATACCTCATAGTTAGCTCCTTTCGTTTTCTAATTTAATGATAGAAGAGTAAGGGTATAAAAAGCAAATTTGATGGTATAATTAAAGACAAGTAGTCATATAAACCAAAAATATCGACTTAATGACAGTAATATATGTTATATATAGTTTATGATTACAACAACAAAAATTGTTTTGTTTATTTATAGGAGCCGGAAAGCCTGAAAATAAAGGAAAAGTGAAGATTAAATCGATGAAAATGGTGTAAAAGACGCCCTGAGCGGTTGGTAAATCGTCATCAGTGGTGCTTGAATCGATATAAATGGTTTAATCGCCTTGGTATAATTCAACCAAAAATGTCGAAAAAAGGTTTTAATTCGATATTTTTGGTTTATTTTTTTTCTCTGTAATTGTTAAATAATCGATATTTATGGTTTGGTTATATACGGTGACAACCAAAGATATCGATTTATTATGGCATACTAAACCAAAAACAGCGATATAACGAGACGCTCACAGCGCCGACACTGGATAAATCCTTCTGATCAGAGGATGGCACCACCAAAAATATCGATTTTAGGAAAGAGGTAAACCAAAAATATCGATTTAACGTCACTTTTGCCATCATCAGGATGCCAAGAAATGGCGTAAATACAGGCTTTTTAGTGAGAGAACAATACACCACCAAAAATATCGATTTTAGAGAAAAGGGTAAACCAAAAATATCGATTTTAGAAATGATATAAACCAAATATATCGATTTAACACCCTTTTCTGTGCTTTTTCAGTTGCGCAAAATGGCGTAATTACGGGCTTTTTAAGGAGATGAGAGCACACCTCCAAAAATATCGATTCTAGAAAAGGGGTAAACCAAAAATATCGATTTAATTCTCATTATTCGATGCAGACGGTAGTAAGCTGCCATGACCGGAAGAGGATTTCTGGTAGAAGAATTGAAGGACCACCAAAAACATCGATATAAGAAAAAAATAAGCCAATTACATCGAATTTAGGGGCTGAAATCGATGAGATTGGTTTATTATTTTGAGCAAAACAACCAAAAACATCGATGTTAAAGTGTAAAATCGACGTGTTTGGTTGTATATTTCTTCCCAAACAACCATTTACATCGATTTTTCGTTTGTAAATCGACGAAAATGGTTTATAATGATTAAAAGAGGAATATCGGAGGCAAAATGGCTAATTTTGAAAATCAACTCTTAGATACACGGTCATATGTGAAATCCAATGAAATGATTTCGGCAAAGTATAGATCTACTTTGCTTGAAAATCAGGTCATGGCTATTGCTTTAACGAGAATTGAAGAAAACAACAAAGATGACAGTAATCAATTAGAAGCAAAACTTTATCCGGGGGAATTAAAGCGATTAGTCAGCGATGATGCTCATATATACAGAGATTTAAAGACATTAGCAAAATCGATAACCGGACATACCATGTTTTTAGAGGATGGAAAAGGAAACTTTAAAGCCTTTTCGATTATTCCCAACGCCGATTATCAAGATGGCGTGTTTACTATCAAATTTAACCGAGTTCTCAAGGAACATCTCCTTGGAATGGAAAGAAACTTTGCCACTCTCGAATTAAGCGTCATGACAAGTTTTACAAAGAATAGTGCATTCCGAATTTATGAATTGCTTAAAAAGGATTTGTTTAGAGCAAACCCTTCCGTTAACGGAGGCTGTGTAGACGTAGAGTACAATTTGTTTGAATTCCGCTTCTTGATTGGTATTGCAAATTCCGATAATATCCATGTTCAGAATCGGATAAAGACGATGAAAGAAATCGATTGGGAAGAGCTTTACCATGTGCTTGAGAAAAATGGCTCAAAATCAGACATCAAATTTAAAACAACAGATAAGCTCCAAAAAGACTGCTTAAAGCCTGCACAAGAGGAACTGGCGGAAAAGAGCGATCTTAGATTTGAGTATGAACTTGAAAGAATAGGTCGACCGTATAAAAAAATCATTTTCCATATTTATCCCAATACGCCCGGCAATAAGCAGGATATTGAAAGAAGACAAAAAGACCTGGAGAGCATGGGTGGTAATTTCAGACAGTATGAGATTCCTAGGGACTTAAATGCCGAAACACAAAGCTTATATGATGATTACATAGGTCACAACAAACTCACTAAAGAGGATTTGGATTACTTAGTTAAAACGGCAGAATTTCATATATCCGATGTGCGGGAAGCCATTAAATATGTAGATAAACAAGGTGTAGTACAAAATTATATGGGCTACATCGTAAAAGCTATTCAGGAAAGATACTTTGATGTACCTCAAACGTCTGTCTTCGAAGGCTCAGCTGAAAAAGCGGAACAATTAAAAAAGATAAGCGAAGAATATAATGACGAAGATAATAAAAAGGCTTTATTAAATAATCTCTGGGAGCAGTGGACGCAAAAAGATGTATTTAAGGATTTCCTAGAGGCATCCGGATTAAGTGAAGAAGTATTAAATAGCATACCTATCGAAAAGCGCTGCACGCTATTTACAGACTGGCGAAAAGCAAATAATAAACCCCTTGAATAAAGACCATGAAATTTGATTTTTAGAAGGACGTCTTCTTATAATTTCATTATAAGGAGACGTTTTTTGTATGGAAGAAATCACATGTAAGTACATAAGAACCATATATCAGTCACCGGTATATGGTCCTTCAATAGTTATATACGAAACAGAGGATGATTTGGTGACGGTTACGGGTAAGATGCTGCCTGCAATCAAAAACATTACTTACTTATTTCATGGTGCATGGGTTAACCATCCTAAGTATGGTAGACAGTTTCAAGCAGAGAGTTATGAAGAAAAAGCCGACCAGTCGGAAAGTGCAATCATAGAGTATTTATCATCGGGACTTATAAGCGGAATCGGAAAGACATTGGCAGCAAGAATCGTATCAAGATTCGGAACGGAGACGCTTTCGGTTATGGATCATGATATAGATAAGCTTCTTTCTATAAAAGGAATCAGTTCCGGAAAGCTTATTAAGATTAGAGAATCTTACCTTTTGCAGAGGGCTTCAAGAGAGATTGTTGTGAGACTTCAGAAGCACGGGATATCTCCACGGCTTGCACAGGAAGTCTATGCAAGATTCAAAGGCGAGTCTATGCAGATAATCGAAGAAAAGCCCTACATGCTTGCAGAAGTAAACGGAATCACCTTTGTAACAGCTGATGGTATTGCAAAGAAAACATATTCTTACTGTACAGACTATGAAAGATTCAAGGCCTGTGCCAAATATGTGTTAAGGAAAGCCGAAGATAATGCATCCGATATCCAGGCCATTATAGGAACGAGAACCTCCGGCTCAACCGGAATGGAAAAAGAGGATTTCGGCAGATGTATGCTGACGCTTCTTAAGGGAGATGGAGTAAACGAGAGATTCGTCTGCGAGAAGACGGTTCAGATGATTCGAGATAAGAAACTCGTAGCAAAATCTATTGATGGGCAGGGGATTATATTCTTATCCAGCATATATAAGATTGAACGGTCAATCGCCGAGGACATGCAGCGTTTATGCTATTCTTCGGTCAAGCCTTTGCTCAATCTGGATGAAAAGATTAACGAGGCGGAAAAGGCGCTTGGTTTTCGCTTGGGAAAGGCACAAAGAGACGCTGTTAAGATGGTGTTCACCTATGGACTCTCTGTTATTACCGGCCCTCCCGGATCGGGAAAGACAACAACATTCAAGGTGATAGCATATATTAATGAGCACTATGAAAACGGGTCCTTTATGTTTCTAACTCCCACGGGAAGAGCTGCGGCCAGAATTAGGGAACTTGGCTTTGACGCTTCTACAATCCATTCCGCGCTTCAGCTTAGTACCGAGAAGGAAGATGACATAGAAGAGGACGAAGTAGTGTTTGACTCTCATATGCTTATCGGAGTCGATGAATTTTCAATGGTCGACGCAAGACTTTGCCGTCATCTGTTAAGTGCAATAGGTAATGGATGCAGAGTAGTCTTATGCGGTGACGCAGACCAGCTTCCAAGCGTTGGCGCAGGGGCCGTGTTAAGAGATATTCTTTCCGTAACATCAATTCCGCAGACAGCGCTTGATGTTGTGTACAGAACTTCCGGAGCGGGCGACATCTATGTTAATTGCAACAAGATAAGACATGGGGATACTGATTTGCAGGAAGGGAACGGATTTACTTTCATCGATGCCGATGATATTTCCGAAACAGAACGTATTCTTATTGATGAATATCTTAACTGTATCAAGATGTACGGCATTGAAAATGTCATGCTCTTAAGTCCATATAAAGAGCACGAATGCGGGGTCAATGCATTAAACGCTAAGATTCAAAAGATATTAAACCCCGATAATGTGAATGATAAAATATTCAGGTTTCATAATGGAGAGAAGTACTACCGCATAGGAGATCCGATTCTTAACTTGGTAAATGACAAGAACCTTGATATCACAAATGGAGATATTGGATTCGTTGTGAATATCACGAAGAATTCCGATGGTGATGATGCCATTGTGGTTAAGTTCCAAACCGGCGAAGTATATTTTACTAAGGAGAACCTGAATACGATTACACTGGCTTATACGTGTACCGTACATAAATCTCAGGGCTCGGAATTCAAGGCCGTACTCATGCCGGCACATAAAAACTTTGCGTTCTTAAATAAGAGAAACCTTGTATATACAGGCATATCAAGAGGAAAAACAGAAGTCGTTGTCGTTGGCCAAAGAGAAGCCTTAAACAAGTCGATTCTTACAGAGGATAAATCAAGAAGAATTACGTCATTAGGTAGCCACTTAAAACTGATATTTGGGGAATTCGTAGACGCATCGTTTACGGCATAGGAGAAGAGGATGGTTACAGATCACAAGGGGATTGGTTATTCAACACTAAAAGAAATGGCAGCATCTTACGGAGTGAAGTATTCGACTTTCCATATGAGACGGAAGGCCGGCTTCACTCTGGAGGAGAGCCTGGAGGGAAAGGTTCAGGGCCCTGATGGAAAAAGATATAACTCCGATAAGGCTCTTTCTGAAGCCTACGGAGTTCGACCGGACAGATTTGCCAAAAGAAAGCAAAGAGGCTGGTCAACAAACGAGTGCATTAGCGGGAAATCTCGCAAGAAATAGCTTTGACACTCTTTATATGAGCATTTATACTTTACTTTAGTGAAACGAGGTACAAGATTATGGTGGCTACACTTGAAACGGTTGTTATAAATGACAATAATCCGAATCTCTTGGGCGTTATGGTATTAATTCTTGCAGTCGTTTATATTATCTTCGCGATAATTGAAATACACTGGAACAACAAGAAAAAGAAGCGCTTAACCAAGATAAGAAAAAAGCTTATTGAAAGGCATGAATTAATCGTGCAGGAAAATGAAAGGAGAAAACGCATTGCGGCAAATCAAGAAAACAGCGATAGTCGGACTCCTTTTTAGTGGACTTGTACTTTTATCTGCCTGCAAAAAAGACGTTCAGATATTTGAAAAGAAACCTATTACAGAAGCTGTGGAAGTTGATGCCTCAGAAATGGAACGTGACAAGTTCTACGTGAAAAATGGCACCAAGTTTTCCAAAGTTTATCTTCCCGGCGGAAATGCTAAAAACGAAGCCCGAAATCTTAATAAGGCAAGAGTCTTATATTTCCTTAATGATGAACCCATGGTTCCAACGCATTACAAAGGCGAGGTCATTACATACAAGTCGGCCACTACCGATTTATACAAGGAAGGACTCACTCTTGAGCGTTATAAAGACATCGGTTATTCAATCGGTGTATTTGGCGGGACTATTGGCGATGACGGATTCTTACATATATCCATTAAGGATAATGTAGTTCCGGGAAGTGATGCTTCGGCAGCATTTGCAAAATCTCAGATTGATGAAGTAAGAATTGTATCTATCGGAGGAATGGCAACTAAGGATATAGTCGACACTGACTGCGGAGTTCTCTTGGGACTTGAAAAAGATAAGAGTTACACAGTCGAGTTTTACTTAGGTACTTACTATTATCAGTACACCTTTGTGGCCGATACTCATTTTCTGCAGGCGTATGAATATTATTCCTATGGAAGTGCTGAAATCAAAGATACCAAGCTTAGTTACATGTCCTTTACTACGCCTACTGACCTTAAGTCCGGATATTACAATGTTAGCGGAACCGGAGTGTTCTTATATCATGCTTATGAAAAAGGAAACGTTCCTGAGGATGAAAACCTTAATGAAAGCTACTATCAGAACGAGCGAGATCAGATACTTCAGTTTACTAGGCAGTACAATTTGAGCGTTCCGATTGAAACCAAGGACATGTATGTAGAGGTAACTTATGGCGGCGTAAGCGACGATGAAGATGTTGGTTACAACATCGGAGGCTATCTTATCTCTCCCGAAGGTGATTTGTATGACATGACAATTTCGGCAGAGCAGAGCACTATGACAGCCAGTCTTACTACCGCTATGCCGGGCGACTGGACCATCTGTATCTTTCCAAGGTCACTTCAGATAAGCAAGTTGACTACAGATACAAATGAACCTACAGAAGAGGCTACTCAGATAGAAGAAGAATACGTAGTCGAAGAGGGTAAGGATTACGTTGCTGTATACGCAGATATAACCGGCGATGGTGATGTATACGGTGCCGTTGTTGCAGAAGACGGCAGAACCTATGTAATGGAGACTGTAACGGAGAAGACTTCCGATAAGCAGAAGCACAGATATCTTGTCTACAGATTCCCTCACATCAACGCCGGTAATTATAAGATTGTATTCTACTACTTCAAGTCAGAGAGCGATGTAACAAACATAAGTGTTAGGGAATATGATCCGACCACTAACGAATTAAAATAGAAAAAAGGTCAGGCATGCAATATTGCCTGAACTTTTTTCTGTAAGAAGGAGGAAAAGGGGCATGGGGGAGAATGCGCTTGCATGGATTGTTTTAATAGTTGATATAATCAGATTGCTTTTTTGTCTAGTTTTTTTCGTTTCTGGGATAGGATTCATATGTAATTATATTCAGCAAAAATGTAAAAAAACAGCAAAAGCAAAGGACTCGGCTAAAAAGAGTAAAAAGGAACTAATATTTCTTATATACGCTATAATTGTGTTGGTGCTTTTTGAAGCTACATACATTTATTTTGGAAGTAGGCTTATGAAACAAAAGCTTATTTTATTTACTATATTGTTTCCTTTTTGGGCGCCGATAGTTAAAGATATTTATAATGAATTTCCGGATGTAATTAAGCTTATCAAAGAAAGCGGAAATAAAGAAATGAGCTTTTTGGAAAAAAGGAGAATTCTAAGGATAGGATTTATGGCCTTTTTTGTTGATTGTTTGAATTACACGGAAAAGATAATAGTTAAAGTGGCTGAGATAAAGCAACATTTTATGCATGATCTTCTATTAACAATTGTTGTTGTTACAGCAATTTTAATATATTTATTTCTAATTATTATTTTATCTCCAATCGCCACTGATTATGTAATTAGTTTCATTAGGCTTATTTATAGAAAAAGTAAGGCAGAAAAATTAAAAGAAAAATACTGGAGATTTTTAGAAAAGAAAAAATTACAAAAAACTAAATTTCTGCTCATCTGGTTGTTGGATAAAAGTGAAAACTGTTTTTTTGTTTTCAAATTATTGATATATCTCTTTATTCCGTTAGGAGTAACAATAGACATTTTGATTTTTGCATTTTCTTTGGTGAAAGAAATAGTAAAAATGACTTTTAAACATTTGTTACTATTCGTGGGATATATAGCTATTACTTTTGTTAAGATGCTTAAAAAAATTGCTCATCTTTCTGAAAAGAGAATGATAGGAATCTTTCTTCGTATAGCACCGATAATATCATTATTAATTGTGGTTACTATAAATAGATATACACGCATTTTCCTTTATAATGAGGAAAGCACAGCAATACTTGAATTTGTTGCAAGCACAATTATTATCCCCATTGTTTTCGAATGGATATACTCTGCAAATAATAAAAGAAATGAAAGAATTACGGCGGATAACGCGGAGACTTCAAAAGAATAAGCCCTTTGGGCTTATTTTTTTTGACCATCAAATTTGCTATACGTTGTATTACAACGTACAATTATTATAAGAAGAGCAAAGGCTCAAAAATCTTGCTAATGGTTGTATTACAAGATATACTCAAAATGTGTAATTCTAGGCATTTGAGGAAGGGTACAGATGAAGATTAAAGATATAGTTTTTAAAAATCCGAGATTTTTGGCATTAGCGTCTGCTTGTGTCTTACTCGTAGCAGTAATATTCATTTTACTTAATTCAGCTACAACTAAGGCCAAGGCACAGACCGGCGGTAGAGAGGGGTATACTCTTGTCGAAGCTGTTCCCGGAGTGGCATTCGAAGTAAATGAGAATCTTGCTGATTATGCAACGGCAGTTCTTGAGATTAATCAAGATGTCGATTTCATTAAAAATGCTTCTTATTCGTATAAGAACGGAACTGACACCTACATGCTTTTCAACATGTCACAGTACATCGTTGTTGCGAAGAAGGGAACACACTTCAATCTAAAGAATAAAGATGTCACTGAATCTCTTGAAAAAAATTCTCTTAATGGTATCTGGTTCAGTAATCCAAGCAATGTGTCAAAAGGCGATAACAGATGCTCTGCAGACGTGGTTGCCCAGGTAGTAATAACCAATACGATATATAACGACTTTGTAGGAAAACTCGTTACTCTTACAGACGGAGAAGAAGAGTGGTCATTATTTGTCGGAAGCGTGAATGCCCAGGATGAAGCAATGACTGAAATGATTAAGTACGTTTCAAATACATTCCGTGCAGATGCTTCTGTTAATGGTGATTCGGCTGCGGTATATGAAGTCGATGAAGAAGAAGGGGCAAAGTTAAAAGAGGTAGAAACTGCTTCTATAACTATAAAGGTTTTGGATAATGAAGAAGAATCCGAAGCAAGTGTGGAAGAGGTTAAGGAAGAGCCTACTGTAGAGCGTATCGAGGAAAAGAAAGAAGAACCGATTATAGAACCCGTAAAGGAAGAGGAAGCCAAAGAGGAGCCTAAGGAGGATTCATCTGCAAAAGAAGAAACTCCAAAGGTTGAACCTGTGGTTGAGCCGGAGCCGGAACCCGAACCGGAGCCTGAACCGGAGCCCGAACCCGAACCTCAAAAAGAAGAAACCGCGATTCCGATTATAGAGCCGGCGAAAGAGATTGAAATAGTAAAAGACCATGTTCTTGTTACAGAGAGCAACCAAAAGAAGCCTCAGTACAAAGAGGATAAGGTTTATACATCTTCGATTTACTCGATGCTTGAAGTTGGCCAGACATGTTTCGTCACCGCTTCCGATCAGGTGATGGGCGGGTTCAAGGACGTATATATCAGACTTGATAAGGTCAATAATGAAGAAACAACCAAGAAGCTCATTGATGATTATATAAAGTCGGGACGTGCTTATTACGACAAGATGGAAGCTCCTCTTGGCACACATTGGGAGTCAGTATCATATTCAATCAAAGCGGATAATCCCGATAACTTCTACATCAATTCAAGATTTGTTGGATTGGACGGAGAAAAACTTAAATACAGAGGCATAAGCTATTCCATGAAGACCTATGATATTAACAATATATCAAAGGCTTCAGATGGATTCAGCACCGGCTATGTTGCATTTTACGCAGTACCGAACGGATGCTTTGATTATGCAATTGCCTTTGGCGAGAAGCTTGAAGATTCAAAATTTATCGCATATTACAGAATCGAGAATTAATGAATACAGAAAAGAAGAAAAAAATCTTATTCAGAATATTAGTAAGTGTTGCAGAACTGATAATCATAATGGTGGCGCTGCTTACATTTAAGGGAGAGGAATTTATAGGATTCAACCTAGACATCCGAATTCTTATATGTTTGATAGCACTTTACCTTATCTATCCTGTATACAAGTTTATTGTCAGAGTATGGGACGACGTATCAAAGGCAAGGGGGAAATAATGGGTATTGGCAGAGACGCAGCTATAAGGCGTTATAAGAACACCAGCGAGATTTCAGAAAGTGAAAGACGCTTGCTGGATGTATGGGAAAATCATAAAGAAAAAGCAAGGGTTACAACAGTAAGAATGTATCCGGAAACTATTGATGCTTTAAAGAAGCTTATGGATGATGCTGATTATAAAGCGGTACCGGATTATGTAGTATTAGATAACATTATCAAGGCGGGAATCAGCGTCGTTGGTAAAGAGGGGAAATGAGAATGAAGAAGACGGAAAACTTAAAAACTTTGATAGCGGGATTACTTGTCTTTGTTGTGGTATTATGCCTCGGAACAGCAAATAAAAAAGTTATGGCATGGGACACGTATGAGGATCAGAAGTTGTTTGAAGAACTTATAGCCCAAGGCTATTCAAGGCAGGTAGCAACCGATGAAATATGGGAGCGTAAGGGGCAACCGGACGTATATGGAACGGGTGGCATAGACGGTATTTCTACATACGGCACCTGGGGATCGGGTTCTGGCTCATCAAGTTCTTCGTCAGGTACAGTTACTGCTCATACTCATTCGTGGGGAGAGGGTGTAGTTACGAAAGAACCCACATGTACGGAAGAGGGAACTGTTAAGTTTACCTGTTCATGCGGACAGACAAAGACAGATAAGCTTCCCAAAGCAGACCACAAGTATGAATCGGTGGAGACACCGGCTACATGTACCGAATATCGAAAAATAGTGTATACATGTTCTGAATGTGGAGACACTTTTACAATTGATTATCCTGATGAAGGATATGCGGACCATATCTATATTCCTTCAGAAGACAGTGTAGAAGCTACCTGCGAAGAAAAAGGAATGATGATTTATGTATGTAACGTTTGTGGAGACACTTATACAGAAGAAGTTGAAGCAAAGGGACATCAGTTTACCAAGTATACAGTGGAAGTTGAACCCGGATGTTTAACCCCCGGAAAGAAAAGCATATTCTGCGATGAGTGTGGCGCGTTGCAAGAAGGCTCGACAGTCGAAATTCCTGCCACAGGGCACATTGAAAAAGTTCCACACGATATAATTGCTGCTACGTTTTGGAAAGATGGGCTTGAAACCGTCTATTGCGAAAAATGTGGAGAGAAGATGTCTGAAACAGTAATTCCAGCAACCGGAGGACTTTTTAGATATATCATCCCCTCAGCAGGTGGAATCCTTTTAGTGCTAGCAGTAGTTCTTATTATCATTTTAAAGAAGAAGAAATAAAGTGAAAAAAAAGAAGTTATTAATTCCAATACTTTTAATTTCATTAATCATAAATCTGCTCGTTCCCTGTCAGCCGGTATATGCCGTTGAGAGAATTGACAAGAATTATTCGGAACTTGAGTCAAAGTGGTATATAGATGGCAGCTATATTTGCTACGAAAATTATGCCAAGCAAAGAGGCTCTCTTTTGGCATATGCGGCTATCGGATGTACCATAAGCCGTTGTAAACCTAATCAAAAGGCTCTTTACAATGGTGCGGCTACAGAATGGATTTCCATGGAACAGGATACAGAGTATGTGGAAAACGTAAGCTACGATATAATAACAGCTGATAATATCGTTGCATTAAAAAATGTCCGCAGGTATTCAATACAGAGTATATATGAAAAAATAGTCGCTAAGGGCTACGCAGACTGGGCGGCTGAATTTAAACGATTCTATATCGATAAAGTCGATACAGATAATGTGGTTTTTCTTCGAATTGACCACATATGTCAAACCCGTCTTTATATGTCGATGGCTCATGATTCGCCGTATGAATCGAGCGGAGACTATCTTTTTGGAAGCGATATTGTATTAGATACTTTATACATGAACAACCCTCCCAACGATGGCAAAAACCCGCATGATTTGATTTATAATGCGGTGAATCCGAGGACAGGAAGCCATTTCACATGGAGTTCTGTAGCAAGAAGAGATATAGAAAAGTACTTTAATATTTATGTTCCGGCGGGTGGCGAAGGCCCTTCACCCGGAGTTCCTGACACACCGCATTCAAAACTTGAAACGAAAAACTATAGCTCGGTTTATAACATTTCAAAAGCGATTCCTTCGGGGGAATCCCTGACGAATGCAGTATCTGCTTCAAGTTATGACGGAGCTGTGGGAACACAGACATACACTTCACCGTCCGTAACATATTCCGCGACCTATACATATACGTATAAGACTCAGCATAAGGTATATCAGGTTACGGGAAAGAAATATATACGAACCGAGTACCAACATGCGGGTCCCGGAAACGATTACTATTATGACTACCGAACCGGAGAGTATAAGTATGATAGAGGTCGTGGCACATATAAGAAAGTAGATATTTACGAAGATGTATACGGCTGGGTATGGGACGGAACATATGATACAAATACGGCAGGTACCCACACATTTACTTATACGGCTCATGTTCAGTATAAGGGCGTAACCAGTGCGGATATCAGGCTTATTGACTCTATAACTGTAATTAATAACTGCTTCGCCGGTGGCTCTGTAACATATGGAGCGACTGAACTAAGCAATAGAAATGTAAGCGTATCCATGACTCTATACTCACAGTCTGCAGCTGCGGCCGGAAGAGCATACGATACAGTTACCAATGGAAGAAACTTAAGCGGTTATAATTTTGCTCCCAACGGAAACCACTATGGGCTTCCTGCGGCAACACTTATCACAAATCAGACTATTGATGTTGGCTCGGCACTTACAGCGGAACAGCTGAATTCAAGGATTGCTACAGATGGTGAAGCAATCAGAAATGCCATAGCAAATAATTCATGGTCAAGAAATGATGGCGTTTCGATTAATGATAACGGAACGACAACGACATTTTTGAATAATACGACTTGTACCGGCGCGATTATATCAGACGGACATAATACATGGACTATTGGTAATATCGCAGCTACAAAGTATCCCGGAACAAGCGTTGAGGCTCATGTAAACGGTCTTAATGCCACCCGCTCCACCGGAGCAAAGGTAGTAAATATCCCTGAAACTACCCCTAATGGCGATTATCCTACGGGTATAAGGGGAACATGGACAAGCGTATTTGGATTAGGCTCTCAGACGCAGTCAGGAGGCGCCATTATCGGTGCAGAGTCAATCTATAAGCATGTAATGGCAGGCGGTATTTTATCGGCTCATACGGGTAACTATGGAGGTCCTGAAGCCGACGGTTATCCTGTAAGAGTTCATACGCCGGTTATTGCTCCTATTGAAATCGTCTTTAACGATGAATCACCGGCAGTAGAAGATACACAGTTGGTACCTGAGAAGCTTAATACTTCTGCTACATACGAGCTGCTTCTTGATAGAAGATATTATTTAAAGTTTGATAACGAACAGTGGTATTCACAGATATACGGAGTACCTGAAGGATACGGCTCTACAATGGATGATCACGTACTTAAAAAGACCGTGAGATTCCCGTTTGGTGTCGTATATGAAGGAAAGTACTATCCGAGGACCGGTACAGGCTACACGGCATGGATAGAGGTTAAAGCGCCTGCCAGCACAGCCGTTTATTGGGAAGACGGGGCTGATAAGAACAATTATGAATCAGCAAACCATTGGCAGATGATGCCGTTCTACGTTCCTTCCTTCTCAGATGAGGTCGGAGTAACCGGCTCAGATGTATATGTGGAAGTTGCGGTTTACGCAAAGAACTTTGCGGGAACACCTTTCGCAGATGACGATGAGACAGCAGTTGATATTGAGACTCGAAATGCGCTTACAAGCGAATATGTGGCAACCACAAGAAGACAGTTGCAGGTTTCAGGATGGATATATGATTTCTCGATAGTAGGAACAACCAACCAGGCCATTTACACCGGCAACAATCTTACTAGCACGAATGTGTATGAGAAGATGGGTGCGCTTTCGTTCGCTAACATCAAGAGCGAGTTAAAGACAGGAACGCTTAATCGTCTTGGAACAAGCAATATAAGATACTTAAAGGATGGTACGATTAACTCAGGCCTTAATGTTCTTCAGACGCTTCCGTTAAGAACAGGACAGAGCTTTGTATTCAATAACCTCGGTAACGTATGGAGAGGACAGGAGTTTGCCTTTACAGTTAAGACGATATCGAACCTTAATGGAAAGGACGATTTCATACGAATAACTCCGCACCTTAGGTACGTTAAATCAGACGGAACCGTACTTGATTCAAGAACCGGCGACTTTAAACTTTACACAGTCAGCGAAAGCAAGGGAGGAATGGATATCGAGGAGTTTAACCCCGGTGACACGTCCCTTGGCAATGGAAAAGAAACATATCTTGCAGACACAATCTTTGATGAAAGTTATTATACACTTTCGGATATGAACGGTAACCAGCAGCTCGGTAACTGGGCCGAAAACTCAGCTAAAAAAGAGAACATAAACAACAATGCTCTCGGTTACATGACAACGATTACTGCAAGGGAATTTGTGAATCGTAAGACCACTACGTACACGACCAATACGATTTATATTCCTAATTCGTTAAGGCTTATGTCGGGTGAATACGAACAGCTTGAAATGAATGACGGACGTATTTACGACAGAGTTACGGGCACTCCCGGCCTTATCACGTACTGGAACACCATTAATAACTATAATGCTGCGCTTGAAGATGAGTTCAGATATTCCATGCAGCATTGGAGTTCGGTATACAGCATCCCGGCGAATACGTATATCGTAGATACGAGAAGCTTGGGAAAAGCAGGATTCAGCATAAGAAACTATATTGATTCGCAGACGTCGTTCTCGTGGGAAACATCACCGATAGTTGATGATGGTAAGGGCGTTATTATAGTAGGCTTTGATATCGTGGCATATAAGAACGGCGCACCGTACTTAACGTATGTCGGAGCGAATAATATGTGGCTAAGAGAAGGCTCTACGCCGAATCCAGATCCTGACCCGCTGATTCCTTATGAACCCGATGATGTAGTATTGATTGATATGTCAAAGTCCATCACCGATTATATGGAACCGGCAATACAGAATATTAACTAAGATTAAAGGGCACTACTTAAAGGTAGCGCCCTTTTAAAATTCGTTTATTTGCTAAGTTCACATGATAATGTACCGGTGCCATCGGAAATTATGAATGTAGGTGGTATTTCAGATTCTATAACTTCGTCCGGTAGCTCAAAATAGAAATTACCGGTTGTGGAAACAAGAGGATTAAGGGTCTCGCTGAAGAGGTTATCTTCAGAAAAGGCCAGATTGGAACACGTATATTCAAGTCCATTCCACAATACCTTTGCAGAAGCATTTCCGTCGTAAGTAAAGAATGGAGCAAAGGTTGAAGCTTCGCTTCCTACGTTCTTTACGGTAACGCTGACGATGCAGTATTTACTGTTTTCATTAGCCTGGTATTCATGTAATAAACCAACTGAAACGTTCTGAGAATATGAAAAATCATTAACCTTGATTTCCCAAGTGCCGACTGTACTTGAAACGGATTTGAACGATGAAGTATTAATACTCGTAGCAGCAGGTGAAGCGTCCTTGGAATTATTCGGAGTATTCGGTAGGTTAATGACATAAATCATCAATAAGAATAAAAGAATACATAAAATGGCAATTCCAAAAGAGTCCTTTTTCTTGGTTTTATCTTGGATATCCCCATTTGCTTGAGGAATTAATTCAGCCCGACTGGAAAGACCTATTTTAAATGCAATATAAGGGCTGGGATTCGATTCATTAACATTTATTGAAAAAATGGAGGCGGGGTTAAGAGGAGAAGTTTTTATTTCTACAGAGTGAGAGCCGGTGGAAACAGTAACGGAACAGCGCTCTTTTTCTTTTAGTTCTCCTATGGGAGTTCCGTCAATAAAGATTTTTGCTGAAGCAAGCTTCGCTATCGACGATTTTTCTCGATAAAAAACTATAACCCTATTGTTTGAGCTACCTTCTCGAAAGGGAGCTCCACAGTGGGGGCAAAAAGAAACATTATCAGTAATCTCTTTTCCACAACTCTTGCAAAACATACGAATTCCTCCATTTATATAGGTTATAAATATAGTGTACGCGAAACAACAAATTAGTCAAACATATATATCCGTTCAATAGTGCTTAGGATAGCCAATATAGGCATGCATTGTGGAGCTGTCCTTACAAAGGGACAGAGCATATGGATAATGGATATTAGCAAGTATCGGGTATCGGGTATCAAGCTTAGAGGAGGGGCATATGAAACGTTTTTTATATTGGATAAACCGGAAGAAGAGAATTAGGGAGAAAAGATGCGGAATGTGTTGTCTGACATGCAAGTTTTATAAAGAATGCGCAGGTGAAGAGTAGTCTGCTTTTGGTAGAAATATGCGTACAAATTCATTGATGTTAACAACCAAAAATAATAAAATGTAATTAGTGTTTTGCATTTTACTTGGCAAGTAGATGCAATGATTTTTTAGGAGCAGAATTTTATGGCATACTCGGGATATACTGAATCACGAAAACGAGCTAATAAAAAATATTTGGACAAGCAGGCGGAGATAAGAATACGCATGCTTCCTGAAGAAAAGAAGGAAATTGAAAGAATGGCGCTT
>JAEEGK010006300.1_pt1 | contig 28589 bp, 20 predicted proteins | sample 8958771 | NCBI WGS metagenome assembly JAEEGK01 (sample SAMN16246547, study PRJNA631951) | gut metagenome | biome: gut microbiome; feature: rumen; material: SC-attached | host: Bos | place: Iran: Karaj | collected 2018-10 | reverse complement strand
TTGTAACGCTCGTTTCGGGACCTGTGGCTTTGAAAAAGCCCGCGTACGTGAACACGGTCGACGTCGTGACGGCGGAGGATATGTTCGACGCGGTGATGCAGTACGCTCCGGACGCCGATATCATCATCAAGGCGGCGGCGGTTGCGGACTACCGCCCGGCGACCGTTGCCGACAACAAGCTCAAAAAGAGCGACGATGCGCTTTCGATCCCGCTGGAACGCACAAAGGACATCCTCGGCACGCTCGGAAAAGAGAAGCGCGAAGGGCAGTTCTTATGCGGCTTTTCGATGGAAACCGAGAACATGCTCGAAAACAGCCGAAAAAAGCTTGAAAAGAAGAATCTCGACATGATCGCGGCAAACAACGTCAAGGAGCCCGGCGCGGGCTTTGCGGTGGAAACGAACGTGCTGACGCTGATCACAAAGGACGGCGAAACCGCGCTGCCGCTGATGCGCAAGGACGCCGCCGCTGACGCGCTTCTGGACGCGATCATCAAACGGATATAATTCATTTCGTTTCAATCGACCTCTCAAAGCGAGAGGTCTTTTTGTTTGAAAACGCATAAGACCGCGTTTTTTTCACATACTGTCGGAAACAACCGCTTCGGAGGTTTTTCCATGCATCTGACCCGCAAACAAACGATCCTGATCGCCGTCCTCTCCGGCGTTGCCGTACTGCTTCTGATCGGATTTCTGATCTTTTGGACGTATTGCCGAAAGAGCGACCCGATCCCGGCGGAGCCTTCGCTGCCGCCCGCGACCGCGACGCCTTCGCCCGAGGACACGCCCTCTCCCTCTCCGACGCCGACCGAGACTCCGACGCCGACGCCGTACTATCTGCCGCTCGTGCCGGAAGGCGCGGCGGCAACGCCCTCCCCGCTGCCCGCAACGCCCGCAGCGTCTCCCTCCCGAACGCCTGCAGGCGCGCCGGAAGCGGCGGGCGTCCCCCCGCGGGAGGGGGAATACAACGACAAGATCAAGGAATTCATGGCGATCGGTACGCACAACGGCGAGGCGATCGCCGTTTTGCTTGTCCGGGTCAAGCCGCCGGAAACCACGGTCGTCGCGATCCCGTGCGAAACGGTCGCGACCGTCTATACGCTCGGACAGAACGCCGCGGTCGAGCGCGTCGAAACCGCGCCGATCTCGCAGGCGACCGCGCGCGCCGGAAGCGTGCGCGAGGGCTGCTGGAACCTCATCTGGGCGGTCAAGAATCTCACCGGCTACCGTGCGCCGGCGTATCTGTGCGTCGATTTTTCCTGCATGGAGGCGTTTTTTTCGTTCGCGCCGGGACTGTCCGCCGACGGAAGCGAGATCGACCTCGACGCGTTTCTCAAAATGCTGGACGAACCGGACGAAACGCGCGCCGCTTCGATGGCGGCGTTCGGCGTCGGCGTGGTGCAGTATCTCGGCAAAGTGTCGCTCTGGGACCTGCCCGCGTTCCGAAGCGCGACGCGCGGCGCGTTTACCTCAAGCTTATCCGTGTTCGAGCTTCTGAAGCTGATGGGCGATCTCAAAAAGGTCGAATCGTTTTCGGTCTCCGTGCTGCCGACAGAATGGAAAGACGGCGTCCGTGTACTTTCCGACGCCGCCAAACTGCCGTTTTGATTGTATCAACTACCCCTCAGTCACCTTCGGTGCCGGCTCCCCTCACAAGGGGAGCTCAACGCTGCCTGCAAACCGACCCTCCCTTGTCACGGGGCGCGGAGATGAGCGCCCGCAGAGCGGGATGAAGCGAATCGGAAGCGCGGGTCGAACAGGAAGCAGAAGGAGTGCATACGACGCGCTGCGACCATGTGAGACCATCGGTGTCGGCATCAGCTGACAGGAGGGTAGTAGTCCCCTATACTGCTCAAAAAACACTATTTCTTCTCGATCCCGATCCCGATCACGCCGTATTGCCGTTGCCGTTCCGGAGAATAGTAGGCAAGCATGTCGTCCGGGCTTGCCGTTTTAAGCTCCGCTTCCGTATACCCGCATTGTGTGAGCGGCAAAGCGCGGTACAGCTCCGAAAAGGTCGGGAAAACAGACAGGTCCGTAACAGTTACGCGCATACGCTCGCCGGTCTCCGTTTCGGTAAACGCGATCGTGTCGCCGACGGCGATCTTCCGCCGCTTTTCGTCGTACAGCCGCAGCTCGATCGTCTTTTGTCCGCTCTTGATCATCCGGAACGGCTCCGGATTCAGCCGCATTTCGTGTTCCATTGATTTGTGCCGCCTTCTCACGCCAGACCGGGCTTAACGGGAATGCCCTTTTTGCGGCAGTCGGCAAAGTACAGCTCCTCGGTCGCGAGCGCCATCTTGGTGACGGCAAAGTCGCAGTCGTGCGGGTAGATGTACCAGGTGTCCTCGAGCGTGTTCAGATCGACGCAGTCGCCGAACTTGCCGAGGTATTCGTATTCGATGTGGCACGAATACAGCGACGGCACGCTCTTTTCCATCGAGAACGGATCGCCGTCCGGATCGACGCCCTGTACATGAAACCCGTCCATATCGTGGCGCATCACACCCTCGCCGAGCAGGATGAACTTCTTCGCGTTCGGCAGCGACCGCACCGTGACCGGCATATCTCCGGTATCGTACGTCCCCGCTTCGACCTCCGCACGGACGTTTTCACGCTCCCATTCGTACCAGTCCGGGATGTGGGAAAACTCCGTTTCGCCGGTCTCGGCAGAAAGAGATCCGTCCTCGTTGTAGAACCAGCGCTTGCCGCAGGCTTTGCAGAAGAGGTGCGTCCCCTCGCTCGCCATCCGGAATTCCGTTTTGCACGCGGGGCATTGATAAAGGACCTTTTCGAGACCCTCCGCGCGCTTTTCGTACGTCACGCGGATCCCCCTCTCCTTCTGCCATGCGTAATCGTCGTACTGAAACGCCCGCACAAGCTTCCCGTTGATCTCGTCCGGCGTCCCTTTTTTCAGCTCCTCCGCCGTAAACTGCAGCGTCATCTCCGCTTCGGTGGGCTTGACGTTCCGTTCGTGCAGGTTCCAGAACGGCGAATTGATGTGGTGTCCGTGGCAGATGAACGTGACGACCGGAACGCCCAAAAGCTTACAGAGCTTGCCGAGCGACGCGGGCAGCACCGCGGTCGTGCCGCAGAGCGAATACCGCGCCTCGGGATAGATCACGTTGATGTCGCCGTTTTGTACGACACGCCGGAGCTGCCGGATCAGCGTGATGTCGTTGGTGAACTTGCGCTTGCAGATGCAGCCGACCTTCCGGAGAAGCCACTCGCGCCCGATGAACCCGTCGATCGCCACGACGTAGTTTGCGCGAGCCGGCCAGATCGCCTTCGTCGCGACCTTGAAGTCCAGAAACGCGTTGTGGTTGCAAAGCAGAAGATACGGCGGTTTCAGTCCCTCCACGCCGATCTTTTTGATGATCGCGCCGTGCTTTTTGACGTCCGGCGCGCTTAAAAGGTACGTCAGAGGTCTCAAGTACCACGCCGTGCGGTACGGCGGTTTTTTCATGTCGAAGCGTTTCAGCTTGCTCTGATCCATCGGCGTTTCCCCCTCCTGCTTACAGCATCGTGCGGCGCTGCTCTTCGCGCGAAAGCGGCGAAAGATCCGCCGGCGCGATATCGAACACGGTGCGGCAGCCGGTCTCGCCGCGCGCCGCCATCCTTCCGATCGCCCGCGCAAACGCCACAAGCACGCCCGCGGTGAACTCCGGATTGGAATCGAGCTTCAAAGAATACTCGATCCGGTGCGTGTGTTCGTCATGAAGCCCCGTTTTTCCGGTGCGGATCACGAATCCGCCGTGCGGCAGGGCGGCGTGCTTTTCCCGCATTTCTTCCGCGGAAATAAAGGTCACCGTTGTGTCGTAATCGGCAAAATAGTTCGGCATCGTTTTGATCGCCTGCTCGATCGACGTCTTGTCGGCGTCCGGCGCGGCGACGACATAGCATTCGCGCAGATGCTTCTCCCGCGCGCTAAGCTTCGGCGCTTTTCCGGCGCGCACGGCTTCGAGCGCCGTCTCGATCGGCACCGTGTACTGCCTGGCGTCCAAAACGCCCGGAATGCGCCGGATCGCGTCGGAATGCCCCTGGCTCACGCCGCGTCCCCAGAACGTGTAATCGGTCCCGTCCGGCAGGATCGCGTTCGCGTACAGCCGGTTCAGCGAGAACATGCCGGGATCCCAGCCGCAGGAGATCAGCGCAAGCTTTCCGCTCGCCTTTGCCGACGCGTCGACCGCGTCGAAATGCGCGGGGATGTTCGCGTGCGTGTCGAAGCTGTCGATCACGTTGAAGTCCTTCGCGAGCATCGGCGTAAGCGCCGGCAGATCGGTCGCGCTGCCGCCGCAGAGGACGACCGCGTCGATCTCGTCCTTAAAGCGCAGGATATCCTTTGCGGCGTATACCTTCGCGCCGGTTTCCGAACGGACCGCGCTCGGATCGCGCCGCGTATAGACGCCGAAAAGCTCCATGTCCGGGTTCTTTAAGATCGCGGCTTCCACGCCGCGTCCGAGGTTTCCGTATCCGTAAATGGCAAGTTTCATAGGGTGCTCCTTTTTCTGGTTTCACAAAATTATTATATATTATTGCGAGGATTTGTCAACCGGACCCGCGGGTTATTTCAACAGCCGCAGTCCCTTCGGGTAATGGTTCTTCAGCATGCCGTCCGAAGCCTTATAAAGCCCCAGCGCGTGTCCCCTGTACATTGCCGCGCCGTAACCCTTTTCGGCGTCCTTCGGAAGCGTTTCGCCGCGAAGATACCGCATCGCCTCGTCGAAGGAAAGCTCGCATCTGCGGAAAAACGGCGTCTCACCGCCCGCAAGAGCAAGCGCGTGCGCGGGCTCAAACCGGCTGCCCTTGACTTCGCCCAAAAGAAGCCCCGCCCGCACGAGCTTCACGCCGTCGAACGGGAACGGCATTGCGGGCAGCAACAGCACGCGTCCGTCCTTCAAAAGCCGGAGCTGTCCCGCGGGAAGACGCACCTGTTCGGAAAACGCCTCGAACGCCGGGACCCGATCGGACCTGCCGGTCGAGAACGCGGCGGGGACCCGTTCCCCGTTCCGTGCAAGCACCGCGAAAAACTGCCCTTCGCCCGCGCTTGTATGCGGATACAGCCGCCGCATCGAGACAAGCGAAAAATCCGTGTGCCGATCGAGGAAGTACCGCACCGTCTCCTCGTTCTCCTGCGGGGAAAACGAGCAGGTGGAATAGACGAGCGTACCGCCGGGCTTTACCGCCTTTTGCGCTTCTTCGAGGATCGCGCGCTGCCGGACCGCGCAGGTCTCGACATGCTCCGGCGACCAGTCGCGCACCGCCTGTTCATCCTTGCGGAACATGGATTCGCCGGCGCACGGCGCGTCGACGAGCACGGCGTCGCAGCGTGCGGAAAGCCGGTTGCAGACCGTTTTCGGCTCGGCGTTGGTCACGATCGCGTTCACAACGCCCATGCGCTCCAGATTTCCGGCAAGCACCTCGGCGCGCGACGGCACGATCTCGTTTGAAAACAGCACGCCGCCGCGCATTTTCGCCGCAAGCTGTGCGCTCTTGCCGCCCGGTGCGGCGCAAAGGTCGAGCACGACCGGCTCGTCCGAAAGATCGAGCGCGGCGACCGGCGCCTGCGCCGTCGCCTCCTGCATATAGAAGAGCCCCGCGGCATGCAGCGGCGCCGCGTTCGGGTTGAACGTCAAAGGCACCGGCGCGCCGTCCGGGTTTTCCGAAAGGACCGGCAGCGGCAGATCCAGCAGCGCGGAAAGCGCATTTCGGTCGGTTTTCAGCGTATTGATGTGCAGCGCTTTTTTCGGCGGCTCGCCGAGCGCGGCGCAAAACGCCGGAAACGCCGCGCCGAGCTGCGCCTGCATACGCGTTAAAAATGCTTCGGGATAGTTTCTCACAGCAAAACCTCCGTATCCGCGCCCAGGAACACGATATGCCGCTCCTTTACCGGCATGCCGGAAAGCTTTTCGAGCGCTTCCGCGTACAGCGTGACCTGCCGCGCGTGCTTCTGTGCATATTCCTTCGGATCGCCGGTCACGCGGTCGGTCTTGTAGTCGAGCAGCACCCATGCGCCGTTTTCGACAAAGCACGCGTCGATCACGCCCTGCAGCAGGATCGGCTCGTCCGAATCCGTGTCGGGCAAAAGCCTGTTTGCGGGCATGGGGCAGAGGAAGCCCCATTCGCGCTCGACGCGCGCGGACGCCGCCATGCGAAGGAACAGGGGGGATGTTGCAAACCGCCGGATCGCGTCTGCATGGAACGCGCTGACGCCGGAAAGCGCGGAAAGATAGCCTTCGCGCTGTTCTTCGTCCCGCAAAGGCAGGTACTCAAGCGCGCGATGCACCGCGCTGCCCTCCGAAAGCACGTCGTAGCCGGTCTCGAACGCGGGCTCGCAAAATTCCGGTGCGTCGTCCTTCGAAAGCCCTGTGACCGATGTTTTGTCCGGCAGCGTATCGACGATCGGATGCGGGTAGACCCAATCGAAATTTGCCGCAAGCGCGTCCCGTTCCGCGTCGCGCGGGCGCGGGATGCCGCTTGCAGGGATCCGCAGGGCGGCGTACGAAAACTCGCTCTTTTTGTGCACGACGGGCGTGATCCGTCCGTTCAGCGCTGAAAGCAGCAGCTTCAGCGCGGTATTGGATTTGCGGATCGAAAGCAGCGTCGGCACGCTCTGCGTTTCAAACAGCGTTCCGGCGTTCGACGCCGATCCCAAAAGATACAGATCCTGTTTGGCGCGCGTCATGCCCACATACAGCACGCGCAGCTCTTCCGCCCACGACGCGTCGGAAACCGCGTGCACGGCGTTCATATGCGTCAGCGTCTCGTGCGGTACGCCGTATTCGTCGAAGTACTTCAATCCCGTGCCGAGCGAAGCTTCCGGCAGCAGCGCCTTCGCTTCGTCCTTCCGATTGAACATGCCGCCGAGCCCCGCATAGAACACGAACGGGAACTCCAGCCCCTTCGAGGCGTGGACCGTCATGATGCGCACGACGTCCGCCGTGACCGTCGCCGCCGCGCCGAGCTTTTCCGTCGCGCGGACGTTCTCCATAAAGCGCAGAAACCCGTGCACACCGCTCATGCCCGCCGCGTCGCAGTCCGCCGCCGCGCGGACGAGCGCGTTGATGTTCGCAAGCCGCTGTTCGCCGCCGGGCAGCACGCCGATCATCTCGCGGTAGTGCGTTTCGTCCGAGATCCGTTCGATAAGCTCCGAAAGCGGAATGCGCCGCGCCAGCGCTTCATACCGCCCGATCGCGTCGAAGAACGCCGCGACCTTCGGTTCGGTCTCCCTTGCGGCAAGCAGACAGTCCAAAAGCGCGCCTTTGCGGTCGCGGATGCGAAGCTCCGAAAGCTCAGGATCCGTAAAGCCGAACAGCGGCGAGCGCAGCACGGCAAGAAGGGGGATGTCCTGACGACGGTTGTCGATCACCGAAAGGAGGCTCAGAAGAAGCTTGACCTCGATCGCGTCGAAGTACCCGCCGGACGCCTGCGCAAACGCCGGAACGCCCGCCTCGGCAAGCGTCTGCGCCCAGACGCGCGCGTGCTTTTTGTTCCGCAACAGCACCGCAAAATCGCCGTACCGGCAGTCGCGCTCCCCCTTGCCGTCCCTGACCGGACGCTGCATGCGCTCCCGGATCGCGTTTGCCGCAAACCGCGCCTCCGCCTCGGCGTCTTCGAGCGTTTCTTCGTCGTCCGGATCGTTTTCCTTTTCAAACAGATGCAGCTCGCAGCAGCCGTCCGGCACGTCCGGATTGCCCTGCAAAAGCCTTGCGCGCGCGTCGTATTCGATCCCGGCGATCGGCTTTTTCATGATCGTCCCGAACACCGCGTTCACCGCGTCGACGACCGCCTTGCCCGAACGGAAGTTGTGCCCGAGGTCGATGCGCGCGCCGCGTTCGCCCCGGAACGTCTCGCATTTTTCCAAGAAGAGTCCCGGCTCCGCCATGCGGAAGCGATAGATCGACTGCTTGACGTCGCCGACGAAGAACAGCCCGCCGGGCCGTGCGATGCGGTTCAGGATCGTCTCCTGCACGCGGTTACTGTCCTGATACTCGTCCACGATGATCGCAAGATAGCGCTCGCGGTACTCCGCGGCGATCTCGTCGTCCTTTAAGATCTCGATCGTCATATGCTCAAGGTCCGAAAAATCGACCGCGTTTTTCTCGCGCTTCGCGTTTGCGAACGCTTCAAGATACGTCCGCATCAGCGCATAGAACGAGCGGAGGACCGGCGCCGCCGCAAGCTCGCGCTCCCAAAGCGTGTCGTTCGTCTCGGCATTGCGCTCCGCCTGCGCCTTGATGACGTCGCGGAACATGGCTTTTGCCTTCTGTACGCCCGCTTTGTCTTCCTCCGGCGTGCCGTTCGGAAAGCGCAGCGAGTCCTTGATCTCCAAAATGCCCGAGAGCGCCGCGGCATAGCCCGCGCGCGTATCCTGCAGCAGCGCGCCGCGTGCGCGCGCCAGAAGCTCGGACAGGATCGAAAGGATCTTGCCGTATGCGGATGGGACCCGATCGGTCTCCGCCTGCAGCGCGCCGATCGCGCGCAAAAGCTCCGCCTTGTCGCTTTCGAGCGCAAAGACGAGCTGTTTTTCAAACGCGTCCCGATCTTCGAGCGCCGCTTCATTCTGCGCCATCCAGCCCAAAGGATCCGGCTGCGCGGACAGAAAGTCTTCAAAGCTCTCCATTGCCGCAAGCAGCGCGGGCTCGTTGCCGAACGCGACGATCAGCGCGCGGTAGTCCGTCGCCTGCGTTCCGGCAAGCGCATCGAGCGCTGCGTTTCGCGTTTCGGCGCGCAGGACCGCGGTCTCGGTCTCGTCGAGCGTTTTGCACGACGGCGTGAGCCCCACGCGGAAGAAGTGCCGGAACACGACCCGGGCGCAGAACGCGTCGATCGTGGAGATGCTGGCGTTGGCGACCGCCGCCGCCTGCCTGCGGTATTCGGCTTTTTTCGCGCCGCTCTCCTTTTGCGCGGCTTCCGTGAGCCGCTTCGATATGCGCGCCTTCATCTCGCCCGCCGCGGCGCGCGTAAAGGTCAGCACGAGCATCCGGTCGACCGGCACGCCCTCGGTCACGAGCCGGAACACGCGCTCGGTGAGCACGGTCGTTTTGCCCGCGCCAGCCGCCGCGGATACGATCAGGTTGCCGTTTTTGGTAATGGCGTCGATCTGTGCGTCGGTAAAGCTCATTGTTCGTCGCCTCCCTTCGGAAGAAGGTCGGATAATTTCAGTTTCTGTACATAGCGCGTTTTGCAGTCGAGCTGCCGGTCAAAGCGGCAGACCGCGCCGTACGGGCACCAGGTGCATGCCGACTCGGTCGGATAGATGTTCGCTTCGCCGGAAAGGATGCGCCCGGCGTTCGTCGCCGCCGTTTTCAGCGCCTGCTCCTTCAGCGATTCGAGCTCCTCCCGCGTGACAAGATCTCCCGCGTAGCCATCCTTTTTGACCGTCAGCTTCTTGATCATCGCGGACTTTTTATCGAACAGGGCGTCGCTTGCGCGGATCGCCGTCTCGTCGCTCGCCGTCACGCCGGACAGCGGGTTCATCGGCGTTTCGTCCTGCGAAGCCGGCGGATCGGCGGACAGCGGCATATAATACATGCCGACCGCCTCGCCGCCGAGCTGCTTTGCGACTTCGAGGTACAGCGGAAGCTGGATGGTCTCGCCGCTGCTGAACTTCGACGGATCAAAGTTATGGTTTCTGCCGGTCTTATAGTCCACGATACGGAACATCGAGCCGTCCGGCGTTCGGTCGATGCGGTCGATCTTGCCGCTGACCCGGATCTTCGTGCCGTCCGAAAGCACCAGCGAAACGGGCTCCAGTTCGCCGTTTTTGCCGAAGCCAGCCTCGGTTGCGGCAATCGTGAAGCTGCCCGTCTGGATCTGCCGCAGCACGGAATAGACGCACCAGCGGATCATGCGGATGCGGATGATCAGCGCTTCCCGCTGCCGCACGTTGCGTTCAAAGATGCCGTCGTTGTGCTCCTTCTGCAGCGGCGGCAGGATACGGTCCAGGATCGCGTCCGCCTCTGCGTTCGTCATGGCTCTGAGGTTCTTGCCTTCGCTCTGCGCGGTCCGCACAAACAAGTCCAGCGCGTCGTGCAAAAACGTCCCGACGTTGTCCGCGCGCTCGGTCGCTTCCTTGCGCTCCTCGGCGGACAGTCCGTATTTCAGATACTGCGCGAACGGACAGCGCGCAAACTGCTCCAATCGGCTTGCGCTCATCGACGGCGCTTCGCCGTACAGCCTTCTTGCAAGCGTTTTGCCGAGCTGCGTCTCCGCTTTCGTACCGGCGCGCGCGGAAAGAAGCGCCTGCGCCGCGTCCGCGTAGTTCGGATCGTTTTCATAATAGGCAAGCAGCGGCGGAAGATTCGGCAGGATCACGCCCTCGGTGCGATAGACCCTTAAAAGCTCCGAAAGCCGCTCAAAGCCGACCTCGACCGACGAAGGAAGCTTGCCGCTTTGCCGCACGATCATCTCGGGCGCGGGCTCCGGCAAAAGCGTTTCGACCGTCTTGAGGAGCGGCGAGGGAACAAGCTCGCCCGACGCGCCGGCGCACGGGTATGAGAAGAAGATGCGTTCCGTCGCCTTGGTCAAAAGCGTATAGAGCTGCAGACGGTCCGCTTCCGAAAGGAGCTGCGTCTTGCCCCAGACCGACAGTCCCGTCGATTCCATCTGATCCAGCTCCGCGTCGTTTAAAAGCGCGTCGTCGCTGCGCGACGGGGGAAACACGCCCTCGGTGCAGCCGAGCAGAAACAGTACGCGGCTGCGGTTCAGGCGCGTACGGACGAGATCGCCGAGCACGACCTGGTCCGAGCTTCCGGGCAGCACGCCGATCTGATAGCCGGAAAGCCCCTCTTCGAGCAGTGCGCAAAACTCTTTGCTTCCCATCGGCACGTCGCCCATGATCGCGTCGATCTGCGTGAACAGCGTCATCAGCGTGTTCCACATCTGCGCGTAGGTCTGCGCGTCCTGCGCTTCCCCGGAGGAAAGCAGCGCGTCCGCCTCGGCTTCAAGCCGTTCCCGAAGTCCCGCGTCCTTCAGATATCGGTACACGCCGCGGACCTTGCCGCCCGCCGTCTTTTCGGCAAGCGCTTCCTTGAGACGCAGAAGCTTCGGCACAAGGATCGCGCGCGCTTTTTCCGCTTCCTCGGGCACCTCGCCGATCGAAAGGGGCTCCTGCAGCGCGCTTCCGAACAGCCCGTAGCGCAGAAGATAGTTTTCGAGGATCTCGGTATCGAACGGATCGACGCCCGCGTAGCCGCTTTTGAGCACATGCAGCAGGTCGTTGACGTTCAGCGCGTTCGTCGCCGCGCGGACCGAGGACAGCACGAAATCCGCCGCCGCGTGTCCGAGGATCGGACGCGTCGTGTCAAAGAACAGCGGGATCTTCCGAAGCCGGCACGCGCGCCTGAGAAGCGGCGCATAGACCTCCAGCGAGGAAACGACGATCGCGATATCCGAATAGCGCAGGGTGTCGTCTGCCCGGATCATATCGAGGATCCGGTCCGCGGTCATGTCCGCTTCCATCGCCTGCGTCGCGCAGCCGGTGACGCGCACCGCGCCGTTTTCCCCGGCAAACGGCCTCGGCTCGGGCATAAAGAGCCCGCGGCAGAGATGGTTCAGCGCGGGATCGACCGGAACGCTCTGCTGCTCGAACGTGCGCACGGAAACCGGGATGCCGCGCTCGGCGCAGAATGCGGTCAGAACCGCCGCGCGCGCCTCCTCCGGCGCAAAGAGCGCCGAAAGCGCCGGATCCTCCTCAGCGCGAAGCGTGACGGTGACGTGCTTTGCGTGCGTGATGATGCCCTCTAAAAGACGGATCACCTGCTCGCGCGTGCGGTCGAGATCGTCGACGTACACGAACGTGTCGGAAAGGTCCGCCTCGGAAAGCGCCGCAAGCGCTTCGGAAAGAAGATCCTGCGCGGTAAGGTAGCGCGATGCGAGAAACGTTTCGCTTTCGCGGTAAATGAGAAGGATGTCGTGCAGCTTCCGGTACAGAAGCGAATCGGGATCGAGCGACGCGATCGCTTTTTCAAGGTCGTCCGGCGTGATGCAGCTCTGCTTGAGCCTGCCGATCCAGTCGTCCATCACCCCGGCAAACCCGTGCGACTGCGACACACGCGAAAAGACCGTCAGCCGATTGCGCGTGCGGTATGCCGCGCGGCGCAGCACCATCTGGCGCCCCTCGACGGACAGGAACGGACGCGTATGCCCCGTACGCGTGAGAAGCCGCTCGGAGAAGCGTTCAAAGCTGTATACCTCTACGCCCAAAAGCCCGCCGAGCGCTTTCGTAAGCTTTTGCTCCGCGGCATAGGTCGCCTGCTCCGGCACAAGCAGGATCGCATGCTCGCCCCGTTCGCGATGTGTTCGGATCGCGTCGTACAGCGCAGTGCTCTTGCCGGTATGCGCGCCGCCGCGGTAAATCGTCAGTGATGCCATAGCTGCTCCTCAAGCATATTGTTTGAACCGAAAACTGAAGAATTAAAAACTGAAAAACGGAGGGGGATTTTCCGGAGGAAAATCTTCGATCATTCTTCGATTTTCAGTATTCATGATTCATTTCAAAATGTTTCCATATGCACGGGCGTATAGACCATGCGCCCGTTTTCGTTGGTGCTCTCATAGAGCACGATCGAGCGTACGGTAAACGCCGCGTTCGGAACGGCGACTTTTTTGAGGTCCCCGTGTTCGACGGCGCGGGCAAGCGTGATGTGCGGCGTGAACCGCACCTTGCCGCCCGCAAAGCCGTATTCAAAGAGCGCGGCTTCGAGCGTTTCGTGAATGCGGTTGAGCTCGTCCAGATCGCCGGTCACGGAGAGATAGCTTGTCCGCGCGCCGCCGTGCGTGAACGAGCCGAGCGCGCCGAGCCGCAAAAGAAACGGACGCGCGTCCCTGACCGCCGCGTGCATGGCGGACGCGATGTCGGCAAGCGCATTGCTTTCGCCCAGAAAGCGCAGCGTGATATGGAAATTGCCCGTCGGAACAAACCTGCCCGCGGTGCTGATGCTCCTTAAGCCCGCCTCAGCGGTACTGACGGCGCGCTGCACGTCCTTCGGCAGCGGCACGGCGATAAATAAGCGCATATTGATCCCCTTTTTGCGTTGATAATACTATTATACGAAACTTTCGGACATTTGTATAGGTTTTCTCTTTCCTATTTGTGATTTATTTGCTATACTATAATCGGAGTATGTTAAAATGCGCCGAAGGCGCAAACCCCGCAAGAGGTCGGCAGCGACAGTGAGCCATGGCGATGCGCGGGTAGCGCGCAACGGCACTTATGTAACGAAGCGAAGCGGAGTGGATTGCGAAAAGGAGGAGCGGCGGAGCAAAGCGAAGCCCGCGACGACGTGGAAACAAAGTTCAACGAATCCTTACAACCGAAAAAGAAACGCCTTCTGCGGCCGGGATGGCAGGAAAAGCTGCCGATCAAGCCGATTCTCTTCGCGACGCTTGCCGTTGTGCTTCTGACCGTGCTGGTGCTCATCAACCGTCCGACGGCGACCGCGCTTTCAAGCCCGGAGCTGGATGTGATCCGGAGCACCGGCGTTCTGCGCATCGGCGTGGACACCGATCTTGAAGGCATGTATAAGGGCGGCAAAGGCTACGAAAAGGCGGTTGCGGAACAGATCGCGACGCTGATCTTCGGTGATACCGAGGGGCTGACGCTTACCGAGGTCGACCGATACACAGCGCCGTGGCGCATGAACGACGGCGAGCTCGACCTCGTGCTCATGAGCATGGACGCGTTCAAGCAGGACGGCTACGACAGAAGCACGGTCCCGTTCTTTACGGATCGCTGCGTGATCCTCGCTTACGGACCGTTCGACACGCTTGCGGGCAAAACGATCGCCGTACTCGAAAGCACGCCCTCCGAAAAGCTGCTCAAAGAGTATGTGAAGTCGACCGCGCCGGAGCTTGTGATCCATCCCGCGGCGGACTATTATTCCATGCGCGTTATGCTGCGCGCGGGCACCGTGGACGGGCTTTGCCTGCCCGAGACCGTGGCGCAGAGCCTTCACGAATCGCGCACGAAGATCCTGTCCTATGACATCGGCGCGATTCCCTATTACGCGATTGCGAAAAAAGACTCCGTTTTGCTCAGTTTAACGAGCGAACTGTTTTATGATTGGCAGCTCGACGGCACATTCCGCGACTGGGCGAGGGAATATGGCGTCGAATGGGGCGCGAACGGTTGACGGAATGTCCAAAATCCGTTAAACTAAAAAGAAGGCTTTTGTTTCGATACAACAACGAAGGAAATTTGATTATGGATTCTTTTTACAGCATTCACGGGGGCAAACGGCTTGAAGGCACGGTGACGATCAGCGGCGCGAAAAACGCGGCGGTGGCGATCATTCCGGCGGCGATCCTTGCGGGGGAGCCCTGTGTTCTCGAAAATCTTCCGAACATTGCGGACGTCGAAAGTCTGCGTGAGATCCTCGTCGGGCTCGGCGCCAAGGTCGATATGACCGAGGGCGGCTGCATGCGCATCGATCCGTCGACGGTCAACACGCACGATGCGACAAGCCAAAAGGTCAGCTCCATGCGCGCGTCGTACTATCTTTTGGGCGCGATGCTCGGCGCGTACGGCGAGATCGAGCTCGCCCTGCCGGGCGGCTGCGTGATCGGACCGAGACCCATCGACCAGCACATCAAGGGCATGCGCGCGCTCGGCGCAAAGATCTACATGGACGAGAGCCGAAACGTCATCCGCGCGCAGGCGACGAAGCTGAAGGGCGCGGAGATCTTCTTCGACGTCGTTTCCGTCGGCGCGACGATCAACGTGATGCTTGCGGCGGCAAAGGCGGAGGGGACGACGGTGCTTCAAAACGTCGCAAAGGAGCCGCATGTCGTCGACGTGGCAAACTTTTTGAACATGATGGGCGCAAGCGTACGCGGCGCGGGCACCGACGTGATCCGTATCCAGGGCCGGAAGAAGCTGCGCGGCTGCGCCTATTCGATCATTCCGGATCAGATCGAGACCGGCACCTATATGATCGCGGCGGCGGCAACGCGCGGCGACGTGGTCATCAAAAACGTGATCCCGACGCATATGGAGGCGATCTCGGCAAAGCTGATGGAAAGCGGCGCACGCGTGATCGAGGGCGACGACGGACACGACTTTTTCCTGCGCGTCACGATGAACGACCGTCCGCGGGCGCTGAGCTTCCGCACGATGGTCTATCCCGGGTTCCCGACCGACCTGCAGCAGCCGATGATGGCGTACCTGACCACCGCAGGCGGCACGAGTGTGATCACGGAAAACATCTTTGAAAACCGCTTCAACCACGTCAGAGAGCTCCGTAAGCTCGGCGCGAGCATTTCGATCTCGAAGCGCGTCGCGCGCGTCAAGGGCGTGGAAGCGCTCCGCGGCGCGGATATCTATGCGAGCGACCTTCGTGCCGGCGCGGCGCTGATCGTTGCGGGGCTGATGGCGGGCGGCGAGACCCGCGTGCACAACATCGGCTACATCGACCGCGGCTACGAATATCTCGACAGCAAGTTCCGAGCGATCGGCGCGGAGATCCTGCGCGCCGACGAGGAATAACGGGAGGAACCCCATGTATCTTGCATCCGGCTGGAAAGACTACGCGATTCTCGACGCGGGCGGCGGCGATAAATTCGAGCGCTGGGGCGGCGTAACATTATTGCGCCCCGATCCGCAGGCGGTCTGGACGATGGACCCGCGCGTTTCGGAACGCGCCGACGCGGTCTATCACAGAAGCAGCAGCGGCGGCGGGCACTGGGAATACAAACGAACGCTGCCCGAGCAGTGGACGATCTCGTACCGCGATTTAACCTTCATCGTGCGCCCGACCGGCTTCAAGCACACCGGGCTGTTCCCGGAACAGGCGGTCAACTGGGACTGGATGCGCAGTGAGATCGCGGCGCATGAGAAGCGCACCGGACGAGCCGCAAAGGTGCTGAACCTCTTTGCGTATACCGGCGGTGCGACCTGCGCCTGCGCAAAAGCCGGCGCGGAGGTCGTGCATGTCGACGCGGCGAAGGGCATGGTCGCCTGGGCGAAGGACAACGCCGCGGCGTCCGGACTCGCCGACGCGCCGATCCGCTACATCGTCGACGACTGCGTGAAGTTCGTCAAGCGCGAGATCCGGCGCGGCAACCGGTACGACGGCATTCTGATGGACCCGCCGAGCTACGGCAGAGGTCCGACCGGCGAGATGTGGAAGATCGAAAACGATCTTTATCCGCTCGTCGAGCTCTGTGCGGAGCTGTTGTCTCCCGATCCCTGTTTCTTTCTCATCAATTCCTACACGACCGGTCTTGCGCCGACCGTGCTTTCTAACGTACTGCAGCTTGCGATCAAAGGCGGACATGCCGAAGCGGGCGAGATCGGACTGCCGATCGCGCGCGGCAATCTGATCCTGCCCTGCGGCGCGAGCGGACGGTGGACGAACGCATGAGCGCGCCGCATATTCTCTACGAGGACAACCACCTGCTGGTCGTCGAAAAACCGGAAAACCTGCCGGTCCAGGCGGACGCTTCGGGCGATGCGGACCTTTTGTCGCTCTGCAAGGCGTACATCAAGGAGACGTATCATAAGCCCGGGGACGCGTATCTCGGGCTCGTGCACCGGCTCGATCGCCCCGTCGGCGGCGTGATGGTCTTCGCAAAGACGAGCAAGGCGGCGGGAAGACTCACAAGTCAGTTCAAGGATCGTACCGCGCACAAGCGCTACGTCGCGATCGTCGACGGAAACGCGCCGGCGTCCTCGGAATGCGTCGACTGGCTTTATAAGGACGAACGCACGAATACGACCAGCGTCGTGCCCGAGGGTACGGACGGCGCGAAAAAGGCGATCCTGCGCTATCGCACGCTTGCACGGCAAAACGGCACGTCGATCCTCGACGTCGAGCTTCTGACCGGCAGACCGCATCAGATCCGCGTGCAGTTATCGAGCAGAGGGCTGCCGATTCTGGGCGACATGCGCTACAATCCGAACGCAAAGCCCGGCACGCAGATCCGGCTTTGGGCATACACGCTGACGGTGAAGCATCCGACGCTCGGAGAACCGATGACCTTCTGGTCGATCCCCGCGTGGCGCGAATATCCCGCGGTTTTAAGGTGCCTGCCCGCGCACGAGGTGTGCAGCGGCGTGTACTTCGACGACGATCTGCTCATCGCGGACAAGAACGCGGGCGCGGAGGTCGAAGGTGCGCTTTTGGGCGAGCTTTCGGCACTCTTTGATCCGCTTTATCCGATCCACCGGCTCGACGCGAACACCGAGGGGCTCGTCGTGTTCGCCCGTACGGAGACGATGCGCGACCGGCTTCTGGACGCGTTCTATCGGCACGAGACGCAGAAGATCTACCATGCGATCGTCGTCGGACGCCCGAAGGACGGAAGCTATACGCACTTTGCGAAAAAGGACGCGGACGCGGCGTATATGCGGCTTTGCCGGGAGAACGATCCGGAAGCGCTCAGAATGGAGCTTGCCGTGCGGGTCCTTGAAACGCGGCGCGATCTCTCGCTTTGCGAGATCCGGCTCTTTACGGGGCGCACGCATCAGATCCGCGTGCAGATGAGCGCGATCAGCTGCCCCGTGCTCGGCGACGACAAATACGGCGACCGCGACGCGAACAAACGGTATAAGAAACGCCGCCAATGCCTGCTGCATAAGCGGCTGACGGTTTTGGGGAAGACCTTTGAAAGCACCAAGGAACTCAATCTGAACGAATTTACGGAGGAAAAACGATGAACGCACAAGAACGCTACGCATTCTGGATGAACAGCCCCGACGTCGACGAACAGACAAAGGCGGAATTACGGACCATTGCAAACGATCCCGCGGAGATCGAGGAGCGCTTTTACACCGAACTGGAGTTCGGCACGGCGGGCCTCAGAGGCATCCTCGGCGCGGGCGACAACCGCATGAACATCTACAACGTCCGCAAGGCGACCGAGGGACTTGCGCGTTACCTCGACGAAAACGTCAAAGGGCAGGCGCGCGTGTGCATCGCCTACGATTCGCGGCACTGCTCCGATCTCTTCGCAAAGGAGACCGCCTGCGTGCTTGCGGGACACGGCGTGCACGTTTATCTCTATTCGACGCTGCATTCCGTGCCGCAGCTGAGCTTCACCGTACGCGAGCTCAAATGTGACGCGGGCGTCGTGATCACGGCAAGCCACAACCCGCCGAAGTACAACGGCTACAAGGTTTACGGACCCTCCGCGGGGCAGGCGGCGCCGGATCTTGCAAACGAGATCACAAAGCACATCCGCGCGGTCGAGGGCTTCCAGACCGGCTATAAGCCCTACGATGAAGCGGTAAAAGACGGCACGATTGAGCTGATCGGCAAAGAGATCGACGAGATCTACTATCAAAAGACCATGTCGCTTCTGACACAGCCGGAGCTGGTCAAGGCCAAGGGGCACGAGCTGAAGCTCGTCTATACCCCGCTGCACGGAAGCGGCAATGTGCCGGTCCGCGAGGTTCTGCGGCGCATCGGCGTCACGAACGTCACGGTGGTCAGGGAGCAGGAAGCGCCGGACGGCAGCTTCCCGACGGTGAAAGCGCCGAATCCCGAGGATCCGAACGCGTTCACGCTCGCGTTTCAGTACGCCGAGCGGGTCGGCGCAACGGTCATCATCGGCACCGACCCGGACAGCGACCGGCTGGGGCTTGCGGTCAAAAAGACCGACGGCGACTGGGCGGTTCTGACCGGCAACCAGATCGGCGCGATTTTGATCCACTCGCTGCTCTCCTCCTATCAGGCGACCGGCAAGCTGCCGGAAAACGGGCTTGTCGTACGCTCGCTCGTATCCACGCAGCTTGCGGACGCGATTTGCGCAAAGTTCGGCGTAAAGATCAAAGAGGTGCTGACCGGCTTCCGCTTCATTGCGGAGGAGATCGCAAAATGCGAGGAAACGCACGAACACACGTTCCTGTTCGGCTTTGAAGAGAGCTACGGCTTCCTCGCGGGCAGCTTCGTGCGCGACAAGGACGCGATCTGCGCGGCGATGCTCGTCGCGGAGGCGTGCGTGGTCTATAAGGAGCGCGGTATGACGCTCTACGACGCTTTGATGGAGATCTACGGGATCTACGGCTTCTACCGCGAAAAGGTCAAGTCCTACACGCTGGAGGGTAAGGCGGGCATCGAGGCGATCCAGAACGCGATGGCACAGCTCAGAAAGAGCCCGCTCGACGCGATCGCGGGCACGGCGGTTGCAAAGTCCGAAGACTTCAACGAGCCCGAAAAGACGGGACTGCCGAAATCGAACGTGCTGCGCTTTACGCTTTCGGACGGCGCGTGGGTCACGGTGCGTCCCTCCGGCACGGAACCGAAGCTGAAGCTGTACATCGGCGCGCATGCGGACACGGACGCGGCGGTCGGCGCGCGGCTTGACGATCTCATGAACGATATGGACGCGAAGCTTTCGACGCTTCTCGGTCTTGCATAATAAGAAAGGAGACAAAACCATGTATCTGTACACCATTGAATCCGTTCCCGGAAAAGAGATCGCCGCGCTCGGGCTGGTAAAGGGCGCGACCGTTCAGACGAAGCACTTAGGAAAGGATTTCCTCGCAGGCTTCAAAAATCTGGTCGGCGGCGAGATCCAAAGCTATACCGAAATGCTGAATGAAGCAAGACAGATTGCGACCGACAGAATGGTCAAGGAAGCGCAAGCGCTCGGTGCGGACGCCGTCATCGGCATTCGCTATGCGTCGTCCGAGGTCATGCAGGGCGCTGCGGAGGTCTTCGCTTACGGCACCGCGGTCAAGTTCCTTTCGTAACCGTCGGAAAGGAGAGCGGCTATGGCAACGATCACTCCCCACAACGGCGCAAACAAAGGCGATTTTGCAAAGACCGTGCTGATGCCCGGCGATCCGCTGCGCGCAAAGTTCATTGCGGAAACGTACCTTGATGATCCGAAGCTCGTCACGGGCATCCGCAACGTGTACGGCTACACCGGAACGTACGAGGGCAAGCGCGTTTCGGTCATGGCAAGCGGCATGGGCATCCCCTCGATCGGAATCTACTCCTATGAGCTTTTCCACTTCTTTGATGTGGAGAGCATCATCCGCATCGGCTCCGCAGGCGCGTATCATCCGGACCTCAGACTTTTCGACATCGTCATCGGCATGGGCGCCTGCACGAACTCGAACTACGCCGCGCAGTTCAACCTGCCCGGCACGTTCGCGCCGATCGCGGATTTCGGACTGGTCAGAAAGGCGGTCGACGCCTGCGAAGCGCTCGGCGCGCGGTACATGGTCGGCAACCTCATGAGCTCCGACGTGTTCTACAACGACGATCCCGAGTCGTGGAAACAGTGGCGCAAAATGGGCGTGCTTGCCGCGGAGATGGAAGCGGCGGCGCTCTATCTGAACGCGGCGCGCTGCGGCAAAAAGGCGCTTGCGATCGACACGATCAGCGACATCATCGGCACCGAGGAAGAAACGACGGCAGAACAGCGGCAGACCGCGTTCGATCAGATGATCCGCGTGGCGCTCTCCATTGCGGAGGAATGAGGCGCTCTTCTATCCGGCAATTTTACAACACTTGACCGAATTCTTGCCTTCCCCTTTGAGGGGAAGGTGGCGAAGCGTGAGCGAGCCGGATGAGGTGGACACGCAAAAAACGTCAGTTTTTGCGGATCGGGCGAATGCAGTGCATTCGCCGTCCTGTACACCTCATCAGTCACCTGTCGGTGACAGCTTCCCCTCAAGGGGAAGCCAAAGCCCTGTCCGCTCGCATGCCTGACAGACACAGGAACATAAAAGGAGGAATACCCCATGATCAAGCACATCGTTCTGTTCAAGTTTGAAGACCCTGCGGTCAACGTCCCGATCGTGCGGGATTCGCTGTATGCGCTTGTCGACAAGATCCCCGAGATCGTGCATATGCAGATCGGCGAGGACTTCCTGCATTCGGGCAGAAGCTACGACATGGCGCTTCTGGTCGATTTCAAGTCCCGTGAGGATCTGGAGATCTACGACAAGAACCCCGACCACGCAAAGGCGCGCGTTTATATCCACGCGCATCGGCTGGACAGTAAAACGGTCGATTTCGAGTACTGATGGGAACCTTCAAAGTCGTTTCCCCATACGAGCCGCAGGGCGATCAGCCGCAGGCGATCGAAGAGCTTACAAAGAGCATCGAAGCCGGCAATCCGCTGTCGGTCCTTTTGGGCGTCACGGGAAGCGGAAAAACCTATACCATGGCAAAGGTCATCGAGCGTGTGCAAAAGCCCACGCTCGTCCTTGCACACAACAAAACGCTCGCCGCGCAGCTCTGCTCCGAGTTTAAGGAGCTGTTTCCGGACTCCGCGGTCGAGTTCTTTGTGTCGTACTACGACTACTATCAGCCCGAAGCGTACCTGCCGGCAAGCGACACCTACATCGAAAAAACGATCGACGTGAACGACGAGATCGACAAGCTGCGCCACTCCGCGACCTGCGCCCTAAACGAGCGGAACGACGTCATCATCGTCGCGTCGGTCTCGTGCATCTACGGGCTCGGCGATCCGAAGGAGTATCTGAAGCTTTCCATTTCGCTCAGAGAGGGCATGGAGATCGACCGCCGCGACGTGATGCGCCGGCTCATCGAAAACCAGTATCAGCGCAACGACATGGACTTTTCGCGCGGGACGTTCCGTTCCCACGGCGACACGCTCGACGTTTATCCCGTCAACTGGACCGACAAAGCGCTGCGCATCTCCTTTTTCGGCGACGAGATCGAGCGTATCTCGGAGATCAACGTGCTGACCGGCGAGATCATCAGCCGCCGCAGCCACGTCGCGATCTTTCCCGCCTCGCACTACGCGACCGGGCAGGAAAAGATGCAGCAGGCGCTTCGCGAGATCGAGGCGGACATGGAGGTGCAGGAGCAGATGTTCCTCGACACCAACCGTCCCCTGGAAGCCGAGCGCATCCGCTCGCGTGTGCTGCACGACATCGAGATGATGCAGGAGATCGGGTTCTGCAGCGGCATCGAAAACTACTCGCGCTACTTTGACGGGAGAAAACCCGGCGAGCCGCCGTTTACGCTGATCGACTACTTCCCGAAGGACTTCCTGATGTTCGTCGACGAAAGCCACGTCACGCTGCCGCAGGTCGGGGGGATGTTCCGCGGCGACCGCGCAAGAAAGGACGCGCTGGTCGAATACGGCTTCCGGCTTCCGAGCGCAAGGGACAACCGCCCGCTGACCTTCGACGAGTTTATCGCACGCGTGCCGCAGCTCGTCTGCGTGTCCGCAACGCCCGCAAGCTTTGAAATGAACCGCGCGTCGGTCGTTGCCGAACAGATCATCCGCCCGACCGGGCTCGTCGATCCGGAGGTCACCGTGCGTCCCGTCAAGGGACAGATCGACGACCTTCTTTCCGAGGTCCGCATGCAGGCGGAAAAGGGCTTTCGGACGCTCATCACGACGCTCACGAAGCGCATGGCGGAGGACCTCACCGAATACCTCGACCGCATGGGCGTGCGCGTGCGCTATATGCACAGCGACATCGACACGCTGGACCGCATGGAGATCATCCGCGATCTGAGACTCGGTGAATTCGACGCGCTCGTCGGCATCAACCTGTTGCGCGAGGGGCTCGACCTTCCCGAGGTAGGCCTTGTCGCGATCCTGGACGCCGACAAGGAGGGCTTTCTGCGCAGCGAAACGAGCTTGATCCAGACGATCGGCAGAGCCGCAAGAAACGCCGAAGGACGCGTCATCCTCTACGCCGACAGCGTCACGGAATCGATGCGCCGCGCAATGGACGAGACCGCCCGCCGCCGCGCAAAGCAGATGGCGTACAACAAGGAGCACGGCATCGTGCCGCAGACGATCCAAAAGAAGGTCTATGACACGCTGGTGATCTCGCGGCGCGAGGACGAACCGCCCGAACAGCTCACCGAACGGCAGAAGAAGGAACGCATCGCCGTGCTCACCGAACAGATGCAGCAGGCGGCGCGCGAGCTGGAGTTCGAGACCGCGGCAAAGCTCCGCGACGCGATCCTTGCTCTCAAAGGCGAAAAGCCGCAGAGCAAAAAGACCGACCTTCGTCCCGGTCAGATCGGCGCGCACAAGCGCGCGCGGGAGAAAACGCACAAATAAAACAATTTGCAGGGAGGCATTTTTATGGAAGAACGAAAAGCGCTTCGCATCATTGCCGGTATCCTGTTGATCGTCCTTGCCGTGATCAGAGTGTGGGCATTATTTCCGTCCTTTTTCGCGCTCATGAAGATCGACCACAAGGTCAGCGCCGGTTATTGGATCGGCTTCGGACAAAGCATCCTGACCGCATGCATCGGCGTCATGCTCCTCGTACGCGGATTCCGCACAGCCGGCATCGCGGCGGTCGTCTATGCTGCGTCGGTGATCGCGATTGAACTCGGTTCCATCAACGCTTCCTACGGGTATACGCTGATCCCGATCACGTCCACAAGCACGGTCCTTTTCTTGTGCGCCGCGGTCCTTGTCACGGTGCTGATCTGTATCGGACTGTTTCTGCACGATCGACGCTCCATGTGGATGCTGATCGTTTCGGCGATCCTGCTGCCCGTGATCCCGTTTCTGCTCTCGGCGTCTTCGTCCGCGCAGATGGAGTACCTCGGAACCATCAGCTATGCGGGCGAATCGCTTATCTTTGTGCTTATCTTTGGGATTCTGAAATCAATCCCTCTCGCAGTCGCAAGCCTGCTTCTCGGGCTGCACTTCGGTGCACAAGCGCGCACGGGAAAAGACGCATAAGTGACGCATCTGCCGTGCAGGATTCTTTGAGGCTTTGCACATTTTTGACGTCCGCGGCTTTTGCGGAACCCTGCGACGGCGGGGAAACGCATGCGTTCGGTTCGCGGTTCGGAATGCTATTTTTTTTATTGCGAATCGTCTTGCGGTGCGGTATACTGTACGCAGGAAGCGGGACGCATTCGCTGTACGCAACCATGATAGAGGAGGAAAACTATGAGAAAACTGTTGGCAATCGTATTGAGCGCTCTGATGCTCACGGCGCTGCTGCCGTTCACGATCGGCACGGCAAGTGCGGATGATCGCTATCTGGAGATCAACGAAGAGAACTTCCCGGATTTCGTTTTTCGGCAATGGATCGTCGACAATCTTGATGTCAGCGGCGATGCGGAGTCCGGGTATTACATGACCGAGGAACAGGTGTATGCGGTGCAGGAGATAACCTGCTGGAACAGCGGGATTTCTTCGTTGCAGGGCATTGCCTATTTTACTGAATTAGACTATCTCAATTGCTGTGATAACAATTTGACGGAGTTAGATGTCAGCAAGAACACTATGCTTCAAGAACTATACTGCTTTGACAATCAACTAACGGCGCTGGACGTCAGTAAAAATAAGGTTCTGCAGATTCTGGAATGCAACGACAATCAGATCGGGGCATTGGACGTCACCAAGAATACGGAGCTGACGAATCTGATTCTCGACAACAATCAGGTCGGCTCGCTTGACGTCAGCAAATGTCCGGAATTAACGATCCTGTATGCGGACAGCAACGGTCTTTCTGCGTTGGACGTCAGCAAGAACCCCAAGCTCGAAGAGCTGACCTTCAATGATAATCCGGTCGGAGCCATCGACATCAGCAACAATCCCGCGCTGCTGGCGCTGTCATGCGTGAGCTGCGGATTGACCGATCTGGATCTCAGTAACGCGCCTCATCTGTTCTACGTACACTGCTCGAACAATCAGCTTACCCAGCTGGATGTCACGCACAATCCGGAGCTGGTCGACCTGGCCTGCGATGACAATCAGCTGACCGCGCTGGACGTCAGCAAATGTCCGGAATTAACGATCCTGAATGCGGACAACAACGGTCTTTCTGCGTTGGACGTCAGCAAATGTCCGGAATTAAAGGTGCTGTATGTCGACAACAACGGATTGACGCAGCTGGACGTCAGCAAAAACAACAAGCTTGAAAAGCTGAGCTTCAGTGAAAATTTTATTGGGACCATTGATATCAGCAACAATTCCGCGCTGACGATGCTTTCGTGTGCGTACTGCGAATTGACCGAGCTGGATCTCAGCAACGCGCCTCATTTGCTCCAGGTGGTCTGTTTTGAGAATCAGCTGACCGCGCTGGACGTCACGCACAATCCGGAGCTGGTCAACCTGGACTGCGATTGCAATCAGCTGACGGCGCTGGACCTCAGCAGGAATCCTGCGCTTTTGCGCCTCTATTGCGGGGACAACCGCCTGCCGTGGCTGGATCTTTCGAATAACACGAACATCAACGCTCGCTATCTAGGGATACGATCTCAGAGCATTTATGATCAGACAGGAGCCTTAGCCGATAGGACCTACACCTATGACTTAACGCAGCTCGTGCCGAAGGCGCGGCTTGGGAATGTCACGCTGCAGAATACCGCGTATCAGCTGAACGCGAGCACCGGCGTGGTCACGTTCCCGTCGAGGGTCGACAGCTTCACCTATCTGTACAGTACCGAATACGGCGACATGGATGTCACGGTCCACCTGTCTTTTGCAGGGGATGCGATTCCCGTGCTTGACGGAATCGTTGAGTGGAACAAGAACGATGTGAAGTTCAAAGGCACGACCGCATATGTGATCGCAAACGGCAAGGCGCAGACGCCGCGGTTTACGGTGAAGGATGCAGACGGCAGCGTGATCGACGCGCAGTTCTATGATTTCGAGTATAAGGAGAATACGAAAGCCGGCACCGGCTATGTATTCGTCACGTTCAAGAACGGTTACGAAGGCACCTGCCGCGGCACGTTCAAGATCTATCTGCAGCCGACCTCGACCACGACGGTCGCGAACGTCAAGGACGGCATCAAGCTGACCTGGAGCAAGGTCGCAGGCGCGGACGGCTATGTCATCTACCGCAGAGCATGGAGCAGCACAACCAACGGCTGGACAGACTTTGTGCGCTGGAATAACACCAAAGAGCTCAACTGGCTCGACAAGACCGTCTATGCGGGTACGCGCTATCAGTACGGCATCAAGGCATACTTCAACAAGCGCCTCGATCCGGTCGCGGGCGTGGAGATCGGCGGAAACGTCGGCGACAACTATAACCTCGGCGAGGTCGGTCCGCTGAAGACGACCGTGCGTATCACGACCCGCACGCTGAACAGCGTGACGGCGGGTACGAAACAGATGACAGTGAAATGGGGCGCAAGCTCGCAATTCACGGGCTATCAGATCCAGTACGCGACCAATTCCGCGTTTACGCAGAACGCAAAAGCGATCAAGATCGCGAATCCGAAGACGTCTTCGACCGTGATCAAGAGCCTCCTGAGCGGCAAGACCTATTACGTCCGCGTGCGCTCTTATCATGAGTTCAACGGCATGACCTACTACGGCGAGTGGTCGAACGTCAAGAGCTGCAAAGTAAAATAACAGACAGGCACAGCGTTCCGCTTATCCGCGGGGCGCATGATTTTTAAGGTGCGCACCTGCGGAAGAAACAGGAGCGGCGGTCGGGACCGACCGGCGGTTTCGTCAATTCCGGTGACGGGGAATGCGGTGAATGATATAATCTGTATATCATAAAGCGAAACAACATGAGACAAAACGGAGGGATTTCATGAATCGTCTATGGAAACAGTTATTGACAATGCTGCTGGCGCTTGTGCTCATAGCGGTCTTTGTCCCGTCGGGAATTTCCCGCTCGAAAGCGGAAGCCGAACATCAAACGATCAATTGGGAATTGAAAAAGATCGACGGCGGTACGATCAATTATAACAGCTTCGGAAACAAGACGGTTCTCCTGGTCTTTTTCCGGATATCAGGCTGTTCCAATTCAGACGGAACCGTCACGGGGCTTTTGAGCAGCTCACTGATGGACAATCCCGATCTGCAGATCGTTCTTGCAGAATTTGACGGATATGACGTCAAGTATGTCAAACAGTATCTGGATATCACGCAGCTGGATTACAGCAAGGCGATCGTCGCGTATGACGGGCGTTCGCTTGCCTATGAGCTCAGCCATCTGATAGAGGACGACGGGAGCATCACGTTTTCAAACTGTGCGATCCTTCGCGGGAATGAGATTCTGGATTATTGGGAAGGAAACTATTATGCCGGACAGATTAACCAGCATTTGGCGGCGCTTGAAGGCGGAGGCGGCAATCAGGTATATCCGATCAGCGGTCGGTTTTGGCAATCCGAGGCCAGGAAACAGCTTCAGCTGGTGAATGAGTTTCGACAGACCCAAGGGGTTTGGGAATGGTGTTCCAACAATACGGACAAGACGTATTACAACAAACCGGGCTGCACCTACCTCGGAACGCTGACCTACGACTATGATCTGGAGCAGATCGCGATGCAGCGCGCAAAGGAGCTTGTGCTGTATTTCAGCCATACCAGACCGACGGGGGAAGACTGCTTTTCCCTGAAGGTGAACGGCACGCAGTCGCACGGCGAGAACATCGCGCTCGGATATCCGAATGCACAAAGTGTGTTCACGGGATTCCGGGAAGAGGACAGGACGTACGAAGGTCAGGGACATCGCAGGAACATGCTGAAGGAGGGTTATACCGCCGTCGGGTTCGGCTGCTTTGTATATGGCGGCACATGCTATTGGGTGCAGGAATTTGGCTATTCGCCCTCCGGTGCGTCTGCAACGCCTGCAAACGATGCGCGTGATAACAACGGCGTCGAATATTCGCCGTTCTTCCTGAACGTGATCGATGCGGAGATCGAATGGGACAGCCGGGATGTCAAATACAAAGGGAATACCGCGTATGTGATCGCGAACGGCTATCAGCAGGCGCCCCGGTTTTCGGTCAAAAACAAGGCGACCGGCAAAACGATAAGTTCGTCGGATTACTACTATAAGTACCAAGAAAACACTGCCGCCGGTACCGGATACCTGTTCGTAACGATGCTGGGAGGCAGCAATGGCGCGGGCGCATTCCGCGGCACGTTCAAGATCTATCTGCCTGCTACAAAAAATACCACGGTCGCAAACGTCAAGGACGGCATCAAGCTCAGCTGGAGCAAGGTCGCCGGCGCGGACGGCTACGTCATCTATCGCCGCGCGTGGAGCAGCACAACCAACGGCTGGACGGACTTTGTTCGCTGGAATAACACGAAGGAATTGAACTGGCTCGACACGAAGGTCTATGCCGGCACGCGGTATCAATACGGCATTAAGGCGTACTTCAATAAGCGCCTGGATCCCGTAACCAATACATGGATCGGCGGCAACGTCGGCGACAACTTTAACCTCGGCGAGGTCGGTCCGTTGAAGACGACCGTGCGCATCACAACGAGAACATTGAACAGCGTTACGGCGGGATCGAAGCAAATGACGGTAAAATGGGACGCAAGCTCACAGTTCACGGGCTATCAGGTCCAGTATGCCACGGACAGCGCGTTCACGCAGAACGCGAAGGCGGTGAAGATCACAAACCCGAAGACGGCGTCGACTGTGATCAAGAGCCTCCTGAGCGGCAAGACCTACTACGTTCGCGTTCGCTCCTATCACGAGTTCAACGGCATGACCTACTTCGGCGAATGGTCGAACGTCAAGAGCTGCAAAGTAAAATGATACAAAAGCCCACAAGCCTCGCGTGGACTAACCCCTGAAAAACGGACATTGGAAAAAAGAGCCCCCTGTCGTAGAATAGGAACTACGACAGGGGGTTAAACGTATGAGGCAAAAATACACAAAGATGGAAGAATTGGCCGAGATAATCTTCGAGAGGA
>JAEEGK010006299.1_pt1 | contig 28591 bp, 29 predicted proteins | sample 8958771 | NCBI WGS metagenome assembly JAEEGK01 (sample SAMN16246547, study PRJNA631951) | gut metagenome | biome: gut microbiome; feature: rumen; material: SC-attached | host: Bos | place: Iran: Karaj | collected 2018-10 | reverse complement strand
CCCCAGCTGAGCCGCGGTGCGACCGACAAAGTAGGGCATATTGGGCATGTTCTCTATCGCCATGGCCACGCCGTACTCCTTTCCCGCCCTGTCTATGATCTTCATGGACTCCTTGACGATCTCCAGTGTGTGGGCCTCCATGTCGGCCACGGCCAGAGAGAAGAGGCCGGGATGGACCGTTATCGTCCTTATGTCGAGGTTGGCAGCCAGCTCCGCGGTGCGGATGATCTCGTTGATGGAGGCGTCCCTCATGCAATCGGATATCGCGGCGATGTTCACGTCGCATATCGGGGAATGGATGGAATAGGACATGTCGTAGGATGGAAGGATGTCCTCCATCTCGCGAGCATGGTAAAGAACGGAATGGAATGCCTCCGAGAATATCTCCCAGTGGTCGAACTCCTCGAAGATGGGTATTATCCAGTCCTCGATGGGATTGGCGCTGAAGGAGGTGCAGGATATGCCGATGGTCAAGATTTCACCTCTTCCCCGTCGACGGTCATCGGCGCCACCCTGTCGATGAGAGCCTCGATGTCGTCGTCCTTGACAATCACCTCTATCGCTCCGAGAACGGGACGCCTGTCGGTGAAGGAGACCTTCCCCACGGTCGCGACCTGCTTGTTGAGGCTCATCCTGGTGGAGTTCCCTCTGACGTTGGAGAGCATGACGCCGCGGACGGCATCGAGGATCATCTGCCTGCGGATAGCCTTCGCAAAATGATCCAGAGTCGCGGTTCCCCTGAAACCACTATCGATCTGTTCCAATTCCGCATCGGGGAATATGGATTCTATGGCTGCGCGCACCTTGTCCGGGTCCTCGCTCGGATTGACCGGACAGAATATCTCGACTGTGGCCATAGCCGTGAATATGTGTCGAAGATAAAAACGATATGTGATTCCAGATGGCGACCATGGGCCAGAAAAGGCCATCATGCCCCTTTTTTTGGAGGGTTTTAGGCTGTTGAATCGCAGAACCAAATAAAATAATAAGGTTACGTTCATGCCGAAATCATGAAGACGGAGATTCTATCGGAGGCCGCGAAGAGGAAGATACTTCTCTCTCCCGATGCTGTAGAGATGATATTATCCAACAGCGATCCGATGGCCTTCACCAACACGGTTTTCGCCCATCTGGCCAAGGATGCCGTCTTCGTGAGCAAGAAGGACATAATGGACTGCATCGCCGGCGACAAGATAATGTTCGAGTCGCAGAAGGAGGTCAAGCCCATGAACAAGGTGACCAACGACCTCCATGTCGTAAGAGGGACGGACATCACCGGCGAGTCCACCTGCGAAGGTAAGATCAACGACTTCGCGGCGTATTTCATGAGCAGATACCAGGCTCTGAAGAAGATCATCGAGAAACGCAGGGACTTCGGGTTCTGCACGACCATAGAGAAGGCCAAGGAGCTCGACAGGGAATGCCGCATCATCGGGATGGTCTACGACAGAAGCACGACCAAGAACGGCCATACGATGCTCACCATAGAGGACGAGAGCGGCATCGCCAAGGTGTTCATCTCCAAGGATTCCCCCCTCGCCAACGAGGTATTCGTGAGCGACGAGGTCATCGGAATCCTGACCAAGCCTTCCGGCAAGAACAGGGCGTTCATCATCGCCGACAAGATCTTCAGGCCGGACATACCGAGGGACCACAGGTGGGAGAACATGGACCTGGTGTCGAAGATAGCCTTCCTCTCCGACGTCCATGTCGGAAGCACGACATTCCTGGAACCCGCATGGAACCGCATGACCAGATGGCTCAAGGAGAACTCCGTCAAGGAGGAGATCAACTACCTGGTGTTCCCCGGAGACGTCGTCGACGGGATCGGAGTGTTCCCCGACCAGGACAAGGAGCTGATCATCTCGGACATCTACGACCAGTACGAGAAGCTCTCCGAGTACCTCAAAGACATCCCCGACCACATCAAGATGGTCGTCCATCCCGGGAACCACGACGCATGCCGTCTTGCCGAGCCTCAGCCGGCCCTCAACAAGGTCTTCACCAAGAGCTTCGACTCCAACATCATGATGGTCGGGAATCCCGTCTACATGAGCGTGGAAGGCAGGACCGTCCTCACCTACCACGGCAAGAGCATGGATGACTGGATCGCAGGAGTCCGCGGACTGTCGTACGAGGACCCCCTGAAGGTCATGAAGCACATGTGCACCTGTCGCCATCTCGCACCCATCTACGGCCAGAGGAACGCCCTGGCGCCCGAAAAAAGGGACTACCTGGTGATGGAGTACGTCCCGGACATCTTCGTCTCAGGACACGTCCATGGAGCCGGACAGGAGATCTACAACGGGGTGAGGATGATCAACGCATCCACCTGGCAGAGCCAGACCGAGTATCAGAAGATGCACAACTTCAACCCGGATCCCGCCATAATGCCGGTGGTGTCGCTCTCCGACGGAGCCATCCGCATGCACAACTTCATGAAGTAAAGCCCCGTTCTATCGGAGAGCGCCTCACGCATCCGTTCACAGATTGCAATAGCGGACATATGGACTCCAAACTATGAACAAGAAGGTCCTGACCGTCTTGGCGATGAACGCGACACGAGCATCTATGCGGGCAGCCACAACATCCTTCATGGATGGAGCATCGAAGCGGAGGACGGCTACAAGAGCTTTGGCCTTAAGACCAACCTCCCCACCATAAAGTGCTGAGATTCCAGAAATCAGAAATGGTTGACTCCCCGGACGGTGTCAGGAACGTCCGGGGAATGAAAGAAAGGGTTTCACTGGAACTTGTCTATCAACAAGACCCAGATGATTATGATGGCTCCTAGTATCAGCATCGAATAAGCGGCTATCCAGGTGATCGTGAAGACCCTCTTCAGCTTCTTCGGGTCGTTCCTGATCTCCTCCGCGCGCTCTTCGAGTGATTTCATGCTCATTCCTTCTTCAGGTGCTTGAGACGGGTGGTGTTCTCTCTTTCCATCTCTTCGAGACTGAATTTGACGAACCTCTCCGACTCCTTGAGCTCAGGGATGATCTTGAATTCCAGAGCGTTCACTCTTCTCTTGGTCTTCTCGATCTCTTCGAGCAGCTTCTTCATGGTGGTCTCCACCTCGGCGGCGCGGACGATGGTGTCGAGAAGCTTCTCGAACGCCATTGCGGCCTCCTCGATGTAGGTGGAGGTCTCGATCACACCGTATCCCTTGTCGGTGAGCTTGGTGTGGATGCGCTCCGCCTCTACCTTGGGGACCATCATTCCCATGATGCTCTTGCTGCTGAGCTTCACCTGCGGGTCTGCCTTCAGAGCATACGCCGCGGATTTGACGGCGATCTCTCCCTTGACCGTGGTCGCGATGTTGATTTTCTCCATTGCCGCTTCATAGTCGGAGGATACTCCTGCACGCATCTGCTTGGCCTTCTCCAGCACTTCGAAGAACTCGATGATGAGACCGTCTCTCTTCATCTTCAAGACCTTGTGACCTCCCTGGGTCAGCTTGATCTTGCTCTTCAGCTGGAGCAGGACGGAACGGTTGGGGGTGACATCGTGTGCTCCCATTGGGATCACTCCTTCTTGGGCATGTACTTCTCGATGTACTTACGGCCGATCTTGGTGATCTGCTCGGGGTCCAGGTAGGTGAACAGCTCCCATCCGAGGTCGAGGGTCTGCTCGATCGAACGGTCCTCTTCGGGTCCCTGGCGGACGAAGCGGTCCTCGAAGACGTCAGCGAAGTCGAGGAGCCTCCTGTCCATGTCGGAAAGGGAGTCCTTACCGACGATGGCCACCAGTCCACGGAGGTCCTTACCCTCAGCGTACGCGGCGTACAGCTGGTCGGACACTCCCTTGTGGTCCTCACGAGTCTTGCCCTCTCCGGTTCCTCCTCCCATGAGCCTGCTCAGGGACGAAGAAACGTTGATAGGCGGATAGATGCCATTCCTGTGGAGATCCATGGACAGAACGATCTGTCCCTCGGTGATGTATCCGGACAGGTCAGGGATCGGGTGGGTGATGTCTCCTCCGGGCATGGACAGGATGGGGATCTGAGTGATGGATCCCTTCTTTCCTTTGATCCTTCCCGCACGCTCGTACAGCTGAGCGAGGTCGGTGTACATGTAACCGGGGTAACCACGCCTTCCAGGCACCTCCTCACGAGCCGCTCCGATCTGACGGAGAGCCTCGCAGTAGTTGGTGATGTCGGTCATGATGACCAGAACCTGCATTCCGAGGTCGAAAGCCATGTACTCCGCGGTGGTCAGACCGAGACGGGGAGTGAGGGTACGCTCGACAGCAGGGTCGTCAGCGAGGTTCAGGAAGACCACAGCGCTCTTCAGGGCACCGGTCCTCTCGAACTCCTTCATGAACATCTGCTTCTCTTCGTTGGTGATACCCATGGCGATGAACACGACGGCGAACTCCTCGTTCTCTCCGCGGACCTTTGCCTGCCTGGCGATCTGAAGAGCGATCTCGTTGTGGGGAAGTCCCGACGCGGAGAAGATAGGCAGCTTCTGACCCCTGACCAGGGTGTTCATTCCATCGATGGTGGAGATACCGGTCTGGATGAAATCGGAAGGGCTGTCCCTTGCCCAGGGGTTGATAGCCGCTCCGAGGATCTCACGCTCGTCCTCGGGGACGATGTCGGCTCCTCCGTCGAGGGGCTTTCCGGATCCGGAGAGGATCCTTCCGAGCATGTCCTTGGAAACGGGCATCTTCATGGTTTCGCCGAGGAAACGGACGGACGCATCCCTGTCGATACCGGTGGTCCCCTCGAAAACCTGGACGACGACGATGTCGCCGGAGGAATCGAGAACCTGGCCTCTCCTCATGCTTCCGTCGGAGAGCCTGATGTTGACCATTTCCTTGTATCCGACGGGCTCGGTGTTCTTGACGTACACGAGAGGCCCGGCGATCTGGGAGATTGTCTTGTACTCTTTGGATATGTCTGCCATAAGAATCACGCTCCAATCTCCGCGAACTGCTTGTCCATGTCCGCAGATACGGCATCCAGCTCGGCGTCGACGTTGTCCTCGTATTTGGCCTGGTTGAACCTGGTTCTGACGGGAAGGTGCACGATCTTGTCGACCTGCGCGCCGGAGGCGAGGGCTTTGTCCGCCATGTCGGAGTATTTCTTGATCAGAGTGAGCATCCTGTACTGCCTGGGGAGCGGGCAGAAGCAGTCCACGGGGTGGTATGCGTTCTGCTGGAGGAAGATCTCACGGATCATCTTGGAGATCTCGAGGGTGATCTTCTGCTCGTCGGGCAGGGAGTCGGAACCGACCATCTGAACGACTTCCTGAAGTTCGGACTCTTTCTGCAGGGTCTTCATGGCCCATCCTTTGAGGTCGATGAAGTCGTCGGCCACGTTGGATTTGAACCACTCGGAGAGCTGCCTGTCGTACATGGTGTACGAAGTGAGCCAGTTGATGGTGGGGAAGTGCCTCCTCTCCCTCAGCTTGGTGTCCAGAGCCCAGAAGACACGGACGATACGGAGGGTGTTCTGAGTAACAGGCTCGGAAAGGTCTCCTCCAGGAGGAGAAACCGCACCGATGACGGAAACGGATCCGTCCTGTCCGCAGAGAGCTTTGGCACGGGCTGCACGCTCGTAGAACTCGGAGAGACGTCCTGCAAGGTATGCGGGGTATCCCTCTTCTCCGGGCATCTCTTCCAGCCTGGAGGAGATCTCACGCATGGCCTCTGCCCACCTGGAGGTGGAGTCTGCCATGAGAGCCACGTTGTATCCCATGTCTCTGAAGTACTCGGCGATGGTCATTCCGGTGTAAACCGATGCCTCACGAGCTGCCACAGGCATGTTGGAGGTGTTCGCGATAAGGACGGTCCTCTTCATCAGGGACTCGCCGGTCCTGGGGTCCTTCAGTTCGGGGAACTCGGTAAGAACCTCGGTCATCTCGTTTCCACGCTCTCCGCATCCGATGTAGACGACGATCTCTGCATCGGAGTACTTAGCCAGGGACTGCTGGGTAACGGTCTTTCCGGTTCCGAAAGCTCCGGGAATGGCAGCCGCTCCTCCCTTCGCGAGGGGGAACATGGTGTCCAGGACACGAAGTCCGGTGACCAGGGGTATGTCGGGCTGGTACTTCTCGGCGACGGGCCTGGGGTTACGGACAGGCCAGTACTGGATCATGGGGACGTCTCTGCCGCCGATGGTGGCGACGGTCTCATCGATGGTGAAGTGACCGCTCTTGATGTTCTCGACCTTGGCGTTCTTCATTCCTATGGGGACCATGATCTTGTGGACGACAGGTCCTTCCTGGACGGTACCGAAGACCTCTCCCTCGGAGACGAGGTCGCCGACTTTGACAGTGGGAACGAACTCCCATTTCTTGCTGTGATCAAGTCCAGGCGCGGAGACTCCACGGTAGATGTAGTCGCCCATTTTCTCCCTAAGGATGGGGAGAGGCCTCTGGATTCCGTCGTAAACGGAAGTCAGAAGTCCGGGGCCGAGCTCAACGGAAAGAGGCCTGCCAGTGTTGGTGACGGGCTCTCCGGGTTTTATACCGTCAGTGTCTTCGTAAACCTGGATGATAGAGTACTCGCCGACGATCTTGATGACCTCTCCCATCAGCTGCTCGTTTCCGACATGCACGACGTCGTACATCTTGGGCGAGATACCGGTGGCGGTCACGACAGGTCCAGCGACTCTGTAAATTACACCTTCAGTGCTCATTTATTCATCCTCGTTCTTGTATAAATCAACGCCAATCGCTCTCTTGACCTTCTCGCGGAGGTCGCTCTCGTCGCCTCCGACGGGCACCACGACAGGCTGAATGGAATCTGTGACCTTCTGCCTGACCTGGTAGGAGAGATTGTCGAGGTCCTTTGCATCTACTGCAAGGATACCTATTGTTGGCTGGCTCATTGCCTCCAGCATTTTGTCTTGGTAGTTGTCCGAATTCGCGACGAAAACGCGCTTAATTCCTGCGAGCCTGAACCCGAGTACGAAATCCTCGCTTCCTATGACTGCTATCTCCATCAGATCACCACCAGTCCTTTGATGGTCTCTCTGCTGAGTCCACCATCGACGCCTCTGGCCACGACCCTGATGTTCCTGACTTCGGTCTCTTTCGCGACCATGAAGTCGATGATGGGAAGCACGGACAGAGGATACATGTGTGCCATCTTCTTCGCCTGATCAGCCTGGTACTTCTTCATGGACGAGAGGATGCCCTTGTGGGTGATGTCGTCTCCCTCCATGGCAGGCTTGATGTACTCCTCGAAGACCTCGAGACGGGACAGGTCTCCCAAGGAGGCCTTGATCGTGTCGTAGTTGGCGAGAAGCTGGGCGTACTTGGTATCGATCTCCATCCCTCCGGGGATGTAGTACTTCATGACCTCGTCGCCGTAGATGCCCTCATGCTTGAGCTTCATGATGGTCTTGAGGTTCACGATATCGATCTCTTTTCTGATGTAGTTCAGGAAGATCCTCGTAGGCTGGGTGTAGGGGTTGATGCTGTCGAGCAGCCTCTGGTAGTGCAACTTGTCGAGGTGGTCCTCGACGACCCCAAGGTTCCCGGTCTCTTTGTAAGAGGCGATGACTTCGTTGGGGATGGTCACCATTCCAATTCTGCTGCTTTCTGAAAGCACGTCTTCGACGGAATCAAGCGAGATAAGCTTATTCAAGGACTCTTCGTCCACCTTGCCTGCAAGAACAAGGTCTTCCCTTATTCCATCGGCATCGACACCGTACGACTTTCCGCGAAGGATGACCTTAAGATTCCAAAGGTCCCACTTCTCGAGATATGCTGCTACCATGTCGGCCAGCTCGCCCTGTGAAGCTCCGAGGATGCTGTTGAACACGTTCGCCATGTTCTGATAGGTCGCGTGCTCGACGAGCGTGATTCCGGAGTACTTCCCGGCGAGGTCGGTCATCTCTTTCTGGTAGCCGGCTTCGCTGATGTAACGGGAGATCTCGGGGACGCTCATCTGGATCATCTTGTCGTAATCTTCCTCTTTGAGGAGTTTCGACTTCTTCGCTTTCACCCTGGTTACGGCGTAGGCGTAGTTTCCTTTCCTTACACTGCGCTTGAACATCTGGTTCACCCGAAGAGTATGTCAGACACGGTCTTGATCTCGCGGTTCCAGATGGACTGGAGTATGGTGGAGTATTGCATATCGACCTCGACCTGTCCGTCCTCGCTCTGGAGGATCAGACCGCCGGAGATCCTGTCGTCCTTGACGACGCTGGATACCCCGAGCTGCTCCGCGGTGAAGTTGTCTTTGGAGGACATGATAGCCTTAGGGTTGGGGATGATGTCCTTGACCTTGTTCACCATGGCCTTGTACTGCTCCAGCTTCTTGTCAGCCGGAGTGTTCTCAAGGTCGGAGAGAGTCTGGTCGAAGGCTTTGGCGAGGACTTCTTTCTTCTTGGCCAGGACGATCTTCTTGCTCTCCAGCTCTGCGCTGGAGATCTCCTGGCGCTTAAGACGCTCGACTTCCTCGTCGCGCTTCTTGGCCTCATTCTGTTCAAGCTCAGCGACCTTCGAAGCCGCATCGGAGAGGATCCTGTCGGCTTCCGCTTTTGCGTCCGCCTTGATCTTGGAAACCTCTTCCTCTGCGGCCTTGAGGATCTCCTGAGTGACGTTTGCTAATACTGCCATGAGATTACCTCTTGGCGGAATCACATCACGAAGATAGCAAGGATGGAGATAACCAGTCCGAAGATGACGATAGTCTCAGGAAGGACCATGAAGATCATTGCTTTTCCGAAAAGGCTCGCGTCCTCGGTGATTGCTCCGACTGCGGCCGCTCCGACGTTTCCTTCCGCAATACCTGCTCCGAGACCGGTAAGTCCAACTGCAAGTCCTGCTCCAACTGCGATGAGTCCTGCTGCTTCTGCTGCTGCCATTTATGATACCTCTTTATGCTTTGTCTTTGCTTGAAGTGGTTTTCACGCGTTTGATTTTAAGGGGTTCGTACTCTACTCCGCCACCATCGAAGAACTTGACCATGAGCTCGACGAACTGCAACCTGAGAGAGTGAAGTCCCGCAGACAGAATACCGAGGGTCCAGATCATGAGATGCAGGAACGCGAAGAGCGCAAAGGCCACGACAAGCGCGATGGGGCCCTCTCCGAGTCCTCCGTAAATCATTCCGATGCAGATGTAGTTGAATGCGAGCGCCATTCCCGCCTTGGACATTCCGATAGCGGCAATACGAGTGTATGAAAGGATACCTCCCACGATTCCGGGAAGCTCCATGACGGCCTGCATTCCTTCTTCAGGTAAGTTGAGGATGATACCGATGACGAGGAGCACGGCTCCGATAGCCAAGGGGATCAGCACGGCATCGAAGGCCTGTCCCTCTATGAGGATCATAGCGAGAGCGTAACAGATGAGGACCATGCCGATGAAGCTGAGGACCCATCCGCCCTTCTCCTTGAACGCGTGGGCGAATCCGTGCTGGAGGGTCTTGTTGTAGACCGCGCAGCAGTACGCGAGAAGAAGGTGGCAGATACCGATGTACACGGAAAGCTTGAGCTGGAATCCGATCCAGTCCGCTCCGAGCTTGTGAACTCCTCCGTACTCGACCTCTCCGTTGTCAAGGACGACGGAAGGCAGAATTCCCTGGAAGAGATCAGGAAGGTTGTGGAGACCGAGAAGGGCTTCCCATGTGTATTCAACGCCAGTGTTCTCTCCGATGAAATGCATTCCTAGACATTCTCCATAGAAGAATAATCCGAAGATGAATGCCCAGATTCCACCGAAGAACAGGACGGTAGCGATTGCACGCCAGTCCTTGTGGTGCGTGACCTTAAGGCCGTACGCTCCGAGTATTATGAAAGGAATCGCGTATCCCACGTCACCAATCATCATACCGAAGAACAGAGGAAGGAAAATCGCAATCAGGATCGAAGGGTCAATCTCCTGATATCTCGGCACCGACATAAGCTTGGTCGGATACTGGAATTCCTTCACAATTCTTCCGTTGTTGAATTTGGTGGGGACTTCTTTGAATCTGTCCTCTGCCTCTTCAACCTCCTTCATGGTCCTTCCGCGAGTCTCCTGGATCTCGACGTAGGTTCCCTCCACCTTGGCCTCGATGTCGATCTTGACGGCCTCGGCCTTCTTCGTGGGTACCCATCCGTCGATGACGAAGGTATAGTCGCTGGAGGCGATCCTCACAGGGATCTCTCCTTTCTGGGCCTCGATGGACAGTTCTTCCTCAGAGGCTTTGAGGAAATCTTTGTGTTTCTCAAGAAGCTTGTTGAGCTCTTCATCGACCTTTGCAAGTTCAGCCTGGGTGGCAGCGAGATCGTGCTCGGTCTTCGCCAGGGCTGCAGAAGGCTTTCCGGTCTCATCAGGGACGGAAATCTCGGAGAATTCGCAGTCGGAGAGAGCGGACAGGACTTTTTCCCTGTCCTCCTTCTTCGCGAAGACTGCGACGACTCCGCCTTCCTTCTTGCTGATCCCGCTGTTGTAGATCTCGCAGGGTATGTCTGCGAGAACCGATGCGGGATCGGAGGTCACGGTTCCGACGGTGGAGAAGATACTCTTGTAACCAGAGTACAGGTCCAGGTCGATATCCAATTTAGAAAGCTGCTCAAGACTCTTCTTCGTAGCGTTTAGCTCAGTGATTCTCTGATTGAGATCATTCTTCTTGTCAAGAACGGATATTACCTCGTCCTCGACAAGTTCGACGCTGTTAGATGATATCTTGCTTTTGATCTCACTCTCGGAAATAGGAGCGGTGGGAGTCCTTTTGGTGATTCCCAGATCCTTTTCCATCGCACGCACTTTCAGCAGCCTTTCGGATGCTTTGGCTGCGTACGGACGGGATGTTCCGAGGGTGAAGCCTTCATCTGCGTCGACAGTATGATCGATCAGGTGGACAGCACCCACAGAGAACAGGGCGTCGATAGCCTCGTCCATGTGTGATTTTGTGCCCACAATCACAATCCTACTCATCGACTCAGGAAGTGACATTTAAGGTCCTCTCGAATTCTTTATAGAGAAAATCTTTCACTTCCTGCATTTTCACCGTCGACCTCTGTTCGATAGAGGCGGCAGCGGAAACGCCGTTTTTCAACAGCCCCTCGCGCTCCGACTCGAGTTTGACTTTGGTCGTGGTGATAGCAGACTCAAAAGCACTGCGGCACTGGGCCTCAGCGTCCTGAATCTTCTTCACAGAGTTCCTGCGAGCTTCAGCAATAGCGGATTTCCTGGCTGCTTCTGCATCAGCGATGAGTGCATCAGCATCCTTCTCCGCCTGCTTTATTCCCGATAGTATGTCAGTTCGGCTCATATACACACTCCCCGACCCTAAAGACGTAAATAAGCAGGTATACTTAACTGTTAGTACAACAACCTGATTATAAATGATTAGAAAACGGTTTATATACGTTCTTTAAACAGAACGCAGCGATTCCGCTACAGGAAATCAGTCGGGTCTGTATCTCCTCACGATCACGTTCGTCTCCGAGAGTATATCGTTAGACAGGTCATCGACATAGTCCTCGTCGTAGACGATCTCTGAGATTCCGGCGTTGATGATTATCTTGGCGCACATCGAACAGGGATAGGTCGTGGTGTACAGCGTTCCGCCGTTGACGCTGGTTCCGAAATAGGCCGCTTGGATGACGGCGTTCTGCTCCGCATGGACGCCTCTGCACAGCTCGTGCCTGGTTCCGGAAGGAACGTGGAGCTGCTCCCTGATACATCCGAGCTCCTCGCAATGGCGGGTTCCCTTAGGAGAGCCGTTGTAGCCTGTGGAGAGGACCCTCTTGTCCTTGACTATGACTGCTCCGACCTGCCTTCTGATGCAGGTGGACCTGGTTGACACTAGTTTAGCCATGCTCATGAAATATTCATCGTTGCTAGGCCTTGTCATGGATGGTGCATATAGACAGCAGGATATAAACCGTATCCGAGAAAACAGCGCTACGCATTTGTTTATATCCGCAATCCATTCGGAGAGCCGTGAATGACGAAAACAGGAAGATGATATTCGTTCTTATCGCGGTGGTGGCGATCATCGTAGGCGGATACGCCACTCTGATCAGCTACACCGGAATGGGCACACCGTTCAGCGTGGTCATGTCGCAGAGCATGCAGCACGATCCCGACAGGTCGGAGATCGGATGCATCGACACAGGAGATGTCGTCGTGGTGAAGAACAAGAACAGCGCCACCATCGAGAGCTACGTCGTAGCCACCAACACCGGATACTCCACATTCGGAGACTACGGTTCGGTCATCATCTATGAAAGGGATTCCAGTTCGAACCCCGTCATCCACAGAGCGATAGTCTGGCTGGATTGGAACCCAACCACGGAGACATGGTCGTCCAAAGAGCTCGTCGACTACAAAGGAGAATGGTACTGCAACGTCAACGGCTCGCACGAGAACAACACGAACAACCTCCGCGGCACATTGACGTTCGAAAACCTGACCCAGTCCGGGAAGACGGTGAAGATCAATCTCAGCACCTTGGGAAAGCAGAGCGGATACCTGACCTTGGGAGACAACCCAAAGACAAACCTCTCCTTCGACCAGGCCTCGGGGATAATCTCCCATCCGATAGGAAACGACGACATCAGGTCCGTTCCTTTCTTCGAGATCCCCTGGCTAGGAACCATCAAGCTGCTGATCAACGGGAACAACGCGAACCTCAGCTACGTCCCTAACAGCCTTCCTTCGCTTGCGATGGTGATCGTGACGATCATCGGAGCGATACTCCTGATCGATGTCGCAGCAGTCTGGAAGAATATCAACGGGTGGTCATTCAGGAAGAAGGAAGACCCATGAAAGCGGGGCTTACCCCCCCACCCCTTCATTTCCACTGGAACTTCTGAAAAAGAACAGGGACATTTTTCAGAGACAGAAAAACCCTGATCCTGAAGGAGTAAAACGATTTATTTTTTAGAAATTTGATTGAAATTCGAAGAATAGAAGGGATTTGATAAAAAATTTCAGAAGAAATTCGGAACTCGCAAGGAAATACTCTTAGAGATCCGAAATTTCCTATGAAGCTCAGCAGATAGTGGTCTGCTTAGGAGGCCTGTAGGAATAGAGGTCTTTGAAAGCATCGTCGTTCTTGATCATGTTGACGATTTCCTTAGGAGTGCTGAGCTCGATCTCCTTGGTGCGGCCTGCTCTCCCGAAGGATTTGACTCTCGCATGAACGATTCCGAGCATATCCAATTCAGAGATCAGCCCTGCGACTCTTCTCTGAGTGAGAACAGACTGACCGATGACTTCGCATATGAATTTGTATTTTGTATAGACGTCCCCGGTAGTCATAGGTTCGTTCCCTTCCTCATTGTTCATGATGACGCTCATGAGAACGGTCTTGGATTGAATAGTAAGGGTCTTGATAACTTCTGATACCGCATCCAATTCGATCTTGTTCTTAGCAGAACGAACATGAGCGGAAGTGACCTTTTTGTCGCCGTTCCTCTCAGCCATATCTGCAGACATCCTCAGAAGATCGAGAGCCCTTCTTGCGTCCCCCATCTCCTGTGCGGAAAGAGCCGCACAGTACGGGATCACATCCTCTTCGAGAATTCCGTCATCGAATGCGATTTTCGCCCTTTCGTAAAGAATATCCTTCAGCTGATTGACGTTGTAAGGAGGAAAGATGATCTTCTCCTCTCCGAGTCTGCTCTTGATCTTCGGACTCAGGAACTCGGTGAACTTCGCATTATTCGTGATTCCGATAACAGACACTTTCGAGTTCTGAAGAACTTCATTGATAGTGGTGAGATAATAAAATATGTCATCCCCGTTCTTCTGGAAGGACCTGTCGATCTCGTCCAGAACGATGATGAATATCTTGTTCTTCTTGTCGATGTATTCGGTCAGCTCAGCGAATACCTTGTCGAGGCTCCATCCGGTGAAAGGTATCTTCTTGCTGGGTTCGGATATTATCTGATTAGAGATGTTGTAAAGGATTCCATAGGGAGTATCGACGACTTCGCAGTTCACATAGATGAACGCACAGTTCTCCTGATCCGGATCAGCTTTCTTCAGCTCTTTTCCGATGTAGTTCATCACAGCGGTCTTTCCGGTTCCGGTCTTTCCGATTATGAGGATGTTGGATGGTTTATCTTTGTTGAGGGAAGGAGCGATTATCTCGACGACTTCGTTGATCTTGTCCATCCTGTGAGGAAGATTCTCTGGGATGTAAGATGACTGGAGTATCTTCTTGTTCTTCACTATTACATTTCTTTTCTGCATGTATTGTGTGAAGATGTTCGGTTCGCTCATTTCACCACCCTTTCATCGGAAAAACCTTTTTTCCAATTTATTTCCACTGTATCTTGAAGTTGTTTATAATAATTTCAGTTCCACGTTTTTTCCTTGTCTCTGATGTCTCTGATCTATTTCCTTCTACTGGAAATCTGGTGGTTGTTCTGATGCAGTTCTTCCAAACCTCAACCATGTTAAATAATAGGTCTCTCTTACTCACCATAATACTCTCGGAGGGGTAAAAGAAATGAAGGGTTGGCTCGTCATTGGCGCTTGCGTTCTCGGAATCGCTGCATTCATCGGTGTTCTCTGTCTCATCAACTCCATGCTCTGAAAACTGCTGACTCGAATTTTCGAGTTCCAGTGGAAATGAAGGGGTGGGGGGGTGTTATGTCTACAGCACCCCTTTCCTTATTCAATGAGCCGCGAGAATCTTGTTCTGGTGGCTCTGTTGAACAGATATGTCATTCTAGCTGTGGCGGTAGTAGCTGTCGTGGCGGTATTCATCGTTTTCAGCGGCAATCCTCTTTTGGAATTCGATCAGAGAGGGATCGTTCATGATGTGAAGAGGACTTCCAATGGATACACGTTCCAGATGGACTGTTCCGATGGAAGCTTCATGAAATGCTTCTCTAAAGAGAGCGTCGTCGATCTCGGCCATTATGGCATATCAGGCTCCTTTTCCCAGGACGGTTCCATATTCTTCGCATCGTCCGTGGTTCTTCTTGACGATCCGGACCTGGTAGGTTATAAGACGGCGTTTAGCATCCCAGGTTCCGATGTTCGTTGCTGTTGACGATACAGATTCGATGAAGGGAAACTGCACGACCTTCCTGGCGACGGAGATCATTCGCGAGTTTTCCGATCTGGACCTGATCGGGAATCCACGTCTCGTTCGCCTCAATCCCGCCGTGCCCTGGAAGACCCGTGGCAACGGGGCTCTCGTGATGAGATTCGGAAAGGGCGTAGGGGAGAAGAGGAGGATCGGAAAGATCGGCGACCGCGACATATTCTGCTACGACAGGTGCTCTTCCTTCGAGCCGGATCCCGAGATGATGAGGGAAAGGATCATCCCTCACATACAGGATCATCATGAGGACGAGTCCGATCCCGGTCTCCTGATATCCGTATCCAAGCCTTCCCAATCTTTCTATTGGAGAGGCGTGAGGACGATTCTTTCGCGCGACGATGTGGATCCGGAGATAGGGAGGATCGGCGGCACCACCTTCACCATCGGCTGCGGCAGAGGCCTTATCGGATGCACCTGCGGCATGGCGTGGAGGCCTAGAGACAGCACTTTCGAACTTCTTTCCTACAGGCCTTCCGAGAGATGGGGCACCGAGAGGATATTCGACCCATTCACAATCCGCGACGTCGAGCACGGATATCCGACTACTTTCAACAGCTGGGAGGACCGTATGCAGAAGGTTGCGATGGTTCCTTCCACTCCATGTCCGGTCATGTACGGGCTTCGCGGAGATGTGGAATCCGATCTTATCGAAGCTTCGGCGAAGATATCGACCGAACCGCTCGAGAGGTGGATGGTCTTCCTCACTAATCAGGGAACCGACGACCATATAATCCATGATCCCAAGTCTTTGATTCCCAATCAGTCGTATCTTCTCAAAGGGAAGGTCTCCTCTCCTGCCAGGCACATCCCCGGCGGACACGTGTTCTTCGATATCTCCACCAAGTATGGAACTGTCGAATGCGGTGCATACGAGCCCTCCAAGGAGTTCCGCATGTCGCTGGACTGGCTGGATGTCGGAGACGAGGTCGAGGTGATGGGAGAGCTCAGGGAGGATCCTCGCACACTCAATCTCGAGAAGATGCATGTCGTCGACGCTGTTTCGGAATGGAGGAAAATATCGAATCCTGTATGTCCTGTATGTTCGAGGACCATGGGTTCGGCAGGTTCCGGAGCCGGATTCAGGTGCAAGAAGTGCCATACTCGCGCTTCTGATCCCATCATGGAGCGTGTCATCCGTCCCATGGTACCGGGATGGTATGAGCCTCCTACTGCGGCCAGGAGACATCTTTCCAAGCCTTTGAAGAGAATGGGATTGATTCAGCCTGTCGAATTCGTCAATAGTCGTAGTCAATAATCGACACTAATTTATATACAGGCATTATCGTTCGATTAGAGGAACATCCCATGGATGAAGCAGTCATACTCAGTGCAGTCAGAACACCCATAGGAAAATATGGAAAAACCCTCGCAGGCATCAAGGCGACCGACCTCGGCGCCATAGCTGTCAAAGAGGCTGTTTCCAGAGCCAAGATCCAGCCTCAGGATGTCGAAGAGTGCATCATGGGCAATGTCATCAGCGCGGGTCTCGGGCAGAACCCTGCCAGGCAGGCCGCTATCGGAGCCGGTCTTCCTGTCGAGATAGGATCCTTCACCGTGAACGCGGTCTGCGGATCCGGAATGAAGGCGCTCATGCTGGCTGCCGACGCCATCAAAGCGAAGGAGTACAACGTCCTCGCCGTCGGCGGTATGGAGAACATGTCCGCCGCTCCATATCTCCTCAACGGAGCCAGGTGGGGATACAAGATGAACGACCAGACCATGGTCGACGCTATGGTCCATGACGGTCTGTGGGACATCTTCAACAACCAGCACATGGGATTCACCGGAGAGATCGTCGCCGAGAGGTTCAACGTCACCAGGGAGGACGCGGACAGGCTGTCCATGGAGTCCCATCTCAAAGCCGCCGCAGCCACCAAAGAAGGCAGGTTCAAGGACGAGATCATCCCCGTCACCATCCCTTCCAAGAAGGGGGACATAATTTTCGACACCGACGAGGGAATCAGGGCCGACACCAGCATGGAGGTTCTCGGAAAGCTCAAACCCGTCTTCAAGAAGGATGGGCTCGTGACCGCAGGAAACTCCTCCCAGCTGAGCGATGGAGCTTCCGCTCTCATCGTCGCGTCCCGCAAGTGGGCAGAGGAGAACGGATACAAGCCTCTGGCGACTATCGAGGCTTACGGAGAGCGCGGAGTCAAGCCCGAATACATCATGGAGGCTCCCATACCCACCACCAGGCACGTTCTTAAGAAGGCTGGAATGACCATCGACGACATCGACCTCTTCGAGCACAACGAAGCCTTCGCTTCCGCATCCTGCGCTGTGAAGAAGGAGCTCAACGTCCCCGACGAGATATTCAACGTCAACGGAGGAGCAGTCGCCCTCGGACACCCCATCGGATGCTCCGGAGCCCGTGTCCTCACCACTCTCCTGTACGCACTCATCAACCGCAAAAAGGAAGTCGGACTCGGAACCCTGTGTCTGGGCGGAGGAAACGCCGTCACCACCATCATTCGCCGCTGCTGATTCCATCCAGCGGCAACCAAACCCCTTTTTCTACTCTTTTCATGTTATTCCTTGAGCCAATAATTTTAACGGCAATGTCGTTTACTTGGTCATGAAGCCTTTGGATCAGGTTCTATCCGAGATCGATTCTTCCAAAGACGACATCATCGGCATGATGATGGGCATGATCCGCATTCCAGCCATAGCTCCCGAGAGCGGAGGCTCAGGCGAAGGAAAGAAGGCGGATTTCCTGATGGAGAGGCTTCAGGGATACGACGAGGTCCGCAGGATAGAGGTTCAGGATTCCTTCGATCCTTCCGTCACCAGACCCAATATACTAGCCAGAAAGATTGGTCCTAGGAAAGGGACCGTGTGGATCGTCGCACATATGGACGTCGTTCCTGTGGTCGATCCGGAGAAATGGGACAGCCCTCCCTTCGACCCCGTCTGCAAGGACGGGAAGATATACGGAAGGGGCGCCGAGGACAACGGACAGGCAGTCATATCCTCGTTCTTCGCGGCACGTCCTCTGCTCTCCGAGAAGCTGAACGGGATGTCGATAGGCCTCGCGTACGTGGCAGATGAGGAGACCACCAGCGAGATGGGCATAGGATACCTCGTGGACCATGATTACTTCACAGAGGACGACGTCATCGTCGTGCCGGACTGGGGATCACCCAACGGGACAAGGATATGGCTTTCCGAGAAGAACCTGCTCTGGCTGAGATTCGACATCGAAGGCAAGTCGGTACACGGTTCCACGCCCCACAAGGGAATCAACGCGTTCCGCGTGTCCACCTATCTTCTCGCTGATCTCATGGACGAGCTTGCGGAGAGGTTCGACCTCCAGGACCCTATGTTCTCCCCTCCGTTCTCCACGTTCGAGCCTACCAAGAGGCCTGCGACGGTGGACAACGTAAACACTATTCCCGGAACGGACAGCTTCTCCATGGACGTACGCCTGCTCCCCTCGTATTCGATGGATGACGTCATCCAAGCGGCGGAAGAGGTGGCAAAGATACATTCCGAGAGGTCCGGAGCGAGGATAACCGTGTCTGAGATACAAAGGAACCTCTCCGGAGCTCCTTCTTCCACCGATTCTCTGGGATTCAGGGCGCTCTCCGATGCCGTGGAGCATATCACAGGCACCAGGCCTGTTCCTTCGGGCACCGGCGGAGCCACATGTGCCAACTTCTTCAGGCTCAAAGGCCTGGATGCGTACGTGTGGCAGTGCGGAGGTGGAACCCTTCACGGTCCCAACGAGTACGTCGAGCTCAGCAACCTCATGACGGACTGCAAGGTGTTCGCCACCCTGTTCTACAACCTCTGCCTGAAAGGCGAAGAATAAGAGAGAAAAAAGGTTGGAATGGCAGGATGTTCACTCTTCGAACATCCTGTCGATCATCCAATCCGTGTTGAATTTGATTATATCGTCGTATTCCTGACCGTTGCAGACGAACGCGATGGGCTTTCCGATGGTGTGGGCTATGGACAGCGCCGCACCTCCCTTGGCGTCGGTGTCGATCTTGGTCAGGATGACGGCGTCGATCCCGATCGCATTGTCGAAGACCTTCGCCTGCTCGATGGCGTCGTTCCCTGCGAGGGAGTCTCCGACGAAGATCTTCAGGTCGGGCTTTGCGACCCTGACGATCTTCTTCATCTCCTCGATGAGGTTGTTGTTGGTCTGCATGCGTCCGGCGGTGTCGATGAACACGACGTCCTTTCTCTTGGACTTGGCATGCTCGATGGCGTCGAAGGCGACGGCCGCAGGGTCTGCGCCGTGATCCTGCTTGACGATCTTGCATCCGAGCTTGTCGGCGTGGATGCCGAGCTGCTCAATCGCTCCAGCCCTGAATGTGTCGCATGCTGCGAGGACGACGGTCTTGTCCTGCTTCTGGATGCGGTTGGTCAGCTTCGCGATCGCGGTGGTCTTGCCGGTCCCGTTGATGCCGACGAACATGATCACGGTGGGCTTCTCGCGTCCATCGAGCCACTCGTCGAAGTCGAATTCGTTGATCTTCAGGACATCCCTTACAGCGTCCTTGACGGAGAGCTCGACGACCTGTTCAAGGGTGTAGGAACGGTCGTACTTCTTTCCGACGAGGTTCTCCCTGACGCCGGACTTGATCTCTTCGGCCACAGGATAGGCGACGTCCGCCTCGAGAAGGATGATCTCGAGCTCGTCGAGGATCTCGTCCAAGGGATCCTCCTTGATCCTCTTGCTCAGGAAGTCGTTGTTGAGGAGCTTGGATGCCTCTCCTCCGGACTTCTTCTGCTTCTCCAGCTTGAGCTGCTCCTTCCTGGAGAGCTTCTTGGGTGGCTCGGCAGGGGTCTCGACCTTGGGTGCGGGAGTCTCGGGGACCTCGGGAACCTCTACCTTCGGAGGTTCGACCGGCTTGACAGGCTCGACCGCAGGAGTCTCCACCTTCGGGACCTCTGGCGTCTTCACCTTCGGAACTTCGGTCCTTATCTCGGGAACCTCCACTTTAGGGGTCTCCACCTTCGGGACCTCTGGCGTCTCCACCTTGGGAGGCTCGACCTTGGGTGCGTCCGGTCCCTCTTTGTACACCGCTTTCTCGTCGATCTTCTTCTCCGCTCTGGAGAAGAGGCTCTTCATCTTGGCTTTGAGGGACTCGAACATGTTCACACCCGGATCATTGGAGCTGCTGTCTCGCTTTGTATTCCTGCTGGATAGCCGCAGTAAGATTGTTGAGAGCGTTCTGGGACTCGTTGAGGGCCTCCATGGTCTTGGTCAAGGCCTCGGAGATCTCGGCGTTGTTGGCATCCATGTACTCGATGGCCGAGTTGGCATCCTTTTCCACGGAGATGTCGGAGCCGACGTCGACGACGACGTTCCTGTTGGGGGTGACCTTTACGGTGATGTAGGAGGTCGCTCCGATGGGAACCATGATCTCGTCCCCGTCCTTTGCGTCCCTGAATGCTTTGAGAGCGTTGGAGGCCAGAGTGACCTCGTCGAGGGATACGCGGAGCACCTGTACCTGACGGGAAAGGGCCTCGACCCTCTGCTTGTACGATTCCGCGACGGAAATCGCCTGGCGGAGCTCTGCGTCTTCCACGTTCACTCACCGATCTGGTACTTCACGACGTGGTTGGTGACCTGGTCTGCGGGGATCTCGGAGACATCGGTGATGTCGATCTGCCATCTCTTGAGCTTGTGCTTGCTGCCGATGGTGGAGTAGGCCTTCTCTTTGACTGCCTCGCAGTCCTCTGCCGCCATCTCGACGGAGAAGGGCTGCCTGACGAATCTCTCGTCTGCGTAACTGCCAGTGATGCGGAATGCTTTCATAGTGATTACCTAAGAGTGCCCATGAACTCTATACTATTAATAAAGGTTTAGGTGAAGATTCTGCAGGAACGGCAACCAAGCTCCTTGTCCATGTCGTATTAGACGTCCTTGCAGGCGGACGATTTCGACGGTGGCACGTCAGAACAGCCTCTCCCTTCCCTCGTTCTCAGAAGCGAACCCTATGTCGGCCATCTTCCTTCCTATCAGGAATATCGCCAGGAATTCCGGGACCTCCGTCTCCCCTTTGAGGATGAAGTCCTGGCCTTTCATGTTCAGGGAGGCGTCCCTCCTCATCGTTATCTTCACAGGCTCGTCCGTGTAGACCTCCGGCACAGCGTACTGGAGGGGATCGAAGTTTGTAAGCTCGTCGCGGGTGATCGGCGTGACCCTCAGGCCGCTCTTGCCGTGGACAGACCCTGGAAGACGTATCAGCCTCTTGATGTCGGCCGTCACAGGCTCGTCGACCTCTCCGGAGAGGCGATGTGCGACGTCCTCCTTCATGATCTTGACCAGGATGTCCTGCGTCGGCTTCGATACGAAAGCCATGGTGTCCCTCTCGAACATGTTGGCTCTGTTGGCGGCGAGCTCCTCCTTCGCCTTCTGGACGGTCTGGTTGTTGCTGCCTTTGATGCTCGGATAGGTCTTCTTGACGTCCTTCACGTCCATGACGCAGATGTCGTCGACGACCTTCTCCAGGCCTTTCCTCATCCTGCGCCTCCATCCTCCGCACTCCTTGGGAGGCAGCAGCCTGTCCTTCGAGACGTTGGTGTAGGTCCCGGCGGCCGTGGACACCTTCGATGTGGCCACAACGTGGTACGGGAAGACCCAGTCTATGTTGAGTCCGGAGCAGGTGATGTAGTCCACCAGCTCCCTCCTCTCGCTCGTTCCCAGGCTCATGATGTCCGGGCGCCTGACGTGAGCGTGGTATCCCCTTCCTCCGGAGAAGGTGATGTGCACCTGCTCCTCCGAGAATCCCAGGTCCCCGATGAGGAAGTTGTCGACCAGGCCGATCATCTCGCTCCTGATCTGGGCCAGCATCTCGGAGTAGGTCATCTCCTTGGCGCCTTCCAGGTGGTCCGCGTCCAGGTCGAAGATGAGCTCCGCTCCCATCCAGCCCTTCTCGTCCATGGTCGGGGCGTCCGGCTTGCGGTAGTACGATGTCGAATAGTAGCTGTGTGACGGGATCTGATAGGCCATGAACCTTCCCAGCTCCTCCAGGCTCTTGAAGGAGAGATGCCTCTGGACATACGACTTGTCGAAGAACATGAAGCCGAACTCCCTCCTGGTGAACCTGTCGGGGAGAGACGGCGTGTTCGTCTGGTAGTACCTTTTGAAGGCTTTGTAGAGGAACCGTCCGTTTCCGTCCATGACGACCGAAGCATGGGCTATGAAACTAAAATATGTGTGTGTCCGTTCCCATTGACATGAGTGAAAAGGTCCCGGTCTACGACAACCACATCCACATGAGCCCTTCAGGACGCAATGTGGATGCTCTCAAGGAGTACGAGTCCCTGGGCGGGACCGGCCTCACGCTGGTCACCCTTCCGTACAAGGAGGTCCGGATCTCCAGAGGGGAAGACTTCGCCAGATCATTCGAGATAACCTACAGCCTCGCGGCGAAGGCCAGGGAAGCCACGAACCTGGAGATAAACATCGCCGTCGGGCCGTATCCTGTTCTTATAATACCTCTCGCCGAGGCCTACGGGCTCGACAAGGCGGAGGAGATGCTCGTCAAGGGCATGGAGGATGCCGCGAGGGATGTCGCAGAGGGCAAAGCGGTGGCTCTCGGAGAGATCGGAAGGCCGCATTTCCCTGTGTCACAGGAGATATGGGACGCCTCCAACAGGGTCCTTCTCCGCGGGATGGAGCTCGCGAAGGAGAACGACTGCCCTGTGATCATCCACTGCGAATCCGAAGAGGACACCGACCGTTCCCTCGCGGAGCTCGCCGACCGCGCCGGTCTGGACAGGGGGCTGGTGGTCAAGCATTCGTCCCCTCCGCTGGTCACGGACGAGGAGACGTACGGCGTCATGCCCTCCATACCCGCCTCCAAGACCAACGTCAAGGCGGCTATAGGGAAGGGCACGGACCGTTTCATGATAGAGACGGACTACATCGACGACCCGGAGAAGCCCGGAGCGATAATGTCGGTCACGACCGTACCGAAGAAGGTGTCCGCCTGGCTGGCCAACGGGCAGGTTCCCGTTGAGAGCATCCACAGGATATGCGGAGACATACCCGATTCCCTTTACAAGCGCTGAGGTGAAGTCCATGTCATTCAAGGTCACATGCGTATACGACGAGGGCGCCAAGGAGAACACGTCCCTGATAGGCGCGAAAGGCTCGGCCATGCTGGTCGATGTCGGAGAGAGGAGGCTCCTGTTCGACACGGGACTCCGCGGAAGATACCTGGCCCACAACCTGTCATGCCTGGGCATCGAGCCCGACTCAATAGACGCCGTCGTGGTGTCCCAGCCCCACCCAGATAACTACCGCGGGCTGGACGGCCTCCTCAAGGAGAGGACGAAGCCAGTGGACGTCTACGCGATGCAGGGGATGTATCCGGAGAAGTCCGGCCTCCTGTCCAAGTCCAGCGGCATCTCGGAATCCGACAGGGCCAACGCCATCCTGCATTACGACGACGGATGGATAGAGCCGATCCCCAGGGTCTTCAGGACGCCGTACTTCGATTCCGGGAACGGATACAGGGAGGCTTACGTGGTGATCGACGCTCCCCGCGGTCTGGCCATACTGAGCGGACGTGGGGTCGGAGGCCCCGAGAACGTCCTGACGGAGGCAGAGTCCCGCTTCAGCAAGAGGACGATGGCATTCCTGGGATCCCTGGACCTCGAGAAATCGAAGAAGCCTGTTGCTGACGCTTACGCCGCATCCTTGGCGGCCCATTCTGTCGACGACGTCTATCTCAACCATCGCACCGGAAGGAACGGGATCACCAACGTGAGGGTCAACCTGGGTCTCGCTGGCGTGAAGGAGTTCTACGCCGGCTTCTCGTACACCGACGAGAGGTCCTGATACCGAACTCGATGGAAAGCGATGTGATACAGTTTTATCCATATTGATTATATATCTGTAATAGAAGAGGGAAACCGATGAAAGTGTTCTGGCGCTTGAAAACCGCTATGATGTTCGCGTTCATGACCGGGCTGCTCGTAGCCATAGGCATCGCGGTCGGTTACGTGTTCAACAACGTCTGGGCAGGGTTCTACGTCATGCTTGCCCTTTCCATAGGGATCAACATCTACTCGTACTTCTGCTCGAAGAAGATGGCTCTCGCCGCCAACAAGGTGCATCTGATCACCAGGGACGAGGAGCCCAGGCTGTACGACATCGTCGAGAGCCTGGCCATCAGGGCGGACCTTCCCATGCCCGAGGTGGGCATATCCGAGGTCCCCATGCCCAACGCGTTCGCGACCGGGCGCAATCCCAAGAACGCTGCCGTGGTGGCCACCAGGCCTCTGCTGGACCTTCTCAACGACGAAGAGCTCGAGGGGGTCATGGCGCACGAGATGTCCCACGTCAAGAACCGCGACATACTCGTGATGTCCGTCGCTTCCACTCTGGCTTCGATAATCTCCTTCGTGACAAGAATGGGGGTCTACGCGGCGATATTCAACAGCGGCAATAAGAACCCAGCAGGGCTGGTCATCCTGATAATCGCGGATATTGCAGCCCCTATCGCCGCCGCGCTGATCCAGCTCGGAGTGTCCAGGAGCCGCGAGTTCCTGGCTGACGAGTCGGGAGGAAGGCTCACCGGCAAGCCCATGGCGCTCGCCAACGCCCTCATGAAGCTCGAGGGAGGATGCACCGCATCTGCGAGCATGTCCGGCAGCTACGACAGGGACTCCTACAGCAGCGTGTGGATCACCAACCCCTCCGGGACCAAGATCAAGTCCGCGATCTCCGGTCTCTTCAGGACCCACCCCTCCACCGAGGACAGGGTCGCAAAGCTCCGCGAGCTCGACGCCGAGCTTCGCGGATATTGAAAAAACCAAGGGTCCGGGCAGGACGTCCGGGCCCTTTTTTTGAATTCAGCTTACAGGCTCCCACTTGGCGAGCTCGTTCACCTTGGACAGGGTCGACCCTCTGCGGATCTCCTCCCTGGTCCTGTTCTCCCTCTCATGCACATCGAGAGCGCGGTTCGCGACTTCGACCGCGGACTCCTTGGGGATGACGACGACGCCGGACTCGTCTCCGACGATCCAGTCCCCGGTGCGGACCCTCTGGCCGCCTACGGTTACTTCGATGCCGATGCCGCCGTATCCTTTAGGCTCGCCGGCGCAGGGCGCCACAGTGCGGGAGAACGCGGGGAACTCCAGGTCGCGGATGTCGTCGATGTCCCTTATTGCTCCGTCGATGACTATCCCGGCCGCACCCATGACCATGGCCGAGCAGGTGGCGAGCTCTCCCCATACGGCTACAGGCGCTCCTCCGACGTCCACGACGAGGATGTCGCCCTTGTTCACGCGGTCTATGGCCTCGACAGGCTTCGCCCAGTCCCCGTTGGTGGTCTGGACGGTCAGAGCGCGTCCGACCATCCTTTGCCTGTGCTTCAGCGACTGGGGGAGAATGCCGATCATGACCCCCTGCTTGTGGAACGCGTCGGAGATGTTGCAGGTGGAGACCCTCGCGAAAGCCTCGAAGAGGTCCTCCTCGGTGTACTTCTTGGCCAGGTCGGTGTTGATCTTGGCTCCCGCCATGGCCTTCTTGATGTTCTCCGCAGCGCCTTTGATGTTCTCGGTCTTGATGATGGCCCCGCCGACGATGACGTCGGAAGCACCGGCCTCGACATAGGAGCCGGCGTTCTCCGCGGTTATGCCACCAGCAACGGCGACAGGTATGGAGACCGCGTCCACGATCTTCCTGAGGATGTCGATAGGGGGCTCCTCGCCCTTCATCTGGGTGTCGATTCCCATGTGGAGGCAGATATAGGCCACTCCGAGCTTCTCCACTTCCTTCGCGCGGGCGACCTTGTCCGGCACGTTGATCATGTCTACCATGATCTCGGCGCCGTACTTCCTTCCGGCTTTGACGGCTTCGTCGATGGTGGAATCCTCCGCGAGACCGAGGACCGTCACGATGTCGGCTCCAGCCTTCGCCATGATCTCCACTTCGAAGGCTCCGACGTCCATGGTCTTGGTGTCCGCGATGAGCTTCTTTCCGGGGAATTCCCTTCTCAGAGCGCGGACCGCCTCGGCACCTTCGCTTTTGATCAGAGGGGTCCCGGCCTCGATCCAGTCGGCACCTCCATCCACTGCCTCGTGTGCGATGACCAAAGTTCTGCTGAGCTGCATCAGGTCCAAAGCAATCTGCAATGTGGGCATGCTTGCGGAATCGGTAGCCGTTTATTTCTTACTATCCTGCAACTCGCTAGCTAATCGATTATTGGTTGTCCGCTGACCAGCTATGTCAGTGGTACATGACACTCTAAGGGTGAGACCGTATTGCCAGGTGAAAACGGGAATCAGCTATTGTTTCAGTTGCCTTATTGTTGCGTTTCTTATATCAACACCCTAATGCAATACCGTTGCATGGGAAGTCACTTCATATCGGAAGCCAAAGTTTCAGGCAGAGGCCAGATAGCGATACCCAAGGCTGTAAAGGAGCGTCTCGGAATAACCGAGGGCGATTACGTCGTCTTCATAGAGTCCGATGGCGACATCGTGATACGTGCCGGAAAGCTCGTTTGGGAAAACTCCGAGAACGAGGGCAAGCGCTGAGCACAGCTACCAACCGCCTTGCGGTGGTGCGATCGTGGACTTCCGCGCAACAACCCCTTAGGCCTCAAACGGAGAGGGGAGGTTTCAAACACGAGGGTTCGATCGTCAGCGCTGAATTTTCTTTTTTCACTATAGTGTGAAGTTCAGCTTATCACTATAGGGCAATAATATTAACGTCCATGAATATACACAATACGTATGTCATTCATCAAAGTTCAGAAGCTTGTACGCAACGAGGACGGCAGCGTCCGTTCCGGCAGCGCTGTGATTATGGACGTCGTCTATGTGAAGGATGGCAAGTACCATTCCAAGCAGGTTCAGAGAGAGAAGCTCGGGAAGATAGTGAGCCTCGATCCCTCGAAGCGCAGGGGAGTATTCATGTCCCCCACGCGCGGACTGGTGGCATACGATGTCGGCGAAGACCGCTTCTACGATCCTGAAGAGATGCCCGCTCCCAAGGTGGCCGCAGCCCCAGCCGCAGAGTCGGAGAAGGTGGTCGAGAAGGTCGTCGTGAGTGCTCCGGAAGGCCCTCACAAGGTCTTCGGAGACGTCTACATGGCGCTGGAGGCGCTGAAGTCTTCCGGCGAGCTTCCGAAGCTCAGGGCATGCCTTTCGGACGATGCCCTCTACGAGGGGACTATAGTCCGCATCATGCACAAGATCGTGGCGGACGGGTCCAGGATACCAGTGAAGTCCTTGGTGGACAGGTCGTTCGTCTCCGAAGTCTTCTCCAAGGACGCCGTCGGCGGCGGAAAGTACTACCACAAGATGGGGTCCGCCACCGTCAGGAGCGCGATCAAGGACATGCTGGCCACCGACAGGGTGCCGTTCTACACGGATGCCGTGAGCTACATGGGAACCAAGACCGTCCTGATCTTCGACGGAGTCGGAGGAAAGCCGGTCGGATGCGAGCCTGTGGTCGATCCCGGACGCTGGTCCCTGGACCACGGAGGGGACGGCGTGGCCATCCTGAACGAGAGCTACGTCACGGAATCCCTGTTCAAGGCTTACGGGCCGGATTCCGGAATGACATTCATCGCGGCCATGCCCACCAAGAAGGGATTCCCGTACAAGGACCTCTGCCAGAAGGCTCTGAAGCGCATCGGAGAGAAGGAATGCGTCTTCGAGAAGGACGGCAAGGAGCTGTTCGCCATGAGGAAGAAGATCGATGTCTTCGGAAAGAAGGCTTACGCCTATGTCATCGCCGACATGGGCGGATACGAGACCCCTTCGCCCATGTTCCAGGTCCTGATCTCCAACAAGGGCGGAAGCCCCGAGCTGGTCGCGGACGCATACGCCTCCGGACTTAAGCTGGAAGCCGCCTGCAGAGCCACGATCCCCTCCGACATCCCTGTCCAGGACGCATGCGGAGCAGCCGTGTGCAACTTCGTCGCCTCCTGCATCCAGGAGAAGATCTCGGCGGACTTCACCTCCAAGGGCGTCAGCCTTACCGAGGCGCTCGGAACAGCCCAGTCGGTCATGTGCTGCATCGGCGACAAGGTGGTCGTGGAGAAGGCTGGTTCCGGAGCGTCCAAGATGTTCAAGAGCATCGGCATGAAGATTCCGGCGGAGCTGTCCGCATCCGAGTACAAGGACTCCCTGATGAACCCGGAAGAATCGTGAAAGCCACTCAGCTCGCCCGTCTATCATCATGATCAGCTCGAAAAAAACGATCATCATCGTGGCGAGCCTGTATCCCGCGACATGCACATAATCGTTGCTGTCGCGGGATACCAATGGTTATCTATGGAATGGGGGATAAGCCAGCATGTTCAAGAAGAAAGATACGAAGCTGCGTGTTCTTTTCGTCGATCAGAAGAACGATTTCGTCTCCCAGATCGCGGAGTACTTCGCGAACAAGCTGTATCCTGACGTGTACGAGGTCTACAGCGCCGGTCCCGAGAAGGATTTCATCGACTGCGAGCTGATCTCCGCCATGTATCAGAACGGGGAGGATCTCAGGAGGCAGGTCTCCAAGGACTTCAAGGACAAGGACTTCCTGAGGGAGGACGAGGAATACGATTACGTCGTCTTTCTGGAGAAGTCTACGTTCGACGAGTGGGCGTCCAAG
>JAEEGK010006298.1_pt1 | contig 28593 bp, 24 predicted proteins | sample 8958771 | NCBI WGS metagenome assembly JAEEGK01 (sample SAMN16246547, study PRJNA631951) | gut metagenome | biome: gut microbiome; feature: rumen; material: SC-attached | host: Bos | place: Iran: Karaj | collected 2018-10 | reverse complement strand
CTGGTTATAATCCTCTTTGAATACCGCCGACGCATATCCGGCTATGGTGATGGTGATGTCCATGTCGGCGTCGAGCAGGCTCTCGATATAGGTGAAGAGCTGCTCCACGCGGCGGTAGTTGCCCTCCACGCAGGTGTCGAAGAAGACCTGCATGCGCAGCGAGTCTTCGGCCGACGACTGGTGGGCTATATAGTCGTTGCGCAGTTCCGAATAGTGCTGTTGGCATTTCGAGTAGCTTGTCTCCGTCACTGGCTGGCGGCTCATGGGGTCGGGTTCGTCGTTGTGGAAGTATAGGAACAGCGGGAACATGAATTTGCGCACCAGCTGCACCGTGGTGTCCACCTTGGGTGTGGTGTCTATCTGCGGCACGAACAGCAGGGCCGAGTCGATACCCCAGCGGTAGAGGTCGTTGCAGCATGCCGAGTCGTTCACAAAGTAGCTGTCCTTGCGGTTGGAGGCCAGGTAGCCTGCCGTGGGTATCCCTTCGGGAGAGTGGTCGGTGACGGTGAAATAGAGGTCGTTATGCTCGCTGTTCAGGCAGTTGCACACTGCTTCGGCCCGCTGCCATGTGTTGCGGCTGCCTACCGAGCAGTATATGTCGAAACCGCCTTTGCCGCCCATGCGGTCAGACGAGAAGTAGAGCACTCCCGTGGTCTGGTCGTAGAAGGGGGTATACTCGTCGTCGGGCGAGTTGACGTTTGGGCCAAGGTTGACGGGTTCGCCCGCCACGCCGTCGCTCACCAGCGAGTACCAGATGTCCATGCCGCCGACGCCACCCGGGCGGTCGCTGACGAAGTAGAGTATGACGGTGCTGTCGGCCAGGCGACCGACGGCGGGGTGGGTAGCTGTGTGGCTGTCGCTGTTCACGTGTCCGCGGAGGCGCTGCGGCTTGCTCCATCCGCGGCGCAGCTTGCGAGCCCACCATATCTCGCAGCGCAGGTCGGGGTCGCCCACGCGGCAGCGTGTGAAGTAGAGGTCGTTGGTGTAGGGGTCGAGGGCGAGGTTGCCCGTGTGGTCGCGCTTGGTGTTGAGGCCCCAGCGGCTGGGCTTGGGGCGTGCCAGCTTGCCGTTGCGGGCTATGCGTGCCTGGTAGACCTGCATCTGGGCGCTGTTGAAGTTGAACATCTTGCCGCCGTTCTTCTCGGGGGGCATGGTGCTGAAGGCCATGATGGTGTCGCCCACGCGGATGGCGCCGGTCTCGCTGCCCGTGGTGTTGTAGGGGCGTTCGAGGTGGGTGACGGTGTATTGCGCTTGCGCGCAATTGAAAATTGAAAGTTGAAAACTGAGAATTATGCTTGCGCAGGTTGCAAGCATGACTTTAGATGTTATGAACTTCGATAACCTCAATTTTCTATGGCTTTATTTCTTCTATTAACGGCGAATTTTGCGAATTGAGCTAAGCTGCGCAGGTTGATTTTGGGCTAATTACTCGAAAAGTGGTCAGTGGTCAGTGGACAGTGGCTTGCGCAGGTTGATTTTTGGCGAATTACTCGAAAAGTGGTCAGTGGACAGTGGACAGTGGATAGTGATTGGTTTGCTCGTCAGGCTCGCAGGCCGTGACCGGAGGTCAGGCAGCAAGGTTCAAAGTTCAAGGTTTAACGGCGAATTACTCGAATTGTCGGCGACATTTTTCAATTTTCAATTTTCAATTTTCAAAATATGGGGCATTGTATGGCGCGGCGGCGGCGGTTGTCCTTGTGGATCATGTAGACGACGCCCACCTCGAAGGCGCCTATGGTGTGGCTTGCTGTGGCGAGGCGCGAGAGGTTGACGTCGTAGCAGAAGGCGAAGGTCCAGCTGCGCCAGAGGACGGCGAGGTCTATTGCCGCCGCGTCGGCATGGCGTCCGATGATGCCGGCGCTGAAGGCCAGGTAGCGGCGAGGGTCCTCGTCGACATACCAGCGCACGTCGGCGCCGTAGACGAGCTCGTTGAAGTTGCGCTGGCGCTGGTAGCCGACCACAGGCAGGAGGCCCCAGTCGGAGAGGAAGCGCCATTCGGCGCGGCCGTAGATGTTGAAATGGCGGCTCAGGCGTGCGTCGGCGGCCATGTCGGTGTGGCTGATGTCGGGCTCGTTGATGTTGCGCAGCGAGGCGCCGACCTTGGTGTAGAGGGCGTCGCTGAGCTGGCAGTACCATGCTATGCCGGCGCCGAGGGTGGGGTAGACGACCTTGGTGCGGCGGAAGCTCTCGGTGCCGTCTGTCATCTCGATGCCGTCGGTGTTGAAGCCCACCTGTCCGAGGCCCCCTTCGAGGCCCACGGAGATGATGTTGCTGCCGTCGCCGAGGCCTTGGAAGTAGCTGACGATGGCCGACGCCGTCGTGGAGCCGTAGGCGAGGGTGCCTGCGCGGTCGTTGCTCACCCAGAGGCCTGCGTTGAAGCCGTTGCGGTGCACGTTGCTGCGCGAGAGGGCCACCTCGGCTGTGGCGCTGAAGGTCTGGAAGGGGGTGCTCACGGAGGCCCATTGGTTGCGGTAGACGGCCCCGAAGCGCGCTGTGGCGTCGAAGAAGCCGCTGTAGGCGGGGTTGAAGAGCAGCGGGTCGAGGTCGAACATCGAGAAGTGGATGTCCTGCGCTTGCGCGCAATTGAAAGTTGAAAGTTGAAAATTGAGAATTATGCTTGCGCAGGTTGCAAGCAAGACTTTAGATGTTATGAACTTCGATAATCTCAATTTTCTACGGCTTTATTTCTTCTTTTTTTTAACGGCGAATTTTGCGACCCCCGAAGGGGTGATGAGCACCGCTGAAATAAATCAAATCCAGCGAATAATTTTACGAATGCTGGCGCAGGTTGATTTTGGGCTAATTACTCGAATTGTCGGCGCTGTTTTTTTTCAATTCATAACTCATAATTCATAATTCCCAATTCTCAATTGTCAATTGTCAATTTCCCCGGGTGTATGGTGGTAACGATATGTCGGCGAAGTCGCCGTGTTCGTATTTGAGGGTGGCGGCGATGCCCACCATTGCGGCGTTGTCGGTGCAGAAACTGAAGGGCGGTATGAAGGCCTGCCAATGGTGCTTCAGGCAGATGCGCTGCAGCTCGCTGCGCAGCAGGCTGTTGGCGCTGACGCCGCCGGCTATGGCCAGCTGGCGCACATGGTGGTCGATGGCGGCGCGCTCCACCTTCTTGAGGAGGAAGCCCACTATGGTCTTCTGGATGGAGGCGCAGAGGTCGGCCTTGTGGCGCTCGATGAAGTCGGGGTCTTCCTTCAGGCGGTCGCGCAGGAAGTAGAGGAAGGAGGTCTTGATGCCCGAGAAGGAGTAGTCGTAGCCTGCGATGTGGGGTGTGGCGAAGGTGTAGGCGTCGGCGTTGCCCTCCTTGGCGAGGCGGTCGATGACGGGACCTCCGGGGTAGCCGAGGTCCATGATCTTGGCGGCCTTGTCGATGGCTTCGCCTGCGGCGTCGTCGATGGTGGTGCCGAGGCACTCGATGTCGAAGTAGTCGCGCAGCAGCAGTATCTGGGTGTGGCCGCCGGAGACCAGCAGGCAGATGAAGGGGAACTGGGGCATGGGCTCGCCGCGTTCGATGAAGTGGGAGAGCACGTGGGCCTGGAGGTGGTTGACCTCGACGAGGGGTTTGCCGATGGCTGTGGCGAAGCTCTTGGCGAAGCTGACGCCCACGAGGAGTGAGCCCAGGAGGCCGGGGCCGCGTGTGAAGCCCACGGCGTCGATCTCCTCCTTGTCGATGGCGGCCTGACGTATGGCGGCGTCGACCACGGGGATGATGTTCTGCTGGTGGGCGCGGCTGGCCAGCTCGGGCACCACGCCGCCGTATTGCTCGTGCACCTTCTGGCTAGCGATGACGTTGCTCAGCACACGGCGGTCGCGCAGTACCGCCGCCGAGGTGTCGTCGCAGCTTGATTCTATTGCCAGTATTGTAGTCATCGCTTCACTCCAGCAACTTGCGTACCTGTTCGATGACCTCCTCTTCGCCACCGTCCTGGTAGCCTGCGTGTTGCCACACAATCTCGCCCTTGCCGTCGAGGATGAAGGTGTGGGGCACGTTGACCACGTTCATGGCGCGTTTGAGGTCGCTGTTCTGGTCGAGGTACACCTCGTAGGGCCAGTCGTTGCCGTCGACATGGGGTTTGACGCGTGCCGCCGAGCGGGCGTCGTCGATGCTGACGGCCACCAGCTTGACGCCGGTCTCCTCCTGCCATTCGTCGTAGACCTCCTTGATGTTGTTGAGCTCGCGGTTGCAGGGCTTGCACCAGGTGGCCCAGAAGGAGATGACGACGGGTTTGCCGTCGTTCTGGATTACCGACGACTGGACGGAGGTGCCGTCGACGGTCTTGAGGGTGATGTTCTGCGGCATCTGGGCGTTCTGCGCCTCGGAAATTGAAAATTGAAAATTGAAAATTGACAAGAGGGCGAACGCCAAAAGGATTTTTTTCATTGTCTTCATATTGATAATATGTATTTCAGGTTGTTGATTTCTTGCGTTTCCTGTTCGATAAGCTGCTGCACGAAGAGGGGTGCTTCGCCGTCGGCGATGTCGTCGCGCATCTGGAAGAGGCGACCGTAGTGGAGGCCGAAGCTCTCGTAGTCGGGGTTGCCGAGGGCGCAAGTTGTGGCGAAGAGGCGTGCCGTCTTGCCGTCGATGATGCGGAGGTAGGTGACGGTGTCTATGGGCGAGGGGCATTCCAGCTGTATGAGTTCGGATTGCACCATGTCGATGACGGTGTCGTTGACGAGGCGTGTGGCGTTGCGGTCGTCGACTTCGTCGAGGAGTCGCATGATCTGGGCGAGGAGCCAGTCGCCAACGAGGACGGCTGTGGCGTTGCCCCAGCGTGCGTTGACGGAGGGCTGTCCGCGACGGGTGTCGGCGCGGTCGATGATGTCGTCGTGGAGGAGCGAGGCGTTGTGCAGCATCTCGACGCAGACGGCGAGGAGGAGGGTGCGGCGCGAGCGGAGGGTTTCGTCGCCGCGTGTCGCTGCCGCCATCAGCAGGAGGCGTGGGCGCAGCATCTTGCCGTTGCGGGCGGAGATATATTCCTCCACCTGCCGCAGCAGCGTGTTGTCGCCCTGCGTCATGCGGCGCAGGTATTCGCGGCGCACCTGTTCAAGTTCAGGCTCCAAATTCATTGTAGAGTGTGACGAGTTTGTTGGTGAGGGTTTTTGAGGCACGTACCAGAGGCAGGCGCAGGATGTTGGTGATGCGGCCCTGGGCTTCGAGGAGGGCTTTGATGCCTGTGGGGTTGCCTTCGTCGAAGATGGCGTGCATCAGGGGCAGGAGGCGGTTGTGGAGAGGCAGGGCGTGCTTGAAGTCGCCTTTGAGAGCGAAGCGCACCATGTCGGACATCTCCTTGGGCAGAGCGTTGGCGATGACGGAGATGACGCCGTCGGCGCCGAGGGCGAGCATGGGGTAGGTGAGGGCGTCGTCGCCGCTGATGACGCGGAAACCTGCGGGGCGGTTGCGGAGAATCTCCATGACCTGGCTGATGTTGCCCGAGGCCTCCTTGATGCCAATGATGTTGGGACATTCGGCGGCGATGGCGAGGGTCGTCTCGGCGGCGATGTTGACGCCTGTGCGGCCCGGCACGTTGTACATGATGACGGGCACGGGCGACGCTTCGGACACGGAGCGGTAGTGTGCTATGAGGCCGCGCTGATTGGGTTTGTTGTAGTAGGGTGTGACAGAGAGGATGCCGGCGATGCCGTCGAAGTTGGTGCGGTTGATAGTGTCGGTGACGGCGAGGGTGTTGTTGCCCCCGAGGCCGAGCATGATAGGCAGGCGTTCGGCGACGGTCTCGACGATGAACTCCTGCACGGCGGCGCGCTCGCTTTCCGTCATGGTGGCGGCTTCGGATGTGGTGCCGAGGGCGACGATGTAGTCGACGCCTGACGTTATGATGTGCTCGATGAGAGCCTCGAGCTTGGTGAAATCTACTGTCTCCTGGCCGCGGCGGAAGGGTGTGATGAGAGCCACGCCGGTGCCTGTGAATAAGGGTTGCTGTTTCATTTCTTGATCATGCTAAGGTATTCTATGATGTTGTTGAAGAAGCCTTTGAGCTCCACGTGGCCGTCGCCGCGGATGATGAGGTCGAAGACCTCGGTGGGGTCTTCGGCTGGGGTGGCGTAGGCTACCTTGAGGTTGGCTTCTGTGCGCAGGGCCACATACTGGGCGAAGAAGTTGTCGTCGCCGATGGTGTCGATGAGCAGGTCGTAGTGACGGCTTACGAAGGGGCGTATGGCGTCGTCGGAGGGAAGTCCCCAGAGATTGAAGTCTGTCTTAGTGCGGCAGATGTGTGTGTTCTGGTGGGTTATGACGAAGTGGAGCTCCTGGTCTTTGTCGAGGAGCGCTATGATGTGGACGCTCTTGCCCTGGTTCTCCATGACCTTGGCGAAATGGTGGAGGATGTTCCACGAGGTCTCGTCGGTGAGGCGGCAGATGACGCCGATGGAGCGTATCTCGTCGATGTTGTCAATCTTCTTCTCGCGAGGGGCGGCTTTGAGGTCGCGGATGATGGTGCGACGTCGCAGGTCTTTGATGAAGTCGAACATATATATCGGGGTTGATTTTTGATTTTTGAGTTTTGGGTCTTAAGTGTTCGGTTGGTCGAAGAGTGAGTGTTGGCGGTAGAGGCTGAAGGAGCGGCGGTGGTAGGGTGTGACGCCGTGTTGCTCTATGGCGTCGAAGTGCTCCGCTGTGGGGTAGCCTTTGTTGCGGTCCCAGCCGTAGGCGGGGTATTCGTTGTGGAGGCGCAGCATGAGCTCGTCGCGGTGTGTCTTGGCGAGGATGCTGGCGGCGGCGATGGGCATGTAGGTGGCGTCGCCTTTGACAAAGGTCTGGTAAGGGATGTCGGTCTCGTTGTAGAAGCGGTTGCCGTCGATGAGCAGGAACTCGGGGTGTATGGTGCCGAGGGCTGTGCCGCCGCAGACGACATTGGAGGCCACGTCGCCGAGGAGTGCTTGGGCGGCGAGGCACATGGCGTGGGTGGAGGCATGCAGAATGTTGAGGCGGTCGATGTCGGCGGCGTCGACGGTGGCCACAGCCCATGCGAGGGCGTTGGCTTCGATGTCGGCGCGCAGGACGGTACGTTGCCGTTCGGTGAGCTGCTTGGAGTCGTTGAGGACGGCGTTGGTGTAGTCGTGGGGCAGTAATACGGCGGCCGCTGTGACGGGTCCGGCCAGGGGACCGCGTCCGGCCTCGTCGCATCCCGCCTCGTGGCGGCCTTCTATGAGCCAAGGTTTCAGCATAGGAAGGCGGTGGCGATGATTAGCACCAGCAGCAGGTCGTAAACCCAGAGGCGCTGCTTGCGGCTGTGGCTGGCGGTGGGACGGCTTATGGAAGGCATGAGCATGTGGGTGCCGCAGAGGGCGAAGGGGATGGCGAAGAAAGCCAGGTCGACAGGCAGCAGGCGTGAGTAGAGCAGCATGACGATGGCGCCCACGCTGATGAGCATGACGGTGGAGGCGTTCTTCTGCCACATGACGGGGTGTTCGCCCAGGCGGAACCAGAGGGAGAAAAGGCTGACGAGGAAGAGCAGCACAAGCACAATGTTGGCGGTAAGCGGGAGCCACGTTGTCGGCATGATGTGCATGGTGATGTCGCCGAGGCTTGCCGATGTGGTGCTCCACCAGGCGGCGAGGCCGTCGGTGAGGTAGAGGATGGTGACCAGGAGCACGTAGGGGGCGAGGAAGCCGAGCATCATCGTCGTGATGTCGCGCCAGTTGTAGAGGCGGTAGCTGATGGCTACGAGGAGGTAGCTGACGATGATGGCGAGTGCCGGCAGGTAGAAGAGTGAGCAGAGGCCTATGATGGCTGTGGCGCTGCAGATGCGGCTGGTGGAGATGGTGAGCAGGGTGCCTTTCAGCGACAGCTGCCAGGTGCATGCTATCAGAGCCGCAGAGACGAGTATCATGGGTGTGAGCGTGGTGGCAGGAGCGCTGAGGAAGACGATGTAGAGCAGCGTCGGCAGGAGTGTCGTCTGCGGCACAAGTCCCATGTCGGAAAGCAATATGTTGAGCAGCACGCCCTCGATGAGCACGAGGATCATGGCTATGATAACGGCTGCTCGCGGAGCGTTGGCGAAGAGAGGCAGCAGGAGGGTGTAGAGAATGCCGTCGGTGGGTGCCGTCACCATCGCCGGCGGCGCTATGAGCGGGCGCAGCCACAGCAGCAGTAGCACCGCCAGGATGAGCAGCGCCTGCATGGCCATGTTGTTTTTGAAGAGCTTGAGCATCTTGTTACTTGACAATCATCTTCTCGGTGCGTGAGCCTACGCTCAGGATGTATACCCCCTTGGGCCAGGAGCTGACGTCTATGGTGGTCTCCTGTGTTACTTGGAGGTGTGTGACGATGCGGCCGTCGACGCCGTAAATCGTTGCTGTCACAGGTTCGCCGCAGCCGGTGTTGATGGTGAGGCGGCCGGTGGCGGGGTTGGGATATACATGCAGCGGCAGACGGTAGTTCTCGGCCTGCTCGACGCTGGTGTGGCTGATGGCGGCGTTGACGGCGCGGAGGGCGTCGATCTTGCCCCATCCCCAGCGCAGGTCGGCGCTGTCGTTGGCCACCAGCGGACCTGTGATGGCGTCGTTGCGGGCCGTCGTGAAGATGATGTCGCGTATCTCGTCAACGCTGAGGTCGGGGTTGGCCTGCAGAATGAGGGCCACGATGCCTGTCACCACGGGGCTCGACATCGAGGTGCCGCTCATCGGCGACCAGCGGTAGGTGAGATTGCCTATCGGATAGGTCATCACGCTGTATTGGCTGCTGTTGTAGGGGCTGTCGGACCACACGCTGACCGAGGAGACGACGCCCTGTCCGGGAGCGGAGATCTCCGGCTTCTGCGAGCCGTCGATGAGGGGGCCGTAGCTGGTGAAGGAGGTGTGGTCGCCGATGCGCCATGTGTTGTCGTTGTTGTTCCTGGAGTCGGCGATGTGGGCCGCAACGCTTATGCACTTGGCTGCGCAGGCGGGCTCGCCGATGCCGTAGTCGGCATTGCCGACTGTGAATATCTCGGGGTTGTTGGTGGTGAACGGGCAGCCCTCGTTGCCGGCGTGGTTCTCCTTGTTGGCTATGTTCCATGCGTGCACGGTGCCGCTGGTGGCGGTGATGAGGAGCTGTTTCTCACGGGGCGTCTTGTCGAGGTCGAGCTGTATGTGTGGACGGCCGTCGAAGGGATTGCTGTGCTCTATCATGACGCGGTAGGTGACGGTGTCGGTGCCGCAGAGGAGGGTGTCACGCAGGACGGTGTCGCCGCTGGCGGTGTTGTAGAATGGTGTCGTCCAGAGGTTGCTGCCGTTCTTGATGCGTATGGCTGTTTGGAAGTCGTGGTCCTGCTCACCCCACATGATCAGGGCTTGGCCGGTCTCCTCGATGGCGTAGATGTCGCTGGCAGCCACCACTATGGTGCGCAGAGTGTCGGGAGTGGAGGTGAAAGTCTTGCTGATGTGGAAGTTCACGTCGCCGTTGTTGCCGGCGCTGGTGACGAAGACCACACCGGAGTCGGAGAGGCTGTTGATGGCCTGGCACAGCAACGAGGTGCCGTCGAGGGTGCTGAAGCTGTACATGCCCCAGCTGCTGTTGATGACGATGCGGCGGTTGCTCTCCCTTGCCACACGTGCCATCCACGCCACAGCATCCATCCATTCGGCCTCGCCGAGCCCGAAGGAGCTGAAGAGCAGGTTGGCTTTATAGGCCATGCCGCGGTATTTGCTGTTTTTGCCTTTACCGGCGGCGATGCCGGCCACATGGGTGCCATGGGTGCCATAGCCGTAGAGGTTCGAGGTGTCGCCGTGGGCATCGGAGAGCTCGTAGGTACCTACGGTCTCGGTGCCGTAGGTGAAGCCCGACGGGGCAGGGCCGCTGAGCTTGAAGTGGTCCCAGGCGCGTTCGAGGCGACGGTTGCTGCTGGTGCCGCCGTTGTAGTTGGGGTGGGTGTAGTCGAAGCCCCAGTCGGTGATGCCTATGAGCACGCCGCTGCCGTCGATGTTCAGGCCGCCGGTGACGCCAAGTCCGCCCTGTACGCTGTCGACACGCGTGTCGACGCGTGCTGCGTCGCATTCAGGTGCCGCTATGCGGTGCGATATGCTGTACTGCAGCACCTCCTTGCTGGTCTCCAGCAGGCTCAGGCTTGCCACAGGGACACGCATCGTGACTATCTGGCCTGCTTTCGCGCCTATCACTACGCCGGCCTTCTCGATGACGTCGCGGTCGAAGCCGGGCACCACCTTGACCAGGAAGCTAATCATTTCGGCGCCTGCCGACACCTCTTCCTGCACAAGGGCTTTGGTGTCTATGCCGCATTTCGGAGTCTGTGCCGATACTGTGGCTAAGAGGCTCACAGCTAACAGGGTAAGGACTATTCTTTTCATATATTAGGTATTATATACAAAGTGCAAATATACGAAGAATTTTGCAACCTGTGTAAAAAAAATAAAGAGGCCGCCCTCGGCAGCCTCTTTGTTGTTGTCAGACAAGAATTATGAATCAACTGACTCTTAACTCATAACTCTTAACTCATAACTGTTGTTACACCTCCCAGGTGTCACCGCTGTTGAGCAGGTCGTCCATGCATTTGTATTTGCCGTTGGCCATCTGCTCGTCCATCTGCTCCTCGTAGAGCTGGGTGTAGGAGACCTTCTTGACGTTGCGGATGACGCCGAGTGCCACGGGCAGGTCGCCGCCCATGTGGGCCAGCATCATGTGGATGCCGGTATCCTCGGTGGTCTCGTCGTGCACCATGATGTCGTCGATGGTGATGCCGTTCTCGCCGAGGGTGACAACCTCCAGCTGGCGGCCGTTGAAGCGCAGACCTTTCTCCTTGTTCTTGCCGAAGAGCATGGGCTTGCCGTGCTCGAGCACGATGGTGCGGTCGTCGCGGACGGCACGGTCGGTGATGGCGGCATGCGTCTTGTCGTTGAAGATGACGCAGTTCTGCAGCACCTCGGTCACCGAGCAGCCGTCGTGCTGGGCGGCGCGGGTCATGCACTCGGTCGAGAGTTGCGGCACGCAGTCGAGGGTGCGGGCGAAGAAGGTGCCCTGGGCGCCCATCACAAGCTCACCGGGATTGAAGGGATAGTCGATGGTGCCGTAGGGCGAGGTCTTGGTCACCTGGCCGAACTTCGTCGTGGGGCTGTACTGGCCCTTGGTCAGACCGTAAATCTCATTGTTGAAGATGGTGATGTTCAGATCCTGGTTGCGGCGCACGGCGTGGATGAGGTGGTTGCCGCCGATGGCCATCGAGTCACCGTCGCCCATGTTCACCCACACGCTGAGGGCGGGGTTGGCGAGCTTCACACCCGTGGCAATGGCGCAGGCGCGGCCGTGGATGCTGTGGAAGCCGTAGGTGTCGACATAGTAGGGGATACGGCTCGAGCAGCCGATACCGGAGACCATGCACACGTTCTCTTTCTTGTAGCCCGTCTTGGGGAAGGTGGCCAGCAGGGCGGCGAGGATGGCGTGGTCGCCACAACCCGGGCACCACTTCACCATCTGGTCGCTCTGGAAATCAGCCTTGGTATATTCTTTATCCGCTTTGGGAACAAAATGCTTTTCCATATCTATTCTGTTTTATTTCTCCAACAATCTGTTAAACTCAGCTTTCAGCTCGCCGACCTCGAAGGGCAGGCCCATCACCTTGTTGTACTGGGTCATGGGGCACTCCGGGAACTGGGTGCGCAGGTAGCCGCAGAACTGACCGTTGTTCAGCTCGCAGACAACAATCTTCTTGTACTTGCGCAGTATGTCGCCGGTGTTCTTAGGTAGCGGGCAGATGTAGTTGAAGTGGGTGTAGGCCACCTTCTTGCCTTCGTTGTTCATCTCCTCGACGGCGAGGGTGAGGGCACCGCTGGTGCCGCCCCAACCCACCACGAGCAGGTCGGCGTCGGGGTTGCCCGTGACCTCCTGGTCGGGGATGTAGTTGGCCACGCGGTTCACCTTCTCCTGACGGTTGCGGGTCATCAGGGCGTGGTTCTCGGGGTCGGTGCTCAGAGGACCGTCGGGGCACTTCTCGAGGCCGCCGACGCGGTGGCTCAGGCCGGCCATGCCGGGCAGGGCCCATTCGCGGGCGAACTTCTCCTCGTCGCGGCGGAACGGACGGTAGTTCGGGTCGTTCTCCTTGGCCAGACGCGGCTTGATTTCAGGCATATCCTTCATGCTGGGGATGCGGAACAGCTGGCTGCCGTTGCCCAGGTAGCCGTCGGTGAGCAGGATGACGGGGGTCATGTGCTCGAGGGCTATCTTGGCGGCGTTGAAGGCCCAGTAGAAGCAGTTGGCCGAGCTCGAGGCGGCGACGACCACCAGGGGAGCCTCGCCGTTGCGGCCATAGAGGGCCTGGTCGAGATCGCTCTGCTCGGTCTTGGTGGGCAGACCTGTGGAGGGACCGCCGCGCTGCACGTCGACGACGACGAGTGGCAGTTCGGTCATCACGGCAAGACCCAGGGCCTCGCTCTTCAGCGAAAGGCCGGGGCCCGAGGTGCTGGTGCAGGCGAGGGCACCGGCGTAGCTGGCGCCGATGGCGCTGCAGATACCGGCAATCTCGTCTTCGGCCTGGAACACGCGGGCGCCGAGGCTCTTGTGCTTGGCCAGCTCCACCATGACGTCGGTGGCGGGGGTGATGGGGTAGGAGCCCAGGAAGAGACGGCGGCCGCTCTTCTCGCTGGCTGCCAGCAGGCCCCAGGCGGTGGCCACGTTACCCGTGATGTTGCGGTAGCGGCCCTTCTCCATCTTGTCGGCGTGGGCCACCTCGAAGATGTGCGAGTGCATCACCTCCAGCTTGTCGGCATATTCGTAACCCTCGGTCAGCACGGCCTTGTTCAGCGTGATAACGGCGGGTTTCTTGGCGAACTTGCGCTCCAGGTATGCGAAGGTATGGTCTAAAGTCTTGTGGGTGGCGTAGAAGATGATGCCGAGGGCGAACATGTTACGGCTCTTGTCGGCGGTCTTCTTGTCGACGCCCTGTGCGTCGCCTATCTTCTCGGTGAAGCTGGTGATAGGGGCTTTGATGATGGTGTAGGCACGCTCAAGCTCATCGGTGAAAGGATTCTCCGTGTAGCCGGCCTTCTCCATGGCCTCGTCGGTAAAGGTGTCGATGTCGACGATGACGGTGGCACCCTTCTTGGCCCACTTCAGCTGGCTCTTGAAGGCAGCGGGATTCATGGCCACGAGGATGTCGCACTTGTCGCCCGAGGAGTAGATGTGGTTGCCCACATGCACCTGGTAGCCGCTCACGCCGGCGATGGTGTTGTGCGGGGCGCGGATTTCGGCGGGGTAGTCGGGGAACGTGGCGATGTCGTTGCCGGTCAGAGCCGACGCGTCGCTGAACAGCGTGCCGCTGAGCTGCATGCCGTCACCCGAGTCGCCAGCAAATCGGACCACAAGGTCCTCTTTATTAACAATCTGATTTTGTGACATATTGATTATATGTTTTATTATTTATTTGTTTATTTTGAAAGTGCAAATATACAAAATAAAAACGTCCCCGCAAAAAATATTTATTAACTGTCATGGGTAAAGAAGTTTTCTCCGCTCGCGAACGGTGTCGGCCGGCGCTGTCCGCAAATAAATCATCATTATTGGCTATTGTGGGGTTGTGGTGATGTCGGTAATTTTGCAGCAGGATTCAAAAATGCAATATTATGGTTAAAAAACTGACATTCTGGAGTACTACAGGTTTTGTGGTGCTGTATTTCGTGGCGGTGTTTGCCGCCGAGTTCATCGGATTTGCCCATCCGGTATGCTGGGTGCTGGCTCCTGCCTTGGGTGCGCTCCTTGGCGCGTTGCCCTACCGCTGGCTCTCGCTCCGCTGGCATGGGTTCGGCTTGGGGACGGTGCTGTCTGCCGTATTCGGCTTGCTGATGATGGCTATGGGCGAGGTGGACCTCACACGGCTGGCCGTCACCGTCGGATGCGGTGTGCTGAGTGACCTGGTGCGGCTGGGCGTCAAGAAGGACGCCGTCACATATCCGATTCTCGCCCTCGGCAACATCGCCGAGATTATCTACCTCTGGACGCGCAAGGCGTGGTACCTTCAGGGGGCCGCCGAGGAGGTGGGGCAGGCCTATGCTGACGCTATGGTTCCGCTGCAGAGCACGCTGTGGCTCGTTGTCGCCTTGGTGGCCATCGTCGTCGCTGCCGAGTGCGGATTGTGGATAGCAAAGAAAATAATTAAATAACAATATGATTATGGGTATACTAAGCAAGATTTTCAGTAACACACGCAAGCCCGAAGGTTTCTTCGGAAGAATGATGGTCAACGGGATGAACGGCGGCGGCCACGCCCGTCTGGCGGAGTGGGGCCTCTCGCACCTGACGCTCACCGACGATGCCAATGTCCTCGATGTGGGATGCGGCGGCGGTGCCAACGTGGCACGGCTGCTGAAGCGCTGCCCTAAAGGGACGGTGACGGGCATCGACTACTCCCCCGTCTCGGTGAAGAAAAGCACCGAGGTGAACGCCGCCGCCATCGCCGCAGGACGCTGCCGTGTGCTGGAAGGCAGCGCCGCAGCATTGCCTTTCGAGGACAGCGCTTTCGACCTTGTGACCGCCTTCGAGACCGTCTACTTCTGGCCTGACATCGAAGAGTGCTTCCGTGGGGTGCGCCGCATCCTGAAAGCGGGCGGACGTTTCGCCATCGTCAACGAGGACGACGGCCTCACGGGCAAAAACGAGAAGTGGGAGAAGATGATTGACGGTATGCACACCTACACCCCCGACGAGCTGCGTGCCCACCTCGCCAATGCCGGCTTCCGCGACATTGCCGTCCACGGCGACGGGCAGCACCACTGGCTGGCTGTAATTGCAACGAAATAATATATATACTATGAAACCCAACTACAAAAACTGGATGCCCAAGGGCATGATACGTGGAACGGCGGCAGGATGCGCGGCTTGCTTTGTGCTGTTCCTTGTCTTCGGCGTGAGCGGATTGCTCGCGGCCGGAATATGGAGAACCGTGCTTACAATTCTTTTCCTTGTCCTCACAATTGTCTTGCTGGCGGTGACGGTATGGATGATTTTGTTGTACCGAGCCTTCTCGTACGACGGGAAGCGCCAGTTGTCGCGTGTGATAATCGACGGCGTGGCCGCGAGGGTCGTGCTGCCCGAAGGCGGCTGCGGCCTCGACGTGGGGTGCGGCAGCGGCGCCTTGACCATCGCCGTGGCCAAGCGCAACCCGAAGGCGCGGATGACCGGCATCGACCGCTGGGGGGCGGAATATTCCTCCTTCAGCAAGACCCTGTGCGAGGAGAACTCCAAAGCCGAGGGCGTATCAAACACCTCCTTTTCCAAGGGCGATGCCGTACGCCTCGATTTCGCCGACGGGACCTTCGATGCGGTATGCAGCAACTATGTGTACCACAATATCCCAAGCCGCAACCGCCAGGAGATATTGATGGAGACCCTCCGCGTGCTCAAGAAAGGCGGCACCTTTGCCATACACGATATCTTCTCGCCGCTGAAGTATGGCGACATGCAGATGTTCGTGCAGCGATTGAAAAACATGGGCTACTCAGATGTGAGGCTTGTCCCCACCGACGACGGCCTTTTCATGAGTCGCCGTGAGGCGTTCTGGCTGGGGCTCAAAGGTTCCGCCATACTTGTTGGGAAGAAATAGGAATATTCTTAAAAGACTTCCCCGAGATAAGTATAGAGTCTTTACAATCACAACCAACAACAAAGAGGTGCATTTGGAAAATTGCATCTCTTTTTTTTGGGGGGGGGCATGCGGAGAAAAAGTTGTATATTTTCCGCAAAATATGCGGGGAATAACAGCTGTTTTATCCGCACAAAAACGGGGGGAACACCTATTCCGCTATCCATTTGCAGTTGAAGCGCCGCTCGTACTCTTCGATGAGCATAGGGCGGAAGTCGGGGTGCGCTATGCGTATCAGGTCCTCGGCACGGTGCTGGAGGGTGCGTCCCTTGAGGCGTGCGATGCCGTATTCGGTGACTATGTAGTCGACGTCGTTGCGCGAGGTGCTCACGGCGGCGCCCTGTGTGAGGAAGGGCTTGATGCGCGAGATGGTGCCGCTGGCGGCGGTGCTTGGCATGGCTATGATGGCCTTGCCCTCACGCGCCAGCGAGGCGCCGCGTATGAAGTCCACCTGTCCTCCGATGCCGCTGTACTGCCGTATGCCGATGGTCTCGCTAGCCACCTGTCCCTGCAAGTCGACTTCGAGGCACGAGTTGATGGATATCATGCGGTCGTTCTTGGCTATGACGAGAGGGCTGTTGACGTAGTCGACGGGGTGGAACTCCACGTCGGGGTTGTCGTCGACGAAGTCGTAGAGCTCACGTGAGCCCATGATGAAGGTGACCACCGCCTTGCCGCGATGCAGGGTCTTGCGGCGGCCGTTGATGTTGCCGCGTTTCATGAGCTCCATCACTCCGTTGGAGAACATCTCGGAGTGGATGCCGAGGTCGTTCTTGTCGCCCAGGGCCTGCAGGACGGCGTCGGGGATGGCGCCGATGCCGAGCTGCAGGGTGGAGCCGTCGGCCACCAGCGAGGCGCAGTTGCGACCGATGGCCAGCTCTACGTCGCCCGGGGTGGGGAGGATGAGCTCCTGCAGGCGGTAGGCGCAGGGGATGATGTGGTTGACCTGCGACACGTGTATCAGCGTGTCGCCGTGGGTGAAGGGCATCAGCTCGTTGGTCTCTATGATGACGGTCTTGGCGGCGCGGATGGCGGCGTGGGCGTAGTCGCAGCTGACGCCCAGCGAGCAGTAGCCCTCGGCGTTGGGAGGCGTTGTCTGGAAGACAGCTACGTCGCAGGGTATGTCGTTGCCAATCATCGAGGGTACGTCCTTGAAGTAGGCGGGGAAGAAGTCGCCCTCGCGGCGCTCGATGACCTCGCGCGAATTGGCCGAGAGGAAGTTGCTCACGTGGCGGAAGTGGCCGTAGCATTGCGGCTTGTAGCATGGGTTGTCGCCGAGGGTGGTCATGTGGAAGATGAGCACGTCGTTGTAGTCTTCGCAATGGTCGGCGAGGGCCTGCTGTATGAGATGGGGCGCGGCGGCGGCGTGACCCATGACCACGCATTGGCCGTCGTGGATGTCCTTGATGGCCTCTGCGGGCTTCGATACCTTTCTTCTATAGTCTTCTTTCCAGTTCATTGTTGATATGTTTTGCGTTTACAATAATCATGTCGTCACATCACCTTGAGTGCGGGCAATGCGACGGCCAAACGGGAACGAAGCTATAGGAGCTGGCTGTGGGGTCGGCTGTGGAGCAGATGGCTTTTGACGCGAAAGCATTGTCCGGAACAAATAGGCAGGTATCCTGGCTTTCACCCTCCTCCCGGCACCTTCTCAGACGTTGACTGTGTCCAATGGTGTAACGCCGGCGGAGTCTTGGGTGTGATTTACAGTTGCGCGACAGCTCACGATTTGCACGTGATTCCCTCTTGGCCGCCCGTTCTTGGAGGGCGGAACCTAATTGTTCACTGTTTCAAAGTGCTGTTGCATTGAGGAGTAGGCTGTGATGCCGTTCCGCCGATGCAGGTGCAAAGATACGAATTAAATTGGATGTTGAAAGTTTTTCGCCAAATTATTCTAATGAGTTAACGGCCATTACCAGCAGGAAGAGTACAAGATCCCATAATCGCAGCCAAACCTGTACTTATTCAGCATTCGTTGCACGATAGAATCGCCATGTGTCGCGGTGGCCGTCGCGGTAGGAGAAGCTCCACTGAAGGAGGTCGGCGGTCAGCGTGTCGAGGTGGAAGAAGTATTCGTAGTCGATGCTGCCGCTGTAGGTGTCGATAACTTTCTGTGCCAGCTCGGTCGCGCAGTCGCCCTCTATCAGTTCCATGCGGAAGCCCTCTTTGGTGCCGGCGAAGAAGAGGGTGTCACCGTCGAGGCGCCAGCGGCTGGGGCTGATATAGTTGAACACCCATGTCGTGGTGCTGCTGTCGGGCAGGGTGACGGTGTAGACCTGGCGTGCCGAGTCGAGGGCCGTGCTGTCGGCGTAGAAGTCCATGGTGCCGGTCTCGCTCACGTCGAAGTGGTGGCCTTGCATGTCGTAGTTGAAGGCGTGCTCGTAGGTGTAGTGGCCTTCCATTTGCGGAGCATTGGGTTTTGGGTTGCAGGCGCACAGAGCGCACAGCGCTGCCAGCATGGCTAATACTTTAATGTCTTTCATGATATCAATGCAGGGGTATATGTTTCTCTCGTTTGTGCTGTTTGGCGTTGAGGTGGGCCTGCTGGATGACGGCGGGCGTCATGTAGGCCTGCTGGAAGCGGTCCCACACTATGTCGACGGCCAATGGGGTGGGATGGGCCATGTCGGCGGCGTAGAAGCGGTAGTCGCGAAGCTCGTCGAGGACTATCTCGTATGACGGGAAGTAGGTGATTGCTTGATTGGTCAGTTGGTCGATAGCCAGCAGGAGGGTGCTCTTGCTGAGCTGGTTGCCGTGGGCGCCGTCGGCCATGTGGCGTATGGGCGACACGGTGAATACGGTTGTCAGCTTTGGGTTGAAGGTCGAGAGTTCCTTCAGCAGCGGTTGCCAGAGAAAGACTATCTCGTCTATGCTCATGCGGCGGCGCACGAACTGCTGCTGGGGCAGCTTGTGACAGTTGGCGACGACAGCGCCGTCGTGCTCGAACACCCATGCCGTGCCGAAGGTGACTATCAGCAGGCTTGCCTCTTTCAGGGCCGAGTGTGCATGGTGTATTTTGCTGTTGCAAGCTTCGAGGCATTCCTCTTTCGTGGCTCGCGAAAAACTGCCGTGGTGATGCCATGAATGCCACAGCTCCTCGTGCTGCAACAGGTCGGCCTCGGCTATCTCGCTGTCGTTAATGATGCGGTGCAGAGCTGACGCAATGGATGCGGGGTTGTAGAGCGTGCCGAAGGGGTTCTGCTCGATGCGGAAACCACCGTCGAGCAGGCGTGAACCTATCTCGTCGGCAAAGCATGAGCCGAGGCTTACGATGCCCGAGGCGAAGTCGAGCCGGAAGGGCATGTCGGGGACGGGGACCGTGGTGGTGAGAGGAGGGAGCATGAGAGTTGAAAATTGAGAGTTGAAAATTGAAAGTTAGTGGATAGGTGAAGAGTGAAGAATGAAGCGAGGAGGTGTTAAGTGGTTTTTATGCAGGGTAGGATGTCGTAGACGCCTGGGACTTGTTCGAGCAGGGGTATGATGTCGCGCACCTTCACCTTCAAATCGCGGGTGTTCATGGTCAGCGAGAGGCCTTGTGCGGTATCGACGACGGTGGCTCGCAGCGGCACCGTGCCTTTGTGCTTCTTGGCCAGCTTCTCGATATTCTTGCAGAATGCTTCATCAATATCTTCCAGGTTGACCTTGAAGTTGAGGTGCGACGAGAATTTGTCGAGCACACCGCCGAGGTAGAGCATCGTGAGTATCTTCAGGCCAGTATATGTGCGTTCGTTGCCGCTCTTGTCGGTATATTTTCGTGCATTGACTTTGGCTCGGCAGTAGACGAAGGTGTTGTCGGTGAAGAAGCTCTTGAAGGCGAGGTATTCGTCGCCGAAGAGACGCAGTTCGTAACTGCCGCTGTAGTCGTCGATGACCATGCTGCCGAACTGTTCGCCTTTGCGGCTTAGCATCTCCTTGACACCTGACACCATGCCACCGAACTTCACCTCTTTGCCAGCCAGCGCCTCGAGGTTGCCAAGCTGTTCCACGGTGGTGTTGGTCATGAGCCGCATCTCGTAGCGGAAGTCGTCGAGGGGGTGGCCGCTGAGGTAGGTGCTGATGACCTCTTTCTCGTGGCGGCAGCGTTCGATGTTGTTCCAGGGCTGTGCAAACGGCACTGGCGGATGGTCCTCTTCGGCCAGTTCGCTGCTCATGTCAAAAATGCTCATCTGTGCCGACCCGGCGTTGTCCTGGCGGCGGATTGCCCAGCGTACCAGCTGGTCGAGGTAGGTGGGCGTTGCTTCGGCGGCATCGGCCTTGTGGAAATATTGTGCGCGGTGCATGTCACCCACGCCGTCGAAAGCGCCTGCTTTTACCAGCACCTCCATGTTTTTCTTGTTCACGGCGTGCATGTCGACGCGCTCCAGGAAGTCGAAGATATCCTTGTAGGGGCCGTTCTTCTCTCGTTCGGCGATGATTACCGATGAGGCCGCTTCGCCCATGCCGCTGATGGCCTGCATGCCGAAGCGTATCTTGCCGTCGCGGTCGACGCTGAAGTCGAGCTCCGACTCGTTGACGCTGGGAGCGGCCACCTCGACGCCCTGCTTCTTGCAGTCGTCCATCAGTTCGCGCACACGGCTTATGTCGGTCTGTGCCGAGGTCATTACGGCGGCCATGTATTCGGCGGGGTAGTGGGCTTTGAGGTAGGCTGTCTGGTAAGCCACCCACGAATAGCAGGCGGCGTGGCTCTTGTTGAAGGCGTAGGAGGCGAACTTCTTCCATTCCTCCCAAATCTTGGAGAGGGTCTCTTTGGGGTGGCCGTTTTTTCTCGCCGCCTTCATAGAATAGCACCTCCAGCTCGTTCATCTTGTCGATCTGTTTCTTGCCCATGGCCTTGCGCAAGGTGTCGCTCTGGCCGCGTGTGAAGCCCGCCAGCAGGCGGCTCAGGAGCATGACCTGCTCCTGGTAGACGGTGATGCCGTAGGTGTCCTTGAGGTATTTCTCCATCACCGGTATGTCGTAGGTGATGGGCTTGCGGCCCTGCTTGCGGTCGATGAACTCCGGTATGTTGTCCATGGGACCCGGACGGTAGAGGGCGTTCATGGCTATGAGGTCGTCGATGACGTGGGGCTGCAGCTCGCGCAGGTACTTCTGCATGCCGGCACTTTCAAACTGGAACACACCCACGGTGTTGCCGTCGCAGAAGAGCTTGTAGGTGAGCTCGTCGTCGAGGGGCAGGTGGTCGACGTCGACGTCCACGCCGAGGCGTTTCTTCACCATGCGCACGCAGTTCTTGATGATGGTGAGGTTCTTGAGTCCCAGGAAGTCCATCTTGATGAGGCCCACATTCTCAACCACATGACCGTCATACTGCGTCACCTGCACATACTCGTCGCTCTCCTTGTCGTAGACGACGCACACCGGCGCCACGTCGGTGATGTCCTGCGCGCCGATGATGACGCCGCAGGCGTGGATGCCTATCTGGCGGTTGGTGTCCTCCAGCTCCTCGGCGTAGGTGAGCATCTGTTTCAGCTTCTCGTCGTCGCCCTGCATGATGGCCTTCAGTTCGGGCACATACTTGTAGCAGTTCTTGAGGTTCACCTTCGGGGCCTTGCCATTCTCGTCCTTGATGTTGTCGGGGAATCCGCGGTCGGGGATGTAGCCCTTGATCTGGTTGACGGTGCCCAGAGGTATCTTCTCCACGCGTCCCACGTCGGCTATGGAGCTCTTGGTGGCCATAGTGCCGTAGGTGATGATGTGCGCCACGCGCTCCTTGCCGTACTTGTGCGTCACCCATTCGAGCACCTTGCCGCGTCCGGCGTCGTCGAAGTCGACGTCGATATCGGGCAGCGAGATGCGGTCGGGGTTGAGGAAACGCTCGAACAGCAGGTCGTAGCGCAGCGGGTCGAGGTCGGTGATCCAGAGGCAGTAGGCCACCACGCTGCCTGCCGCGCTCCCACGGCCGGGGCCCACGCTGACACCCAGCTCCTCGCGCGCAGCGCGTATGTAGTCGCTCACGATGAGGAAGTAGCCCGGGAAACCCATGGTCTTGATGGTGTGCAGCTCGAAGATGATGCGCTCGCGCACCTCGTCGCTCAACGCCTCCTTGATGTCGGCATCGGTCCACTGGCCACCCTCCACGTTCCACTCAGCGCCCAGATAGCGCTTCCGCGCGCCGTCCCACACCAGGTGCTCCAGGTAGTCGGCCTCGAACTTGATGCGGCGCAGCTTCTTGTATCCGCCAAGCTTCTTGATCTTCTTCTCGGCGGCCTCCTGGCTCATCACCACCTCGTGCTTCTCGTTCTGCGTAAACTCGTCGAAGAGCTGCTCGTCGGTGAACCTCGCCGCCCACTCATCCTCGCTGCCGAAACTCTCGGGTATGGGGAACACAGGCATCAGGGGGTCGCTGTCGATGCTGTACACCTCCACCTTGTCGGCCACCTCCATGGTGTTGGCCAGCGCCTCGGGCAGGTCGGCGAAGACGGCCTCCATCTCCTCGGGACTCTTCAGCCACTCCTGCTTGGTGTAGTGCATGCGGTTGGGGTCGTCATAGTCTTTCTGCGTGGCCAGGCATATCAGGTGGTCGTGGGCGTCGCCGTGCTCCTCCTCCACGAAGTGGGCGTCGTTGGTGGCTATGATCTTTATGTCGTGCTTGCGCGCCAGCCTTATCAGCTCCGGCTCCACCTTCATCTGCCAGCGGTAGGTGTCGGTGTTGGCGTTGGGCTTGTCGGTCTTGTGGCGCATGAGCTCTATGTAGTAGTCGTCGCCGAAGCGTTCCTTGAACCACAGCACCTGGCGCTCGGCCTCGTCGAGCTTGCCGGCCATGATGAGCTGCGGTATCTCGCCGCCCAGGCATGCCGAGCAGACGATGAGGCCCTCGCGGTACTGTTCCAGCACGTTGTGGTCGATGCGCGGACGGTTGTAGAGGCCGTCGGTGTAGGCTATGGAGGCCAGCTTGCAGAGCGAGTGGTAGCCCTTGAGGTTCTTGGCCAGGAGGATGAGGTGGTAGCCGCTGCTGTCCACTATGCGTTCGCGCCCCGTCTCGGGGTTCAGCTCCTTGAAGTTCTTGTCCTTGTCGTAGAGCGTGCGCCGTGCGCAGTAGGCCTCGGTGCCCACGATGGGCTTGAAGATCTGCCCCCGCGTGGCTTCCAGCTCCTCGCGCAAGGCGCTGAGGCTCGGCGTCCCCTCGGGCACCACGGTGTCGCCATAGGTGGCCTCCACCTCCTTGATCTGCGCCTCCAGCTCTTTGATGCGGTCCTTCACCTTGCCGTTCTCCTTGTTCACCGTATCGAGGAAATCCTTGATGCCGAACATGTTGCCGTGGTCGGTAAGGGCCATTGCGTACATGCCGCAACGCTTGGCTTTCTTCACAAGGTCGGGTACTTTCGACATAACGTCGAGCATCGAATAGTGCGAGTGCACGTGCAGGTGGGTAAACTGGGGCATAATATTTTTTTAGACTCCTTGACTTTTAGATTTTTTTACCTTTCGTCTCTTCGACTTTCCGACTGCAAAGATACCACTTTTTTTCCGCGCTCTACCAAGAAAGTTATCCACATTTTATAACAGCCTGATGCCCACCGCTATCCCATCCCTCATCCCCCAAACAATCCCCAGTTCCCAATTTCCCTCCTTCAGCCACCAACCGAGATAGGCGCCACACCTCATCTTTTTGTAAATCAATAATAATTAGACGTTTCCATATCAAACAATGGTTCGAATACACCCCGAGCGTAACAGCGTAACAGCGTAACAGTTTAAATTCTCCTCTTCCACCTACCCCAAAATTAGGCCTTATATCTATATATCTATATAAATATAGATATATAGATATAAGAATTATTTTTTGACATTTCGAATAGCATTTTTTGAACTGTTACGCTGTTACGGTGTTACGCCTCGACCACAATCTCATAATCACGCTGCCTATAACACGCTAATATACAGCCATTACCAAAGGCAAAACTCCGCCTTCCCCCATTTTTACTGACAAAACACCCTCTTAACGGCTACTAAACGGCAGGAAGACGGCTAGTAGACCTACACTAAACCGCCGCACCCAGTCATCCCCCAAACACTATTTTGCATTTTTTTCACCACAGTTTCAAAAAAAATTCTTAACTTCGTTGGTGCAAAAAGCAAACAGCTTTCGGCATAAAACGCTAACCGACAAACAACTACACCAATGAAATACAATCGCATATTGCTTAAATTGAGCGGCGAGTCGCTCATGGGCACACAATCTTACGGCATCAGCCCCGCCATGCTGACGCAATACGTGGCCGACATCAAGGCCGTCGTCGAGCGCGGCGTGCAGGTGGGCATCGTCATCGGCGGCGGCAACATCTTCCGCGGCCTCAGCGGCGCCGCCGGCGGCATGGACCGCGTGCAGGGCGACTACATGGGCATGCTGGCCACGATGATCAACAGCCTCGCCCTGCAGGCCGAACTGGAGAAGCAGGGCGTCCACACCGAGCTCCTCGGCGGCATGGCCATAGAGCCTATCTGCAAGGCCATGAGCCGCCGTCGCGCCATCGAAGCTATGGAGCAGGGCCGCGTGGTAATCATCGGCGGCGGCACAGGCAACCCCTACTTCACCACCGACACCGCCTCGACACTCCGCGCCATCGAAATCAAGGCCGACGCCATCCTCAAGGGCACCCGCGTCGACGGCGTATACACCGCCGACCCCGAGAAGGACCCCACAGCCACCAAGTACAGCCGCCTCTCCTACAGCGAGGCCCTCGAGAAGAAACTCAAAATCATGGACCTCACAGCCTTCGCGCTGGCCGAGGACAACAACCTGCCCATCTACGTCTTCGACATGAACCGTCAGGGCAACCTGCTCCGCGTCGTCGAAGGCGAAGACGTCGGCACCATAGTAAGCAAATAATAAAAACACAATACCATGAACGATTTATCGAAAGCTTGCCTCGACGAGGCAAAAAACAGCATGAAAAGCTCGCTGAGCTTCCTGGAGAAAGAGCTGGCCAAGATACGCGCCGGCAAGGCCAACCCCGGCATGCTCGACGGCGTGAAGGTTGACTACTACGGCACCATGACCGAAATCAGCCAGGTGGCCAACATCAACACCCCCGACGCCCGCTCCATCGTCATCCAGCCCTGGGAGAAGACCATCGTGGGCGCCATCAACAAGGCCATCCTCGACGCCAACCTCGGCTTTACGCCGCGCCATGAGGGAGACATACTGCGCATCGTCATCCCCCCGCTCACCGAAGAGCGCCGCAAAGAACTCTGCAAGCAGGCCAAGACCGAGGTGGAGAACTCCAAGGTCAACGTCCGCAACGTGCGCCGCAAAGTCATGGACGAGGTCAAGAAACTCAAGGACAAATCCGTGCCCGAAGACGAGGTGAAGCAGGTGGAGAAAGAACTCCAGGACATCACCGACAAGAACATCGCCGAATGCGACAAGATCTATGCCGCCAAGGAGAAGGAAATCATGTCCATCTAAACTGACAATTGACAATTGACAATTGAGAAGTTTGACTCCCTGGAGTCGACGAACAAGTACTGTGAAGCCCTCAACCTCGACGAGGTGGAGGACTTCACTTGCTATTGGGCCCTCGAGCAGACAGCAGGCATAGGGCAACGCGGCAACCATTGGCACAGCACCCCGGGCCTCAACCTCACCTTCAGCCTCGTCCTCAAGCCCACCTGGCTCCCCGCCGAACGCCAGTTCCGCCTCACACAGGCCCTCTCCCTCGCCCTCTGCGACTTCCTCTCACCCCTCACCTCTCCACACTCTCCTTCCATCAAATGGCCAAACGACATCTATGTAGGAATGTCAACCACGACCGCAGGGAATGAACGACAACACTACGGCAAGAAGATCTGCGGCACGCTGGTGAGCACACGCCTCACCACTAACGCAACCACGCAATCAAGCAACCAAGCGATCCTCTCCTCCACCGTCTGCGGCATAGGCCTCAACGTCAACGAGACCGCCTTCCCGTCGTGGGTGCCCAACCCCACGTCGCTAAGCCTGCTCACAGGGCAGCAATACGAGCTGGAACCCTTACTGCACGACCTGCTGCACCACATCGAGCGACGCTACACCGCCCTGCGCCGCGGCGCCGACCTCAACGACGAATACCTCGCCCTGCTCCTCAACCGCAACGTGCCGGCAGAATACATCTACCACGACCGCCGCATCACCGCCACCATCGACGGCGTCGACCCCTTCGGCCGCCTCCTCCTCACCGCCGCCGACGGCACCCCCCTCCGCTGCACCCTCAAAGAAATCGCCCTCCTGCAGCAATAAAAAAAAGAAAAAAACAAAAAAACAATGCAGGCGCGGCTCCCGCCGCGCCCGTACGATATATTACATAGTCATTCTTCTACTCAGCATTCTTCACTAAACGCACCGCCAAACCAATTTGTGGGTTTTGTGTTGTATAACTAGCACTTGCTGCTGCTGATGATTCATGCTTCATATTATAAGAGTTATTGTCGTCTTTCTTTGATCTTGTCCAATAAAAACCACCATCACTATAATACTCTGATGTATTTCTATACGTTAGCTTAGAGCGTGTACCAGTAACCGGAAGGAATATAGCTCCGGAAGATTGCATCTTACTCCAAGCCTGCGAATCCACAATAAAAATAGAATAATCAGAGCCAGCACTATTATAATTTGGACTGCCTGTTACTGTGACTGCTGGATGCCTATAATTATCCGGGAACAAAATAAGACCTCTAACACCACATACTGTTGCTTTGGTATAGCGTGCCTTTGTAGTGCTAGTGCCACCCGCCGGGAGCCCAGAAGAGGTCACACTCCTCGTTTGAAGTATGTACGCCCACTCACCTCCATTTCCCGACAATGTATACCAACCATAGTTCTCCGTATTTCCTCCGTTAACGATTGCATTCTCACCCCACTCATTCCATGTGCTATAGTCACTTGCAATAGCCGATGTAGACCAAGGATTACTTTTTGTACCCCATCCGAAAAGGCCTATTTCCGTTTGTTCGCCATAGTTAGTTGTGACATTAGCCGTTTCTACAATATCATACTGGTTTTCCTGGAAACTCCATATCATACCATCATTCCACGGAGTTGAAGTATTCGGACGAGAGCACTTAAGATTACCTTTTGAGAAACGAACCTTAAGGCTTGAGCCATTAATTGTAAAAAGGCTATGATCTATTTCCGTGACATGACTTCCTCCAGCCGCCGTTGTGACATCCAATTGAACAGTACCTAACACATTACGTGCAAGGTTTTCGGAATGAAGAGATATGCTATATACATAATCATAATTCACAGTAGGAATACCTATGCGATCTACTTCTTTGTGCGTATACACAATAAAGGTCATATTGTTACCAACACCACCTGATATTGGGGGTATAGGTACTTGGACATCCCTTATGGCACCCGCAGCGACGTTCGCAGAATTATTATTAAATCCCACTTTAACTCTACGGTATGATGCGGACAGATACCCAGAAGTAGGTGCTGTAACTGTTGGGCCTTCATTAGAAAGGGTAACCGTCATGGGGCCATTGAGTCTTTGCCATGTAGAAGCTGTACTAATGACAACAGAGTCAATAAAAATAGGATAACCTGTTGAGTTTCTCACACGCACTTTAATGGCAGCAGTAAGATGATAGAACAAAAGGCTTGTTGACCCCTCATCCGCCCTTGCCACCATGGGTAAGCCTATTATCTGTCGATCGCCACTAAAAGAGGAAACATACTCTGCTGGGAACACTATCGTCGGGCTGTCGGTGTTCTCGTTGGCGGCACCTGTGGCGGTGATGATGCTCGAAGGATAGTAGCCGCGGATGGCGCCGGAGAGGCCTTCAAGGCCTACGGCACGCGCTGTGCTGCCACTGACCTCCACGGTGCCCGTCTGGCCGTTGATGCGCACGACGTCGCCATCGACCCAGTGCACCTCGTCGTCGACCACCGACGTCTTCACTCCGTCCAATATAAATCTCTCTGTGGTGAGCATTATACCGCCCGCCATATCATCCTTGCGGCAGCCTGTCATCACGACAAGGCAGCCGAGAAATACCATAACTAATACTGTTGCTTTCTTCATTGTTTTCTGCTGTTTGCCGTTAATGATTTAGAACCAGTGATCTTCATCGCTCGCGCCACCGTCGCCAAAATAGCCACCGCTGCTGCGGCGAGTCTCTATCGACTGCTCTTCAGGAACAAAGACTCCCAAAAGGAAATCTCTTGACGCGGCATATCCGCGCTCTGTGTGGAAGCTGACAATCGTCAGCACCGGTACGATGTAATGCTTTTTTACTGTCGTTTTACCCATTGTTTATGTGTTTGTTATATCTGTGATGCTACAAAACAAAGATACAGTCACCCCTGCCGCAGACACGGCGAAAGGTGGCGGAAATAGCCGCCGTTAAGGCGAAAAATAAAAAATACGAAACGCTCTGCGTCAGACAGACATGCGGCCCCTCGTAATTGGGGGGGGGGGGTGAAAATCAATAAGTTACACAAATAATGTATCATCATTCACTTGTATAATTAATTTGCAAAGTTACAGAAAATCTGTAACATGGAGCCCGTTTTAGTATTATTTAACACTCCGGGAGGCTCTGAGGCTGAACAAAATAAAGACAAGGGAGGCTCAAGAATGAGCCTCCCTTTTGTGTGGTGGAGCTGTAGGGAGTCGCGGCGAAGCCTGCCGAGCTTGACGAAGCACCCCTCGCCCGAAGGGCGGCGGTGAGATTCCGCCCAGTTCCACACAAAAAACGACCCTTTTCGGAGTCGTTTTTGTGGAGCTGGGCGGAGTCGAACCGCCGTCCAAACAGTTAACAAGTGTGCTTTCTACATGCTTATCCGATGGTTGGTTGTAGGGGCGGCTCCGGACGTCGGCACCCAAGGCAGCCCTTAGCCTCTGAAGATGTCACCGGTGCTCCGAGGCGCCACACCGGCTATCCCGTCTTTACCTGCACCTCCTGGTCAGCAGCCGACGGTCGGGGCGGCTGGGAGATGTCTCGTTCCTGCGCCTTGCGCGGGAATTAAGCCGAACTTACTGTGCTTCGGTTAGGCAGCGAGAGC
>JAEEGK010006297.1_pt1 | contig 28596 bp, 18 predicted proteins | sample 8958771 | NCBI WGS metagenome assembly JAEEGK01 (sample SAMN16246547, study PRJNA631951) | gut metagenome | biome: gut microbiome; feature: rumen; material: SC-attached | host: Bos | place: Iran: Karaj | collected 2018-10 | reverse complement strand
CTCATTATCTATAATTATGGTTTTTTTTAAATTAGATTTCCTAAATAAATTCCCTAAATGTCTTAAATTTTTTTCTTCATTAAAATTTTTGGATAAAACTCTTTTTTTTTCTTCTTCTTTATCTGTATAATTAGTAGGAAGAATACAATTTGAAGTTCCTAAAATTTGATTATTGTAATTTATTTTTTTATTAAATTGTTTGAGATTATTTTTTATATTTTCTTTTTTTATATCTTCTTTTGATGAAATTGAATAACGATTTTTAGATAATAATTTATAAACTTCATTTTTCTGTTTTTTTGATTGAATCTCTGTTTTTTTTTTGATTGGATTTCTTGTTGTTATCATTGATGTTTTAATCAATGATTTATTTTTTGTTTTTCTTTCTATTTTCATTGTATTGGATTTTGTTAACATATTTTTTAAATTTATAGAGTTGATAAAATTGAATGTATAAATATAAATAATTTAAAATAAATGAAAATGATTAATTAAAATAAAATAATTAACTATTTAAGTAAAAACATATAATTTTGTATTATATTATAAAAGATTTATTATTTATGAATAATAAATACTAGATAAACATATTTTTTTTATGTTTTTCAAAAATTATTAAAGAATATTAAGATTATCTTCATCGAATAGATATAAATATAAAATCTTATTTAAGAATAAAGTAAATAATATTTAAAAGAATGAAAAAAAAACATTTATGATAAGAACAAATAATAAATTTATAATGAAATTTATAAGATGCCCCTTTAGCTTAGTGGTAGAGCACCCGCTTAGTAAGCGGGAGGTCACTGGTTCGAGCCCGGTAGGGGGCTAGTTAATATTTTTTTGATTTATTTAATAAATAAGTGATTATATAAAACAGGAAATAATAGTTAACATGTTTTTAATGAATGTGAAGAATAAAGAATAAATAATCTTTTAAAAACAATTAAATATCTCTATTACTAAAAATTATTCAAATAAAAAAGAAGAAAAGAAAATAGATGATAATGCACTAAGATTAATTAAGATATTTATTAAAGATATGTATTATCATTATGAAAAAATAAAAACTAAAAAAGAGGAATAAGCAATTATTTGAATTTCTTTCTTTAACTAATATTAAATATTAAACAGTTTGCTAGAGAAATTCACTATATAATTTATTTTTTTTTAAATTATTTTTATAACATATTTATTAAATAAACAATTAAAAATTTGTTAAATATATCTTTTTCAAAATTAAATAAGAATTTAAATTCAATAAAAGGATTACACATATTAAATGATGACTTTTTAAAGACAAAGTTTGATAATTTTTTTTAAATATAAATAAAAATATATAATAATATTGGGAAAGTTTATTAATTAAACAAACAAATAATCACTTTTTAATTGTCTTGAATGAAATCATTTCTTAAATATACTTTTTTATAAGAAATTTAATCATTATTTTTTTGAACTAAATCAAATAATAAGAATATTAAATATAATAATTTTTTTTTTAAAAAAATATAAAAAAAAATGATGAAAAGAAGAAATAATTCTGAAATAAAAGTATCTCATTCACAAGGAATTCCAAATAATTATACAATTAACAAAAAAAATTATAATTATTTTAATTTAAAAGAAGAAAATTTTATAAATAGCACAATAAATAATACAACATTAAATACAACTACAGAAACACAGATTAATAATTTAAATATCATCAGTCCAAATAAAACTCATAAAATTGAAAGAAATAGATATGGGAATTTTTCTCCTCCATCTGTGAGAACAAATTTAAATACTTTTAATAAAAAATCTATTTATTTAACCAATAATATTCAAAGGCAATTTTCAAATCAAACTTATAATAATAATAATAATAATTATAATAACATTAATAAAAGTAATAAAGATTCTTTTGTTAATATTGAAGATTTACTTTTATTAGAAGAAAAATACGTTGATATTATAAATAATATTAAATCAAGTAATATTTCAAATGAATGTTTTGAATTTTTGAATTTTTATTTTAATTCTTCTCTTTCAAATAGTTTTGAAAATTATTTTAAAAATCCACAATCAAAAAATATAGTTCATATGTCTTTAATTTATGTAATATATAATGTAATTTTTAGTTATAATATTTCTTTTGATGAAAACTTTTTTTTATGTGAAGATATTTTAACAAATATTTTTAAATATCATCATAACTCTTATTTAATAATTTGTGAATATATTTATTCAAAAATATCTTCAAGTGTAATAGGAAATTTATGGGTAGAAAGATTATCAAAAATAATAAAAGATAAATTAGTTCATTTAGATTTAAATAATAAAGATTATTTACAATATACAATGAATTTCAGTAATAGTACAATTCCTTCTTCAATTTTAGAATTAAATTTTTATAATATTTCAATTGAAAAATATATTAGAGTTTTATTAAAAAATTATACAAATGATAAATTAAGTCCAGATTTTTTTAAAAATTATAAAAATATAAACATAATAACAACAGAAGAATTGAATTTATTTTTTAGAAAAAAAGTATTTAGAATATTAAATAAAAATGCAAGTATATTTTATGGAGATAAAAGTTTTATAGGATATGAACAAGAAAAAGTATATTTAGAAGAAAATAAATCAAAAAAATTTACTTTAATATTAGACTTAGATGAAACTTTAATATCATTTAAAATAAATCCAAAAGAACCTTCAAATGGTTTATTACGTTTCAGACCAGGTTTAGATTTATTTTTAGAAAAAATGAAAAATTATTATGAATTAATTGTTTTTACATCAGCTACAGAAAAATATGCAGATATAATAATAAATGCAATAGAAAATAAACAAAAATATTTTGATTATAGATTATATAGAAAACATACTGTAATGTATAATGGAGATTTAGTTAAAGATTTAAGTAAATTAGGAAGAGATTTAAGTAAAATTATTATTGTTGATAATATTCCTCAAAATTTTAGATTTCAAAAAGAAAATGGTGTTTTTATTAAAGCTTTTTGGGGAGAAGATAAAATGGATATTGCTTTATATAATTTAGGAGATATTTTAGAAAAAATTGCTAAAGATTTTGAAGATGTTAGACAAGGATTAGTTTTTTATAAAGAAGAAATTTTAAGTAAAGTGTCTTCAAATGTTGCTTTAAGAGAAAATAAAAAATAATTTGTTTAATTTTTTTTTTGGAATGAATTTTTTTTTTTGTTTTATTATACTATTTTTAATATTATTTATTAATAATAATATATCTTTTATTTTTATTATTTTTATATTTTTTCCTTTATTATAATCATTTTCTTTTAAAAATATCATAACTTTTTTTTTTATTTAAATAAGTATATTACTTTCTTGAATTAATTATCATTGTTTGTATCATTTCATTTTTATTTTTTTTTTTATCAATTTCATTAATATCAAGCTTCACTTTGTAATTCATTGTTCTGATAATTAAAGATTGGATAAGAATATATTTTGATTTTAAAGAATTAAATCAAATTAATTTAAAAGGTTTTCTTATTATTATATAAGTTTTTTGTGTTTAAATCAAAAAAACATTAAAAATAAAAGAATAATTGTTATCTATTTTATTGAATCAAAATATTATTAAAATTACATTATTTATAAATCAAAACTATATTCTAATATATTAAAAAACAGTATTTTTCAATTAATTTTTTAATTTTTTTTTTTCACTTTCTATTTTTTCTTCAATTTTTTTTTTTCATGAAATATAAATCATTAATATCCATTTTATCAATTATATTTAATGCATCTCTGATTAATTGTTTATTATTATTATTACATTTATATTTAAAATGAACTGGTTTTTTGTGATAATTATTTAAAGTTAATTTTTCATCTTTTTCATTATTTAATGTGGAAGATTCATGAGAATCAATTACACTATTTACACTTGTTTGATTCCTAATTATACGCATTTTAGAATTACTAAAACAATTAGGAATTTTAATTTGCATATTATCTTTTTTAATAATTTTTGGACTTAAAGTTTCTTTATTTAAATTGTCGTTAACAATTTTAATTTTAATTTTTTTTTTTTCTTTTTTAGGTTTAATTTTTAAATTTAAATGGTTAAAAAAAGATTTTGTTTTATTAGTTGAATTTGATTTTTGTCTTAATATATCTCCAATATCACTAAATGAACCATTTGAAACTATATTATTAAATTTTAATATTGATGAATTACTATTATTATTATTATTTTTACTTTTTTCTTTAAAAGTCATTAATAAATTTATTTGAACTGGATCATTTGAATTTACTCTTCTTAATATAAATTTTTTTTCATCAATATTACTTGATCTTTGTATAGTTTTATTTTTTTTCATTTCTCTTTTTATTAAAGGAACATTATCTAATTTTGTGATTTGAGGTAAAGTTTTTAAAATATATTCTTTATAATTATCTAAATTAGAAATTGGATTTTCATCTAACCAAAGAATTCTTAATTGTTTTAAATTTTTTAAATTATCTATTTGAGAAAGAGATGATATTTTGTTTTTTCTTAAATATAATTCTCTTAAATTAAAACACTTTTTTAAAGGAGAAATATTAGAAATATTATTTAATGATAAAGAAAGTATTTCTAAACTTTTACATTTTGATAAAATTGATATATCATTTATTTCTGAACCCCATAAATTTATTGTTTGTATTTCTTCTAATGTTTTATATTTCGGATTTTTTCTTAAGATTAATTCTTTTGTTAACATTTTTCAATTTCAATTTTTGAAAAATTATTTTTTTTAGTGATGAAAAAAATTTAATTATATTATTTTTTAATCAAATAATAATATTAAAGAATTAATTTTATTTTTCTTGAAAAATTGAAAGTTTTTTGAAAGAAGGATTGAAAGTTTTTTTGTTTAATTATAGTTAAAAATGCATAATATAATTTTTTTGTATTAATTTTATATTGTTTAAAAATTACTTAAATAAATATATAAGTTTTTTAGATGAAATGTAGAAGATAGGGTAAATCTAAAAGAGACTATACTGGAAATATTTAATATTTACATAGATATGAAAATTTAGATTATTGTTTCTTTTCAAGAAAAAGATGATTTTCAATGACCAAAATAAACATCATTTATTTATTTCAAACTTTAGAAATTTATAATAAATTAGTTGGAAATTTAAAATAAAAAATTTTATTTTTGAAATTATTATTTTATCTTTACTTTATTAAGACAATAGATTCATGTAATATATTTTCTTTATTTAAAAACAATACTTTTTATATTTTAACATTTATTTTATTATATATTTTATGCTTAAGAATTTGATATAATGCAAATTAATATAACAATTGATTTTATTGAATTTATAATTTTATTGTAACTAAACAAATAAAAAAATTAATAATATTTCTATTCTAAGCACATCAAATCTTCAAAAATTAAATTTATTTTTTGAAAAAGTAACAAGAAAGAGAAAAAAAAACGTTTAAATTGATATATAAAGTTTATTTTTGTAAAAATTTATTTTTTTAAATTTTTAAATTTTAAAAATTCAATAAAAATAAATAATATTTAAATAATTTTCCAAATTTTATTCAAAATGAAAACAAATTTTCCTTCAGAAAAACTTCCTGAGAAAATTCCATCATTTTTAGGCAGAAAAAAATGGAGAACATTATCATTAAAACAAAAAAAAATGCCAAAAATTTCAAAAGAAACTCTTAAATTAATAAAATCAATTTCAAACAAAGAATTAAAAGTAAGTTCAAAAATAGAAAATATTACTTTAAAAAATTTTTTATCTTCACTTTCAATGAAAGAAAAATATGAAGATTTATTAAATAGAAATAGAATAATTTTACCGCCAAAATATAAATTATTATTAAAAAAGCAATGTCATCTTGATATAATATTAGCAACAAATTTAGAAAGAGATAATTATCATTCATATGAATTAATAAAAAAATACTTTAATGATTCTCCTAATTTAAATTTTGAAAAAGAAGATTTTCAACAAATTTTATTTATTACACCATTTTATTATATATATCAATCAAGAGAAAAAATTGATCGAACTATAGAATTATTATTTATTGATATTCCTAAAGATTATGAAAAAAGAATGAAAATAAAATATGGAATTAAAACTAATTTTGTTTTATTACAAACTCCAAGAGTTTATGAAGTATTTAAAGGTAATTTTAATAAAATTATTTTAGATAAAAGAAATAATTTATTTAAAAAAATATTAGAAAATATAACTGTGGAACAACATGATGAATTTTTAAAAGAAAATCATTTAAATTATTTTGATCCAATTAAATGTAAAACTTGGCATCATTTATTTGATTTAGATAAAGTAAAAGAAATTGGTAAATTTAATTTAGTTGAAAATAATATTAAACAAAAGAAAAAGCTTAATATAAGATAATAGTTTAAGTCCTTATTATTTTTATTTATTCATTAATTTATTTATTTATAATTATTAATTATAAAAATATTTAATTGGAAAAAATAAATAAAATTTTAAGTTTATAATTTATTAAAATGAAAAATCTCTCTTCAAATTATAACTTTATAAAAGCTAAAAAAATTGATACAAATCTTATTTTTAAAACTCCAATTAAAAGAAAAAATATTTCAAAATCTCCTCTAAATGTACAAAGACCTGCGATTTTCAATCAAAGAAAAATTGATAGAAATTATTTTAAAAAAGGAAATGTAACTTTATTTCAGAATTCTAAAACAATAAATTTTAATGAACAAAATTCATTTGATAATCATTTTAGTAATATTTCAATGAATGATAATGATATAAATAAAAGAAATAATAGTAATTTCCTTATAAAAAATCAGAAAATTTTAAAAAAAACAATTTCAGAATTATTATTCGATAAAAAACCTAATATATTAATTAAAAGGAAAAATTTATCACATATAAAAAATAAAACTGAAGGAAAAAAGAATGATTCTCTTAGTCATAATACTACTTTTATGGCAAATTTATATAAACAAGATGCAATAAAAAAAAAGAAAAAAAAAGATAATGAAATTACAATGCAAAAAAAAAAATATAAAAATTCATATAATAATGATTTTAATTATAGAGGAGATGAAGTAGAAAAAATTAATTTTCGAACTTCTCCAAATAAAATCAATTTAATTAAAAAAGATAAATCTTCAAATAATATTTTCCCAAAAATAAAGTTAAAACCTTTAGTTGTTAAAAATAAAAATTATTTACCTGATTATTTAAGTGAAATAAATAATAAACCAATAAAAGATAATTTAAAAAAAAATAAAAGTAATCAAATTTTGAAAAAAATTCATAGATATATTAATAGTGATTTAGATGGTTCAAATTATAATTTAGCATTAACAAATAATAATATAAATAATTTAATAGATGAATCCTTTAATAATAAAAATATAAATAATAAAAACTTTCCAAATACTCAATCTAATTATCTTGATAATAATTATAATAAGAAAATGACTTATGATGCAAATAATTCGAAATATATTAATGTAAATAATGAAAATAAAAGTCTAAAAATTAAAAATAATAGTAATAAAAATATTAATGAAAATAATTCAGTTGGTAATTTGAGTATAAAAAATCAAAAACATAGAAAACTCTCTGATAATATTTATGAAAAAGATAATTGTAATGGAAAAATTAATAATCTAATTGATAAAAAGAATATAAATAATATAAAAGAAAAAGATTTTCAAACAATTCAAAATAAGAATAATAATAATAATTCAAATAATAATAATAAAGAAAAAGAATTTCAAAAAATTAATTTGAACGAGAAAAAAAATGGAGGAGGAGTAGACATTAATCAAGATAAAAATATTAATTCAATTGATAATAATAATAAAAAAGAAAAAGTGATAGAAAGCATAGAAGATAAAAATAAAACTGATTTAATTGAGAAAAACAATAATAAAGAAAATAAAGGAGAAAATATTGAAGTTAAAAATAATAACACTCAAAACATGAATGAAAAAAATGAGATTATTAATAATAATTTAAATGATACATTTGGTGAAGTGAATAATAATATAACTGATAATAAAGATAATAAAAATGAAAATAAAGAAGATTCCCACATTAAAGCCAATTTAGAAATAGGAAGAATAATAGAAAAGAGTAATAAATCATTAGTATCATTATCAAATAATATAAACAATAAAAAACATATAAAAACTCATACAGTATTATCTCAAACAGGAAAAGAAGAAGAAGGAAAAATAAAAATAAACCAAGATTCATATCTTGAATTAACTAATTTAAATAATAATCAAAATTTCAATGTTTTTGGAATATTTGATGGTCATGGAACAAAAGGTCATTTAGTAAGTCAATTTATATCAAATTACCTAAAGAATTATTTTACTTCAGAAGAATCTCCTTTCATAAATTTAACCTCAAAAGAAATATATGAATATATTAAAAAAGATAATTATTCATTTATACATAATTTAATAAAACAATCAGAAGATAAATTATTTGAACAAGAAGATATAGAATCAAATTTTAGTGGAAAAACATGTAATTTAGTAATACATATAAATAATAAAATAATATGTTCAAATATAGGAGATTCAAGATCAATTATGGTAAAAGATCATAAAACAATAATTCAATTATCATATGATCAAAAACCAGATGATGAAAAAGAAAAAAAGAGAATAGAAGAAAATAATGGTGAAGTACATAGATTAATAGATGAAGAAGAAGGAGAAATTGGTCCAATGAGAGTTTTTATGAAAGGAGAAAAATTTCCAGGTATTGCAATGAGTAGATCTATTGGTGATAGAATAGCAAGTAGAATAGGAGTTTTTAGTTTACCTGAAATAAGAGAATTTGAAATTGAAGAAACAAGTAAATTTATTGTTATGGGAAGTGATGGAATTTGGGAATTTTTAACTATGGAAAAAGTCACTCATTATGTTAATAAATTTTATAGAAAAAATAATATTGAAGAAGCTGCTAAAAAACTCGTTAAAAAAAGCAGAGAATGGTGGGAAAAAGAAGATACTGTTATTGATGATATTACTGTTATTATTGTTTTTTTTGATGATGACTATTATGATGATTAAAAGGGTTTTCAAAGAGTTTTATTTAAATTATTTTATTTAGTTTTTATAATTAAAGGATTTTTATATAGGATTTGATTTTTAATTTTTAGATTTTTCTTTGTGTATTAGTTTTATTTTTGACAGATTGAAGTATTTATTATTTAAATTTTATTATTGTAATTAATCAAAACAGTTGTTTTAGAAAAACCTTTTTTATATTTAAATTTTATATATTAATTATATAAAAATTAAATTTATAAATTAGGAAAAACAGGAAATATAATTTAAAACAAGAGAGATTACACTTTAAATTTATATTTAGTAGAAATTTTAAATTTCCAAATATCAAAATAAGAATTTATACTTTTTCCTTTTTCAAAATAGTGAATTAAATAACATTTAATTAAAATACTTATTGAAATTATATTAAGTTTATCCCATTATTTCTCTTTTCTTATATTTCTCTTAAAAAAACAATTAATCATTTTCCCAAAGATATTAGTATTTGAAATATAATTAATTTAATATAAAGAAAAATCTAAATTACCATAAGGAAAAGTATATTCTTGAACAATATATTTTTTAACATTTAATTTATGGAAAAAATTCAATATTCAATATTTAAGCATCATAAACTAATATTTCATCAATTCATATTCTATTCTTTCTTAAACAGAATTATTATTGGTTTTTATTTTTCTCTTTTTATAATTTAATTCAATCAAATATAAACATATGAAAAATTTTTTTCCCATAATGGAAACAATCTATAGCTCATAAAAATATATATTATTTTAATTTTTAAGACTATCTTCTATATTCATTATTTTTATTTAGAATCTTTTTTTATCCTTCTTGTTATTTTAAATATTTATATATATTATTATCATAAATTATTAAAAATTACAATCTAATATTTCAATTTATTTTTACATAAACATAACCTTTGAATAAATATTAAAAAAAAATTATAAAATTTGTTTTAAACTATAATTCAATAATTATTATCTTAAAAAATACCATTTAAAATATTCTTCTATTATTTCATATATAAAAAATAAAAAATAATATAAAATAATTACCACAAAAAAACTTAATTCCAATTTTAAATGTTATTGAATCCATTCACAAATTCTTCAAAATCAATTTCTCCATCACCATTATCATCAAATTTCTTATATAATTCAAATAATTCTTTTTTTTCTTGTTCATTTTGGGGTTTAATCATATCACAAAATTCATCAAAAGAAATTTTACCAGAGCCATCAGTATCATAAGATTTAAAACATTCAAGTAATTGTTCTTTTTTAATTGATTTTTCATAATCCATCAAAGCAGAAACAAATTCAGTATAATTAATTAAACCATTTTTATCAACATCCATTTCATTAAACATATTAACAACATCATCAGCATTAATTTTCCCTTTGAATTTATTATTTTCAACTCCTTTTCTAATTTCTTCCATAGATAAAACCCCATCATTATTTTCATCTAATGATTTAAACATTTCAACAAATTTTCGAGTTTCATCTTCATTTAAATGAAAAGCAGTAAAATTAATAACACTTTTTTGCATTAAATTTAATTGAGAATATTTTTTAACATGTAACCAATCAACACCAATTTTATTATTACTAGCATGTGGAGCATTTTCTTTAATCCATTTATTTTCTAATATTTCTGAAACAGAAGGTCTTTTTTCAAGTTCAACAAATATAGATTTAATTATATCTTTAGCATCTTGTGATACTTTTGAAAATTCAGGATAATCAAAAGTATAATTAAAAGAGCAAATTTTCTTTTTTAATTCTTCATCATTTTGACTATAAAAAGGAGGTTTACCACATAACATAATATATAATATAACTCCAAGAGCCCAAACATCACATTTTTCAGTATATTTCCCAGTTAAAACTTCAGGTGCCATATAAAATGTTGTTCCAACTGCTCCTTTCATTTCATTATTTTCACCATCAAACACTTTACTCAAACCAAAGTCTATTAATTTAACTTGTGAATCTTCAGCAATTGTACTAAATAATATATTTTCAGGTTTTAAATCTCTATGACATACTCCATGTGCATGTAAGTAATTTACTGCTTGGGCTATTTGCTTAAATATTTTTGCAGCATCTTTTTCAGTGTACATTTTATTTTGTTTTGCTCTTTTTGCTAATCTGTCAAAAAATTCTCCTCCAGTACATTCTTCCATTATTAAATATATAAATACTGAATCTTCGTATATATCATATAATTTAATTATATTTGGATGATCTGTTGCTCGAAGAAGATCTATTTCAGTTTTGAATCTATTTTTATTTGTTATTTTTCTTTTGTTCATTTTTTTACATGCATATATATCACCTGTGGCTATATTTTGTACTCGAAGTACGTGACCATATGAACCTTGACCTAGTTCTTTTATAAAGTTGTAGTTCTGATTTATGTCAGCAATATGTTCACCTATGAAATGAGATTTACTAATCATTTTTTTTTTTTTTTTATTTAGGAAATATAAAATTATATATGATTAATGTTTTTTCTTTTTTATTTTTTTTAATACGTTTTTTATAGGGTTTTAACTTATTATATATTTTTTGGTTTTATATTATATTAATTTTTAGATATTTTATTGGAAAGAATATTTATATTTTAAAATTTGATTATACAATTTTTGACATAAATTCAAAAAAATAAAATAATTCAATGCATTAATTACATAAAAAATAAATTTCTTAGGATATTTATTTTTTCTTAAGTACATAATTTATATATATAAAATAAATTAGTTTAATATAAAGTAAAATTTTTTATTATTATCAATTTTTAAAATACATCTAAAAATTAAAAAAGTTAAAAAATTGGAGAAAAAATTAAAATAAATAAAAAAAACAAAAAAAAAATAATAAACCTACATAAACTAAATAAAATATATAAAAATAAAATGTCAGTGAATCAAAGAATAATAAAAGAAACTCAGAAACTGAAAAAAGATCCAATAAATGGAATATTAGCAGAGCCTTTTTCAGACAATCCTCGATATTTCAACGTTGTAATAACAGGTCCAAAAGACAGTCCATATGATGGAGGGAAATTTCATCTTCAATTATATTTACCTGAAGAATATCCTATGGTTCCTCCAAAATGTATTTTTATGACTAAAATTTATCATCCAAATATTGATTTTCTTGGAAGAATTTGTTTAGATATTTTGAAAAAAAATTGGAGTCCTGCTTTGCAAATCAGAGCCGTTTTATTATCTATTCAAAGCTTACTTAATGAACCTAATACTGCTGATCCACTTAATGAAAAAGTTAATGATCATTGGCTTAAAGATAAGAAAGATGCTGAGAAAACTGCTAAAGAATGGACTCTGAAATATGCTTCTAAGTAAATAATATTATTTTTATATTTTAAAAATTAAAAAAAATATTTATTGTTTATTTATTCAAATTTTTATGCTAATATTTATCATTCTTTGTGCGTTATATTTAAAAATTTATTTTTTTTTTGATATTTATTTATTTTTATATTTATATGTTTTGAAATATTTATTTAAACTTAAATTTTCATATAGTTTATTTAAATGAATAAGGTTGATAAAACTTTTTATCATTTAAAAATCTAGCAATTATATTTATGTTATTCAAAAATTAGTATTAAATTATCATTAGAAAACTAAAATTTTAGTGACAGTGAATTATTATTTTATTTTTTTCTAATTCAAATTTTAAACTATAAATTATCTTTTAAGAAAAAGATTATAAAACTAAAAATAAAAAAAGATTAAAATCAATTCTATAATACAACAATAAATGAAAAAATTAAAAATTAATTCTTTATTATCTTTTTTTAATTTTATTCATTCCAAAAAAATAATTATGATTAACTTTAAAAGTTATTTTATCAATTATATAAACTCCTTTATAAACGTAAATTCAATTTTCATAAGTGGATTTTTCTAATTTTTTTCTTTTTGATTAATAATGCCATTATTGATAAGCCTATTTCCATTATTATTTAAAGTTCTAAAAATTCCATATAACATAATATAACTATTACTATATCTGAAAAATAATTTTTCCATTTGAAAATGATTTAAGGATAAAAATTTTAATTTTAACTATTAATATTTACTATATTTTAATTATCTTCTTCTTATTTTACACCTTTAAGTATATATTATGTATTTTTATCATATATTTAATAAGAAACAATTTTTTTATTTCTATAAAATTTTTTAATCTTTCATATTTGAATTTTTGATTATATTATCATGAAATATTGAAATAATTTGTTGATTATAGTTTTAATCCTTTCAATATTAATCAAAAATATAAAGAGAGATTATAATATATCTCAGACATTAAATTTTTTTTTCATATTATGAATATATTAATTTAATAATTTAAATTTAATTGTAATAAAAAGTAATGAAAAAGAAAAGAACTCATAAACAAGTTTTAGAAGATAATGAAATATATGAAAAAAACAATTCTAAAAAATTTTTTTTAGAAAATAGCGAACTAAAATTGAATACAAAAATAAAAATTAATTCTTCAATTTTTAATTCAAAAAATAAGGTTCCAATAGTTCCTGAATCTGATTTAAAATATATTGAGAATGTTGCACATAAAAAAGAAGAAGCAACTGATATAAATAATTTTTTTACTTCTGGGAATATATTTCAAATGTTTTTATTATTTAAAGATTATTTTTTTAAAAGTATAAAAACAGAAGATAATAAGAATATAATAGAATTATCATTATATAATAATACTAAATTAATAATTCACTTCAAATTAATTTTTTATAATAATGAAGATAAAATTGAATATTTACCAATAAAATTAGATATTAATTTAAAGGAAGATGATAATATTTTTTTAGATAATTTAGAAATTAAAAAATCTTCTTTACCTATATTATTAAAACAATTAAGAAAATATAAAAATGAATAATATTTTTTCCATTTAATATTTATTATTTAAATAAATATATTTCATTTCTATTTTTCAATTATTTCCCCATCATTACCTATAAATTTCATAAAATAGTTTTTAAAATCTAATAAAGTATTTTTAAATAAATCTTTTTCTTTTTGAGTTAATTCAAAATCATTTTTTATTTTTTTATATTCATTTGAAATTTGATTTTTAAAATCATCGAATTTTTTATTTGAATTTTTTAACTCTTCTTCTAATTCATTTACTCTTTTTTGAATATTAATTTTCTCTTCATTTAATTGAGTAATTTTCATTAAAGAATTATTATATTTAATATCAACTTCTTGTTTTTGTTTTAACAACATATCTTTAATTTCTTTTGAACTTTCAGCAAATTGATTTAAATCATCAATTTCAGAATTCAATTCTTCAATCTTTATTCTATTTTTCATATATCTACAATATAAAGCATATTTTATAATTTCTAAATTTTTAATATCTTTTAATGCACAATAACATGCGAATAATAAATTTGAAAAAACTTCACATATTTTAACTAAAAATTTCTGATATGAAGGTTTTGGTAATTGACATTTAAAAAATTCATTTAATAATTCTTTTATTTTTTCAGGTTTTTCATATTCAAATTTCACATTTATTGTATTATCTGTATTATAAGTTTCTAATATATGTCTGTCTGATTCATATAAATTTTTAAATTCTGAATCAGGAAATTTAATAACATTATAATTATTATTTATAATATTTTCATTTTCTTCTTTATTTATATTACTTTGATTTTCATCTTCTTCCTCTCCTTTAATTACAGAAACAAAGGAACTTAATCTACCAAATAAATTACCTTTTGTATTTTTTGAAAAAAATCCTTTTTCCTGTTTTTCACTTTCTAAATTTGAATTTGGTTCTTTAAAATTCTTTAAAGGAATTTTTACATATTTATTTAAAAAAATTAATGATTGAACTATTTCATTTCTTATTTCTTTTCCTGATATTTTATCTTCTAATAAATATTCTTTTATTAAATCTTCAATTTCTGCTTCATTTACTTTAAATCTTGTACTTAAATCTTCTTTATTTAAATTATTGATTATTTCTTCTTTTTTTTTTATTTTTTTTTTCATTATTTCAAACATTGTTTTAAAGTATAATTCATGATATAATTTACTGTTTGATTTAGATAATATAATTTTATCTTTGTTATCTAAATATTTTATAATATAATTAAATAATTTTGAAGTAGAATAAATTTCTCTAAATATATTTTTTTGACCATTTTCTTTTAATTTTTTTAATTCATTCTGTAAATCATTTTTATCTGTTTCTAATTTTATTATTTTATTTAAACTTTGTTCATTATGTTTTAACAAATCTAATTTTAATTGTTCTATTTCTTTTAAATTTTTTTCTATTTCTAATTTTAATTCTTTATTTTTTTCTAACAATTCTTTATTTTGATTTTCTAAATTTTGAATTAGGTTTTTTTCTTTTTCATTTTCTTTTTCTTTCTCATTTTTATTTTCTTCCTCTATATTAATCTTTTCAGTTTGAGTAGATTCAGTGGAATAAGTTTTATTTAATTTTTCTTTTAATATATTATTTGAATTTATTAAATCTTGTAAAAATAATACTAATTTTTGATAAGAATCATTATCAATTGTCAATGTTTTTGAAGTTTCTTTTTTTATAACTAAACTATTTACTTCTATTGAACTTTCAGAAGTTTCACTTCCTTCGTCACTTTCATTTTCTTCTTCTTTTTTTGTTTCTTTTTCAACTTTTGACATAATTAAATAATAATTATCATAATATATTTATCAAATATTTATTTCCATATGTTTAATTTAATAGAAATAACAATTAAATTACCAAAATTATATTTAAAAAATATATATTTTCCAAAGAAAAAAAAATAAAAAAAAAAATTGAATCCTAAACATTAAAAAATTCAATCTTTATACATATATAATAAAAAAATAAAAAAATCATAATCAAAAAAATGAAAAAGATTTTAATTTTATTTTGTTTAATCAGCATATCATTATGTGGAAGAAACATTCGTAGACTCGTAAGCAAAATAGTAGCTGATATTCCCAGAATGGAAGCCGAACTCAGGAAAGCACCAGTTGGAAAAACCTCAAAAATTCATCCAATATTGAGTCAAGGATATTTAAAATATACTCAAATTCTAAATGTAATATATAATCCAGGAATAATGACAGAATACATAAATGAATTTTTAAATGATTGTGTTAGTGGATATTTTGATATAAGAGATCAAAACATTAAAAAAAAATTATTGTCTTTACTTCAATTTGCAGAATTTTCACAATTTAATCAAGTTTTGATACCTAAATCTTATTTTAAAGCAGGAAATGCAAATTCATATGGTTCTTTCCTTATTGCTTTAACTGAAAATGTTGGTGATGCTGTTGATTTCTTATTCTTAAATATTAAAGCAACATATTTATCTACTCCTGAATATTTTATTGGAGAAAAAGCAGATGAAAATATCCTTTGGGGAAGTAGTACACAAATTCTCATTGAAAGACCAAAAGATTTAACAATGAGAGAATTAGATAATCTATTTAATTTCCTTCAAATTGCAATGTTTAAAGCTGCTAATAAGATAATTCATGTTCTTGATTCTTTGAAATAAATATATTTTTAATTTTTATTATTAGGTTATTCAAATTTAAAATTAGAAAAAATTTTTTATTATTCTTCTATTACTTTTTAATTATTATTTAATTATTGTTTGAAATAAGATTTAATATCAATGAATTTATTAATTAATTTTTTAATTATGTATTAATTATTATTTAAGATGCATAAAGTTCCAATTTTAAGATTTAATAAATTAAAAAATAACATAGATAAAAAAGCAATTAATCGTAGAAAGGGTTTAACAATAGAATATATTGGTGAATTAGATGATAAATTTGGAATGGCAAAGAAAAAAATATCAGATGTAGATTTAATAGGTTTAAAGTTCAAAAAAAAATTATTTCAGAATCCAAAATTAAATTTAATTAATAGATTTACTTTTTCAAAACAGAATTTTCAAGAATTTCAATTAAAAAAGACTGAAGATGATACTGATAAAATCATAAAAACAATTGAAAACAATATAATAGCAAAAATGCAATTATATTTTCAAAAAAGAATTCAAAAAAAGAAAAAAATAAATTTACATAAATATTATTTTAGAAATGTAACATCAAATAATTCTAATACTAATATATTAGGAAATAGAAATACTATATATAATCATTATAAGAATTATACGAATAAAAAGTCAATTTTTCAATCTTGTATTTTTAGCAATAAATATCTACAACACCAAACTTCAGTTTCACAAGAAATTTCTGAAAAAAAAAAGTTAAATAATAAAATTAGAGTTAAAGAAGAAAAAAATGAGAATAAAATAAAAAAAGAATATTGTGAAGCTGGAACTAATACAGAGGAATCAAATTATAATTTTTCTCCTAAAAAGATTAATATTCTTCCAAAAATTCAATTTATTGGTAATTTCAGTAGTTCAAAAAAGAAATTAAAGTTGAGTTTTTTTTAAGAAAAGAAATCTCTAAAACATTCACGAATAAAAAACACAAATAAATCGGTTAATATATATAATTGTAAATTTTAGGATTAATTCAATTAAAAATATTATTTTTTCATATTTATAAAAATTAAAGAAACTTATTTTTATTGAATATATGTTAATTTAACTATTTCATTAATTCTAATAAATTATTAAAAGGATCAACTTTAGCATTTTTCTCATTATCATTACTAATCATATTATTTTCATTGTTTACTATTTGAGATTGTTGTTGATTTAATAAATTTGGATCAAATAAACTGTCATAAACATTAGGTTGACTATTTATATTATTCATTTGGGAAAATCCTGTATTCATATTAAACATATTATTATTATTGTTTATATTTAAATTATTGTTCATATCATTTATATTAAGATTATTATTCATATTTAACATTTGATTATTATTATTATTTGTTATAGGCATATCCATTTGTTGTTGATGCATTTTTATCATTTCATTATTATGCTCTTGGTATACTTGGTTTAATATATTCATATCTAATTCATTTTTTTTTGGTTCTTTTTGATTGAAATTAATTGATTCTAAAGGTAAATTATCATTATTTGGAGATTTTTCTAATTTGTGTTTTTTTATAAAATCAAAAGATTTCTTTTTTTGAATTGAATTATTATTTTCATTATTATTATTTTGGACTTGCTGATTTGTGTTACCTAATAAATCAAAAATATTATTGTTTTCTACATTATTATTCATTTTTATTATATTATTATTATTTTCTGCTGGATTTGGAGATTGGTGTTCTTTCTTTTTAATAAAAGAAAATTTTTTTTGAGGTACATTTTGATTATCATTGATTGTTGCAGAATTAATATTTTTTTCATTTGTATTATTTAGTAAATCATTGTTCTGATTATTATTATTATTATCTTGATTACCAAATAATTCAAAAGGATCATTATTATTTATATTAGTACTTTGTTGTTGTTGATTATTTAAAAAAGGATTTTTAGGTTCTTCATTCATTAATTTTACTCCTGTTAAAATAAAATAAATTTGAGAACATAATTCATTTGTTTTTTTGCATAAATTTCTTTTAAATATATTTTCAAAAAATATAGCATTGTTTTTATATTGATTATAATAATTCTTAATAGAATTATCTTTTATCATAGATTCTATAACATATAAAATATGCTATTATTAATAAAATAATAAAAAAAATAATCTTACAATTACCATTTTATTATCATTTTGATTTATCTTATTCATTATTCTTTCATTAATTGAATTAAAGATTATTTCATTATTCAATGTTTTTATTCTTTTATTAAATTCTTTTAATTGAGATTCAGTTGGTTTATTACTTATTCCAGAAATTTCTAATACATCATCAATAACTCTTTTTTCATATTCACTATATATTATATAATTATTATTTGATAAAAAATATACTTTGAAGGTTTAGAAACTGGAATTGATTTGTTTTGAGTTTGTGGTTTAGAAGAATCATTTTGATTTATAGTATTATTTTGAATATTATTATTTTCATGCTTTTTAATAAAAGAAAGTGGAGTTTTATTTGTTTTGTTTTGATTTTGATTTTGATTTTGGTTTTGATTTAAATTGGAATTATTAGTTTGTGGAATTTCTTCATCTTCCCAGCCTGAAATATTATTATTATATAATATTACCCTTTATTCCTCTTCCACCTCTTTGAACATTTTGATTTTTCTTATTGAATCCAATTTTTCCAGAAGACATATACTCAAAAAAAATAATAAAATAAAAGTTCTAATGCAAAAAAAAAATAAAAAAAAATTTTAAAAATTAATGGTTTGTTTCCTTATATCAATATTATATAGATTATAATTAGGATTAATTTGTGAAAAATGAAGTAAAAAGGGAATTGAATTAAGAGGGAATAAATAAAAACTTGAATTAAGAAATGATGAGAATTATCTAAAATATATTATTTAAATTCAGACATTATAATATATATTAATAATTCAAATATTTTATAAATTATGAAGAAAGAAACTCACTTATCTTAAATTAAAATTTCATATATCAATTTTTAAAAATAAAGAGGTTATAAACTTGTTTAATTGTTTGATTAATTTATTCTATATTTTTATATGAAAAGGAAATAAATTATCTAAATATACTCTATTAAAACATCAATTACAAATCCTTTTTTTATGACAAAACTCCTTACAATTTTTTAAATAAAAATTATTTTATGAAGATGTACTATTTATTTTGATCTCATGGATATAAGCATTATTCTGTTTTTTATACATTCTATTATCTAGACACAATTAATTATTATCCAATTTGAGAATAATGTTGATGAAAAACGCAAATTTTGGAAATTTTTATTATATTTTCCTAAAAATTTACAAGAATAAATTGAAATTGATTTTATTCTTTTAAAATAATGAATTTTTATTTTCAAAATTCATTGAATTATCTAATTTTATAATAAAATTTTTATTTTTCAAAGTTTAATCAAGATTTATTCTTTTTGAATAAATAATTGAATACTTCTAAATGTTTTCTTCAAAATTTCTTTATAAACAATTAATTTTCAATTATTTGATTTTTTTTCAAGTTTTTTGATATAATAAATTCATTTTATTTTATTTCTAATAAATTTAATATATTATTTTTAATACGAAGATTTATTTTATTTATTTTTTAAAAGACAAATCAAATTACTATAAATTAACCGAAATAAAAGAATATAATATTGTCTTTCTTTACAGACTTTTTGAAAATAAATTATTATTCCATTTCAAATCATTTAAATCTTTGTTAAAGGCAAAGGAGAAAATAAATACTATTCAAATAAAACTTAATAAAAAAATAACCAAATTTAATAATTAAAAATTTATTAAAAATAAACTATTCATTTAATTTTTTTTTATGTTTGGAGATGAAGATGAAAATACAAAATCACTACCAAATTCCTTATTAATTGGGATCATTGATCCAGAAATAGAGAAAAATCAAATAATGAAAAAAATATCAGAAAAAGTAGAAGCATCTTTTAGTCAAAGACTTAAATTTTTAACATATAAATCAATAAATAATCTCCCATCAAAGAAAGTAGAAGACAAAGATAATAATAATGAAAAGGGAATTATAAATATTAATTGGTTAAATGATATTTCAAATTCAAAAATAAGTGTTTGCTTATTATATTATTATTTTACATTTACAACAGATATTAAAAGTGAAGAAGATAAAATAATCTCCAATATTGATAAATTAAAAAAAGCAGATGAATTAATTAATATTTTAGTTTTTATTATATTTAATAATTCAAATTATCAATTTGATATTGAGAGATGTAGAAAATATAATATAAGAAATGAACATTTTTACAAATTAAATTCAATTAATGAAATTAATCAAAATGATATTAGAAAATTATCAACAGAAATTTTAAAGTTTTCAAGAGATTATTATAAAAAATTAAAAACCAAATATAAAAATAGAATTGAAAGTGTACTTATCAGTGATGAAGAAAAAACAAAATATAATATAAAAATTGGAATAATTTCATTAATAAAAAGTAAAAAAAATGTAAATTTAAATTCAAAATATTTTAAAATAGCTTATGAATACATAAAGAAAATATTATTAGAAAAAGTTCAAAATTATCATTATGGAAAACCTGAAACAAAAAAATTAAATTATTTAGAAATTAAATCAAATGCTGATTGGATTTTTTATAAAATTTTAAAATTAACTTCTGACACTGTAAGTCAAAAAGATCAAATGGAATTTTATAATTCTCACATTGAAAATTTTTCAAAATTTGAATATTATGATAAAAAAGATGTCTTTATTTTTTTTGAGTATTATTGGCTTTATCAAAGAACAAAAGATTTTATTACTTTTATTTCTAAAAATTATTATCATAAAGTTTTAGATGATAATTTTATTGGAAATATTAGTCTTAAATGCTTATATTATTTAAATAATGCAATAGATTTCTTTAAAAATAATTTTGAAAATTTAAATTTAGGAAAAATCAATATTGGTAATAAAGAAATCTCTTTTGATAAAATAAAAAAAGAGAAATCAAAATATTATGGTAAAGTTCCTTTATATAAATATCAATTTGATCCTTTAACTTTGAAAAAAATTGGTTTTAATGATTTATGTTATGTTAAAAAATATCTCATTGAAAAAAATATTACTTGTGATAAATTAATAAAAGAAATTTATGAAAATATATCAAATCAAACAATGAATTATTACGATGAATTAAAAATATTTGATGTTTCAAATATTAATTTATATCTTTTAATTTTAAAATATTTCAACGCTCAAAAATATTTAGATGATGAGAATGTGTATATTCAATTACAAAATATTTATAATATGATTAAAAAAAAAAGAAGTATAAATAAATTCCCAAAAGTAATTTTATTTTTTTTATCTAGATTTTCAAATTTTTTAATAAAGAAACAATCATCTTCTTCTTTATCAATTAATGAAAAAAAATATTTATTTGAAATTTTAATAAAATTAGGAAATTTTAGAAATTTAAGTGAAGAAGAAGAAATTATTTTATCTCATTTAATAAATGATTCAGAGTTTACAAATTTTAAAAATTCAGAAGAAGAAAATCAAAATAATACTTTATACAAAGATAAACATATTTTATTTATTAATTCAAGAAAAAACATTCATAATTGCATTTTAAATTTTGAATATTCAATTAAAGATTTAAATAAAGATCAATCAAAAGAATTTTTAGAACTAATTGATTTTAATTTTAAAATAACAACTTCATTAAAAAAAGAAAAAATAAAATTTACTTCTTTGAATTTGGTTTTTGAAATAGAAAATAAAAAAGATAAGAACATATATGATATTAGAAATGTTCCAATAGAAAGATTAAGTGATGAACTTTCAGAAGAAAATCCATTATCTTTTCAATATAAATTTTTAGTAAAATTATATGACACAAAAATATTTTTACAAAAAATAATTTTTACATTAGAAAAAACTCCTTTTTATTTATTTGAAAATTATTTATCTCATTCAAATCATAATATAATATTTCTTCATAAATTTTCAAAAAATATTTTAGAATTTATTTATCCTTCTTCTGTAACTTTAGGATTAAATGAATATTATAACTTTGATTTTTCTTTAAAAACAGATCCTACTTTTAATATAGAAATAAAAAATTTAATATTTGAATTTTCTTATAATAAAAGTATTAATGAAAATAATAATTCTAATAATTTAGATACTTCAACAAAGTCTTTTGTTTTAACATCAAAAAAAAATTATGATTATATGAAATTTTTTGGAACTGCACCTCTTCAAAGTCAAGTAATTAAAAAACAAAGTTTTATTCCTCTTCAAGAACCAGAAATTTATTTATATGATGAAAATGACAAAAATATAAATCAAATTCCTAAAGGAAATAAAATTGTAATTCCGAATTTAGAATCAATAATTAAAGAAGGGAAAAAAAGTCCAATTATTATGAGATTTAAAGAAGAAGGTAATTATAAAATTTCTTTAAAAACTACTTATGTTATCATTAAAAAAGAGTTAACTAATGATTCATTAAATTATATTGAAACTAAAAATATTGATTTCACTATAATTCAACCTTTTAATTTTAAATATGATATTTCTTGTAATAATTATCTTTCAAAGTCAGGAAAAAAAGAATTTCCAATTGGGAAAAATATAAAATTAGATTTGATAATAATTAATCAATTAAATTCAAAAAGAATAATAGAAGATATTAAAGAAGAATTTTTTGATAAATATAAAAATATTATTAATACAAAATCTTCTTTATTAAATTTAATAAAAATAAAAGATTTAGATAATGAGATTAAAGAATCTCTTTTTACAATATTAAAATCAAGTGAACATACAATTCCTATTGATTGTACTTTTTCTGATGAATGTGAAGAATCAATTGGTAATTTAAAGCTTATTTATTCAAGTGAAAATTTGAAAAGTTTTTCTACTCAAAATAATTATAATATTTATAATGAATTTAATTTCCCTTTTCCAGATGATATTTCAATTAAAAACTTTGACTTAGATTTAAATTATAATTATTCTATTAATCAAGGTTTGATTTTATTAAAAATAAATATAAAGAATAAAAATAGTTTAGCTAAAAAAATAATGTTTATAATTGATAAATCTGATAACTTTTATATTAGTGGAATTAATAAACAATATTATATTATTCAAGGAAATGAAAAAATGATTTTAGAATTTAAATTAATTCCAACTCAAATAGGAAATGTAAAATTACCTGCTTTTAAAGTAACTGAATTTCCTTTGAATAAACAAAATGATAAATTACATTCTTTGTATTATTTTCCAAATTATATTTCAATAGAATAAAATATATAATATACTAAATTAAAAAAATATATAAAATATTAATATTTAATAATAATTGTTTTATTTAAAAAATTTTATTCATTTATGAAAATGGAAAATGAAAATCAAAACATTAATAATAATAATAAAATTGGAAATTTGAAATTATATTTAACTTTATTTAATATATTAGTTTTAATAGATGATATTATTTTACATACATCAGAGATAAAATGTATTTTTTATTATTTTCAATTAGTGATGGAAGAAGTTTTAATATTTCATTTATGGTTATCATTACGTAAAGTAAAGATAAAATTAGATAAAAAAATATTTTCTTATTTTACAGGTTTTAATTCATTAATTTCAATATTATATTTTATTCATCAATTAAGAAATGGAATTTTTGAAGGAAAAGATATAATAAAAACAGTAGTATTTCATCAAATTTTAAATTGTATTGTTCCAATTATTTTAATATTATATATTATTTATTTTATAAAATTTAAATCTTATAGTACAATAGAATCAGATAATGCTGCTAATTTAATGGATTTATAAAAATTATTCAAATGTTTAAATTCTATATTACAAATAATTTATTTATTTTATTCCATTTTTTTATATATTATCTATTAATGTTTTTCCTTTGATAAATTATATATTGAAAAATCTTTTAAATTCATTATAAGATTTATTTTTATTTTTTTAAATTACCATTTCTTTCTAATTTTAATTAAAAGAAAAATAATAATAATTTATTTGTTTTTGAAATTGTTTTAAAAATGAATATTTATAATATAATTTATAAGTATTATATTCTTTATTACAAAATCAATTATTATTTAAGAAATAAAGTGTTTAAAATATATTTTTAATGATTCTTTATATTGTTTATTTCAATATTGAATAATTATAAATTTTCACTTATTTTTTATCATAAATATTTCTATATAATTATAAATAATTATTTCAAAATTTAATTAATATTAAATTATTTAATTTATATTTTTCATGATAAAAAGAAAGAAAAAAGTAATATTCTTTTTAAATGAAAGATAAATTAAAATATATTTAATTAACAATAATTTTAGGATTATCAAAATATAATTGTATTGCTTCATATGATAAAATGATAAAAATTTGGTTAAAAAAATCAATTCTTTTTAAATAAAATAAATAATCCAGATCCAATATAATAACATAATGTTGAATTATTAAAAATATTTTGAAATCAAAAATATAAGTGTAAATCCATATTAAATATTAAATCCAAATAAAAAATAAATTCAAACAAACCCTTCAATTTATATTAAATAGTTTAATAAAATATATAAAAACACTATAAATAATAGATGAATTATAAATTAAATTAATTCAAAATAAATAAAATAATGCTCACATCAAGTGAATTTATTAAATGAACAAAATAATTTAATAATATATAATAATTAACAATGATAAAGAAAGTAAAAATGATAATTCTAAAATATTATATAAAAATAAATTCATAAAAAAGATCAAAATAATAAAAATTGAATATATAAAAAGAAATTAGAAGATTTAAGAAATAAATGATATAGAAATACTCTATTTAAAGGAATAAATTGAATTAAAATCAATTTAAATTATTCAAACTTTAAAATAAACTTAGTTATAATAACAATAAATTTCAAAATAAATTAAGTATTAATAAAGAAATACAAATTATAAAATTTAAAAAGGAAGAAATACTTTTAATAAATTAAAAAAGTAGAAATGAAAGAATATATTAAAATCAAAGATAAAGGTAAATAATAGATTAAATAATTTAAAGAAGAAAAGAAAATAAATGAAATATTATAAGGAATATAATTAAAAAAATTAATAAATAAAAAAAAATAAAAAATTAAATTAAATCTCCAATAATCATATAAATATCAAAATAATAAAGTTAAATTAAAAAAATGTCAAGTACAATAAAAGATATTCTTAACAATGAAAAAAAATTAAATGAAGTTGCAAAAGTTGCTTTTGATAGTGTAGATACAGATAAATCAGGTCAAATTGATGAAAGTGAATTAGAAAAAGTAATGGCTCAAATATCAAATGATATGGGAGCTGAACCACCTTCAAAAGAAGATGTTAAAGAAGTTCTTGAACATTTAGATACTGATCATTCTGGAAAAATTGATTTTGAAGAATTTAAAGTTCTTATTAAAGATGTTTTGACTGCAATGATTGAAGATAGTTAAATAGGTTTAATTATATTCAATTTAAAAGAATTTTTATTTTAATTTGTTATTTAAAAAGCTTTTAATATACATTCTCATTTTTTTGGAAAAATTATATTTAATATATTGAAGTTTTCATTGTTTTAAAATATTATAAAATATATTATTGTTTTAAAGAATAAAAATATATTTAAAATAGTTATCCTTTTTTTAATAAATAATAATCATTGAATATATATCATCCATATTAATTATTGTTTGATGAACTTTAAAAAAAATAATTAAAATTAATCAATTAATTTAAAAAAATATCTATTTAAAAACTTAAATGCCAAAAAAGCGAAGAAATAACGGAAGAAATAAAAATCACAAAGGACATAGTGATCCAATTCATTGTGAAAATTGTTTTAGATTATGTCCAAAAGATAAAGCAATAAAAAGGTTTTTAATAAAAAATATGGTAGATGGAAGTTCAAAAAGAGATATTGAAGAAGTAAGTGTATACAATGAAGGTGATGAAAAATATCAAATGCCTAAATTATATATTAAAAATCAATATTGTGTATCTTGTGGAATTCATGCAAGAATTGTTAGAGTAAGAAGTACTGTTGATAGAAGAATTAGATATGTTTCTAGATATAGAAAAGATCAAATGAGTGAAATGGCTAAAGGATTATATAGAGTTGCTAATCAAAGAAAAGGAGATAAACCTGTTATTGCTAAAGAAGAATAAATATTTATTTATACTTTTAATATTGAAATTTGGCTATTATAAATTTTTTATTTTTAAAATTATTTAAGTTTTTTAATAAATATTTTTTTAATTGTTTTTTTTGATTGAAAAAAAGAATAATAAAATTATGGATATTAAAAGTTTTAGACATTTAGACATTTATTCTAATTTTCCTAGTGATAAAAGATTAAGAGTAGGTAAAAAAGGATTAGAATATATATCAAATAATAATAAATCAAGTGTAATAAATTAATATATAATATACTAATAGTCAAAACATACAGAGTCTTTTTCAAATGAAAAAACAAATCCAAATTCAAAAACTTTTAATAATACACAAACATATTCTTTTTATAGAAAACCTAATACATCAAATGATTATTCTTTTATGAATAAAACAAGGACAAATGGGTTTAGTCAAAAGCCAATATATAATACTAAAAATAATAATACTTTTTATGATAAATTTAGAATGAATTATGAAGAAAAAAATAAGAAAGTATTATTTAATTTTCATAATTATCAAACAAATCTTCCATTTATAAAAACAAAAGATAGTTCAATCTCAAAATTTAATAATATACATCCTTTTTATAGAGAAATTTTTTCTTTAAATAATGCATTTTTATTAAGAAATAATAATAAACCAATTTTAAAAAAAGAAGAAAGATCAACTTCTCAAAATAATAATTCAATAAACTTATTTTTAGATTCAAATGATAAATTAAGTAAATATATTATAGGTAAAGAAATAGGAAAAGGTGCTTATGCAAAGGTTAAATTAGTAACAGATAAATTTACAAATATAAAATATGCAATGAAAATATATGATAGAAGTAAATTAACAGATTCTGCTAAAAAAAGATGTGTTTTTAGAGAAATTGAAATAATGAAAAGATCAAATCATAAAAATATAGTTAAATTAAAAGAAGTAATTTATACTCAAAAAGAAATATTAATTATTATGGAATTAATTAATGGAATTTCATTAAGAGATTATTATAATAAAAATATCAGAAATCAAAAAAATTTAAGTGAAGAAAAAGAAAAAATAATAAAAGAATTTTTTAAACAAATTTTTTCAGCAATGGGATATTTACATAGAAATCATATGGCTCATCGAGATATAAAATTAGAAAATATATTATTAGATAATAATAAAACAATTAAAATTATAGATTTTGGATTTGGAATGTATAATCCAGAAAATAGACTTCAAAATTTTTTTTGTGGAACTCCAAATTATATGTCACCTGAAATTGCTAGTAAAAGATATTATAAAGGACAAAATTCTGATTTATGGAGTTTAGGTGTTTTATTATATAAAATGTGTTGTGCTGATTTTCCTTTTAAAGGAGCTAATGAAAAAGATTTATATAAATATATTAAAAAAGGAACTTTTACTTATCCAAATTATATTAATGAACATATTAAAAAAGTTATTAATAATTTAATTGTTGTTGATCCAGATAAAAGAATTGGTTGTGATTATATTCTTAATTTAACTTGGTTTGTTTCTAATAATTATAAAAATCAAATTTAAAATTTTCTTATACTTGTATAAAAAATTATTAAAATAATAATATAATATCTATAATTAATGTTTTTTAATTAAAAGAAAAATACTATTTTAATATTAATGAATTCAAGGGGATTGGG